>JAABUO010009333.1_pt1 | contig 10984 bp, 8 predicted proteins | sample 5559291 | NCBI WGS metagenome assembly JAABUO01 (sample SAMN10711878, study PRJNA513372) | rock metagenome | isolation source: Antarctica rocks | place: Antarctica: Victoria Land, Finger Mt sud | reverse complement strand
AGGCCGCGTTGCTGCAGGCCTTGCAGGACCAGGTTCATGGACTGCCGGGTGACGAACGTGGCCCGGGCCAGCTCCGAGCTGGACAGCCCCGGTCGCTGGTCGAGCACTTCGAGGCAGGAGTAGGCCTGACCCGCTACCAGCCCGCACCGGTCAGGCTCCCAACTGGAAGGCACGGCGATGAAACGACACACGGTCGACGCGCAGGTGCTCGGGCCCGTGGTCCCTCACGACCAGCTGCTGCTGGGGTTGGTTTGACGGTGGTAGTTGGCTTCGTGCTCTGACAGCGAGCGCGGTCCACGCCCAGGAGGACGTCGCCCTCCTCGGACGGGCCGGCTAAGCCACTCCGGATGCTGCCAAGCGAGCACACGGCCTCGGACGGGCCCAGACGCCGCCGGACGGCATCCTCGCGATCAGTGCTGGCCAGCGGCTCTTGACGAACAAGGGCGCATCGCGACTATGGCTCGGCGAGGTCAGCGGTCGTGCTGGACTCCTCGTCCGAAGCGAATGCTGCGCCAGACGATAAGAGTTCAGTTCTCTAGATGTTGAGGCCTCAGTAGCTCTGGTCCTCGACGTCGACGTAGTCGCCGGACTCCTCGCCACCGCTCGCTTCCGGGAAACCGGAGGGCGAGGCGTCGGCGGCCGGCGCTGCCGAGGGCCCCCTCCCAGCTGATGGAGAGTCGGTTGCCACCCGCTTGCGCAGGGCCTCGTCCTTGTCGCTGCCGCGGTAGCCGCGGACGGCGAGCCAGTCGTGCAACCGCTCCCGGTCCGGGTGAGAGGTGCGGACGACGTTGTAGACGTAGTTCTCGCCGCGCCCGCTCGCCTCCTGCTCCAGGTGCTCGAGGATGAAGCTGCCGACGCCCCGGTCCTGGGCATGTCGGTCGACGGCGAGCAGCACCTCGACATCGCCCCAGCCGGAGTCCATCCAGCCGTAGCCGACCGCCCTACCGGACTCGTCACGCGCGACCCACCACTCCCCGAGCAGACCGGACCCGTCCTCGCCGCCGACGTCGAAGACGCCAGGCGGCACCGTCGCGAAGACGCGCTGCTTGTCGGCATCCCACGTCGGCGCGCTCTCCTGCACCCACTCCAGCCGAGGTAGTGTCAGCTGCGCCTCGGGGACAGGGGTGCGCCTGCCCGCAGCGCCCTTCTCGGTCAGGACGCGCTCGTCGCGCTCGGTACGCAGCACCGCGTCCGAACCCTTGTAGAGGGCGGCTAGTGCGACCGGCCCGATGCCGCTCGCACGCGCCGCCTGGTGCAGCTCGAGCCGGTGCATCTGGCCACCGGCGGCTGTCACCCGATCCAGCAACGCCGACACCCGGTCAGGCGTTGCAGCAGCGGAGGCCTCGGGCTCCCTGCCGGCGCCGTTAGCATTGGCAGCGTCGTCGGCGAGCAGTGCGCCGATCTGGCGGGACAAGCCGCGCAGCGCAAGCCGCAGGCGGGTCGCTTCATCGACCTCGCGCGGGCTGTCGCCGCTCCCCTGCCACGTCCGCTTGGGGTGGCGGCGCAGGTACTCCTGCTCGAGCTCGAGCATCCGCTCGGTGTGGTGGTGGAACTGGTCGGCGGTGCCGTGCAGGAACACCCAGTTGCGGGTGGCGTGTGCGTGCGTCCCCTGCTGTTCGAGCTCCTCGTCGGACAGCTCCCGGACCGGCTTGCCCTCGCTCATCAGCCCTCCCAGTCCGTGACAAGCGGGGTATCGACGCCGATCGCCCCGACATTGCGGGAGCCGCCCGGCGTACCGATCGGCTCGTCCCTGCCGGGCAGCACCTCGACGAAGAAGAGCCGGTTGTCGCCGATGAACGGCTCCTCGTCGGGCTCAACCCGCCGGTCCTGCGAGATCGCCTCCACCGGGCAGACCGGCTCGCAGGCTCCGCAGTCGATGCACTCCTTGGGATTGATGTAGGACTTGCGGCCGCCCTCGTAGATGCAGTCCACCGGGCACTCATCCATGCACGCCTTGTCGTTGACGTCGATGCACGCGCTGTTGATCACATACGTCATGAGGCCTCCTTCTGGTCAGGCAGCACCCGCTACCGGGGACGGGGGCTAGACCCGAGCAGTCGAGTAGTTCGCGCGGGTGCCCGATCCGAAGCGGCGCAGCGCGCCGTCCGGGCCGCTCGCGTTGGGTCGGATGAAGATCCAGTTCTGCCAGGCTGTCAACCGCCCGAACACCTTGGTCTCCAGCGTCTCCGGGCCGACGAAGCGGTGGTTGGCCTCCATCCCGGTCAGGGCGTCGGGCGAGAGAGAAGCCCGCTCCTCCAAGGCGATGCGCAGCTCCTCGTCCCAGTCGAGGTCGTCCGGGGTCATGGTCACCAGGCCGAGCTCGCCCGCGGCGCCAGCGGCGAGCGGCTCACCGGCACGCGCCGACACAGCCGCGAGATCGTCGTCCCGCCCATAGAACCGGGACTGCAGGCGGGTCAGGCCGTTGCCCATCGGCAGGGGGCCGAGATTGATCGGGCCGACGACGATGGTGGCCGGGTCGGCGTCGGGATCGACGTCCTCCAGCACCCCCTCGAGCATGTACTGCCGGTCGCAGGCGAGCGCGATCTCGAGCAGCGAGCCGGCAAAGCAGCTCTCGGGCTCAATCACAGCGAACAGGCTGCGGCTGGTGACATCGAGGCGCTTGAGCGTGCGCTTGAGGTAGTGCGTCACCTCGTTGACGAACCAGTCGTCGGCCAGCGCCTTGAGCTGAGCGTCGTACGCGAGCACCTGGCCGGCATCCCCCTGCGTGCGAAACACCCACGTGCCCAGCTCGAACTCGTTGGTGCGCAGCCGCAGGATGAGGTCGTCCAGCTCCCGAGCAAGAGCCATCGGCCAGTAGTCGACGCCCTGCTCGAGCACGGCGGCGGCATCCGCGGGCGGGGCCGACTCGGGGCCGCGCACGGTGATGTCGACCCGCCGGGCCGCCCGGTCGAAGCTGGCGGTCACCCAGCGGTAGGAGAGCCCCTCCCCTGACTCGGTGCGCTGCAGCGGAGTGAGTGTCACGCCTGCTGCGTCGTCGGGCCGAGAGGAGCCATCGGCCGCAGCACGTGCCCGCGCCTGCACGGCATCGCCGAACCGGCTCATCGGCACGCTCTCGTCGACCAGCCCCCACTGCACCGCGGTGGCGCCCCGCACGCCCTCGGTCCGGGTGGCAAACACGTCGGCGCGGTCCTTGCGCACGAAGCGCTTGTCGACGACCCGGGTCAGCCCGCCCGTGCCTGGCAGGACGCCGAGCAGCGGGACCTCGGGCAACGAGACGGCCGACGAGCCGTCGTCGACCAGGACAATCTGCTCGCACGCGAGCGCCATCTCGTAGCCGCCACCGGCCGCTGTCCCGTTGAGCGCCGCGAGGTAGGTCTGGCCGGAGTTCACTGTCGCGTCCTCGATGCCGTTGCGGGTCTCGTTGGTGAACTTGCAGAAGTTGACCTTCCAGCTGTGCGAGCTCTGCGCCAGCATCCGGATGTTGGCGCCGGCGCAGAACATCCGGTCGAGCCCGCTGGTCACGACGACACTCTTGACCCCGGGATGCTCGAAGCGCAGCCGCTGGACCGCGTCGTACAGCTCGATGTCGACGCCGAGGTCGTAGCTGTTCATCTTCAGGTCGTAGCCCGGGACGATGCCCCCCTTCTCGTCGACCAGCAGGGTGAGGGTGGCGACGGGACCATCCACGGCCAGCGACCAGTGCTTGTAGCGCTCGGGGGCGGTGTCAAAGTCGACGACGACCGTGGCGGCTGGCTCCGGTGCGTCGGGCTCGGTCGTCACAGGGGCCTGGTCGGCGGTGAGCGTCATAACGGTCACCCTTCTGGTCGAGGGACACGTGTGTGACAACACACTACGGAGTTGTAACCGTCCGTCAAGAGGGTGTAGCAGGTCTCTGGACGGACGGCCCCAGCCGCGCTGCAGGCACCTCGGGCGTCTGACCCTCCTCGCCCTTGCTCGGCCAGTAAGGGGGTGACCCTCGTCAAACCCGGAATGCCACGGGGCCAATCAGCATTGAGTCGGATACGCGCAACCCAGAAGGAATTTGATGGCTGATAGCCGCAACTACCCAGTCCTGCCCCTCGACGACGCCGTCGTCCTGCCGGGCATGGTGATCCCCATTGAACTTCGCACCACCGACGTACAGGCCGCTGTGGACGCTGCGCAGCTGGCCGAGACGCCGGTGCTGCTCGTGCCTCGCCTCGCCGGGCGTTACGCCGGCATCGGCACCGTCGCGACCGTCGAGCAGATCGGCCGGCTTCCGGGCGGCCAGGCGGGCGCCGTCCTGCGCGGCACGCACCGGGCGTCGATCGGTACGGGCACGACCGGGCCAGGCGCGGCGCTCTGGGTCGAGGCCGCCGACGTCCCCGTGGCGGACTCCTACGACGAGGAGGTGCTCGGGCTCGCCCGCGAGTACAAGGGCCTCGCGACCTCGATCCTGCATCAGCGGGGCGCCTCGCAGCTCGTGGACTCCATCGCCCGGATCAGCGACCCGTCCCTGCTGGCCGACACCGCCGGCTACGCCCCCTATGTGTCGACCGAGCAGAAGCTCGCCGTGCTGCGGGCCGTCGACGTGCGGGAGCGGCTGACCCTGGTGGTCCGGCTTGCCCGCGAGCACCTGGCCGAGCTCGACGTCGCGGAGACGATCCGCAAGGACGTCCAGGAGGGGATGGACCGGCAGCAGCGCGAGTTCCTGCTCCGCAAGCAGCTGTCGGCCGTGCAGAAGGAGCTGCGGGAGCTGTCCGGCGGCAGCTCGGACGAGTCCGAGGAGCAGGACCTGCGCAGCCGGGTCGCGGCGGCGGACCTGCCAGAGGCGGCCCGCAAGGCTGCGCTCAAGGAACTCGACAAGCTCGAACGCACCAGCGACCAGTCCCCGGAGTCGGGGTGGATCCACACCTGGCTCGACACGCTGCTCGAACTGCCCTGGGGTGTCCGCACGCAGGACAGCTACGACATCGCCGGGGCGCGGCAGGTGCTCGACGCCGACCACGCGGGCCTCGATGACGTCAAGGAGCGCATCACCGAGTTCCTGGCGGTGCGCAGGCGTCGGGAGCAGCGCGGGCTGGGCGTCGTTGGCGGCCGGCGCAGCGGCGCGGTACTCGCGCTCGTCGGACCGCCCGGGGTCGGCAAGACGTCGCTGGGTGAATCGGTAGCCCGGGCGATGGGCCGCAACTTCGTCCGCGTCGCCCTCGGCGGCGTCCGGGACGAGGCGGAGATCCGCGGGCACCGGCGCACCTACGTCGGCGCTATGCCGGGACGCATCGTGCGGGCGCTCAAGGAGGCAGGGTCGATGAACCCCGTCGTGCTGCTCGACGAGGTCGACAAAGTCGGGGCCGACTACCGGGGTGACCCGACGGCGGCGCTGCTCGAGGTACTCGACCCGGCCCAGAACCACACCTTCCGCGACCACTACCTCGAGGTCGAGCTCGACCTGTCCGACGTCGTTTTCCTCGCGACGGCGAACGTGCTCGAGTCGATCCCCGGGCCGCTGCTCGACCGGATGGAGCTCGTTCGCCTCGACGGCTACACCGAGGACGAGAAGGTCACGATCGCCCGCGACCACCTGCTGCCCCGCCAGCTCTCCCTCGCCGGGCTCACCAGCGATGAGGTGCTGGTCGAGGACGACGCGCTGCACGAGCTCGCGGCGACCTACACCCGGGAGGCGGGCGTCCGCGAGCTGGAGCGACTGCTGGCTCGGGTGATGCGCAAGGTCACGGCGCGACTAGGCGACGCACCGGATCAGCAGGTGGTGGCGGCAGCCACGCTGCGCGACTTCGTCGGGCGGCCACGGTTCCTGCCGGAGTCGGCCGAACGCACCGCGCTCCCCGGTGTCGCCCACGGGGCTCGCCGTGACCGGTGCCGGCGGCGAGGTGCTGTTCGTCGAGGCCTCGCTGTCCGACCCCGAGACCGGCGGGACGGGCGTGACCCTGACCGGCCAGCTGGGGGAGGTCATGAAGGAGTCGGCGCAGCTCGCGCTGTCGTTCCTGCGCTCGCACGGTGCCGAGCTGAGCCTTCCGGTCGGCGACCTCAAGGACCGCGGCATCCACCTGCACGTTCCCGCCGGAGCCGTACCCAAGGACGGCCCTTCCGCCGGTGTCACCATGACGACAGCGATCGCCTCGCTGCTGTCCGCGCGGCCCGTGCGTGCCGACGTCGCCATGACCGGCGAGGTGTCCCTGACCGGGCGGGTCCTGCCCATTGGCGGCGTGAAGCAGAAGCTGCTGGCCGCGCACCGGGCCGGAATCCGAACCGTCCTGATCCCGGCGCGCAACGAGCCGGACCTGGACGACGTGCCCAAGAGCGTGCTCAGCGAGCAGACGGTCCACCCGGTGTCCGACGTCCGGCAGGTGCTCGCACTGGCGCTGGAGCCGCCGGCGGAGGTCGCCCTCGCCGCGTAAGGCTCGGTCGGGCGCCGGCCGCCAGTGCGGCTTGCGCCAACCCTGACACCGCTCCCCAGCCGGGGGCCTCTTGCTAGCGTCCGCCAGCATGGGGCCTTCGGCTGTTGCGTGCCTCATCCACCGGGCAGGCCCCCCTTGGTGAGGCCGAGGCTGCTGCTCATGGCGGCGGTACTGCTGGCAGCCTTCAATCTGCGCACCGCCGTCACGAGCGTCGGCCCGGTGCTCGACGAGCTGTCAGCGGGCGTCGGACTATCCGGCGGCGGCGCCGGCCTGCTGACGACGCTGCCGGTGCTGAGCTTCGCCCTGCTCGGCTCGGTGACCCCCCGGCTGGCCCGTCGGTACGGGGACCGGCGGTTGATGTGCGCGACGCTGCTGCTCATGGCAGCCGGGGTGCTGAGCCGGTCCCTGGTCGCAGCCGCCGCGCCGTTCCTGCTGCTCAGCATCGTCGCGCTGACCGGCGGAGCGATGGGCAACGTGCTGCTGCCGGTGCTGGTCAAGCGGCACTTCGCCGACCGGGTTCCGCTGGTGACTGCCGCGTACACGACGGCGCTCGCCCTCGGCAGCACCGCGGCCGCCGCCCTCACCGTCCCCCTTGCTTCCCTGCACACCGCCTCACTGCACACCGCCTCGCTGCACGCCGCGTCGCTGCACACCGGGATGAATTGGCGGCTCGGGCTCGCCGCGTGGGCGCTGCCTGCCGCCGTCGGGGGGCTCGTCTGGGTGGGCCTCGCTCGACGCAGCCAGCCGCTGCCGGCCGGCGAGCACCCGGCACGCCCCGCCGTTCATCGCAGCCGCAAGGCCTGGGCGTTGACGGTGTACTTCGGCGCGCAGTCGATGCAGGCCTACATCCAGTTCGGCTGGTTCGCGCTGTACTTCCGTGAGCAAGCGGGCGCGTCCCCCACCCGCGCCGGGTTGCTCGTCGCCGTCCTCGCCGCCCTCAGCGTGCCGGTGGCCTTGGTCATACCGGGCCTCGCGGGGAGGTTCCCCGACCAGCGGCCCGTCCTGGCGGTCCTCATGGCCTGCTACCTGGTGGCGTACGTGGGGATGCTGGCCAGCCCGCGCAGCGGCGACCTGCTGTGGGCACTGCTCGCCGGCGCGGCGGGCGGCACCTTTCCCCTGGCGCTCACACTGATCGGCCTGCGGACCCGCTCCCCGGAGGCCACCTCCTCGCTCTCGGCATTTGCCCAGAGTGTCGGCTACGTGATTGCGGGCGCCGGGCCGCTGCTCGTGGGGGTGCTGCACGCGACGACCGGCAGCTGGACGTGGCCTTTCGTGCTCATCTTCGCCGACCTGGCGCTCATGGGCGCAGCGGGCTGGTATGCCACCCAGCCCGGCTACGTGGAGGACGACCTCGTGCTCGTGGCCCATTCGCCCGACCGATGACCCGTCCTCAGCTGCCGCTGGTGACCCCCTCGCCGGGAGCATCGAGGTCGGGGTCGTACAGCCGCAACCCGGTGCGGTAGCGGGCGGCTGACTCGCGGTAGCTCGCGACGCCGTAGTCGATCCACGTGACCTGCTCGTCGCCCACCATCAGCCGGCTACGTGCCGGTACGCCGAGCGCCATCGAGCCGGCGGCCACGACGGTGTCCTCGGTGACCAGCGCACAGGCACCGACGACGCTTCCGGTGCCGATCCGCGCTCGGTTGAGCACGACCGAACCCGAGCCGATCAGGCAGCGGTCCTCGACGACACAGCCCTCCAGGTGGGTGTTGTGCCCGACGACGCAGTCCGCGCCGATGACGGTCGGCCACTCCTCAGTCGTATGTACAACGGTCCCGTCCTGCACCGAGGTGCGGGCGCCGACCGTGATGCGTCCGTGGTCGCCGCGCAGCACGGCGCCGGGCCAGACCGAGGCCTCGTCGCCAATGACGACATCGCCGATGACGGTGGCGTCAGGATGGACGTAGGCGGTCGGGCTGATGCTGGGCACGAGGTCGTCGAGCACGTAGACGGGCACGAGGCTCCTAGGTGAGGGCGGGGTCGAGACCGGAATAGACGCGCCGGGCATTGCCGCCCAGCACCATGGCGACGACGTCGTCGGGCAGTCCGAGGCCGGCGACCGCCCGCGCGTTGACGGCCACGCCTGGCACGCCCGGCCAGTCCGTGCCGAAGATCCACTTGCGGGCAAGCCGGTTCAGGTCGTACTTCGCGTAGTACTCCGGCAGGCGCTTGGGGGGAAGGCCGGACAGCTCCAGCCAGACCCGGTCACGGCTGAGCGCGAGGAAGGCCGCCGCGTCGTACCACCATCCGCGGCCACCGTGGGCGAGCACGACGTCGAGGTCTGGGAAGTCGCGCAGCACGGCGTCGAGCAGGACCGGATCGGCGTAGGCGTTGGTCGAGCCCGGGAACGAGCTGGTCCCGCAGTGGACGACGAGCGGGACACTGCGCTCGACCAGCACGGAGTAGGCCGGGTACAGCGCGGCGTCGTCGGGCCGGAAGCCGCCGTGCACCGGGTGAATCTTCAGCGCTGCAGCACCCAGGCCGAGCTGGCGTTCGAGCTCGCGGGCGATCGGGAAGTGCAGGTGCGGGTTGACGTTGGCCACCGGCCGGAAACGGCGGGGATTGTGCTCCACCACCGGCAGCAGGTCGTCGAAGAGCTGGTAGCCGGTCGCCTTGGGGCTGTACTCGCAGAACAGCAGGGCGACGTCGACGCCGTCAGCCGCGAAGCGGGCCTCGAGCGCCGCGGGATCAGGGGTGCCGTCGGGGTGCCAGCAGTCCTCGAGCACGCCGTCGACGCCGAACTGCCGAGCCCAGTCAGCCCAGGCGGTCGCCACGCTCGACAGCACGGGGACGTGGACGTGGGCGTCGATCAGCAGGTGCCCGTCCAGCATCCTCAGGCTCCTGGTCTCGCGAGCGGCACAGGAAGCAGTCTGGCACTGCGCCCTGCCGACCTCATCCGGGGCCGACCGTGCGGTCTGTGTGCTACGAAACGCTGGTCGCTCGTCATTTCGGCGTGGCAGTTCGAGGTTGCTAGTGGGATGATCGACTGATGGCGACGGCTCCGGACGAGCGGCGGCGCGAGACCGGCGCCGCCAGCGCACGCTCCCTGCTGCTAACCGTGCTCGGGGAGTTCGTCCTCCCGCGCGACGGCAGGGCATGGACCGGCGCACTGGTCGCCGCGCTGGGCGAGGTCGGCGTCGAGGAGAAGGCCGCTCGGCAGGCGCTGTCGCGCACGGCCGCCGAGGACCTGCTGCTCCCCGAGCGCGATGGGCGCCGGGTGCGCTGGCAGCTGACGACGGGGGGCGCCCGGCTGCTGACCGAGGGAACCGAGCGGATCTACGGCTTCGGCCGCAACGTCAAGGAGTGGGACGGCCGGTGGCTGGTGCTGGCCGTCAGCGTGCCCGAGACCCAGCGGCAGTTGCGCCACCGCCTGCGGACCAGGCTCACCTGGGCAGGGCTCGGCTCACCCCTGCCGGGCGTGTGGGTGACCCCGGACACCGGTAAGGACAAGGAGGTCACCGCCATCGTCGATGAGCTGCACGTGCATGCGTTCAGCTTCACCGGCCCCTTCGGCGCGGTCGGCGACCAGATGCAGGTCGTCGCCGATGCCTGGCGCCTGGGCGACGTCGAGCGTCAGTACGACACGTGGCTCGCGGCGTTCTCGGCCGACCCGGTCCGCACCCCGGTGCAGGCCTTTCGCGAGCAGGTGCAGCTGGTACAGGAATGGCGCCGCTTCCCCTTCCTGGACCCAGCACTGCCTGTAGAACTGCTGCCCGCGTCCTGGCCGGGGCCGGCGGCCGCCCGTCTCTTCCACCGCCGGCACACGAGCTGGCACGAGCGGGCGCAGGCGTACTGGGAGCAGCTGTGCGGGCAGGCCGAGCGCCGAACCTAATTTGCCCAGGGCTTGCACAACCAGCCGACGTGCTACACACTGATGACGGCAGGTGAAGACAGCGTAGATATTTGGCGACGTAGCTGTTCTTGGGCTTTGGAGGGCGAGCAGATGACCGCACCGACCACCACGCAGACGGGGACCGCGCCGGAGCCGGCCGGGCCGACCAGCCCGATCGACTACTCCCAGCGCATCCCCAACAACGTCAACCTCGCCAACGACCGCCGGCTGCAGCGCGCGCTCGAGGGCTGGCAGCCCAAGTTCATCGACTGGTGGAAGGCGCTTGGCCCCTCCATCCCGACGCATGACGTCTACCTGCGCACGGCGACAGCGATCGGCCGCGACGGTTGGGCCCACTTCGACCGCGTGCCGATGGAGGAGTACCGCTGGGGCATCTTCCTCGCCGAGCGCGACCCCGATCGGCGGATCGCCTTCGGTCAGCAGAAGGGCGAGCTGGCGTGGCAGACGGTCCCCGGGGAATACCGGGCCGAGCTGATGCGCCTGATCACCGTGCAGGGCGACACCGAACCCGCGAGCGTGGAGCAGCAGCGGCACCTCGGTGCCACCGCGCCGAGCTTGTACGACATGCGCAACCTGTTCCAGGTCAACGTCGAGGAAGGCCGCCACCTCTGGGCGATGGTCTACCTGCTGCACGCCTACTTCGGCCGCGAGGGCCGCGAGGAGGCCGAGCAGCTGCTCAAGCGCAACAGCGGCGATGTCGACAGCCCCCGCATCCTCGGCGCGTTCAACGAGGACACCACCGACTGGCTGCAGTTCTTCATGTTCACCTACTTCA
>JAABUO010009332.1_pt1 | contig 10985 bp, 6 predicted proteins | sample 5559291 | NCBI WGS metagenome assembly JAABUO01 (sample SAMN10711878, study PRJNA513372) | rock metagenome | isolation source: Antarctica rocks | place: Antarctica: Victoria Land, Finger Mt sud | reverse complement strand
CCAACGGAAGCGAGTTCGAGGGTTTGAAGGTTGAGGAAGGGGATTGGGAGGGAAAAGGTGGGGATGTTGTTGGAGGAGAGGTAGAGGTGGGTGAGATTATGGCAGGCGGTGTATTGGAGTGGGGATAATGGGGAGAGGATTTGTTCGCGCCAGGATAAGGTTGCGAGTTTTGGGTGGTTGGAGAGGCCGTCGATGGTGGAGATTAAGTTGCGGTCAAGGATTAGGGTTCGGAGGATGGGCATGGAGGTGATGGAGATGGTGTCGAAGTTGTTGTTGGCCAGATTGAGGATTACTAGGGTGGGAAGGAGGGAGGAGGGTTTGAAGGATGAGAGCTCGTTGTCGCCTGGGAAAATTAGCTGAGTTCTGGTAGTTCAAGGTCTTCGGTCTTACTAAGATCAAGATGCTTGATAGCTGGTAGCTGATCCAGATTTGACACCTTCTTAAGCCTGTTGCCTCGTACATCAAGCTCCGTCAATCGTTTGCTACAGTAACCTTAGTAAAGCATCACACTCGTGGGCTTAGATTCTTACAGATTAGACCCTTCAAAGTCGATACCTCCCACCCTGTTTCTCCTCAACCTTAACCTTATCAATCCATCCAACTGAAAAATCCCATTAAGACTCTCGATCTCATTGTCATCGGCTCTTAGTTCCCGGAGGTGCACAAGACTATAGAACCCCTTGAGACTTTGGATCTGATTCCCCGAAACATCCAGATACTGCAGATTCTGCAGATGACCCCAAGCAGTCAGATTTGACAAGCAATTTCGACGAATCTTTAAGTTCCGAAGACATGGCGGAGCGCCATTCAACTGTCCTAGCTCGTTATCCGAAACATCGACTCCCTCTAGACGACCACAAAACTCATGGAGCCCGTTCAACGTGAGCAAGCCTCTTCCTTGAAGATCAACGTTGCGAATGTAATCCCAATATGGCTCGTAAGGCTCGATATCTGTCAATTTCTTGACAAGTTCTTGCGTAGCCAGCGAGAACGTACCATCGACTTCATGTTGCGCCAGCAGCCCACGACGCTTGGCAACATGGTCAAGGTCGAGATTGAAAGACCTGTCAATCTGGTGAATCGTGAAATCAGGCAACGGACTGAGATGAAAGCCAATTGATGATTGTTGGCCTGTCGTAGGAGGCTGTAAAGCTGTCGAGCGTTGCAAAGGAGTCGATACGATTATGCTCATATTCCGGGCCTCGTTTGTGGCCTGAAGGAAAGAGATCTCGTCTTGCTCGTCAAGACGGGACATGGGGCGAGCAATGTACGACTGGCTCCCAATAGATGTTCGACGTGACGCACTTCGATGAATTGATCTTCTTCCAAAATTGGATGATGTTTGCTTTTTTGATGCGGACATGTCTGGCTGGGCTCCAAAGTGGATCGGTGAATCATCAAGATTGAGTTCGCTTTCCTCTTCCCATACTTCCGAACCGTCGTTGTGTGGCCGCATCTGATCTATTAAAGGCGAGGAAAATGCTACAGTGATCACTCGAGCTTGATGTTGCTTGCAGTTGTGTCGCTTAGGACTCTGAGATACGCGGCCTTCAAGAATGCTGATCTCGTGCTCTACCTCCTCCACATGCTCATCTTGAGATTCTGTCGCAGCTGGCTCCTCAATGGTTTGGTTCGCTTTTTCCTGCTTTTGCTGCAGAACCTCATCTCTGCAGGATGTTGCCCTAGTCTCTGCAATGGCAACGCTTGATGTGAATCGAGTGAAATTGGACGGAGCTGAGCTCGGCTCTCCGCGAGCCAATATTTGGCCTTCCGCTGTATGAGGTCTAGAAGCTGGTGGATCTTGAAGATCGTCCAGCACAGCTGCAAGCGACTCGGCCTGTCTGGCATAATCATGTTCTGATATCTGATTGGAATCTGACCGTACTAGATTTAGAGTAGATATTGCTTCCTTTCTTCTTGCCAATTCTTCAAGCTCATCAACACTCAAGTCGGGTACATCACCAAAGGGGTCATCCTCCGTAATTTCGCTAGGCGCACGATTATGCGTTTGTCCGCGGTCTTCCTTAGAGGCCTTGCGCTTGACCCAAACCTGTTTTGCGTGGTCGAATGACATACCAGCGACATGATCTTTGAGAAGATGGGAGACCGTTTCGGGGGCAATTACCACTCGTTTGCCAGAGCCACGGGAAGAGCCTGTAGGAAGAGATCGTCCTATGGATAGATCTGATGTTGATTGAGAGCCGTACGATCTCAACTTGACTTCCGTACCAAGAGTTGGAACGTCTTTTGCAGAATATGAATGTTTCTGATTCGTGTGATTGAGGATACGGATATTCGGCGGATCACTTTCCCTATCACTGCTATCGGCTTGCGCCGGGTCACTAGCAGCAGGAGCCTGAGGGTCGTTCTTTGGCTGGTCGATCTGCAGTGTCTTCAAGGACGCAGATAGTGCAATGCCAACCTCGTCTTTCTCCTCGAATTTCCGAAGATGACTAATGACTCTGGCATCCATTTGTGGTGGTTCTCGCAACCTCCGAAGACTACCTCCCTCACGGCTAGGCGGTCTCGAGAACTCATCCTTCGTAGATTCTTGAAGACTAGCCTCTTCTTGGATACTATCATGATCTTGTTCTAGCTCTTGCGCACCCATTTGGCTTCGCGGGCGCCCTTGCGCTCGGAGAAGTCGCATGATCTGCTGGGCCTCGTTGAAAAAGTCTGCTGTAGTCACGGAAGCCTTACGAGCACCATTCGCCGTATCTTTGATCAGCTCTCCAGAAAACGAGGCTAGCTCACCGGCAACAGCTCTTGTTGCAGGATCCATATCCGCTTGTAGGTTTTCACTTTGAAGGTTTTGATTGGTGTTGCTCCGTATTTTTGTCCGTGATTCATACGTATATTCGGATCTCGCTACCAGTGTCTTTACTTGGGAACCATTTTGGCTAGGAATCCTAGGACGAAGCATTTGGCGAGTTGCAAGAATTTTCGGATCTGCATCCTGACTACTAACGTCATATAGAGCATCTTTTCTTTTGCGGCCGACTGTAGATTTCAATTGTGGTTCGTTGGTTACGGTAAGTTGGCTGATGAAGTGTGCCCCATGTTCATTTTCATCCTGTCCATGTAGCGTTCGACGGCGCTTTGGTTGCGGGTCTTTAGCTGGTGAGTAAGGCAGTCGTTTGCCTTGAGCATTGCAGTCTACCTTTTCAAGGTCCTGTGCCTGCCCGCAATCTTCAGCTAACTCAGTGTTTGATTGCCGGGCATCATCCTTAGGCGAGCGCTTCCGGTGTAAGGTGGAATGCTTTGGATGATTTGGCTTGCTGCTTTTGAAAGGATCTGTGATAGAGCTATTTAGATTTCTTGTTATAGGACTCTTTGGCTGATTGAATGTGAAATTGCTAACATGTGCACTTGACGCTGGTGGCCTGTTCTCTTTCTTGACCTCTATTCCACCTTGATGATTCACTTTAGGCTTCTGAGGAGTAGGAAAGTAGTGGTCATCCAATTCGCCTTGTCCAAAGCTACTGATTCGGCGATTTGACTGTGACCGAAGGTTCCCTGCATCTCCACGGTGGTGGTGTCGCGATGATCTACTTTCTTTTGATCTGCGACGAGGAGAAATAGCATCGTTATCAGTCTGTGCAGCGGATTCGTTGGTTGGACTTGCTTGCAGTGCCTCTTCAAATTTACTCATCCGTCGCACCAGTCGTTCATTGGTGAATGTATCGTACTTGTCAAATAGCTTCAACGGGCTACCAGATGATCTAGGTTGCTCAGGGGTGCTTGCGTTATTCAGACCATGTCTTTTAGGTGTTCTTGGCGCCTGTCGAGACTCTTCTGGTAACATTTTCCCGGTATTCGACTTTCCACTTCCTCGACGTTTATTTGTTTCCGGAGTGCCAGGAGATTGCAGCCTGGAGTCATCGAAATCAGGCAAGGAAGACGGGCTGAGGGGTCTTCTCTGAAAAGAACCTTCATTCGAATACCCTCCCCTGCGTACATTGATAAAGCCACCGTTCGAAGCAAACACCTCAGTGCCCATAGAAAGATCATCAGGAAGAGAATGACTTGTCAAATCACTCGTCTGACTACAAGGGAGCTGCGAATCCACTCCAGGCGCAGTCTCAGCGTAGCTGATTCCATCATCGCTTGAGCGGGAGCCTGGAAAATTCTGCTGTTGTAACCGTAGCTTATCCATTTGCGAGTGGAGACGTCGCAGGGAGCCATCGACTGCAGCGTAGTGGACACGTCCATCCACTGTGTTCGGCAAAGTATATATCTCGCTGATTTGTTCGTCACGGTCGTCTGATTGAGCGCTGGGTTTTCTTGAGTGTAGCAATACTGAGCCTGACTGAGTTGAGCCAGAGGCTTGAGCAGTCCTTCTAGTATCTGTCGCTTCGTTTGTAGAATTTGGCGGCTGCCCATCCTCCTCCTCCTCCTCCACTACTTCCATCTGTAACTTTGAGGTCGATTGATTACTCTTTCGATCTCTAGACTCAGCACCGGGCGCCGGAACCACAGCCGAAGGGTACGGCGGCGGACTCGAAGGGTAATCCTCTATAGAAGCTACCTGGATCTTCGGCCCTTTCCGCTGCTTCGGCAACACCTTCGAGTTGACAGTTAGCGGCCTGAAGATGCTCTCTAACCCAATCGGACCAAACAGATCCGCTTGTTCCCCTTGGCCAATATTCCCTCTCAATACCCTCCTCTTCCATTCCGGCGTAGCTTGTAGATTCTCCTTTTTCAACGGCGAAATTTTGTGCTGAACCGTATCTGCGAGTGCTGATCCTGTTGAATTGTGTCGTTTGCTCTGAGGTCTCATCCCTGGATTGGGGCTTCTTAGCTTAGAGGGGCCATTCGCTGGGCGCTGGTGGGTGGCATTGAGATTCGAGGAGGTCTTTTCGCTAAGCGCGTTTTTCAAGTCTTTATCCAAGGGCCCGGAAGCCCTCCTTCTTGACGCTGCAGCTTCTTTCTGTCCTAAGCTGGAGGTTGACCGATGCTTGTAGCGGGGTATGCGACTTTGTGATCCATTGCTGATGGGACTCGAATTGCCCTGCGCAGATGGGCTTCCCTTGATGGAAGCAAAGCGCTCGGATGGAGGCTGGGATGGCCATTCCTCTGATAGGGTGTCTATCCATCGTTCCATAGCTGCTCGTTGTCCTTAAGACGTCAGCGATGAAGGAGCATATACTGTTGCACTGTCGGGTCAGTTATTGATGGCTAACATAAAAGCTTAACCATGTGAATAGTAATAAGACCAAGGGATGGATGAGCTCCAAGGGATACTAATAATTATCGCTGTCGGTTTGCTGTTAGTAGACCGAAACTGTTATCGATTGTAACGCGTGGTAGGTTGTTTACTTCATACCCGACTTGGGATTAGTGCTCCCGAGAAGCCCTAACCAAAGAGCTTAAGGAGCGCTTGCATTCGGTTTACTCAATTTCCCATAGAAACAAAACCTAGCATAATCGCAGTGGCTCCAGGGTATTCAGAACCATTGAGTACACAAACGCCTATATTCAACTACAGGCTTCAATGGGTATTACGTACGCCAAGATCCATCCTCGAGAAACCGGCCTAACAACAAACAAAGAATAACATATTTAGTCATATACCTTAGTAGACAGTTAAACCTCTTCTCTTTAATCTCTCGCTTTACCAGAGGGGAGGATTCCCCTGGCACCACTCGTCCTTGAGCTCCCTCCCTTCCCTACACTGCCTACCTTCCGTGCTTCGGCCTCAACCTCCCAGGTGCCTAGGAAGCTACCTGCTTCTTCGAGTGCATCTTCCAGATTCCAGCCGTCTTCCTCGTTAAAATGCTGCTGCTGTCCGTCATGCTGGTAAACTTCCGTGAGGGTGCCGTTGGGCGCGATAGAGAACGAGGTTAGAGAGGAGGGACCTTTTCGGAGTGAAATTGGTAGCGACGGGGGCGGAGGGGATGTACAGCGAATGGGTGACGGCGAAGGTGAAACGCTTGTAGACATTGAGGGCGATTTGCAACGGAAGAGATTGGCGGTAGGTGAAGCTGGAGAGGTGACCGCAGAGCGGGCGAAGCTATCGCGTCTCGTCAAGCTCGTCTTTTTCTTCACAGTCGTGACGGCAAACGGGCTCATGGCGTCAATCACAGCCTGGGTACTTATTGGATCCTCGTCATCTCCGTCCATGAGGCCTTGTTCGCTCGCACGCTTGGCTGTTGTTGTCGTCAAGGAGAGAGGAAAGGCCGCTATCGGTGTTTTGTATGCTGTGGGGCTGACCTCTAAGTCTGGTCTGTGCCTCTGTGGCGAATTTTTGAATGGGGAAAGAACGTCGTTCTGGAATGAGCGTTGGGCTTTTGCGATAGCGGCCTGTGTTGACAGATTCATGTAGGAGTCACCTTCGTCAATGCTGGGGAACTTTAGCGAATGCTTGTCCGTCTCAAGCAAATCTGTCGACGGTCCCGATGGCACTTTGAATCTCCCATGATCCACCGCTACTACCTGAGCTTCAGGAAGCGCTTCGGATTTAGACGTGTCTCCATTGACCGACGGCAATTTCGAGGTAGCACTTGCATAAGCACCTTCGTCCGACGAAACCTCCCCGTGGCTGCTTTCCATACGTCCAAGTGGAGACTCCTGTTGGCGCCTTGTTAGCGAGTCCTGTTGTTCTTGTGAGCTTCTCCTCGATCTTGGGGACTTGAGGCGCCCTGAAGCTGTGAAGCTCAAGCGCCTAATAGCTTGAACTTTAGCCTTTACTTTCGCAACTTGCATTTCCTCAGCAAAGCGGCTGGTCGTTTTAGTCGATGATACGGGTCTTTTTGCTTTGACGTCCGCCTTTACTGCCTCAAGTTGCTCAGAGAAGGAACTCGACCCTCTGGATGACGCTGATGACGGCCTTTTAGCAAGTCGGTATTCGAAGCCAGGCAGGCTAGTCGACGGTGGCACCTCATGCGGCGAACCTGCAAGAGCTTTCCCTACTTCCGGTGGTGGTGCTTCAGTGATTTCGAACTGAGATCCTCTGGGAGTGTTGTTGTTTGATGTATGGTAAGCTCGCGTGGCTGCCTCTTGGGACAATTTTCTGGCTTCCAGATGCGCATCGTTATCTGCTTTTGCCCTCTTGACAGCTTCCTGAGACAAGTATTTGGCCTCCTCGTAGCCTTGCCTGGTAAGTCCATCTGCTTCGGTCAGTGTCATCTCACGAACGACGCTGTTAATTGCTTGAGTGTTGACCTGCGCGTTTTTCGGCGCGTTTTGTAACCCGGCAGGAACATCCTTACGTCCCACTGCAGGGCTCTGTAGAGTCTGTGGTGGCCTACGCCGGTTAATGGGAGTAAAGCTAGAATATGACGTTGTATTTTGGACAGGCTGCTCTATAGGTTCAGGACTTCTCGGCATGTTGGTTGTTGTAGGTTGAGGCTTGGCTGGGATAGAATGCTCCCTAGGAGTTCGATCCCGACTCTTGGGCGCAGGTGTAGGCGTTGAAGACGGAGATTCGGACTCCTCTCGAAACCGTCCTTTCAGGACCGTCTTCAGCCATCCTTTAGGGCTTATGAGCTGTAAATCGTCGATTTGTGCTGGTATATCTTGATCGGCAGTCATGGGGACATTAGAAAGGTTCGTAGGCCCCCTGGTTGTGACTTCGCCATGATCTGGTATGTTCAGCTCATTCGTAGATTCCCCAAATTCTTGTCCCCTTCGCTCTTGCACGGGATCCTGCTCGGCTGGCCTCTTCCTCACGCCCCTGCAGGCCGCGAGGGGCGCGCTCTTGACCCTACATATTGTGTTCCCACCAGCCTCACCAACTGGTACAGAAGCCCTCAGCCCATTGAAGCTCTTTTCCAAACTAATATCTGCCGCTTCTCGGGGCTCCACAGGTATGTCCCTAATGCCGTTGGTCCGTTTCCTCGGTCTCTTACTCGCCCAAGGATTCTCCCACCCATACTCAAACGGCCCTCTCGACCCAGCCGACAAGATCATTAAACCCCGGCCTTGCAGGTACTGCGTTCCCAAAGCTTCAACTCGCCTCCTCTTATCCCTATGCCCCTCGAGCGTCTCATCGTCAGAGCCCGGACACAGCACATCTTCCGGGATATGCGACAACGGCTCAAAATTCAACGGCGACGTCGGACGCGGTTGAAATTTTGGTGGCATGATGTCGTCGTGGTGATACGGGTCTGCGAGCTGTATGAGCTCCAGGTGAGACGACGGGAAGATTCTACTACTAGGGCGATCAGCTCCAAGCTTAGATCGTAAAGGTCAGCAGTGTGGAAGTGAAGTGAAGATAAGGTACCTTGGACATCGAATTGGTCCATTATGACTTCCTCCACCACATGACAACGGGTTTGTCTAACTAGAGCGGCGTTGCTGCCATGACGATGAGGTAGCGCGCGAAACCACTTTACGCGAGAAGCGTGAATCCTGCCAATCATAAATTATATCTTCCGATTGGGTCAATATAGATTATAAGTGGCCATTATTTCAATAGTGCATCGTCATAGGTATTTACAGATGTGTATATTGCGAGAGTCAATTCTGACAGAAGGGACTCTGCACTTTCTGGTCTTCCAAACAACTCGACCAACGCCGTTCGTATCAACCGCTATGCAACCAACTAAGCAAAGTCCAGTTCAATATATATCAAGGCGTGCTGTGTCCCTTGTTTACCACTGCGAGTGAAGACTTGAGTCTTCAGACCGCAACCCCCCTCTTCCGCCACCCTCTCCAAGCCCACCACCACAACGCCACCGCCACCCACGAGCAAACAGCCATAGCCCAAAAAGTAACCCCATAGCACTTGGTACCGTAGCAGAGAAGAGTATCCTCTTCCACCGCCGCTTCCTGTCTAGCGCCCATCTGGTAAACCCATGAATACACAGCTCCCCAGACAGCGGCGCCCCCTGCAGGCATTACGGCGACAATACCCCAATTAGTGCCGAAATTCTGCACACCCCATACTACACTGACAATGATGGGTGTGAGGGAGAATACAGCGCCGTAGCCAAGTCCGATGATGGCGCTGATAAGGGGGAAGCCGTCGGGAGACCTCTGAATAAGACCTGAAGCCAGGAGGACCTGCCCAAGGGAGAGGAGAATCGTGCTGGCCAATAAAAATGTAACGCGTGAGACTTGGAAGGATTTGCGAGGAGAATGCTCGTCAGAGGGATTCGGCGCGAGCAAATCGGAAATGGTGCCCGTCAGAAGACGCGCAATTGTGGAGGTGAGGGCGACAATAGAGACATGTGTTGCAGGAGAGTTCCACGACGGTATTGTGGAGGGAGGACGATAGGAAGTACCAATAATGGTTCCAAGGTTATTTATGAAAGCCTCGCCAGGGCCGGTGACCAGGAAAAACCCGGTGGCCAAAAACCACATTGTATGGTCTGTGAAGAAGAGCCGTGTTTCCGTATTCAGTAGCCAGGTCTTCTTTTGCGCATCTACGGAGTCATGGCGTGATATCGTGGCAGCCGTATGATCGTGTGAATGAGGGTCGTAATCTTGTGAAGCAGGCCGAGATCGATCGATGGTCCCGTAACCATTCTCGCTATCATGCAAGACCGAGCGTTGAAAGAAGTGACTGTCTTCTAGTAAGCCACTTCTTTCCAATTCGTCAATAGCTTCATCAATGAGCTCTTCCTCATTCACCACTCTCAATGCCACTGCCCCAATCATCCCCATCCCAAACAGCAATCCTGCCAAGAACAGAAAGTATCTGAATACATCGACGTCTCCTCTCTTATCTCCATGTCCTGGCTCATGCAAGAGGTTGCTTCCAACCTGACTCTGCCACATCCCACTTAGCCCAAAAGCCGCAATCGGCATTGCGAGCGCCAACCCCTTGTGTTTGCCTCGGCCAAAGTTCTTCGCGCACGTTGTTATCGCGCTCAGATACATGCAGACCGTGCCCATACCTATACCCACGAATGCAAGTATCATCACACCAAACGGCCAACCACCTTCGCTCCGAGGACCTTGTCGGTAGGTCAAAGCCGCAAGCAGATAACCTCCGCCGAATAACAGAGCGGAGAGGAGTGATAGTGGCCTAGGGCTATAACGGTCGCAGAGGTAGCCAAAGATCGGGACGGGGAGGTACATGGCAAGCTCCGCCGCAATGGAGACGGCATTGACTTGGAATTGGGTGTAGCGGAGACGAGAGAGGAAGAGGGGCCCATAGAGGGAGTAGGCGGTGATTGAGCCCGCACAGAGACTGTGAGATATCGCATCAGCATTTGGACCGACTACCTCCCTCGGCAACCCCCCCAGGAAGATAGTCTCACCAACTCAAAATCGCGCACGCGAAGCTAACATATCTAACAACAGCTCGCCGCATCTTCCGCCGGTCTCGCTCAATCACACCGTCAACGACATTGCTCAGCAGGCTCTCGTCATCTCTCAAAAGTCCTTCCAGACCTGAGTCGTCCGATCCGGCACTAGTGGATACGGGCTTCCTGTGCTCGTCAAAGTCGAGCTTGTCGATGCCGCCGTTGACGCTGCGGCTGGGGCTACTCGAAGGCATGCTCCTGGCTCATGGTCACGTAAAAGAATCTGGAGAACAGTGTCATGAAGTTACAGATAAGAGTGTATAGACAGCGCACCGCCTGATGCATATCAAGTGACAGGCGGCTAGAATCCCGTCATCGATGCCCAATTCAACAATCCTGCAATTCAACCTGACGGGCCGGGAACTAACTCGTACCCTAGCCATCCATTTCTATTGGCCGCCCTGCCGCCCGCAGCTCGGCTCTTTACTTCCACGTATGATTCTTGAGAGTTCAGTGTAAAGAAAGAGTTAAGATGAATATTTACAATTTGATTCAGGCTCGTGTCATCGCTATGATACAATGCCCAAAACCTTCGCATTCTTACCTATCCACAGTTGTGGAAAAGCCTAAAGGCGCTGTATCAGCTGATGTATGGTTAGGTTTTGATAAAACGCCCATACCAAAGACCTGAAAAAGAATGCTGTGAACCAGCCACGCAATAAGGGTATAAAGCTATCCCGGCCAAGTTCGCCAATTGCCTGAAACCCCTATGGAAAACCTTGCTCCCGTGCT
>JAABUO010009331.1_pt1 | contig 10986 bp, 13 predicted proteins | sample 5559291 | NCBI WGS metagenome assembly JAABUO01 (sample SAMN10711878, study PRJNA513372) | rock metagenome | isolation source: Antarctica rocks | place: Antarctica: Victoria Land, Finger Mt sud | reverse complement strand
TCGAATCTCGCAACCAGATCGGGAACACGTGGAGATGGCAGCTCTGCACACCAGGAGCAAGCTACTGAACTGCAGCCATGTGTAAGACGGCTGAGAGGTCGTTGGCTGTAGTTGAATACAGATTGCAGTCAATCAAAGACAGGCAGTACCTGACATCACTCTCCTCTCCGCCGCCTTGCCGGCGTGAAACTACCACGCAACCACATTGGCATCACGCAGCAGCTAGAATGAGACTGGGAAGATATCCGGCCATGAGACTGCGGAAGCGGAAGCGACCCTGACATCCATTCCAAGCAGAAGAAGAAGAAGCCTGGTCTACCGTTTAAGGATCAATCTCGAAACGCCCGCTTCATCTGCGACCGAGGCGCACACGGTCGGCCTGCGATCACGGTCGATCAGGCCTCCGATGTAATCTCAGCCCATGTAGCATATTTCGCGTTCAGCGTCGATTCCAAGAACGCTTCGCCAAAATGAGGTGTGGTAATGCCAATTTGGTGACATCTCCTCCCAGCGTCAGCTCAGCTTGCTTGGCCAGCAACGCCGTCCCATCATTGCGTCACTACGCAAAGAGACGCGGCATCTCGGAGAAGTCATGCTCCCAAAACCTGCGTTCGGCAGTATCGAGAGTAGAAAGGGTCATGCGCACGGATGCTGCTCTCAACGCTTCCGCGACAGATGCAGACTTGGCGGCTGTGTCAGGTAAGCTACTGTACGAGCTTGACACATTCAGCAAGTGAGCTCTCACACCCAAAGTTGATGTCACAGAGGTCCAAGAGCAGTTACACCTAGACCTGGATGGTGACACTGGTTTGGAAGATTTCAAAGAGGCTGCCAAACGAGGGAACGTGATTCCAATGCATGAGCGCATCTTCAGTGATCACCTCACCCCAGTCCTTGCGTATAGATGTCTAGTCCGGCAGGATGACCGCAGTGCACCAAGTTTTCTATTTGAAGCTGTCAACAATGGTACACAACAGGTGTGGTGCCACCGTTGCCAAGTCTCCTGCATATGTCATGAGTGGAGACTACTGCAAGCATCCTTGCATTGACCTACATGCATTGCAGCATGCATTGGGTCAATATTTTGACATTTGTGTTTGCACCTCTGTATAGGGTCGATACAGCTATGTCGGTGCCCAGCCATCAATTGAAATCATAGCCAAAGGCACTGATGTGCGAATAGAGGACAGGGAAAGAGGCACAACAGCGCATGAGACATCAGAGGATCCAACTTCAATACCGGCCGATATGAGCGCTGCCTGGCAAATAGCTGATGATGAAGGCTTGCCCAAAGTCTTCACAGGAGGCTGGGTTGGCTACAGCGGTTATGATACTGTGCGCTATGTCTATTCAGGTATGCAAGCAGCCACACAAAGTGATGTGGCATGACTCAGCAGCAGTATATCTACACAGCTCAGCATATCATACGTGGATGCAGCAGCATGTCGCCTGTTGCAGCATGACAGCACTCATTGCTGCAAAACCTTCAATCAATAGAAGTGCATGGCCTCACTGCAACATGACCTTTCCTCCGCCCAGCAACAAGTAGCAGCAAGTACATGGTCAATCCTGCCCACATGACTGACTTTGGCTTGAATGTGCTTCAGGCAAGCTGCCATTCAGTCATGCTCCCACAGATGACAGAGATTTGCCAGATATGCACATGGCCCTCTATAACACAGTCATAGTGTTCGACCAGGCAACAAAGCTGGCATATGTCATTACCTGGGTACATCTGGACAGACATGAGTCTCTGGAAGATGCATACCAGCATGGCAAGGAGCAGTTGCGCAGAACCAGCCGTAAGATTGAGAACGAACACTCACCAAACTTGACTAATGGCAAGGTAGGAACAAACATGCACTGCTTCTTCTGTTTCCTGTCTAGAATTCAAGCTGCTGCTGCAGACCTATAGCTGCTGAGCTCAGGCTTGTCCACTCAACTGTACCCTGCATTCTGCTGTATCTGCTATGCATCCTGCAACACCCTTGGTTGTATAGTCTGGAAAGCAGCATGCTGAACGTCCTGTACTGCAAGACAGCTGCAGCTGACAGAACACAACTTGCAGTGCTTCAGAAGTCATGACAAATCAGTAAGAAATCATGACAAACCTTTGACCGTCATGCAGCGCAGCTATGTGTCAAAGAAACTCTGGGTGCATACCACAATGGCGGGCCTGAGCAGCAATGTTGAAATGCAGCAATGTTGAAATACATCTACATACATGTAGCAGCTGCGTTTGTTCAGTGTATCAAGCTGACGGTATCTTTGTTGCTGGAGACAGGTCACACTATCACTGAGTAAGCGGCCGCACCCCCCAACAAACTCCAACATGACAAAAGAGGAATACCTAGCAGCTGTGGCCCAAACCAAGGAGCACATCCAGGCTGGAGATGTGTTTCAGCTTGTTCTCAGTCAGCGCTTTGAGAGGCACACTCAAGCAGACCCTTTTGAGATCTACAGGTCAGGCAAACAGCCTGCATGCCCTCAGCAATTGTCAACAAATGCAGCTGTATGTCCGCCCATCTTGCAACATCATTGCACGACTCTCTACCGTCTCAAGAAAGGATCAAAACATGTGTGCATCTGTAGTCCGTGTCAGCTCTGTTGCAACATGATTGTTGCATATACACCACGAAGTGATAGGTCGGGCAGCACATCAACCGCACACACGGTCAAACCTGAATATGTTGACCCACAGCCACAGTGACAGCAAGTGAGGTGTATGGCGTGCATGCAGGGCTCTGAGAGTGGTGAATCCATCCCCCTACATGGTGTACATGCAAGCTGCAGGGTCCATTCTGGTGGCTTCAAGCCCAGAGATCCTCTGCAGATTGGACCATGACCGGATAGTCACCAACAGGTCAGACATCCCCCTGCCACTGTGCTCATCTTGTCCAGTCAGCCTTCTACATGAATGTGCATGAGGCACACAGACCTCATGAACCAATGCACAAATACACCTCTTGAGCCCTCTGAGCTGTACAACATGTAGGGATTGCACACTATTTGAGCAAGCCTTGGCATCACAGCGGTGGGGTACAAATCTGCAAAGTCTCTGAGCAAGTTGTCTGCATCTATGTTTGAGATAGCCTCTGCGCTGGATCCTAAATCACAGCTGTTATGCGTGCAGGCCGCTAGCAGGCACCCGGCGGCGTGGCAAGACCCCCACAGAAGACCAAGCCCTTGAAAAGGAGCTCCTAGCAGATGAGAAGGAGTGCTCAGAGCACGTCATGCTTGTAGACCTTGGCCGCAATGATGTGGGCAAGGTTGCCCAGATGGGCTCTGTCAATGTGGAAACTTTCATGGAGGTGGAGCGGTATAGCCACGTCATGCACATCTCCTCTACTGTGAAGGGGAAGCTGCTGTCAGAGCTGAATGCTTGGGATGTGATGCGGGCTGCTCTGCCTGCTGGCACTGTCAGTGGAGCCCCCAAGGTCTGATCCAACTGCCTCCTTTGCTGCTGCCAGACATAGCTGTGTTGACTCACTTTGCGCCGAACATCAACTTGCATGCACTGGGTCTGCAACATGGCGTCTCAGATACATAGTGCTGCCACCAGACGTTGCTGTATTGACTTACTTTGTGCCAAGCATCAACTTGCATGCACTGGGTCTGCAACATGGCGTTCCAGATACATATTGCTGTAAGCAGTAGATTTGGTATACTGTTCACTTGGATACTTTTTCCCAGTTCTTGTTGTCATTTGAAGTGCCATAGACATGCTGCATACATTGATCAGCACTTAACAGCACCACTGTGGAGACAATTGCTTGGCTGTATGCAGGTGCGTGCTATGCAAATCATTGATGAGCTTGAAGTGAACAAGCGAGGACCCTATGGGGGCGGCATGGGCTATGTTGCCTACAATGGTAACATGGACATTGCCCTGGCGCTGCGTACTATGGTCATCCCCAACCCTCCCCCATCACAAGACCCTTCCACCAATGGCAGCAATGGCAACCCCAAAGGCAGGAAGAAATGGACAGTACATCTCCAAGTATGTTTGGTGTTGAGCTTTGTCAGCTGTGTTCAGTGGCTTGGGCATTTACAGCATGCGCACAGTTGCTTTCGTGTGCACAATCTGTTTATGTGACTGTAGCAGCTACAGTACATACCAGTCAGCTACATGGCATGCTGGTTGGCTGTGCAACGTCTTCAAGCTACTGTCTATGCTTTTCTTTCCTCAGCAAGTACCACGCATTGCCTCAGGTCAATGCAGCACACACTGGCTTGTTGGTATGCTACATGAACCCTCTGTGGTATTCAGGCTGGTGCAGGTCTTGTAGCAGACTCAGTGCCTGAGGCGGAGTATGAGGAAACCGTCTCCAAAGCAGCTGCACTGGGGCGTGCCATTGGTCTTGCAGAGCAAGCCTTTGTTGATTGCTGACCTGCTGGCAAATTCCAGCACCTGTACCATTGTGCTCGATTCTGTTCTTGTACCACAGCACAGATCACCCTGAATGCAAGTCTGACGAGTGCCACGGCCACATGCTGGACTCCAGGCCTGACCTGGACACTCAGATCACCTCAGGAGACAGCACCTACATTAAGCATGCCCAATTTGTCCATGTTCATTTCACACGGCACTGGCACATTGATCTCATAGCTTACGTTGCCTTGTATCGGTAGGCATGTAGCTTTACTGCTAGCAACCTAGCTTAGATCGAAGCGAACCTGCAGTATCTATACCAACAGCAGTGTCAGAGGTATGCAACTGCCATGCATCTTGCATCTATGTTTGCTTCATCTGGTTCCCCAGAGTCAATATGGTCCTGACCCAATCATGGTCTGGGGACCATGCTGGGGATTGCCAGACCATCTGTGAGACATCTGATGGCTGCCCCCTCAGTATATGCGGTACTTGAAGTCTGGCATTGATACGTATATATACAGGACAGTATGATCAGCATTGTCCGCCCTGTCCTTTGCCTTGGACAGTAGCATCACATGTGACCAAAACTTGCGGATATCAGGCAACAATCAATGTGCCGTATGCTCATTGTCGAACACTTGATGTCCTTATAACAAGATTGGTTCTGGACAATTGTAAGCTTCGTGTTTAACACCCTATGGCCTGTGAAATCCCTTCAGGGAACTCAAGTGTTGATGTCTTTACATGTTCAGGCGCAGCATGACTGAATGGGACGTGCCAGTAAATTGTAGGTTGTTTGCTTGAATAAACCTTTCGCCGTTTCATCTTCCTTACACTCTAGATTAGCTGCGAGTGTAACTACACTGTCCAATGCGCGCTGGTCGATGATGTGCAACAGTGAGTAGGGCGTCGCATCGGGATGTCTGCACAGTGGCATGTCCGGTTCTATCTTCAGACGAGGCGGACAAAAAGCCGAGGCTCATGGCACTCCCGGCGAGCAGCAGTTCAGCGGTGCTCACTTGGAGACAAAGCTTGCAGCGTTACAGAAGAGCTGGTCAGCACCGTTGACAGCGTATGTCTTGACTGTGATAGTGGTCCACAGAAGTAGCATTTGGAAGCTTGTTCGCCAAGTCTATGAACGATCTTGCTTGTACAGAGCGACGCAGTCTTTGGCTGTGTGGTGTCCGGAACGTGATGGAGCAGAGGTCACAATAGAAAGAGGCAATGTCTTACAGCGCATGGGTAAGTGACGTGAAGTAACCGATTTACCTATACGCAGGCTTACAGTTTGGTTGTTACTCGCTGCTGTGAGTTTGGTTCAGACAGGATTGCAGGTTCAGTATTTTGTCACGCTTATTCTGCCATACGCCCACAGGCTACAGGCATCATCGGAAGCTGTACTTGCATGTGGAGGAAGCTGTGTAAGCGTTCTGCTGTCTCTCAAAGTTGTCGCTTACCTGTTGCTGCAATACTTCTGGGCTGAAGCCTAATGCCCTATCAGGTATATGGTGAGCAAGGGTAACCTCCTGCTATCAGTGTTTGATCCAGCTGGCCAGCAGCATCTGTCATCTTTGCAGGAGGCCACAGAGCTGATGGTAAGTCTGCCATTGCCACTGTGATATGGCAAGCAACGCTTGTTGGCTGTACCAAGTCACATAATTTTTCTGGAGCGTTCAAACCTTGATTTGACTGCTGCAGGTGTCCACTGGCGTCAGCATTGCACAGTATCAGGTGTACTGCCACTTGGTGCAAGCAGGCTACATTGTGACAAGGTGATCATGTCCTCCAGGTTCAGGAAACTATGCCAGTGGTATGAAGGACCTCAAGATTCTTTGGACTCCAACCCAAATTTGGCAACGCTGCAGGCATCCGGCTGTGTGGGTCCTAGATGACACACAAAATTCAAGTCAGGTTTGGAGTGGAGGCAATGCTATACAGCAGCACTCTGTTTTGCTAAATGAACAAGCTGTGCCTTCTTCTGCGCCCCCTGCTGAACTGGAGACTCAGGTGCTTCTTCATCCGTGTCTCCTTAGTCATTCAGCTGAATGCGCACCAGCACAAGGCCACATTGTACGCTTGCACTGTAACAGATAGCACTCTGTGCATGCAGGAATCAAGCTGGTGTATGCCATCTCACACCAATTCGCCACCACCCTCCAAGAGACTCAAGCAGTCAGTCGCAGAACAGGCTGAGGTCAAATTGTATAGGAAATGGTGGCCAGCAGCACTGCAAAGTAGCATGTGGAATCCTGCAGCAACAGACATGCAGGCTGATCTTCCCAGGTAGTCTTGAGTGCTGCAATTTGCTGCCTGTGCATGCCTTCAACATCTTGCAGCGTTTGCTAACATAGGATGCTTGTAAGCCACATGGGACATCAGAGCTTGATGTCATCAGTGCTTTATGGCAGCGCCACATGCCTAATGGGTCTTGGACAATCAATCATTTGGAAATCTTTGCAGGTGTGAGGTGGTCACAGAAGAGGCCAGTAGCAGTGAGGCAGTGCTTTTAGCTGAGCTGAAACCGTTTCCTGCAATTTCTTTTGATGGCACCTGTGGGGGTGTGACAGTGCCAAGTGACCTAAAGCTGGTATGCTACAGCATGCAGTGTGCATTTTTCTCAACCTATTCTCTTGAATGGATAACTAGTGTCTGTAAAACATCAAAAGACCCGCATCATCTCTCCTTGCATGCAGGTGTATGATGTGTTGAAGCCCAATAAGCGGTTCAGCAAGGGGAACCCTGACGCTCCAAAGCTTGCTGTCTGTTTGAGCACTGGCAGCAATATACCATCTTGCAGCACAGTACAGCATCTGTACACTGTTGTTGCACCTTTGCCTTTGCAATTCGCAAGGGTGTCTGGAGGGGAGGTTTCCTTTCACAGTCTTCAGAGCCTACACTGACATGCAGCCTGAAGCCCAGAAAAGGCCATATTATCTGTCCTTCTCATCAGCTGCAGAAGGACAGATACATCTTGAATGGTCTCTTTAGGTGATGGCTTATATCAAGTGCGTGTATACAACTTACACTAAATCAAGGTAATCAGTGTTGATTAAAAGCTAAAGTTCCTGTTATATAGGCCATGCAAGTGTCCACACGTACATGCCAAAGCTGTTTGTTCCAAACAACTTGCCCTGATTGACATGGTAATCCATTCAGTGTAAACTGTCAGAGAATGCTGTGTGCATCAAGCAGTGTGTCTTCGACATTCGTCAATGCATTCATGAACTTCAGAAAAAGATGCAGCATTCGTATCAATACATGATATCGCCTTAAATGATGCAGGTCAAGCCAGCAATGCTCAGACTCTACTTTCGGCCACATGCATCAACCTAGTTGGGCAGGCATTTCATCTGTGAAACTCTCTCTCCTATTTGAACACACCAAAACACTGGGACATGCATCAAAAACCCATGTCTCAAGCACAGTGCAGCCCGGCAATGCAACAGGCATGCCCAAAAGGCATATTGCTTCATTACAGGCGGCTGGCACCGCCAAGCTGTTTTGAGGGAAATTTGATGCCTCCAAAGACCCACATCAGCCATCTGGACTTGTAAAGCCTTAAATCCTTGTCAGCGCTGCATGGTCCATGTACAATGCTGCCCCTTATCACAGGATCAATGCCAGACAGGTGCGAGTTGCCAAGTAGGCCCCAAGCATGTTTGTCTGCGCAGCCATGGTGTAGCCACTGATAGGCTGCACAGCTTGTGATGCGCCGGACATGGACTGTGTGGGGTGCAATGGGGTGCTGCTGATCTGCTGCAACAGGCTCACTGACTGCTGCATTGCCACTACATCATAGCGAGCCCTTGAGGGTGCAAAGACTGGCTTGGACTGAGCTGCAGCATTGCTGGAAAAGCGTGACAGTGACTTAGGAACTGCAGGCCCAGAGGCTGCTCTCTGATAAGGCAGCCTTGCTGCACCTGGCTGAGTGGCGTGCACAAGATGTCCTAGGGGTGAAGATGGCTCAGTTGCAGCTGCATGCTGCACGGAGGATGCCACTGGCCTAGACGATGTGGGTGCTGCAGAGCTGCCCCCTGCACACTCAGCATGCAGGCACTCCCTGGTTGCTGGTGAGGGCTCCCTAGGCACTGGTGAGGGCTCCCTGGGCAATGGTGAAGGCTCCCTGTGCACTGGTGAAGACTCCCTGGGCATCGATGAGGACTGTAATGACTGTACTGAGGCGCCAGGAGCATAGCATGTCTGCAACAAAGAAGCCTCATCTTATTTTGCCCGCATGGCAAGATTAAGTGGGCTGAAGTTGCAATTTTCATAGTGGCTCTGACTCACATGAGTTTGACAACCAAGCAAAGAGGATATGAGGCTCATAGAATGGACACGTATTGGCTTGCACCACATATTGGATTCATTGCCTCCCTTCTGCAACTTGATGCTGTCTGAAGCACTGCACAAGGGCAAGCAAAGGAAAGTCTACCTGCGTAGCACCTCTGTTCTGCAATGCAGCACTGAATCTGGCCAGCTGTCCCCGGACATCCTGGTTTTGCTGGTGTGACAGCTCCTGCACATCAGCAGTACACTACGTGACCAACCTTGCATGCAATCCTTTCCCTACAGGTGCTGTACCACACTCATTGCTGCATCACATTGTTATTGAGCACCCAGCCTTACCCATGCTCTCTTGTACTGCAAAAGTAGAGTGCCCATTCTCAGAAGCTGGTGTTTGGCGCTTGCCTGCAAATACCACAACACTAGGTTGTGCTCCAGCAAAGACAGGTGAGCTGATGATCACAGGAGCACAAAAAACAGGCAGCTTACCAATGACTCTCCTCGGGACTGCAGCTTTGCCCGAATTGAGGCCAGGTCTGACATGAGGCAGTTGCACCTCTGAACAGCAGCGACCTGCATGAAAATTTGAAGCGCTTTGTCTGTCCTGCATGCTTTGGTCTGTACGATGCAAAATGATGCAAGCATTTGCATGACTATGCATAACAATTACATTGCATAACAATGACTGCTTGTGACAGTCTGAGAGCATGCACGCTGACGGTGCTTACAATAAAGATGACTGCCCTGTGCTTACAGCAAACATGACTGCTGATGTTGCAAAAAACAGCTGATAGAAACAGCAGAGCAAGACAAGGCTCTCACCAATGAGGCGTCCTTTTGTCGTAGCTGTTCATCCCTCTGCTGCAACTGACGCAGGACACCATTCAGCTCTTTCTGAAACCCCATTACATGCCCTGCTCCACCCTGTAAAAAAGGTTTTGCAATGCTAGAGACCTGTGCATGGTGGAACCACCAAATAAAGGGCAGGCAAGAAGGGCAAGGCATACGAACACTTACAGTTGTGCGTGTTCTGCGCAAAGCTGCCTTGTATGCAGCATTTTGTGACTCCAGCTTCAAGATGTAAGCCTGCAAAGCACAACAGCGCATCAGGGACGCATGCATCAAGCCAATAAGCAGGCTTGAAGGCAGGCTACACTGTCAGAGATGCATAGCAGCCTCAGTGCTGACCTTTTGCGCATTCATGTGGCGCAAGCAAGCATCAACCTTCTCCTTACTGAGCTTGGCTTGCATACTCAGGCTACGTGCATTGGTGGCAGATGAGGCAGCCCTTGCTTGAACCTGAAACGATTAAGAAGCTGAACTAATGGTGTAGCCGACTGAGGGCACGAAAAACACCAACACAGTGAGCAAACTTGCCTGGACAGCATGTACAGGATCTCCTGTGATTGCCTGTACGCCATTTCCCACCTGTGCACACGCCTGCATCAGGCAATTTCTGTGATGAAAGGCACGCACAGACACCACAGGGTATACCAGGCGTTGCAGCAGCACCCGGCGGATTGCCTTTTGACAAGAAAGGCCAACCTTGTTGGACAGCGAACCCTGATTGGCCTTGAACCCAAGAAGGGATAAGGCGGACTGCCATATCGCACTGTGCATCCTTATTTTGGCTGACTCGCGATTGCAATTGCAATGGACACCCGATTCTGGGTGTATGCGGGGATGTAGCAAGCGAGGGGACCTACAGTCGCTTGACAGGGTGAGTGTGTAGAGAGATTACAATATGTATGCTATTTGCGCTTGAACAGAACGGACATTCATTCATTATTCATTAGATTTTAAGGTCTTGGGGCCAACCATGACCATTGGACCAGTAGTCTGAAAATGTCAAACAAAACATCCAACTGTTCTAAAGCACTTATGAAAACATTATGTTCACAGCTGACGCACTCTAAGCTAAACTAAAGATTATGTCCAGTTTGTGCTGCCACCAGGGTGTTCCTATGTTCAAAACATTCCCTCAAAAACCTAGCTATGAATTTGGGGTAGAGTAAAAAAGGAAGACAGTGTGGGGGCTGGGCCCCAAAAGATGTTTGTGAATCTGTTCCTAATGGCACAATATGCCGGACAATCAAACACAAAATGATGTTCATCCTCTGCTGAACCAGAAGCACAGAAAACACAATGACGTTGCTCTCTAGGCACCTGCTGTGCCAAAGGCAAAAGCCTACCAGTATCTACATGAAGACCATGACATCCACATCTAAATCTGCTGATGAGTTTTCGGCTCTTGAAGCCCTTGACTGCTGAAAGATAAGGTGCTAGGACATATTCTGGCTGCAAGGGTTGGTACCTAGCAACACTGC
>JAABUO010009330.1_pt1 | contig 10986 bp, 12 predicted proteins | sample 5559291 | NCBI WGS metagenome assembly JAABUO01 (sample SAMN10711878, study PRJNA513372) | rock metagenome | isolation source: Antarctica rocks | place: Antarctica: Victoria Land, Finger Mt sud | reverse complement strand
TCAGAGCAGGATTTGCGTGCATGCTGGTGGTAATATGCATGCATGCAAATGACTTTTAAATTGTTGCACAATTGCATACTGATATGCTAAAAAAACAAGGTGTCCTGATGACTGCTGGGGTCAATGGTGTAGTGATGAGAGGCTGCAGACAAGAGCTGACTTTGCCCTTGGCAAGTGCAAGCAATCAGGGAGCAGGTGTATACACAATAGACAGGCAAACTAGCCATCAACATTGTTCACGTAAATTGAGCCATGTCTGTTGCTGTCGCGACCGAATGACAAAGTAACAGAGGCCTTTTGCAAGCATTGGACATTCCTGATCAGGCCAAAACCTTGCCAAATTAATCCACAGAGAACATGCATGAAGATGGCAGAGTTGCTGGACTTGCAATCTGTTCTATTGCAACATTGCAAAGGTCAGGAAACATGCACTCAGACCACTAGGCATGGCAGAGCTGGCAGGCAGTGCATGCACAGCAACATGTACTGACCTGAAGACACAGCAATGTCCCAAAACCGGCACAATGATCGGGTTGCCTGTTAGTAGCAACTGCTTTTGCAGGTGCTGCATGAGTAGGGACTCAAGCATGTGTGTCTGCTTGGAACTGTTCTGCTTCAATGCACGCAATGCCCAGCTGGATGCCGGAGATGTGGCTCTGGTAGCTGCCTTGGCTGGAGACGCTTGAAGAACAACAGCAGGCAGACCTGCAGTCAAAACTGTGCTGTATACGGCCAGATGCATGCTGTGTGAGCTGCTGGGCAGCAAACATGCATTCATCTGTGTCAAAACGACTGTTGCAGTACATGCATACAAGAAATGCACTGCAAAATGACATTGATATAATGTACGCTGCATGACACAGGACAAGCCAGTGATCAGTCAGCTTTGTTTGTATGCCACAGGAACCTTTTGTATGCGTCAGGCTGGCCTGCAAGATGTGACCTAAATCTGACCTAATTGAAGGATAGCTGCGCGCTGCTAGGCAAAGGGCAAAGAGCCAAGAGCTAACATGACCACAACCCCCCCGGCTGTGACGCAGCTTGTGCCTCATGCAGGCTGACATGCATGGATTGATCTTGGCTTGCATCATAGTCTCTCACCTGTATTTTGGTCCAGCATCAAGCGCATGTAAACAATCTGCTTGCTGCCTTGCTTCTGACTGCCTGCTTGCAAGGCCATTGGCTGGCCTGCCTTGTACAATCCCAGACAACAATCCTGCCCAAGACTGTGAAGACCTTTGATGAGGTTGCCAGACAGGCAGCAGGTGCCAGGTGCAAGTGCCGCATCAGGCTGCACCCTTGCTGGCCAAACATAGCTTCCAAGACTTGGCAAAGGTGCCATAGACAGTGACCAGCCTTGCTGTCTGCTGTACCACTCCCACAATGACAGCAGCTGCTCTGGAAAAGGTGGTGACTGCAAGGACTGCCTGTCATGTCGGTCAGACTGGTCAAAAGTGAGCACTGTCACAGGAAGTGGTGATGGTGGTTTGTCTGCAGCATCACTAGTAGCCCTTCTGTGCACTCCCACCTATGGGGAATGTACAATTTTGAGACCTGCTTCACAGATGTATGCAGCTCAAGCAAAACGTGAGACTGTTGAGTGTGCAAAAACACAGCCTCCAAATGGCAGTCAGCGGAGGCAGGAACTCACCAAGCAGACCTCATGTCTGGCTAATGCATTCTTGGAAAGCTGCTCTGGGCATGTACTCAGCACAGCTGATGCTGCATAGACTTGAGAAGAATGTGCAGTCTGCTCAGCCGCAAGGGATGGGGCTCCTGCATGCATCTCCATGGGTTTTATACTGAAATGCTTGTTTGTCATGTTTGTTTGCCTCATGTGCCTGTAGTGACACATGGAAACAACAGCCGCTGAAAAACAGCCCATTATATTCCTGAAAGATCTGACCTAGGCTTTGCAGCACGTGTTGAGGCACATCATTAAGCTGTAGCAGAGGGATGTGGTGTGGTGTTGAAGGTGTCTGAGATTTGTTTGCACTGCCTTTCTTCTTTTTGCTGCCCATGTGCAGACTCTGCGGTGGAATTTTACTGCAAATAGGCGTACAGTCGGCTCACTGTTTTACGGACAGCCTGCAATTGCCACACTCCTGTTGTCAGGCCGCACAGACGGTCCTGGGGGTGCGCAACTACTCGCGTTTAACCTAGCATGCACTGTGTTGGTCAACGTGCTTTGGCTGGCTTGAAGATGGGAAGCCTACATTTGTCGACTTCAAACAATGGCTTTAGAGCCTGTCTGATGAGTCACGTTAAAGCCCGACGTCGTGTCGCTCAGCCGTGCGTGTGCTTGCTCGCCTCGTCGAGGGTTGCATGCCTGCTGCTTGTGAGGCTTGTACAGCGCTAAAATGGCTGTGTTCGGAATATCGCTTTCAACACTTTGCCTTGAGAAGATTGGCGTGTGCACGAAGCGGTGCTTCTTGCTCGATGACCTGCGTGCGAGCTGTCGCTGCTGTTTGGATCTATTTTGGCTGCTCATTTCACCAATTTCGGCCTCAAAATTTCCCATTTGTGTGAAGTTCTATGGCTCAGTATGCATTGCTGTGACAAGATGTAAAATACGCAAACATATATATATTTGCCTATGCAGCTGCGCATATAGACGCGTGCAATGCGTGTGCCAACATACATGCACACACGAGCAATGCCTGCATCCTGCACTTGTCTCAAGACAAGGAGCAACTTTATAGCAGGCATAGGCCCAGGCCAGTACATGTAGTCAGGTAAGCAGCAATTCCACCTCAAAGCGAAAATCGTTGGAGGCATGTACATGTATCTCATGAACTCAGTGACATGCGTGTACAATTAAGAAGAGATGCTGGGACTTGTCATGACCAGTACTCAGTACTGGTCACTTTCTGGCCTGCCCAGGCAGCTTGACGCTCAGGCTGAGCAGACACCGCTGGTGCGCAACATCAGCTTGATCAGAAATCTCACTGTAAAGGTGCGTTAGCATGTTTGGGAGGAATGGCATTCCTGGAATGCATTAATGGGTTTCATTTAGTTTTCATGGTGTCTTGGGACGCTGCACGGGATCGCAAACTTGGCTCGTCAAAGTTTGACCTGCGCTGGAACTTGGTTCTGTAGCAATGTACAACCGCTACGATTGCCCGAGATGGCGATGCAACTATGCTGTTGTGTATGCTGGGATGTTTACGATCCTCAGGCCCCAGCCAGGCAGCCTCGAATTCTGCCTTGTGGCCATACTGTCTGCACGGGATGTCTGTGTAAGAGCAGCCAACGAAACTGTTAAACTATTTGTACGACCCGAAATTCCAAGATGACAGTGCGTGCTTTTTGCAGGTCTCGTATTTCAGTCTCCATTGCAATCCAGGAGCTGCCCCACTTGCAGATACCCACTGCCAGGAGATCAGACCACTTGCTTCCCTCGCAACTTTGCGCTTGAGGATGCAATTGCGCATTTGAATGAGCAGGTCAGACCGCTCGGCCTCCTTTTCCAAGTGTTACACGCATTTCTTCCCAGTCTCACAGTCCACTACCAATATGGTATTGCAGATGTCAAGCAATATCATGTATGCTGAAGCAGACTGGCAAACAGCATATACAGTATACACCCCTGCTTTGCATGAGGTGGCACAGCATTCCATACTTGTCCGCCGCATATGCAAGTCCTGTCATGATGCAAATTGCTTGCGCCGCAGCAGTGCAAAGCAAGGGCAGCTATCGAAGACGCACAGCAGGAGTCATGCCGAATGGCAGGAGCGCTAAAGGACAGTATGGCTAAGGTTGCCACAGGCAAAGCCATCAAATCTGAGTTGGACCAGCTATACAATCAGGTCAGGCACACCAAGTATGATCTCACCACGCGTCGCAAATGAAATGCACACATGTACTACGTATGTGTTACAAGATAGTTGCATGTCCCTGCTTTGTGCTTGCTGTATCTTCCAATAACATTTACATTTATTACATAGGTTGAGCTGTGCAGCAAGCTGGCTCGTCAAAGCTCACATTGTGTGCAGAGTGGCGAAGTGTCCATTGTTACCGACCATCTGCAAAGTGGAAAGACGTGTCACCTGATGCCTGCTACTCTGGCAACCCAGGCTGTCCTGTGCCGCAGGCTCTGAAGAGGGAGGCAGACCTGAAAAAGCTTTTGACTGAAGCAAAAGGCCAGGCAAAGGCAGCAGAAAAGAAGCTGGCTTTAGCAGAAGCAAAAGTCAGGAACAGTGATTCTCTCAGAAAGCTGCAGATTCGCCATGTGAGTACTGTGACCTCGTCTGTTAGCTGCTTGTGTTTGACAACCACACAGCTCGATAAGCGTAAGCGCTATTATTAGAGTTTGCTGGACATGTACTACATGCATCACCTCGCTGTCACTTGCAGAGGCATCAGTTTCAGTTGTGCCTGTGAGCTTGGCCACAATCCTCTGGCGCAGATACGAGGAATGCTGCTAAACCCTAGACCTTCATTTCTAATTGTTAAAAGTGCAACAAGTCTGCACTAGTAGTGTGCACACCACCATTTCATTGCATTTTGATTGTTTTGGCATTGCCTGTGATTGGACTCAGGATGCAAGTTTTTGCTTGGTCACCTAATACGGTTGTGATGTCTACAGAGTCAAGCCAAGTTGAGCAACTTTCCAGGAAGTCTGGGCATTGCTGGCCAATTGAGACAGCTTGCAGAGAAGCCTGCACAAAGCAAGATTGGATCAGGGCAGCAGGGCAATACATCTGGGGCACATGCAAGTTTCCCAGACCTTCAGCAGCAGCTCTCTATAGCAGAGACAAGATGGCAGAAACACCATGCAGCAGCATGTCAGCATGAATATGTGAGTACATAAAGGCAACTGAACAGCATGCAAACCGCATGTTGAGAGAATTGGCTTCCTCATGACTGTTGCTTGTGCAGGAGATTACCTGGCTGGAAATGATGCTGGGTAAAGCTGTTAGTCACACAGACATACACCAGGAGCTGCCTCTGCCCTCATTGGTAGGTTAAAGGCAGTGTCTGAGCTAGTCTTACCTGCATGTGGCAATACACATCCACACTTTGACCTTTGAGATGCACCATGACATACTTGACTTTGCGTTCAACTCGTGTACAGACCAAATCCACCAAGTGCAACCACTTTTGCAACTGAGCTGGCATGGCATTTTGCATGCAATAGTTGAAGCCCACCAATCTGCAGTAAGCTGAGCGCGCCAGCCTCAGGTCTGTGAAAGAAAGGTGTCACAACATGGAAGGTTGACAGAACTGTTGTTGAATACATGGGGTGTGACCGTGCAGAGTTGGACTCAGAACCAAATGTCAATGAGTCACATCGCTGATAGCAGCTCAGCCTTGCTTCCGTCTACCAGCCACAGCTCTTTTGAGCCTCCTCTGCACTCCCCATTGCTTCGTGTAAAACTATGTCAGGTATGCAACATGGTCTTCAAAAGCATGCTGCAATCGAACATGCAACCGGCATGGATGTATGCCCATTGTGCAACTGGCAGGATCAAGATTTTGACGTGAGGCAGCCTTGAGGCATTTGTGGGAAACAGAAGCAGCACACAGGCACCATTGCATATGATTCTGTGTAGTGCTCAAACCTGCATTGATCTTGCAACACTGCTACTCATGACTGTCAGCATCCAAACATTGCACATGCCCACTCGAGGCATTGGTGGATCTGCAATACTATGTGCAAGGCCTCTGCCATCTGACAAACATGCCTGATGCAGGCCACAAGGACCTGACTGGTAAAGATGGCAACCTGCTGCTCAAGGCCAGACACTCCAAGGCGTGCCAGCCGCAAGAGGGCATTCATCTCAAGGTTCTGCTGACGATGAGGCAGGCATTTCATTACCTGCAAGTGTTGATAAAGGGAATGGCCCAAAACTGCTGGTTAGAAAGTCAGAGGACAGCTGTAGACCTGCCAAGTATGCTCAGCATCACAGCTATTGACAATTTTGTATATGCACTCGTAAATGGCTACCTGCTCAACACACCTGAACACACTATCTGCCAGCTTCTGACAAGAACACAGTGCGCGTGCCAACCATGGCTAGAGCAGAAAACTGCAGATGTATGTGTGGATGCGCTGTAGTTTTTGCATCTGCAGGCAATGCAGACACAAACACTGTATGCAAGTGGTGTATGGATATTCTAGGATAGCCTGTAAGGGATGCACTGACCTCATGTTGTCATCACATTGATTGCAGGCAAAGACTACAGTGGTGAGGTGTAAGGCAGTGGCGATTGGTGGCAGCTTTGTCACTGGTGTGTCTGGCATGCATGTGTATGCTATCCATTGATTTACAATATTCTGTATATACAATGCTCCATTGTAATGTTGCATGCAAGCTCTTGCGTTGATTCCTGCAGATCAGCAGTGCAGCATTGAGGCTAGCTGCAGCTGCATTGCTGTCCTTGTTTGTCAAACAAACTTTGCTTTCAAATTCGTCCCCACTTGACTGTTGGACATGGTGCTTGCAAGACAGCAACAGCACAGTGGTTTGCTGTGACATCTGGCCACTTGTGTGTAAAGGCAAAAGCTGCAGGCACCAATGCTAAGTCTGCCTTGACATGACGCTGAAGTGTACCACATTAATCAACGTATTTTGTAATGTGCGGCCTTTCATGGCCTGTCAGTGTCGAACGTGTGGGGTTGAGAGGCTAAATCATTCTGAAAATGTTTATCGTGTGCCACATACATCATACCTATACAGCAATGAGAGCAAATTGCATTCGGGTCTGACACCTGTGCTTCTAGAGTCCGGTTGGGTGCAATCATCCATTGCAAATCTCCCTTGGTACTCAGTGAGACAAAGAGCAACACTGTCACACTGCTGAATTCACATGCAATTGCAAGGAAGGAAAGGCAGGATGCAAAATGGCAGAGCAGCTAGAGGGCATGCTTGAGGGTGGTTGCCATATGACGGTCCCCCTCTGGTGTTTCAACATCTGGCCACGCTACAACAGTCTTCCGAGGATTTTTGGTGATGTGTTCTGTATGAATGGTAGCTGCTTTAGCACCTGTACACAACAGAGAATTTTGTGCGACCCATAGATGAAGCTTCTGGCACAATCAAACTGCTGTGGCGTTGATTTGCTACCACGTGAGCCTAGGCTTAGTAGGAACATCATGGCAATAGACTAGAGGCATGAGCTCTATTCACAGAGGCAGCCTGTGACTTGCATTCATGCAGGGCAGGCTGCGTATGCACTGCCACAAAATAGGTTTTTGTCCCTATCATTATCATCTATACGAACGATGTTGCACCCCCCTCTGCAATTTGGGGGTGCACCACACCATGCGTACCTAAAGCGATTCTGCATCGGTTTTTACACTAATGCGGACCAAGTCCAGATCAGCATACAATAGGATGAACATGACCACATGCCTTGCACTGCACAGCAAGTGACACTCTTCCGGCACTTGTCAGCAAAAATACATGTAAACGTGATCATATTGCATGACAATGATCATCGTCCTGGTGATGAAGGCTACATATACAAAACATCTCAGCAGTAATGCAAGATGCAACTGGAACAGTCACATATGGCACAGATTGCAAAGGGACCAACCTGCAGACAGTCACTAGATGCTGCAGATCCTTGTGCAGCATTGACCAGCCATACAGCGCCATGCTCATCCTCAGGGTAACTGTGAGCAGCCCACAACAACAGCCACACTGTAACTTCCATATGCGGCCACCAGTGTCATGCCAAGGTCTGCAAACAGGTTGCCTCCAGCAAGCTTGAGCCAGGCCAACAGGCAAAGGGCAAAGGCAATGCCTTCTGCTAGGGCCCAAATTGAACAATGAAAGGTGAATTGTGTTGTAGTCAAAGGGAGCTACAAGATCGCCCTGATTGAGCGTGCCAGCAATCATGGCAAGGAATGTCAGCAAGGCAAGAAGCACCTCAGAAGGTGTTGATACTCCTGTTCTGCTCCCAGCAGACTTGAGTCACGCAAGGCAAAGAGCAGAGGTCTCACTGCTTGGTAAGGGCACTTGTTGCGCTGTTTGAAACAGCGCGGAGGCTGAACTTAGCAACCACTGGCCGTCTCAAGACGCGTTGCACAGTGACCTACAAGAACGTGGGCTGGTCCTGCAGCCCAAAATTGGAGCCACAGCGTACACACCCACAGTGTAGATTCATGTATGACAAGCATGGTGACATTGATGGTCACCTTGATGGTGGTGATTGTATCTTTTTTGTTCATTTTCCGTTGTGATACTTTCTGTTTTTCTGTCCTTCCTTTTTTTGTCTCTTTTCTATTCACATGAAGGTCCTGGAAAATATCCTGATATTCGTCGATTTCAGCAACTCGCAGCAACTCTCGTTGCACAGCTGCGAGGCCATACATCACTACGACTTTCATGCCCGCAAGCACAGTTTCTAGCGACTCCGCTCCGATACGTGGACATGCCTCTGCCGCATGCATGGTGGCGGGTCAAGAAGCAGTTGTAAACACAACGTAGCCGTTTACACTGGCCGCTGGCGCTTGACCTAATGCCGGAATTGAAAACTCGACCCAAGAAGAGCATCGCCGCAGTCAAAGCGATATTAGTTCTGATGAGCTCTAAAGTGCGGCAACACTCCACGCTGTCCAACTAGGTTCAGCTGCATTACGCAATTGCTGTAGCACTCAGAACACCGTTGAGCTGACAGCATACACAGTGTGCTGCTGGTGCGAGAGCCTGTTTGCAATTTTTGACAAGCACCTCTTTTTATTGGACACTGGATCCGACAAAACTTGCGTTGCTCTTTTGTATAGGAGTGTGTGGTCTCCTCAGGCCCTCACTGACGCAAAGAGGCCATGTCGGGCCCCGTCAACATAGCAAGCATGTTGCCGGACGAGCTATGGGTGGATATCCTGTTATGTCTCGCGCCTGAACGTGGTTTAGAGCTGCACAACGGTTCGCTCAAAAAGCTGGCGCAGGATCAAAGGAATCTTTACAGAGTGAGGAGTGTTTGCAGTAGATTTAACAAGCTCTTCCTTGAGTCTCCCAAGCTTTCTAGCTGTCTGACTCTGGAGTGGCGCTTGCGCCCTGTTTGCACCCCAAGTTTACTGGCTTGGTTGAGGTGTCATAGCTGCTGTGTGGAGACAGTAATGACAGAATGTGGTACACCTGCCCTGGAGATGGTTCTAGGTGCTCTTCTGACAGAGCCACAACATCTGAAAACTCTGGCACTGGGCCCATCCCAAGAGTCAGACTTGAGAATGGCTGCATGTTTCACAAGTCTTGCAACTTTGAAATTGAGTGCCTCAGACCCGAGCCATGACTTTGACATCAGTGCTTTACAGGCCTTGCCACATTTACGCACGCTGTCACTTTACGTGGGGGAATATTGCATTAAGGAGTTACCTAAAGGATTGTTGAGTTTGCGACTGGAAGATGCTGATCTAGAACTTGTAGAACCTACCACCTGCGTGGTACCTTTGCAAAACTTGAAGGTTATTCTCTGTCGCTTTTCAGGTATTCATAGTGATGGCATTCTGGCTTACACCACATTGCAAGAACTGTACCTGTATGGTGGCAGTATTGATGGTAGCTATACATCAGATGACAACATAGTAGAGTTTGGTAGATGTCGTTACGAGAGCTATAGGTGTCCAGATCTATCACCCTTGAAGTTTTTGAGGGTGCTGTACATGAATGTTTCTGGCTCTCCTTATGATGAGCCTATTGACTGGGTCTGTTTGTACTGCCTCTCATCTTTGCAAGCATTGACACTGCACTCCACAACTCAGGGTTTGAAGATTGATCAAAAGTTGACAATGTTGGGTACCTTGACTAGCTTGAAGTTGATAGGAGCAGCTCCACCCTACGCATGCAGAGTTGTGGTGGCAATAAATGTTAGTTGGGGTGCAATGTCTTCTCTACAAAATATTTATGTAGACAGTGACAGGTTGCAATTCGGTCCAAACATGCTAGAGCTGCTTGAAGTATCGAGTCTTAGGCGTGTGACCTTTCTAAATAACAAGCATGTGACTACAGAGCAACCTGCAGATTTTGCAGCTGTGGTGCAGGGTCTGATAGTGCAACGCCCTGGAGTGAGGCTCATAGTGAATGGTAGCCGCAGATTGGCAGTGCACTGTAAGCATACATGTGCTTAACGCACTATCATGCACCTGATTATGTTGCACAGCGCCAGGATAGTATCCTGAGGATACTCAGTACACCTGAAAGTACACTCTTGCAATGATATGTAGCCATCACAGCATGTTCAGTTGTGGTAAGCACTATTCAATCAAGGCATTCGTGATTTTACTGGTTAGTCATGGTTGGGTCATGTGTGTCTATCATGACTAGGTTCGTGTCAACGTCCCGCCTTCAGCTGTTGAGTTTAATGCACAGAGTCCAACGGCCTGTTAGCAGTGTGGAAGCAGCAACAACAGTGTGTGAAACAGTCTTGTAATGAGTCTGTCCTGTTACACAACTGCAGTAACGTCCGTGCTTCAAGACAGCATATTCAGCTGCAGCCAAATACTTGCCTCGTGCTTCATGCTGTCGCAATGGTCACAGATCTTTGAGGTGCTACACGTGTGACTTGTGTCAAGTTGCACAAACACATGCGAACAGTACAGAGATATAGCTGCGCAACAAACAAGCTGTGACCAAACAACCTAACTAGTCAGGGCTATTCGCAGGAATGTCTACTCAGCAGAACGAGTTTACTGCTTTGTCAGGCATGTGCAGTAGCAACACCTAGACTAGCCAGTCACTACCGAGGGGGACAGCTGTGCAAGCAAACACCATGCTAAAACCAAAAATTTGTCTGACTGCAAATAAGCGTCAAGCGCCAAAGGCCCAGTTTTCATCCCAACCTTGTACTACATGTGAGCAATGCTTTGAGGCAGCTTGCACAAGCACCTACATGCGCCCACAAATGCTTGCTGCAAGCTCAACCACTAAGTCAAGTGACCAGTCTTGAGTACAGAACTGCTGACACTAGTCATGCAATTCATTCCAGCTTGTTGACCCCAACAACCTTGAGGCGGCTGGTGCTGGTCTGGGCTGCTGA
>JAABUO010009329.1_pt1 | contig 10987 bp, 8 predicted proteins | sample 5559291 | NCBI WGS metagenome assembly JAABUO01 (sample SAMN10711878, study PRJNA513372) | rock metagenome | isolation source: Antarctica rocks | place: Antarctica: Victoria Land, Finger Mt sud | reverse complement strand
GCTGTCTAACACTTCAGCAATGTAGCCGCATGCAGATGCAGTAGACAGAGGCAGTAGACATCAATAGTAGACATCAGACCGTCATTGGCATCTTGAGGGACCACTGCATTGCATACAGGGAGTTACATGGACTGTGCACACCTGGCCCCATGGGTACACACGTGTTCTCAGGTGATGAGTGAATGAATGAAGTGAATGAAGCAAATGAATGAAGTAAAGAATGCGTGAGGAAGAGAGAGTGGGAATGACCTGCAACCAAGGGGCTATCTTGCAGCGTGAGGACGCCAGGGCTCCTGACTGCTGGTAGTAATGCCTCCTCACCAGCAGCAGTTGGCGCTTCTGGGTGTCTGTGAATTCTGCTGACGCCTGATGCACAGAAGCAACCAAGGTATGCCAACATGAAATGACTATGATGGCATTTGTAGTTTGCAAGGGATACTTGCACGGAGGTGTCCAGCTGGACAAGAAGCCTGGAGTGAAGGTGAGTGGATTTGCTTGCCTTCAGCAGAACAAAGCTCCTCTTGACAAACACGCATTTCTTCAACCTCTTGAATGAACTTGCTTAAAGCCTTTCACTGGGTGCTGAAAACAACGGGAAGACACAGAAGAGGGGTGGCAGACTTCACACTCCTTACAGCACAGAGCCACGCCGCAGCAGGCTGCCAAAGCGTTTCAAAGTGAAGCAGATGAGGCAGGATAGCAATGCAAACAGCAGGTGCATGCAAGGCAACAGGAGAAGATTCACATCATTATGAAATGCAGTGCACACCACCAGGAGAAGCTCATCCACAAGATTCGGAAGTCCAGTGTCCACCAGGCAGGCAAGTGCTGCAACCAAGCACCACTCAATTTCTTACCGCAACACTCCTCCATGTGTCTGGAGCAGTGGGCTCAGCTGGTTGGCCAGTCTCCATGTTGCTGGTCATCAACTGATGCAGGCAGTCGAAGTTGAAGGCTGCCACGCAGGCATGGCGCATGCCATGCTCCACCATCAACGCCTGTGCAACCACCGAGAGCCCAGCTTGTTTGAGCTGGTGAGGTTCAGTGTCAGCCACCGCAGCGCACTGTGTCAAGGCTCAGTTGCAGCTCATACACACACGATGTACAACATGCACATAATACATGACAGGAGCTGAAACTCCAAGGCGAGCAGTTCAGGCTGTGCCTGTTACATCATGACTTGCACATAACTTGTCCATGACTTTATGTTTGCCACCCTTGTTTGAGTTCCTTCAACCCAATCACACAACATCAAACCTTGTCACTGGAAGCATCAGCCTGATGCATGGCTACATGAGAGACAACAGCCCCCACCATGGCCCGCAAAGCACCATGGGCAGCAAAGGGAGCAATAGCAAAAGTGTTGCCTGGACATACCTTGAGCCTGACGCCTGCAGGGCTGTCTGTATGCCCTTGCACTGCCGGAAGCAGGCTGGCCAGCTTGAAAACCAGCATCTGCACCACACACACACACACAAACATTGAGCACACAAATGCTGGCTCTGAACATGTGCAGCAGAGCCCAGAAGAAGCTGTATGATGCGGAACATGCAAACAAATGCAAATTCACATATGTCAGGCCAATAGGTTAAGCCAAATGCTCATGTGTCAGCCCCCACACAGCAAATCAACAATCACAGAGACAGGCATAAGCCAATGGTTTCTGGGGGCAGCAGCTTCAACAACCTATAAAAGACTTCTGGGCCATTCTCAAAAGTGGTGATATCCTCTTGGAAACAAAACTCCACACTTGAGAAAAAGAACAAGCAACAATGCATTCCAACATGATGTGATGCTGGTCTGCTCACCCGCCAGAAGTGCTGGTGATCTCCTATGCTCATGGCCTTGACCTGCTCAGCAGTCATGAGCTCTGGCGAGTCTGTCTGGAGGGTATTTTGCATGACGGCCTGGGGAATCCAGCCAGAAGATGGCCAGTATTCATAGTTCACCCCAGCCTGGTGCTGCGGCGCAGACTGCATGCAGCAAATACGTCGTCTGTTGACAGCGCAGAACCCATTTGTGCATGTTCAGAAGGCTTGTCAGAGTTTGTTGAGATTTGTAAGGACCCACTATCAGAAAACAAAGGGGCCAAAAAGTGTTGAAAAGTAGTACCCACGTTCCTGCTTATGACATTTGGCAGGATGATGCTGTTGTCTTCAATCACACCCACATATTCCAGTGTAAGCAAGGGCAACAATTCTTGAGTTGTACAGGGTCAATACACAGGTTTGGTGAGCTGAGAACTGTATGTACCTGACCCTCAGGAGGACACATGTTGGATGACTGAGTGGATGAATGAGTGCATGAGTGAGTGAGTGAACTAACAAACGCATCGGTGAATAGTTGTGTGGGTGAGTAAGTGAGTGAGCGAGCGAGCGAGAGAGTCAGTGAGTGAGACATTGAGTGAAGGAGTGATCGAGTGAGTGCTTCAGATCATGAAGCACACCTGAGATGATGGGCCAGTCCAGACAGCCAGAGCTGTCTTGAGGGTTTCCGCCTGCTGTTCTACCATGCTTTTCTCCCACCGCGTCCTTTTAAGCTCTGCTGCTAACGCTGCAATCCGGACGCTGTTTTCTTCTTCTTTGGCCTGCATCACAGCCCATGTGATTCAATACAAAGCTTTGCTAATTTTGCACATATGCTCAGCACCGACAGCCAAGCGAAGGCCATGAGAAGAGCAGCTGAAAATGCTCAAGTCAACGAAGCCAGTGGTGGCAATCAAGTAAATGTGCATCTGGCTCAGCTGGCAATCAGTGAACAGATTTGCAGTGTTATGACATTTGAAATCATTACAGTGTGTCAGATACTGCACAATTACTTGAGGGGTAAAGCATGCAAAGCACAACCTTCTGTCTGTCCCTATGCCGCTTTTGGGCTCGCTTATTCTTCTCTCTCTGTTTGCTTGCCTTGTCGGGCTGCTGAGCTTGGTGCACAGCCTGTGATTGAGCTTGGGCAGCCTTGGCCTGACTTGCTGTTCCACTTGCAGAAGCCGCTGAATTATTTTCACCAGGCTCATCCCGATTCTTGCTGAGCAGGGTAAGTATGTGGACACCCCAATTCGCAGGAAGAGCAGTCCCAAGAGAGTTTTCCATTGGGCTATTTGACGCTGGTGCTGGGGACGCAACAGCAAGTACTTCAGGGTAGGGCTCTGTAGAGTCGCTGAATTCTGGCTGTGATGTGCTGCCGGCCCAACCCAAGTCGCCCAGTCCAAAATTTAAGTGCTGGGCTTCAACTAAAGGTAACAACTCAACCCCAAACATGTTCAGGGTCATACTTCACTGCGCAGAGGCGGGGAAATGGGCCACCCCGCAATCTTACAGGTCCCTATTCTGACAGCTGTCGGAATTAAGCAGGCCTCAACAGGCACTGTAATGAAAACCCGTCCCAAGGCTTTGTTGATACGAGCAAGGACGATGTCCGGGCGCTTCACTTGGTCGTGTTGGCTGGGCCCAGTCGAGCTACCCCAAAACTCGAAGCTCTCCGCAGACAATTCACCAGCATGATCGCTATGAGTCGAAGGCGCTCTGCACGATTGAACACTCTACGACAGTTGCTCCACACTTAACTTGTCCTTACCTAAGTTTTGGCTAAAACCGCAGCGCCCTGACAAACGGCAGCGTCGGGCTCCTGTAGGGCATTGCTCAGTCGCGCCCTGCCTTCAATCATCCCTATTTCCATTGTCAGCCAGCTTCTATTCGGACTTTTCTTTGTTGGGGACAGGGGCAGAGGGCATGCGAGCTAGATGTCCGGATCTGAATCTTACTAGACGCACTTTTCAGCTTGAAAACTCTGACCTGACCCTCCGCGTCCCTAAGTGTCCGTGCAGCTTACTTCAAGCAGGTTGTTGCTGCCGTTTTAGCGGCAGGAGCTATGTCATGCACCAAAACTGGGATCAAGTGTCGACAGACCTTCATTATGGCCCTCCAGTAGCTAAAGCAAGCAGACGCTCCTATCCGAATGACCATGTTGACAAGGGTTTTCTCGACTTTCTCCTAGCGGATAATGTTCAGCTTCCAGGGCCCCAACAGGCACCTCAGCAACAAAGCTCTTTCGACCTCCAATACGGCACGAGCGCGATAGGCGCACTTCCTCAGAACGCAGCTTACAATGATGGGCCGTTCATGTCGCAGCAGCACACTTTCCAGTGGGTGCCAACCCCTGGTGCATCAGAACCTGTGCCTGTCACAGATACAGCACCTGGCCCCTTACTTGGTCTTGCTGAAAGCGTTGGACACAAGCACAAAAGGGTGGAGGAGTCAGCAAACTCAGGGCATTCTGGGGAGCTCTTTGGCATTGGCCACTCTGCTGAGCAGCATTCTGGAGAGCACAGTGGCAGTGACTTCGAGGACAACAGAAAGCTCACTAAAGCTGAAAGAACTGCAAGAATGAGAGAAAAGAACAAAACTGCACAGAAGCGGTGGCGGGACAGACAAAAGGTACAGTCCACGTCCGTTTCGCGTGTTTTGTTTTTGAGTTGCCTTGTTTGTGGTGTACTCTTGTGCCAAATCCCTGCCATCTTAGATTGTGCGCTGGCATGTGTAGGCTAAGCTGACTGACAGCGAAAAGAAGCTGTCTGAGCTCTCAGCCAAGCTTGAGCACATCTCTATAGAAAAATCGGCCTTAGAGAACCGCAACAACATCTTGGAGAAGGTGCTGGTGATGAGGGATCAAGAAATCTGCAAATTCAAGGCGGAAGACCATTCTTTGCATCATCAGGTGCTGGACACCAAAGATACACAGGACATATTCAAATTGAACATGTCCTGTGTATGTTATTTCTATGCATCATATTGTGCTCATCCGTCAGGCCTCCCCAGGTTGCTGCCTATGCATTGGTAGCCTGTTGCTGCTCTAAGGAACAGGCTACAACTGATGCAAAAGGCACATTGCCTTACCACATTGCATGACTGGCAACCAAACAACAGTACAGTCATGTGGTGAGATAGAATTCCGCCTGACATGGTTTTTCCTCCGGCTGCTTTGCAGGCTGAGCAGCAGCAGACGCCCTTCACGATGCAAGACGGCTACAGATCTAATGCTTACCTCAACATCTCTGTGAGAGACAATGCACGCATCACTTGCGAGGCCTTAAAGAGCATGTCTTCAACTGAGCTCACCAAGCTGTGGAAGGTGTTGTCCTGCGTCAATCAACACACATCTATGCACCTGCAGGCCCACTGTCTATGATTCAAGCTCTGCAAATAAGATGCTTCTTATGTTTGCCCTATCTGAAGTCATGTCAACGTATTTGTGGATTTTCGTATTGTGCAGCTCATTCAGTGTACTATCTTTGCACACGGGACATCAACTACACAGCTTCTGCATTGCAGAGAAGGTGCACGCAGAAAAGGTGCTAGCGCCTGTCATGCAAGTCACAAGAGGCCTCCACTCAAGCCTGGTTTTGCCATGCAGGAGTATGTGAACAAGCTGGCAGTGATGTTGCTGGAGGCTAGAGGCAATGACCACTCAGCCGTACAGGCTCAGATTGACAGGCTGGTGAATGAGTGCAGTGCCATTTGCGCATCTTTGGCCATGAGCAACCCGTCTGCCATTCGCACGCTGCACTGCTCCAATTTTGATGGAGCACTGATGGTGCAGCAGGGACCCAGCTCTAGCAAATGGCTCTCCATCTCTGTAAGTTCTGCTCAGCTCAGTCACTCATGCTATTGCGATCAAGCAGATCTTTCATTTGGCTCATTGTACATGTAGCTTTCCCAGCAGCGCTTATGCTAGCTGCATGTGCATCCCAGCTGCATGTGTATCTGTATTTGCAGTTGATGTCCGCTAAAGCAATGTGAGATTGATACCTTTTGTCTGCAGCACCCTTCATATCTTCAACTGTGCACATGTTGTGCAGTTTGCCCCCAAATATGATGTTGCAGTCATCATGCATTTGCACCTTCAGGCGTGAAGACATATCAACATGTTTTGTTCTTGCATGTGCAGCGCTCCATCAATCTGAGTACACAGCAGAAGAAGGAGTTGCTGGCTGGGCGGCATTACTACCTCTCCAAGATGAGTGAGGTGCTCAGGCAAAGGGAAAGCCTGCTCAGCACTTTAGAGGTGACCACACCATGTCCATTGACGCTTGCTTGTTCAATGCAGCAGTGTGGATGCAGCTGTATATGCATGACTGCAAGCACATTGTTTTCAAGGAAGCAATCAAAACCTGCAGTCACTGGCAAGGCTCGGGATCCAATCATTGGTGCTGCTGTCAATTTGCGCTGAGCTTGACATTCCCAACGAGTGGTGTTGTTTTCAGGGAGTGCATGGCACAAAGACTACACAGCATGCGCTGGCACTGGATTATGTGACAATGGCTGGAGTCCTAGACAGACTGCAAGCCAACATCCAGGAAGATCACCAGCTCACCTGTGGCTTCTTGTATGCAACATGGAAGCGGGTGAGTGTCTACTTACTGTGCAGACCCACAATATGCCATTGCAAGTCACAACGCCTGCAAATTATGGTGCTGGCATGATGTCAATGCCTTGACTTCCTCAGACTTTGCATTTACACCCAAGGAGTAGGCAATCTCTGGTAGCAACTTTTGTGGCTGCCTGCTTCCAATCAGGCAGGTGGTCACTCTTGAGCGGCTCACGCCGGCAGGACATAGCATCCATGTCTTCTGTGATGCACCCAGCTGTCAGTGCATTTTCATATCGACATCAAACAGGAATGCTGCACAATGAACAAGAAGCTCTATGTTGTAGGTCATGACATTGTTTCAGAGAGGCAATGTCATTGTCCAGTCATATCCGTACTTCCCAGACATGTTGGCTGTAGCCAATGCCATTGCAGCTGATGATCATGCCGCAGCCGCTGAGACCTTGCTACAGCAAAGGAGTTTTCCATCAGAGGTGCCGGATGCAGCTGTGGAAAATGCTGAAGCAAGCAAAGCCTCATGGCTGATCACCCCAAAACAGGAAGAGGAGCTGCTATGCACTATGAATATCCCTTTGATGGCATCTATGATTTCGGAAGGCCCGCGTCCATGAAGGCAGAGTTCTCTCATGCAGTGGTGATGGATTTGTGCATGTATGGTAGTGCTTTCTGTATGTCAGGCAAGGTTGTACAGCATACTGGGTTTCTACTTGTATAGTGGGGTCAGAAATGGGTATTTTGTTTTATTGCTTTGGATTTGAACTTTGGACTCTTTGCTAACTTGCAGCATGCACAGCCCTGCCCTCAGAGGCTGTGACCGTGATAGCACAGAGATACACTCAAGCCTGGAAGTATCTGTAGTGCACCCATGCAATACCACAGGGCTGACAGTCGGCACAGTCCATGTGCTTAGTTCGAACTCTGTTTGAATTCAGAACAGTGCATTTTTATGCCGTGAAAGCATGTAGCAAATGTAATCTGGATATGGCGCTGTCTATAGTTGACAGGTGGTGACGTGTTTCGCAGATCGCTTTGTGAGCGCAACACCATGTCGGGTCCAACCAAAAGCTGGTCAAGCGCAGACCTTTTGTGTTGGGTGTAAATTGACATCACGGTATGGGCTGCTGTCTGTGTCTTGTCACTCAGCTCAAGGCTCGCGTCTGGGAACATCGTCAAGCGCCTCTCACGTACTTGATGCCCTGACTGACATGCTTGTTCCTTACGTCAGCCCGCACGTGAAAAGGGATTCTGCAACTTGTTTGACTTTCAAACAAGCGGCAAGTTTGGGAGCATAAAAGCGGGCAAGCAAGCTGGCACGACTCACACATATTTCGCTCTGGTCCATTTCAGTCTCTGTCTTTCGTTTGTGGTCTGTGCTTGTGCGAGCATAGTGTCTGCTTTGGCAATGTGACAGCTGCTGTACCATAGCCGCTGATCGCAAGCCGCCTTTAGACAGGGACCGCCTGGTGCTCGTGGCAGGCGCAAGCATCCCAGCATTGCCATAAGCAACCCAGCACAGCCTCCAGGGCTTGTGTCCTTGCTCAAGGTAATATTGTGTGCTTCGTTGCGGCCACTACGTGACGTCCACTAGAAGCCACAGAGACTTACCGCCTTTCTAGGCACTGCATACCTGACCGCTGCGTGTTGAGCAGGAGCGGCACACGACGTCCTGTGTCGTCCGTCCACCGGCCATCAACGCTTCAGCTACGTCTTTGCTTGGCTGATTTACCACACGCGCTGCTGAGGTGCGTGTGAGCTTCGGTCTGCAAACAACCCGCCATAAACGTGTGCTAAGCCCAGTGACCAACAATATGCTGATCTGCTCTGTGTATTGCGTAGGATGAAGCCTCAGTCATCGGGCAGGCTGTGGCCCTTGGTGGTCGTGCTGTGCACTGCAACTATATCGTCAGCTCAGCTAGCTCCTGCTCCCAGTACTTCGGCTGCAAGTTGTATCAATACTGCTCCTGACTGTTCAGCAGTATGTGACCAGGAGCCTGGCAACGTTCAAGAAACTTGCTCTGCGCAAACTCCTATAGGAGACTACTTGAGGTAAGAAAGCAACAAGTGCATGTCTTGCATGCTTTAAACAGACTTTGTTTTAGTGTTTGAGTTGACATTTGCTGTTGAAGGGTACCAAAGGTAATGTAAGCATATCTGCTGCAGGGCGTATTGCCAGCTTTACTGTGGGTACTGTGCTGGCTTTCCAGTGGGCACATTGAGCACAACTTCTTCTGCCGCATCACCAATTGTGGCAGTGATTTCGCCAACATCAACACCTGCACCAACACTCAGCAGGTCTGATGTGCCTGTGAAAAGCCCTGGTCTGTCAACACCTTCAGGCGCAGCTCCAGGCTCACCTGTGCCTGTGCCATCAACTACACCAGCAATACAGAGCTTTGGCTGCACTAGCCATCCATCTCCAAGCCCAATGCAATCTTCCAGTACACCCATCTCAACTCCAGGCCTTTCTCCTACAAGTTTGACCCCGCCCAGCCCTTTGCAAAGCAGTCCAACACCACGGCCTGCTGCCCCTTCAGCCCCTGGAATTGAAGCCCCAGGCACTGCAACCGCTGCTCAACCCTCTCCCGCCAGCACACCCTCCAGTCCTCCTGTGTCTGTCACATCCCCAGGGGCACCACCCACCACCCCCACAGCCACTACACCTCCTAGTGCAACACCCACAACCTCCACAGCAACCACACCTCCTGCTGCAATACCCACCACACCCACAACAGCTACAGCTCCTGGCACAACCAACACAGGCACTGTATCACACTCCAGCCCTGGTGCACCTACAGTCTCAACACCTAGCTCTCCCAGCAGCCCTACTTCTGGGACGTCTTCCTTTGCATGTGTGGACGTTGCACCACCAGGTCCATTCACTTGTTCACAACAGGTGAGACTTGCACAAGTCTGGTATTGCATCAGAAGGATGCTGTTGTCTTTGTGATGTTGCTGCATCTGTGTGTGACAACAATGAGCTGCTCATGATCTGCTGCTGAGCACTGAGCAGCCTTGCAGTGAAACCCAGGAGTGCTTCCTATTCACAGTGTACAGTAATTGCAACTTACCAGCCAGCATGGTCAATGTCGGGCATCTCAACATCAGTGAAACCAAACTGAGTCTCCTTGCACTGCTATGCAGAGGGACCTGGGAAATTGCAGTTCCATAGCCCCAGCCACACCAGCTGCACCCTCTGGCTACTGTCAGATCACCTGCGGGCGCTGCCCTGGCCTTCCTCAACCATCACCATCACCAGTGGCTACCGCCACTCCAACAACATTCACCACAACGCCAAGTACAGCTGGCACGCCAAGCTCAACATCAGGCCCAACAAGCCCTGTAGCACCCCCGACGGTTCCCAGTCCTATGAGTACTCCAGTACAGTCATCCCCCATCTTGCCAATCACTTCTGTGTCACCTGCAACACCAGGTGCACCTGTGCTAGGCGCACCTTCTTCGCCAGCTTCACTGTCACCTTCTTCACCAGTTTCTTCTCCAGCCTCTTCAGCAACAGCTTCACCAAGCATTGTGGTCAGATCTCCAGGCCAGTCCCCATCAACCCTCAACAACCATGCGTCTGATGTTCCAGGCTCCACCATTCCTCTTCCTCCCACACCCACAGGTACACCTGAGCCAGAGACCTCCCCTGAGTTGTCTCCTGAAGCAATATCACCACCTGGCATGCCTCCTGGCATGCCCCCTGGAGTCTCACCTGGTGTAACACTATCACCTTCTCCAGCATCCATATTTCCACCTGGTGTCACAGCAGCACCCAGCACATCACCTGTGACATTGCCTGGCGAGACAGCTACACCTGCTTTAACAACTGGGGCATCACCTAGCATGCCATCTACACCTTCCCCATCACCTGGGCTGACAGCTACACCTGCTTCAACAACTGGGGCATCACCTAGCGTGCCTCCTACACCTTCCCCATCACCTGGGCTGACAGCAACCCCTGCTGTGCCCACAAATGGCACAGCATCACCCAGCATATCATCACAGGTCTCACCTATTTCATTGCCAATATCAGGCACTCTAGGATCCTCAAGCAGCCCAAGCTCAGCTCCTGTGATTGGCTCAAGCTCTCCTGGCACAGCAGCAGCCCCAGCACCACTGACTGGTTCTGGAGTCTGTGTGGACCTGGCATCAGATTGTGGCCAGATCTGCGCCAGCGTGCATAATGATTGTGCTTTGCCAGGAGGCATTGGTGACTATCTCAGGTAAGCAAGCTGCTTTGATAACTCTGCTGTCAATGCTGCACCAGCTGCTTCAAAGTGTGATTCTTTGCCAATCATCACTGATGGTACATGGTCTGATTGAATGCACATGCAAGTGACCCTGGTCTGAGGCCTTGCCTGCATGCAGATCCAACTGCCGTCAAACATGCGGCTTGTGCCCCTCACCACCACCCCCACCATCCCCTCCTCCACCGTCTCCACCCCCATCTCCACCCCCATCACCCCCTCCATCACCCCCTCCATCACCTCCACCTTCACCCCCACCACCAAGCCCTTCACCCCCACCGCCGCCCCCACCTCGCTCTTTCCCACCTCCTCCCCCACCAAGTCCTCCACCTCCTACACCTGTCTCACCACCA
>JAABUO010009328.1_pt1 | contig 10987 bp, 10 predicted proteins | sample 5559291 | NCBI WGS metagenome assembly JAABUO01 (sample SAMN10711878, study PRJNA513372) | rock metagenome | isolation source: Antarctica rocks | place: Antarctica: Victoria Land, Finger Mt sud | reverse complement strand
CGCCGAAGCAGAAGGCTAGGATGGCGGCGATGCCGGGTGGGAGCAGAGAGGGGGAGGTGTAGATGGCGGGGTCGTAGCCGGAGAAGCCGCGTTTGAAGAGGAAGTGCTCCGAGAGGGCGATGGCTTCGTAGATGGCTAGCCAGTAACCCTGTGCGTGGGGTTAGTTTGGGGAGGTTTTGATTTTGGGGCTTTTCTGGGATAGGAAGGGGTGGGGGAATGGATAGATAGAAAGTAGAATGAGGAGGACGTACGATTAGCAGCATAAAGTTCTCGAGTACGCTTTGGAAGTGCGAATAGCCAGGAATGGCAATGGCACAGTAGACCAAAGTCCCGATGAACGTCCAGATAAAGCGGGGGACGGCCTGTGTCCAGCGGCCCATGACTTGCAGGCTAAAGGTCAGACTGTAGATATTTGGGCAGTTGTTCGCAATAATGCTAAGCGCCAGCACAATAAGACAGAACTGGCCGAAGCGGCCGAGGGGTGGGAAAAGCACCGCTGCGAGCAGCCCGCCGATGCTGGAATCCTTATAACCTTTCCGGTAGATGTTGGGGCCCTCCGCGACGGTGGCGGTTGCGACGGCTAGACCAAGCATTTCGGTGAAGCACAGAGGGACGATCAGCCCCAAAAAAGTCCAGGCGAAGACACGAACGCGATTGACGCTGCGGGGCTGGTAGACGGTATAATCGGCCGCGTAACTCGTCCAGCCTGTGCCGAAGCCAAAGACACTGGCGGCGAAGGAGAGGATCGATCCGGCTTCGGCGTTGCCCGATTGCATGGGGAGGTTTGAGAATTTACCCGAGTGCGCGAATTCGCCGAGGACAATGAGGAAGATGATGAAGCAGGGGATCCAGGACCAGTATTCGTACATGTGGACGATTTTGTAGCCGAAGAGGGTGACGATGAACGTTGCTGCCGCGATGATGATGATGCCTGCGTATCCGGGAACGTTGGAATTGACGGCATTGAAGAGCTGGGCGCCGACTATCACGTTGACGGCAGACCAGCCTACGCAGGCCAAGACGTTGAATACAGCGACTGGAAAAGCTAATCAGCTCCAGCCAATAGGGGTTTATCGATCGAGCAAGGATCTCGGAGGCATACTAATCTTCACACCGTGGAAGCCAAAGTAATAGCGTGACAGCACCATCTGGCGCAAGCCAAAACGTGGACCGAATGTCGAGAAGAAGCAGACGGGAGTGATGGCCAGGATATTGATAAAGAAGATCGTCAGGAGCGAGTCGATGAAGCCGAGTTGAAACACTGGTATCGCCAGCGCACCGATAGCAAATGAAGAGACAACCATATTGGCCGAAAGCCACTATTCGCCATATCAGCTCTCCAATCTCTCCTCATCCCTTCCCATCCACAAGTCGTACCATTGTCCCAACTTTATGTAGATTCTCATCGGTCCTCTCATCCTCAGGAACTCGTTCGATCCCTCTCGCTTCGATCTTATACCGTGCAGCAAAGCGCTGGATTTGATGGTATGTCGAATCGCCAGTCACAAAGCTCACACCCGGGACGGCACCAGTCTCGTCCGTGTAAACTGGCAGTCGTTTCTCATCCGAGACCACCGGAGAATGGTCCGCTACGTTATAGTCGGGGAGCCCCATTGTGACGGATCGGCTGTTCTTTCTCAATGCGAGATATCAGTCTATTACAAAATTTGTAGTCCCCAGGATTATGCAGCCCTCGACCACTGAGGTATATGACCGAAAGTCGCAAAGAAAGTCTTAAGATAAAGCTGTGACAACCGGTCACATTCACAGTCAGGCAAACAGTAAAGACGAAAGAAAGGAAGGCGACAGGCGATGCGCCCGTACTTGGGCAAACCTGCAGAGACGGAGATGGTGTGAATATTCCAGTCACGCTACGTCAATCATAGCAAAGTGGGACGCAAAGATAAGATAGCACGGCAAAGCGGCCAGACTGTTACTGTTGGTCTATGCGACTCGGATCTTGCCGAGTTCAAGTGAGAATATCATTCACGCACATCGTTATTCGTGACAATGAACACATGGACTGATTGGAGATTTAGGAATTCACAAAGAGATCATTTAATCCCTCCGTTTCTGACGATGCCGGGAGAGAGAGAGAGGGAGAGGGAGCACGGAAGGCGAGTTTCTAGCCAGAACCAGAACGGAGATGTGAGGCTGATTATTAGGCGAGCGATAAGGGTTTTGGTAGTACAAGGAGTCATTGGTGCAATTGAGATGGACCGAGGCTCAGGAGGGCTCGACTCAGCTTCTTCATTCAACTTGAAGGTCCTATGTCGCACATGGCTATCAGATACTTCTCATGAGCTGCTACAAACGTATCTTTTTATTCGCTTCTTGTAGAACTATCTATTAGCATTATGCTCACTTCGTTCCCAACGGTTATAGATCTAATTTGCTCTCCTTTCCGCGTGTCGGAGTACGCCGAGAGCAAGAATCCAAGCAGCCTCCATATCGGGCAGAACCAAATTATAGCAGTTACAAAAAAAAGACCACAAACGTGATAGTCACCCTGATCCAAAGAAACGTCGTCCGATCCCCAATGCCCCAAGATACTATCGATACTATTCGCTCATTCGAACCCTTCCCTACGCACGGGGTAAAATGTTCTATATCCAATTTCGTGCTAGCCCTCCCTTTTCAAAACATGCAACTCATCGAAAGTCATCGTCATTGCCTTCATCCACAACCCGGTCAAGCCTTTGCACCAGCTCCTTCGTCTCCCGCGCTACCTCAAAGGCCAGCGGAGGTAGCTTTTTGGTAAAGTCTTTCCACGTCATGGCATCCCGGATCCCGTCGCCCTCAACGCTGGCGTCGAGTAATTTGGCCCGAGAGCCGGCGAGCGTTAGGACAATCGGCTCCGCCCGATCGCGGAGCGTGGTGCTACTCGTCTCGTTGGTTGTATGTTGTGTCTCCGCCACCACTTTGCCTACAATGGTCGCAATCTCGTTAAGGTGATCCTTGATGATGGCCGGGTTGTCTTCTGCGCGGATACTATCGACGAGTGACTGAATTGATCGCACTAATCCTTCTGTTTGATCCTCGAGGAAGGTCTGTATTCATTAGCACTAATCGTGAAACACCGTGACAGACTCGCCTTCAACTCCTCAATCTCTCCGTCATGTCCACGGCTTCCAAATCCTGGCTTGGGAGCAGATCCAGCATGATCACCATTCGACATACCGTTCACGGTGGTCTGCTTTTGGGAAGCTTGAGGAATCCGATAGCTTGACGCGGGAAGCGTGGCTGGAGGAGAGCTCACGGAGCTGTAAATAGATTCACCATAACCACTCGTTCTTCCAATGCCATAATAGTCTGCTGGAGATTCGGCGATCAAGCTACCTTCATCATCGTCGTCGAGCTCTTCTACAGGGGTCGGGCGGATCTTGACCAAACGGATAAGCTCTATCACAGCGGTTGTCACGTGTGAAGCTGCGGCGTCAAGCAGTGAAACAGGGGAGAGGCCCTTCGAGAATGCAAAATTCTTGGACGCTGTGATTAGGTTGTTTGCTGTAGCAGACACTTTATCGAGCATCTGCGTTTTTTGCTGAGCTACAGGATCGTTACTTGGTTGCGTGGCTCCAACATCTTGGGTGAGTTCGCGAACAGCAACAACGACTGATTTAACCTGAGCAAGTACAGACTGAGGTTCGCTGACTCGAGCTGCTCGGAGTAGCTCATCGATAGAAACCTGGAATTGCGTAACATGGAAGTCTTTGATGAGACCATCTTCTTGCGTGAACCCGCCTGATTTGCCGAATTGTCCCATGTCTGGCTGTTGCATCGGTATCCCCAGCGACGAAACCCGTGCCGTCTTAAGCTGCGTTCTCATTTTGGCATACCTATTCTTCCATTCTTTCACTTGACCTTCTAATTTGTGAATCTGAACCACCAGATCTGCCTTATGCTCGCTCGTTTGCTCGCTCCGTGTGGAGAGCATCTTCATCTCCTCAAGGAACCCAGCCGCTTCTCGCTGAACCTCATTCGTGACCGTCCGCTGCTGCTGGAGCTCTGTCTGAAGCTCCCCATGCGCTTTGCTCAGATGGTCGTACCGACTCTTCCACTCATTGTTGCCATCTTCATCCCGGCTCGCTTTCTGTCCTATTTCAGATCTTAGTTGGCGCTCGGTATCCACATGGTCCGCTCTGACTTTGGCTATTTCGGATTCTAGGCTATTGTTGAGGTTGAGAGCATTGGCCAGCTTGCTTTCGAGATCCGATCGCAGCTCTAACTCTTTGTAGCTGTAATTTTGGCGCAGCTTACTCAATTCCGAATCCTTTTCTCCAACAGCTGCTTCCAGCTCACTAATCTTCCCTTGTAAGTCACCGACTTGTGCCCTCCCAGCCCCTCCTACGCTACTGTAGGTGTTTCTTGTGTTTCTTCTACTCCGGCTGTCATCAATATCTGTGGGGTCATCGTCATCCTCAACGAGGGTGCTCTTATTTGGTACTATCGTGTTACTCTGAAACGTTTTGGGTGTTGGTCTGCCATAAGCCCCGTCCGGGCCTTCAGGTATGCCCGCTCCTGCGAATACTTGACTTCCCAGTGATGCATTCCTCCCGCCGGAATATGAGCCAGGCCCTGGCCCTCCTCTCCCCCGCCCACCAGGGCCTGGCCTCATACCATTAGGCGTACCTGGCCTGCTAGGCCCTTGTTGACTAGGAGCAGGGCTACCGTTGCGGTAAATATCCGTCGCAGCAAACTTTGGAAATCTTCGTTCGAGCTCGTAAAAGACATCGGTTGCTAGATCTCGAAACCTCGGAGGTGGAAGGGTAGCAAGCTTTTGGCGCGCCTGATTGCGCTTAGGGTGGAAGTTTTCCTTTGGTGTCAGAAAGGCCGGCACCTGACCTGGCCCATTTTGTTGCTGTCCCGCTGCACTTGCACTTTGCCTTCGGATCAGCTCATCGTAGACATCGGTGCTCAACTCTTGGAACTGCACAGGTGATAATCTCAATAATTTATCCCTAGCCTTATTTGCCTTCGGGTTGCCTTTTTCGTCACGAAGGGATTGCGCCAGAAATCTTTTGAGCACGGTATAATGTTGTGAGAGACTCTCTTCCATCATCAAAGTCTTTCGCCTTTGCCCGTCAGAGAGGGTCGTGCCATAACTTGAACGACCAATTGAGTTGGGCGGTGAAGGATTGCCCGGGTTGTCGCTGGGTCTTCGATTCGTTCCATTCGATATGCGACCTGAAGGACCATTCGAAGACCCAGATATTGGAGGAGTTGCAAGGTTTCCACGAGGAAGTGTGGGAGAGTAAGGTGCTGGTTCACTGGTTTGGTATTTGGAGATACCCGACCATTCACTGCCATCGACAGATACTGGCGAAAAAGGGCCCGAGCGACCATTCATAGTATATATATCGCGACGCGTGAAGGACCCACGCTGGTCGATGGTCGGAAACCTATGGAATGAGCTCTATGGTGAAGTAGTAGGCAGCGGTAGGAGGGTGGGTGCTCCAGAACTGTTGAAACACCTATGGTATAGGATGCCGAGGATGAGTCTTGGTCGGTAATACGTGAAGCTTCAGAGTGCAAATACGAAAAAGGCAATGAAAGGAGGACGGCAGTGAGCGACGATGAATATACAAATGGGTCTGTCGTTAAGATTTGGAGTAGCCCACTCCTTTCGCACATTCAATGGAGCGCTTTTTCTGGGGCTACTGGTGAGATTGGGAGTTGGGACCATCCAATCAGAATGTGGCCAAGGCACAGGGTTTATCGGTGGGTGCGACGGGCCTCACACCGATAGGGTAACTGTTAGCGCGATTTAGATATACTGACGAACAAAGCAACATTACGCTCATCTATAAGAGATGCCTTGCTTCGCAAACGGAAAGGCTTCTAGAAAGTACGAGTTACCGTAACACACGGGATCTACTCTACTTCACGTGTCGAAGTTTGACTGTGGTGGGGGGTACTACCTACTCCATCACCCCTTACAGTCTCTTGACTGATTTCCTAGGATTGGCTTCCCTCCCTTCCCAACCTTCCTGAGTTTGAGACGTATAGAAGGTGGCATCGCCATTATCTTATCGTACAGGCGCTATGGCTTTGCTGATACATTGGCCGATTTATTTGAATCCCCGTGCAGCCTTGGCAATCCGAGTCTAATCGTATGAGCCTTAGGATGCTCATAGGGGACCCTAAGCGCGGCAGGCTGTTGTTGCTCGATCGAGGCTGGCCGTTCTCAAGATGCAAGTCTTTAGCCGTCGGGTGACAATTCTCTCAAGATGGCATTGATCAGATCAATCTTAGGGTGGCTCGCCCTCCGTAGGCTGCAAGCGACGTTCCCCTTCCGCTGCCAACTTCTCCCTTCTAATGCGATAGAATCTATCCAGACAATTCCTTCGCTGTGCTTGCGTCCAGCTTTCGACCACCAGCGCAAACTCAATGGCGTCTGAAAATCCAGAGGTCTTGGCCATCGTACACAGCTGCCTTTTCATCACTTCTTGCGGTGGGTGATATCTCCACTGAATATCTCCTTCTTCGTTAGGACCATCGTCCATCTGTCGTTTGTTATGACGCTCTTGAGTATCTGCGAAAACATGTTGATCACCAATATCGATATCGTTACCAGCTTCTTGCGCTCTGCGACTGAGACTTGCCTCGACTTTCGAGGAGCCGACTACCTCGCTGTTCTCATGTGTATACTCTACGCCAGCGCTTGCGAGAATTGCCTGGACAGGGTCGCTTTTCTTTGAGCCAGCGCTGATTTTCCGTGTCTTTCGGCTCTGCTTATCTTCGCCCTCGCCAACAACAAGCGCAGCGAGTTGGCTCATTGCACTGTCCTCTTCATCTCCACCAGCCAGCAACGGATCATCCTCGGTTGCAGTGGGGTCGTCTAGATCCAGGTCGACGACAGATACACCAGCCTTTGATTCAGCAACATTGGTTTTATTGACAATATCTCTCAAGACTATGTTGTCGCCCCTGAAGGCGAACAAGTTGGCCAGGCCGAAAATCTCGCCCTTCTGTTCAGTCTTTTCTTGTATTCCTTTGAAATATCTCCGTTCCGTACTAGCTGTGTAGGCTATGTTTGCTTGCTGCTGTTTGTAAATTTGACGGGCATATACAATTTCTTCGATTGTGCCAGCAGAAACTAATCTGAATACCTCTACATCTCGGACCTGTCCGATACGGTATGCGCGATCTTGAGCTTGCAAGTCATAAGAAGGGTTCCAGTTGGGGTCTACCACCACTACCTTGTTCGCAGAAGTGATGTTAAGACCCACTCCACCAGCCTTCGTAGAAATGAGAAATACAAATTGAGCTGTATCGCTGTTAAAATCATCGACTGTTTTAGCGCGCTCTTCATAGGACATTGCACCGTCAAGATAGCAGACATTATATGAGGTATGGTTGAATAGCATTTGCAACATTTTAAGCAGGCGTACACTGTGTGAGAAGACAAGGACCTTGTCGCCGTTGCCGTGCCAGAAGCGAAGAAGCTTCTTCATAATCTTCCATTTTCCACAGAAATCAGGGTTCGAATAGTTCAAGATAGAATCACGGTTCCGGTAGAGATCCCGCCATTCGTCCGGCACCGCAATCTGTAGCATCTCGAGATCTTTATCCTGTTTATCTTTCGGATCCGTGCTTTGAGGGATCAGTATCGCGAGATGGTTGCTAAGCTTTTGGAGGTTTGCAATGGCGGGAAAAACGTAGGATTGCCACTTCACACCGTTCGGTAGTAATGCATAGCAACACCAACCTCTCTTCTTAGTTGATCCGCAATCACAAAACTCTGAAGCAGTCTTGATATATTGCATCACCTCACTATCGATTATATTTTCATATGCATCAGCTTGGGTGTCCGTAAGGGGACAAAACACAACACGATCACTTTTCTTTGGCAGCTGGTCAGCAATGATGGTCTTCATGCGGCGGAGAAAGAATTGGGGAAGGAGGTTCTCGACAAGAGCTTTAGCAGTCTTTCGAGCTTTGCTGAGCTGATGGATTGTAGCATCATGAGATTGTCCCATCTTGAGAGGCTCACTGATACTGGCTTTCCACGTTGAAATGGGTCCAAATTTCCCCGGGTTGGTCCAATTGAGGAGCGTCCAAAGCTCGTCATAGGAATTCTGGATTGCAGTACCAGTAAGGCCTATCCTACATAACGCATTAACCTCGTTCATCGCCTGTGCAACCTCCGTATTCCGACCCTTGATTTGATGGCATTCGTCGGCAATGACACAATCCCACTCAACCATGTTAATAACACTTTTATTTGTCCTATATGTTGTATAAGTAGTCACCATGATTTCAAGGCGTCCTGCCAGCGCAGCTTGAATAGCAGTCTCCTTCGTGCTACCGTGGTAGACATCAATGTGCCACCAGCCCCATCGGTTGAATTCAGCCTTCCAATTCTCGATCAGTGTTCCGGGACAGACTACAAGAACTTTTGGATACCACTCTGCTCTTGCTCTTCGCATCTTTCGCATACGCTTCGCATCTCGTTCGTCCCCAGTCTTCCCAAATGCTGCAGTAAGGAATGCAATCACCTGCACTGTTTTCCCTAAGCCCATGTCATCACCAAGAATCCCCCCTTTTTGATAAACGAAGAGTTTGTGGAGAAAAACAGTGCCTTCTACTTGATAGTCTCGAAGCCATTGTGCCATTGCTGCCGGAACTAGTCCAAGTGAAAGGGGGAGCTGTATGTCCTTGTACTTTGCGGACTGCTTCGTTAGAGGGAAGTCGGGCTTCTCTTTCAGGTACTCCAGCCTTTCATCGTCTGAGAATTCAACGTCATTGTAACTTGGCGGTAGCCTCAACCCTGAGGTTTTTAGCATCTCCATTCGCTTATCGAATTTCACACGTCTACCCTGCAGGTAATCTGGTAAAGTATATTCCATCATATTATCGTCAGAATCGGATTCCCAACTTCGCATCTTAGTCGGACCTTTGGTCGTGTCCTCTCTGCTTGTCTTTTTAGATCTCTTTCCGACCATGCCTTCTTTCTCCACAGCCTTAGCCTTCCTAGTGCTTGCAGCAGCTCTTTTCCTTTTAAGGGCTTTGCGATTCTTGAGCTTGCTGTATGCTTCATCCCCATCGCTGTCTGACCAGTCTACTCTTTCTCCTTCTGTGCGGGCCTTTTCTCTTTGTGGTCTTTCAACGTCATTTTCAGTCCCCTCTGTTTCATTTCCAGCGTCCGAGTCAAGGTTTACTGCCCCTGTCAGTAGATGATCAGCTTTAAGCTAGACTCAGCGACTATAGTAGTATATGGTGAGACTCACAGTCATCATGTTCCTTAGTCTTCAGGTCCTTTGTAACTGAGTCCGTAATATTCAGATCATCATCACTCTCATTCATATCCATCGTGATATCTACATTACCACGTCAGTCGAACCTATTCGAATACTTCTCCCCGGACATGAGAAGGATGGTGGGGCGACGTGGGGTAATCATTTCATCTCGCGTGACGCGCGTTTTTGGGGTGGGGATTTTTATTTAGTGCCATAAATACTCGTATTAAATCTCTTCCCGCGTATCGAGTGATACAGCTTTGTTAGGCCAACACAGTTACTACTTAGTCTCGACCACCTAGTGTAACAGGATTTAAGCTGCGTGCGTGGTAACTGAGTGTGCGCGGGAAGGGGGTAAATACAGTCGAAGCTAGCTGTAGGAGAAATCCCGTGTAACGTTATTGCAGAGCGAAACCCAACCTTGGCCACATTATTTACTGCGGAATTCTGGTTTCAAAGGAACGATTTGACGGATTTGCTACGTTCGTTATATGCAACTTCAACTGTATCTAGGAGGTAAGGCAAGGTAACCTGTGAGCATCTTTTTGAGAATTCACCTACCATTTCTACTGACTTTTTGCGAGTCAAGTTTCAATTATTCGTGTTTCTGTGTCTGGTATCTGATATGTATTACCTAAATAGGTCTTGTGTGGTGCTTTGATATTCTCTCCGGTAGTCTGAGATCCTGGATCTGAAGACCTGAACCATTGCCCGAGAAGACTACGTTGGCATTGACCAAATGGGCAAATAGGCGCAATGCTCAAGGATAGCGGAGCATCGCCACATCAATCCTGTACAATGCCCTTTTAGATGCTACATCAGGTCGAATTGCACTTTCAATTAGAAGAACGGGAGGAAACCAAGTAACAAGAATCCACAATGATCAATGTGATGCTCTTTTCGAGCTTCATTCTCCTCCAATGCATCAGAATTATTGCTTTCCCTTCCACGTTGCAGCCTCTGCTCTCGAATTCCAGTACAAACGCGCTGGAGTGCTTTCCTCCGCAGCCAGGCTTAAAGCTCATCACCGTACAGGACTGTAGTGCTACAATAGACAAGATATTTCTCTCGCCAGAGTAAGTGTATAAAGGGGTCCATGCCTTCCGAATTTAATGCAGATATGTGTTTCGAGACATGAGTCATAGCTTAAAGTTATTTCTTGAAAGGAAAATGCTAATTCAGAAACCCTAATTGTGTCATGAACGAGAAGACCTAGTCGGTTGCTGCTTCGCATAGGCTCATACTGCGTGCCTGGATTTCAAACGCAGGCGCAATTGAACTCACGGCCTTTATAAATACTGCAGAGGATACCTTTTCAGAGTATTCAGTTGCGCAGGAGACATACCACCTTGTAGAAGAGTGTGTAGCACAAAAATAAAGGCTTGGGGAGAGGAGAGGAGAGACGTAGGCCCAAAGAGAGATCTTCGCGTCGTCGTCTGACACAAGATGCAGCCAGTACTCGATGCTTCTTAATGTTCCGTCAAAGGGTGGGAGATTAGCGGTAAAACGTGTAGATTGAGAAGTCAGGAAGTTGCGAGTTTCGTGCCTACAAGCGTTGCACAGGCGGCAGATCACCATCCTTCGGCGACAACATTTCCCATATGTTCCTATCATGTCTATGAAATATCTGCCGTATTTAGTATCATTTGCTGATACAAGAGCGTGTTCACTGTTCCTTCGAGAAACAACTTTACACTATCACTGAGCAAGCGTTGAGCAGCGTCAAATAGTTATACATCTCAAAA
>JAABUO010009327.1_pt1 | contig 10988 bp, 18 predicted proteins | sample 5559291 | NCBI WGS metagenome assembly JAABUO01 (sample SAMN10711878, study PRJNA513372) | rock metagenome | isolation source: Antarctica rocks | place: Antarctica: Victoria Land, Finger Mt sud | reverse complement strand
TGTGCTAACAATCATTCTACGTGCAAGCTTTGGTGTGTGCCTAATAGCATTAAGCCAATTACCTGTATAAGCGTCACCCTGTAACACCCTTTTCATGAAAGTTGCATAGCAGAACCTTGATGAGCTGCACAGTAATGCAATGCTGGATCACCTTGGCATTGGCTGCAACAACGTAGTGCTGCACTTTTCAAGGTAAAAATGCAGAAGCCAAAGATTGGGCAGAGGCGGAGATAGGCAGGCAGTTGGCCTTAGATTAGGCCTCAGACTAATCAACTCTGTCCTGGCAGAAGCGTGCAGCATAGGTGATACCTGCCCGTTTTCAACAAATTGTTCCACACGTTTACTTGCACAGCGCATAGGCAAATATATATATTTCTGCCTTTGCAACTGTTCCATTGCAGTCAGGCAGGTTGCTGTCTTTGCAAAGATGCCAGATTGCAACAACTTTGCAGTATATTGCACTGGCACAAGCCATGACAAGCGCAGGTGGATTTGGGAATATGCACATTTGCCGAACTGACCTTAGGGTAAAAATGAATGTGCCTCTTGCGCCAAGAGCGGGAAAGAGCAATTCACCATGCAAAGCAACGCATGTGCAGCTTCACATAAACAGCCAAATCGCCAGCCATAAATGACTCATCTGACGGCACATGGCCTTACGGAGCGGATGACTAACAAACAAACGCAGCAGTCGCTTACGGCCAGCTGGAGCCTGTGAGTGAGTAGCGACTTCGTGCGACGTCCTAGATACAAGAGCGTGACGCGACGCGGCACAGTGTTTTGGTCTTACACAGGTGCAAGGTAAAGGTCTGAGCACAGCTGCCGCTGCGTAGACTAGCTCACGGATCTCAAGCTCAACCTTTCTATACTACCGGGGCACCATAGGCGTAAAGCGGTCTTGGCAAGACGATAGTCCAGCATGAGCGGTCATCGACATGGCCGTAGTCTCATTACAGATCACATCATGATCGCAGGCGCATTTGCGTGCTTGCTGGTCTGCGTTTGTCAGGCTAGGACGCTCCACGCTCAGAGCTCCAGCAGCTGCAGCAAGAAGCTGTTCTGGTTTACGGCGATCACAACGAAATCAGATCTCGAGTATTGGCGATACGGTATGTAAATGCAGCTGTGTTCGCAGCGCTGCACCGGGATGCAACCATCTGCACACCCACTTCCTCCTATTTCCTGCGTGGCCGACTTCGCAACCCTGGCACGAACATTCGAGAGGACTTGTTCCAATGTCACCGTGGTGCGAGACATGTCCGCTGTGTTGCAGCCAAGGTGGCCCTTTTGTCCTCAAGAGACAACTCACCCAACCTGGTTCCAGTCATCATTGTTGGTGGCGCTCAAGGCTCAGCCAGCGACGAGTTTCTTGACAACCTCGCCTGGTTTCGAGAGCACGGCGGAATCGTGTACCATCACAACCTTACTTTCGGGGCGGATTTACAGGTGTGTCTTGGCACACATTCTGCAAGATTCTACTATACTTATTGCACATACAGCGTCTCACAGTCTCAGACTTTAGATTGGGGTTTTACCCCTGCATTCTGCTGTGATACTGCAAGTCGTGTGCACTGGACATCATGCATATACAAGGCTGCATGGCTGAGGCATGTGCACTGTGCAAACTTACCATGCTGTCCAAAACAACCTCTGTGCTGCACTAGTGGTTACCAGGTCATGGATGTGTGGTTGACATCAGCTGCAATTTCACTAGAGCTTTCAAAGTTTTGTGATGCATGACTGTTGTTTTTCCTGCACAACTTCATGAGACTGGCTTGCTCGTTTATGTGTTACTCAGCCTGACAAATGATCAACTCTCAACAGGACTGGTCTTGCTGTGAGTAGGTTTGTAATGTCAGACAAGGGTCATATCTGATGCACAAGAGTAGATGTTGTCGTTGTTCTGGAAAGTGGTGATCTTTAGACACCATGTACTGATGGCTGCTTTGAAATCCCAACAACGTCAACCACCTAGCATCTTTACAAGACCAGTTTGACTTCATGTTGGTTGCTCTCATTGCTCACTTGGTGCACATGCGCCTGACAGCTATCCAATAAGTAATGTACTTTGTCACATGGTTGTAGCACGTGGCTGTATTATGTGACTGTATTGCTTGCTTGTATCACATGATCGTATGACATGACTGCTGTGTCACGTGACTGGGCCACCTGTCAGCTTGCTCCAGAATGCTGACTGTGAAGACATGCTGCAGGATGTTGTGAACCGAGGTTTGAGGGACCAGAAATGGTATGAGGCTGTGGAGGGAACGTACATGCGCTTAGACATACCCCTCATCATGCCCCACCTTCTGAAACAGCTAGAAGAGAGGAAGCAGGGTGAGCGTTCATGACTGACAGCAGCTTTACTTACATTGTGACGCCCTTGCAGCAATGACTTGCCAATGTTGCATGTATCTGTGTTGCTGCTATCTTCTGCCGCCTTAGGAGGCTCCCGTTATGATTGCTGAAAAGCGTAAACTTTTCTTTTTTCTTTCTGTGTTGCTGTGGCTGTGCTGCTGTGACAAACCAATACTGCATACTGTACCACATGCCATAGCATGCCGACAAATGGTTCATGAAATCCACGACAATCTGGTGCTGCTGCTATATCGCAGTGGATGAGATGTAGCCTACTGCATGAGTCTACAGGCCTGACTGAGCAGATCAAGCAAGAGGTGCCGTCTGTACTCAGATGCTAATGCCATACAGACATGCCATACTACATGCCATTTGTCTGCAGGTCTGTCTGAGCATATAAATCAGGAGCTGGCTTTGTACACAGATGCTGATGTCATGTTTTACCATGAGGTGAACCCATGCAAGCTGGAAAAGCCAGAAATCATGGCCATTGGACCAGAAATGGACCGAAAGGCTGCCAGCTGGTCTGAACTCAACAAGAATTCCGGAGTCTTGCTGATCAATTTGAAGGGGTTGGCATCAGTACTACCAAGCATGGTCAAATTTGCAAATTCAAAGAAATGGGATTTCGCAGTTATGGATCAGAGTCTGATCAATGAGTTCTTCCCACAACATGATCCGCAGCACAGGGATCTGAGCCCACTGCCAGAGCCCTACAACTGGAAGGGCTATTGGGGGTGCAGCCCTACCATCATCATTACTCACTGGCATGGGCCCAAACCTGAGAGATGCCTCAACTGTTACATTGAGCATATGGAGAAAAGCAAGGTTGAGAAGGAGGCATACGTCAGCGGCTGTAAATGTAATGAGGGATACAATGAGCTGTGGCGTAGAGCTATGGAGGTAGATGGTGGCGGGCTGTACATGAAGCTCATCTCTGATCAGAACACGTATGCTATTGTTGCAGGTGACGCAGCAAAAATTGGAGCATATTGATTCTCGGTGTTGACTGTCACACGTTCAACCATGCAAACTGCTTAGCATCAAAGGAAAACTGCATGTACAAAAGCGAAATGAATGACGTGGCATTTTAGGACAAGTCGAATGCATGTTCACTGGTACAACATGTATGCTCAAATTGAAGAGCAACATTGCTGTGCCTATCCAGTTCTGTGAATCATATACTGAGCGATCCCCCAACCCCCCTCCCCCTCCTCCAAGTAAATAGGTTAGATTGTACAGCAACCTTGTCACTGTCTCTATCTGACATTCAGAGGGGCCAGTGTTCATGAACAACAACCCTGCAAAAATGCCCTCTTTTTATTTCTGATGAGTCTTGAGACTTTGGGCTGTCAGCAAAAATCAGCTTGGGTACATTTCTTTGGCGCCTGCACTTCTGTGCTCAGTCCCAGTCAACTTCAGTCCAACAGCAGTGTCACGCATTGTTTTAGCTCATGAGTTGCAGTGACGTGTTGTCTACAGTCAAGCAACATGACAGTCTGTGTACACATGTGCTCATCAAACTGTGTCAACCAACGTTTGTCAACTTGCAATGTTGGCGTTGAAATATTTAATTGCGGCATTTGCACCTTGCAGTACTGGGTCTTCACACAGCATCTGCATTCGCATGACTGCTGTTACAAACAGCCTGCGCTGTTGCTGCTGCTGTGCCTATTGCTTACCAGCCAGACTGTGCTGCCTCATACACCTGCCTATGATGGCTTGCAAACTTGTGTCAGAAAAGATTTGAAAAGTTTACGCATTTCAGCAATCATAACGGGAGCCTCCTAAGGCGGCAGCCCAGAGCTATGGCCATAGGCCACAGCGCAAAGGGGCAAGCTTACGTAGACAATGTTTTGATGGGATTACATTTATGATTACATTTGTGCAAATCAATGCTTTCAGCATGCTACGGCCATACCATCTGGATAGACATTGCTGCTCAGTTCACAAACTGGCTTGGCAATTCGGGAAGACACAACACAAGGCTGGCAAGGGCATCCAGGTCATGGAAATAGGCACGAAGTGGAGCTCACAATCAAAAATGTTGCTAGGCTATGTGATGGGGCTGCATGGCATAGGTAAGCATATACACAGAGACCCCATAGAACCATTCCACACACAGCAGGCAGTGGCTGTTACAAAGCTCCCTGCAAGGTTGCACAGCACAGCACAGCACAGCACAGCACAGCACCAAAACACCCGATGATCAATGACCAACTGGCTGAGCTTTGACTTGCTTATTGCTGGACAGCCTCTTGATGATCCAGTCAGTCAGGCGCCGCTGCAAGCCCTGAGTAGGCACCAACATGGACCTGCCACCGTTGACGCCATACTTGGTGCGCTGCACCGCCTCTACCAGCTCTGCCAGTGTGATATGATCTTGGCCTTGCCTGCCGGCTAGCAAGGCTGCTTCATTCACTACATTGGCCAGCTCTGCACCAGAGAAGCCTCCTGCAGGCACACAATTGAATGAGATGACAATTGGATGACAATTGGATGAGATGACAATTGAATGAGATCCCCACAAGTGAGAAACTGGCCAGCGGAGATGGAGTCGATGCTGACTGGTAAGTCACAAAGGGCTCTGGGGTTGGTGGTTGAGCCTTGCAAGCAAGCAGTGCAAGACAGCTCAGGAGAAAGTTGATGACAACCATACGACAAGCGCCATTCATGACATGGCAAAAATGAGGTCAACAACTCACGTGGCAATACAGAAACAAAAGAAACAACAAGCTGCAAAGTCACATTGCGCATGCACAGCCCCACAACACAACACAGCACAACACACATGCGAATGCGCGCAGAGACACAGACACAGAGACACACACACTCATACACAGAGCAAAGCTAGACATCAGGCGGCAACTAGCGGCAGATGTGCTCACTTGAGATGCGCGCTATCTGGCGTCTGCAGAAGTCCTTGTCAGCAGGAGAGGTCATGGGGGTGTTGCGCAGGTGCACCGCCAGGATGTCTGCCCGCCCTGCCTCATCAGGCAAGGGCACCACCACCCTGCGTGACAACCGCCCTGGCCTCGTCAGGGCTGGATCCAGCACCTGCATCACAGCAGACATGACAGTGAAGTCACTGCTGGCTTCAGACTAGCCTCATCAGGCGAGGGCACTCCCAACAACCTTGACAACTGCCCTGGCCTCGTCAGGCTTGAATCTGGCACCAATCTAATTCAATACTAATTCAATTTGCACTGACCACCGGATACCTGTGATCTTGGCTCTGTGTGAGCACAGCTTGAGAAGCAGTTTCAGAGGAGTGGAGCCCACAGCTAGGTGATGGTTAGTGTGAGATTATTAATACTAGTTACTACTATTTATTAGTATTATTATTATTATTATTACTATTGTTATTATTACTATTGTTGTTGTTATTATTATTATTATCATTGTTATTATTACTATTGTTGTTATTATTATTATTATTATCATTGTTATTTATTATTATTATTGTTATTATATGCTGGTGCAGGTATGCAGAGCGGTCTGTCCAGCCAACTCCGCGTCTGAGTGACGTCCCACCAGTTGTCACATCCAGTCTGCGTCAAATGTCCGCGACCAAGTCAGGCCGCATCTCTCCCTTTGATGGCTCTTCCACCCTCGCGACTGGAGGGCGCCCCCTCACCCCCCCAACAGCTGCTGCTCCTGGAGCTGCTGTGGAGACTGCTACTGTCAGTAGTACTGTAGTCAAGCGGACTGTGACCAGTGCGTCATCATCTGGCACTGGTAGCAGCTACACTAGCAGCAGCTATACCAGTGCCAGTGGAAGTGCCAGTGGAAGTGGAAGTGGAAGTGGCAGTGGCAGTGGCAGCAGTTACACCAGGAGCAGCAGCAGTGGTAGCTATGCAACTGGATCAGGTAAGACTTTCACAGACAAGCTTCAAAGTGTGATGGTTCATGGTGGATGTGTGGTCTGTGGCCTTGACATACAGATTGCCTGTTGTGTCCTGCATATGCTGATGCAAGACTGGCAAGACGTGTGGTGCCAGACAGATCAGAAAATGAACCAGAAGATGGACTTAAGCAGGGTATAGTCAGCAGCTGTTTGCAAGTTTGCTTTCACTTCCCTGTACTTGCTGTGGCCACACTAGCAGCAGCAAGGGCCCCTGCGTGATCATGCATGCTTCCCCCTTCAATCATGTGCAAACATGTACTGGAATCCAAAAAGGCTGCACATGTCACAAAGACAAGCCCAGTCTGTACACACATCCAACAGCCTTGTCCTACAGCGGCTCTTGGATGTGATCAGCATGCCTGACTGTTGACATGCAGGCAGTGGTAGCGAGTCTCGGTCTGTTTCTGGTGATGGTAGCGGCAGTGGAAGTGCATCAACCAGTCGAACCCCCTCAGCCAGGACGTCCTCTCGCTCTGCTTCGTTCTCAGGTATGCCTGTCCCTTTTGCACATTGCTGCTGCCTTTAGTAGCATGGGCTATGGCCTTGCCTTTTGCCCATTGCTGCTGCCTTTTACGACATGGCCTACGGCCTAGCCTTTTGCCCATTGCTGCTGCCTTTTGTGACATGGGCTGTGGCCTTGCCTTTTGCCCACCACTGCTGCCTTAAGCGGGTGACAAGGGCTGTAGCCCTCACCGCTGCTTGTGTTGTGTGTCACTGAACCCAGTCTGTTTCTGCCGTTTGAGAGTTGACACCGTCCACACAAACACATGCTGTCCCCTTTGCGTATTTCAATCCTGTGTTGCACAGACCATACACCACATCTGAGTGGCCCTGCAATGCAATGGCACCGCAGCACAACACAACAATATGCCAGTCTCTTTCTGACCTTGCAAACTGATGTGGCGACCAGACTGATCAGAGAAAGGCAAGTTACACGGCGTCTCACTCAAGCCTTGCCAAGCAGTGAGATGTCGTGGCTCTAAAAAAAAGAAAAGAAAATACTACACCTTTCGGCGTCAAATTAATGAGAAGCCAAGTATTATACCGGGCTGCCCAGGGATGGCTCTAAAGCCTGTTGTGATTCTGCTACAGGCAGTGGCAGTGCATCTGGATCACGCAGCACCTACAGCCAGTCAGGCACCGGCTCTGACAGCCGCACCATAAGTGCTAGTAGCTATAGCAGCGCTAGGAGTGGCAGCAGCTACACTAGCTACACCACTGACAGCAGGCCGGTCACTGCAAGACTGCCGGCCATTGCTGGAGCACAGCCCAAGGGTTCAGCAGTGGTCAAGAGTGATGTTGTTGTCAAGAGTTCTGTGGTGAAGCAAAGTCAGGTGGTTGCAAAGGGCAGCAAGCAGCGGCCTGACTCGGCCAGCTCATCTGGGTCTGATTCTGGGAGTGACAGTAGCTACAGCAGTGGAAGCAGCTATAGCAGGTGAAGCACACATCCTCATTGGAAACATGTGCTTGCTTGAGTGTTAGGCATTGGAAGCATCCGCTCGGACGCGGGTTGAGTTGTGGGTCTCAATGTAGCTCTGCACATATGGTCAAAGTCAGTGTGTTTTTGCACATTTTGATCTCTGCAAGACAGCATCAGCTTTGCCAGACATAAGTCGATCTCTCTGGGTGCTTGAGGATTTTAATATACAGAACTTGCACCTCATGGCTCGTGTCCTGAGTCTGCCTTCCTGTGTTGTAGGTCTGACAGCTATACCAGTCGCAGCAGCTCAAGACCTAATGAGTTGCCCAAGCTGCCCAACCTGCCAGCCACTCGCAAGAAGGCTGAAGCCTACCAAAATAGCAAGGCAGCATCTGCTGCAGCCGCTGGCAAGCCTGTCAACAAGAAGATGGTTGTTGCTGGCACTGTCACCAAGTCATCACGGGTTGCTTCAAGAGCTGCGTCTGACTCTGGCAGCAGCAGCTATACTAGTGGCAGCACCTCGAGGAGCAACACAGCACGCAGCAGCAAGCTGCCAGCAATTGTTGGTTCCAAGGGTGCAGGCGCCGCTAGGCAGTTGGCGAAGTCTAATAGTAAGGTGCAGGCTGGTGCTACCTCTGTACAGCAGCAGACAGAAGTCATGCGGTCTAAGTTGCAGCAAAGCAGAGCTGCAACTAGCCAGGAGCAGGCTAGAATTAAAAACACAATTCAGCAACAGCTTCAGCCAGGCAGAATGCTATTCTAAGTTTAGCATTTGGGACATGTCGCTGCAATGTTTGCTGATTATCTGAGCATAGAGGCTTGTACTGAGACTGACTTGACACACACCTTTTTTTTGCTTTCGGTCATGTAAATAGTGCCTCACGCAATTGCATCACTGTCAATGTGGTACATCTGACCATTGCAATGCCAGAATGTAATTACAATGAAGTCACAGCACATTTACAGATGATGTGGCTGCCAACAACTCTGACGTCAGGGTGGCAATCAACGGCCATGCCTGTCATTGAACTGGCTGCTGCACGTCAAGACCGGACGTTCCTCTTGGGATTGGCAGCATTGCAATACTTTCATGGCATGGGGCTACAGTGGCAAATTTACTTGATGTTTGTGGAAGACCTCGCATTGACATTCCCATCCCACTGGCAGGCCAAAAGGCCTTGTTGTCTGCAATGACTCATCTTACCGTTGTCACTGAAGCATACTGGGTTGCGCTCGCTGCAAAAGAACATCACATGTCAATCAAATGTGTGGTTGACAACATAAATTTTCAATGCCAGATCCAGAGGGTTCTGCTATTGCATTGCAGCCGTTGCATGCTGGATGGAATACTGTGACTCACGAAGGGGATTCAGGCAAAAGCATGACACACAATCTAGTGACGTTGTCTGCATCAGCAGGCATGCTGGATGAGCAGAGACATAATGTGACACATGCTTTGTCAGAATGTAGAGAAAAAGAACTTGCAGATCATGCATCTTACCATCTGCTGCTGCAGCGCCAAGACTTGAGCCTTCTGCTCAGGTGGCAGACCCTCAATCTGAGCTGGTGAGAGCTGCATGATCTGCTGAAGCAGCACTGCATACCAGAAAGAAGGACGCATTATGACTGCATCCAGGTTAGGTGTACAGCTTATTGTCCAGTCACAATGGCATGCAGGTTGGAAAGCACTGGATCTAGCATGCAGCATCAAAAGAGAAAATAGTGTCCAGACAATGCATGTGCTTATCCACCTTTGAAAGCTGTTGTTGCAAGCTGACAATTCAAGAGCATCATGAGCAGGAAGCAGCTGTGTATCATGGCCTTGGGCATGCCGACCACCATGTTATATTTACATATACAGTTTGTTACAAAACACACAGTGTGTAGACACAGCTGTACACACAGCAACTATGTCTACTGTGCAATGCACAACTCATGGCCAAGCAGTGTTTGGGAGGCTTAACTCTTGACAAGGACAAGCTGATTGGGGTATGGTCAGGTGACGCCGGACGGCTGATGCATGTTGCAGATTGTTAGTGACTAAACCATGTGGTGCATGGATGCTGACTCACCTTTCTGTTGCTCAGCAGGCAGGTTGGCAGCTGCATTCTGCTGAGGCTGGGCTTGTGGCTGAGGCTGTTGCTGAGGGATTTGCTGTACAGGGCGAGGCTGGGCTTGCTGGCGGGGGTCAGTGCCACGCATCCTGGGATCATGGGGGCGCCTTGCTGCTTGCCCCGGGCCTGGCCCCGGGCCTGGCATGGGGTGCCCAGCCTATAAAGCAATGAACATTGTCCTGATCGCTATCAACAAGGCTGTTGGCAAGGTGCTTGCTCAGCTTGCATGTAAACAAGTTGCATGTTTACACAGGTTGAGCGGCTTGGAGCTTTGTGCATGTTGCACCTGATGAATCCGGTATTGCATTTGCACTTGTTCAACTTTAATGATGTCAGCCTGAGGCTGCGGCCACAGCGCCAAGGTTTACACACATCGCTCATTGAGCACTAATAAGCCACACCTGTCCAGCTGGCGGGGCTTGCTGCATGGGTATCCCGTATTGCTGCCCAGGCGCACCTGACTGCACTGTGGCTGCAGGGCGCGGCCCTGGGGCTCCTTGACCTCGCCCTGAAAGTACTGTTGCTTTAGCAAACTGACAAGGCAAATCAGCAGAGCATACAGTGTTCCCTTACACACTGCGCCATCCAAATTCTCAGCCACTCCAGCAACCACCGATCAGATATGCAATATTGGCTTAGATTGCCAAGAGTCTTACTTGAGGGGTCCTGTGATTGGGTCCAGACAACAGTTGCAACGACAGGCGCTCGACCTCATGGTCAACAACATACACTTTGCAGGTCTGCCCAAGAGCGTTGTACGGAGGAAGCTTCACCTGGCATGGCTGCCATAGGCTGCCCATGGGGGTTGCGCAGGGGCTGGGGCGCCCCCGGCAGACCCTGCTGAGGAGGCCCTTGCATATCTTGAGGTGGGTACTGCACATTGGCATTAGGAGGAACCTGCTGAGGCCTCATGGCGGAAGCATGCTGCTGCTGCTGTGGGACTTGAGGCGGTTGATAATGTTGCTGCTGCTGCTGCGGCTGCTGCTGAGGAGCTGGTCCAGGCATGGGGACTGGCTGCTGCTGGGGGGGGCCCTGAGGAAGAGCTTGGGGTGGGGTCGCATCTGATGATAGTGGGTTTTTCAGCATGCCAAGCAGGATTTGAGCTTGGAAGAGAGCGCGGGTCAAGGAGGGATTGGTGACTAAAATCTGGCGTGCCTGTTGCTGATTCTGCTGAATGAGACCTTTCATC
>JAABUO010009325.1_pt1 | contig 10990 bp, 7 predicted proteins | sample 5559291 | NCBI WGS metagenome assembly JAABUO01 (sample SAMN10711878, study PRJNA513372) | rock metagenome | isolation source: Antarctica rocks | place: Antarctica: Victoria Land, Finger Mt sud | reverse complement strand
CGGCGGGCGGTGCTCGACATCGCCAGGTCGGCGGCCGCGGAGGCGCTCATCCCGGCCATCGACCAGACCAGGACGACCGGTGTCGTGACGCTGCCGGGCGCCTTCATCGGCGCCCTGCTCGGCGGAGCCGATCCGACCCAGGCGGCCAGGTTCCAGCTCGTCGTGCTGGTCGCCCTCATCGCCGCCGAGTCCATCGTCGCCGTCCTGCTCGTGCGCATGCTCGGGGCGCCCGAGCGGATCCCGGCCGACCCGTCCACATCCGTCCCCAACCGCACCGACCACCGCACCGCCGACCACCGCACCGACCACCACCATGACAGGGAGCACCGATGAGCGCACTGACCTACGCCGAGGCGGCCGTGATCGGCCTATTGCAGGGGGTGAGCGAGCTGGTGCCGGTGAGCAGCCTCGGCCACAGCGTGCTGCTGCCGGCGATCATCGGTGGCCGGTGGTCCCGCGACCTGTCGGTGTCGGACCCCGAGTCGCCGTACCTCGCCTTCATCGTCGGGCTGCACGTCGCCACGGCGGCGGCGCTGGTCCTGTATTTCCGCCGCGACTGGGTGCGGATCGTGAGCGGGCTGCTCACCAGCGTGCGCGACCGGCGGGTCGACACGGCCGACCAGCGGCTGGCGTGGCTGCTCGTGCTGGCGACCATCCCGGTCGGCCTGGCGGGGCTGCTGTTCGAACATGCCGTGCGGACGGTGCTGTCCAAGCCCAACCCGACGGCGGTGTTCCTGATGGTCAACGGCGTGGTGCTGCTGGTGGCCGAGCGGCTGCGCCGGCAGGCGCGGACCGACGGGGGCGACGACGTCGCCGCCGACAACCGGCTGGCGGCGATGCCGGTGCGGCGGGCGCTGCTGATCGGCACCTCGCAAATCGCCGCGCTGTTCCCCGGCATCAGTCGCAGCGGGACCACCATGGCGGTGGGGCTGACACGCGGACTCGGCCACGAGGACGCGGCCCGGTTCTCCTTCCTGCTCGCCACCCCGGTCATCGCGGCCGCGGGGCTGCTCAAGCTGCCGGATCTCGCCGGCCCGCTCGGCAACGGCATCCGCGGCCAGGTGCTGCTGGGCAGCGTGCTGTCCTTCCTGGGGGCCTACGCCGCCGTGGCCTTCCTCACCCGCTTCTTCCACACCGGCTCGCTGCGCCCCTTCGGCGTCTACTGCCTGGTCGCCGGGGCCGCCAGCCTCGTCGTGCTGACGGCTCGCTGAGACGCGGTCACGCGCCGGCGACCGCGGTGACCCCGGACCGGGTGGGCACCAGTAGCAGCCCGCCGGTCAGCGCCGGCGTGGCGAACCGGGTGACCGGCCCGACCGGCAGCTGCGATCGCACCCGGCCGGACCTCTCGTCCAGGGCGTAGAGCACGCCGCCATCCGGGTCCAGGCTGAAGACAGCGCCGCCACCGACCACCGGTGACCCGCTCACCTGCGCGGGGGCCCGCCAGCCGGCGACCGCCCGCCCGCCCGGGCTGATCAGCACCTGACGCAGCCCGTCGGTGCAGGAGGCGAAGACGGTCATCCCGTGCGCCGCGGCGCCGCCGAACTGTCGGTCGCAGGCGTGCACGCTCGACACCGCCCCGCCGATCCCACCCAGCCGGTCCTGGCGCAGCACGTAGCCGGTGGGCGCCTTGCCCTGCGCCCACACGTAGCTGCCGATCAGCAGGGGCCCGGTCGAGCCGAGGTCGGCGTCCACGCTGTTCTCCTGGCGCCAGCCCGGCGGGGCGAAGACCGACGTGCCTCGCAGCGCCGCCGACAGCTTGGTGACCGAGTCGCTCTGGTCATAGGCCGCGTCCCGCTGCCCGGCGTCCTGGCCGGCCGCGCCGTTGCCCACGGCGACGTAGAGGCCACCCCTCGCGTCGACGGCGACCCCGCTCGGGGCCCAGATCCCGGCCTTCCGCTGCGTCGGGACGCGGTACGACGACAGCGACCCCTTCCCGTCGGCGCGCAGGCCCACCACACTGCCGTGGTAGTCGCCGCAGTCGCCGGCGTGCCCGCCGTAGGGGACGTAGACCACGCCCCGGCTGACGGCGAGCGCGCCCCGCTGGTTCTGCACGGTCGGGTCCTGGCCGGCCGGGTCGGCGCCGCGCCGCAGCCGCACCGCGCCCGTGCGCGGGTCCAGTCCCACCAGCTCGTGCGCGAGCCGCCGCCCGGCCAGCCGGGTCGTCACGACGAACACCCGCCCCGTGACCGCGTCGTACGCCGGGGTGCCGGTGATGCCGAGCGGGTCGACGTTGCCGCATGGGAGTGCGGACAGCGGCGCGGGGGTGGCGAGGTGCTGACGCCAGCGGATGGTGCCGGTCGCGGCGTCCAGGCCGTAGACCGAGTCGTTCTCCGTGGCGACCACCGCCGTGCCGGCGACCACGACGGGCGAGGCATAGACGGCGCCGTCGAGGTGGGTCGCCCACGCGGCGGCGAGCGTCCCCAGCCGGGGCGTGCCGGCGGAGAAGCCGGTGCGGGCGTTGTCGCCGTGGTACGTCGGCCAGTCGGCCCCCGCTGCCGGCGCGGCGGGGGCGGCGGGGGCGACGGGGGCGACGGGGGCGACGACGGCATCGCCCGGCGAGGCGGGGCCGGCCGAGTCGGGACCCGACGAGCAAGCTCCGGTGGCGAGGGCGGCGAGGGCGGTCGCGACGGTGATCGCCGCGCGGCGGGTCAGGGGCATGCGCCCATACTGAGTCCCATACTGGGTTCATGCGCGTGGACCCGACCAGCCTCCGCTTCGCCGGCGCCGTGCCGCTCACACCCCCCCGGCCAGCCACGCCACCACCGGCGGCGGGCACACCGGCGTCCGGGGCCCCCGCCGGCGTCGTCATCGACGTGACCGATGCGTCGTTCCAGACCGACGTGCTCGAGCGCAGCATGGCGGTGCCCGTGGTGCTCGACCTCTGGGCCACCTGGTGCGGGCCGTGCAAGCAGCTGTCCCCGGTGCTGGAGCGGCTGGCCACCGCCGGCGCCGGCTCGTGGGTGCTTGCCAAGGTCGACGTCGACGCCAACCCCGGCATCAGCCAGGCGCTGCGCGTGCAGAGCATCCCGACCGTCTACGGCGTGGTCGGCGGCAAGCTGGTCCCGATGTTCCAGGGGGCCCTGCCCGAGGCGCAGGTGACGGGCTATCTGGACCAGCTGCTCGAGCTCGGCCGCGAGCAGGGGCTCACCGGTGCTGCCCCCGCCGACGGGGCCGGCCCGCCACCGGTCACCGCCCCGCCCGTCGACGCCGATCTCGCACTCGGCGACGAGGCCCTGGAGCGCGGCGACCTCCCCACCGCGCACGCGGCGTACTCCGCGCTGCTTGCCAGGGAGCCGGCCAACCGCGACGCCGTCGAGGCACTGGCGCGGGTGGACCTGCTGCGGCGCACCGAGACCGAGCCGGCCGCCGACGCCGACGACGTCACCCGCACCGGTTACGCCGCCGACATGGCGTTGCTGCAGGGCCGGGTGCAGGCGGCCATCGACGCATTGCTGGATCTCGTTCGCCGCACCGACGGCGACGACCGGGAGCGGGCCCGGCTGCACCTCGTCGGCCTGTTCGACGCGCTCGGCCCGGATGCCCCCGAGGTGCCGGCCGGCCGTCGGGCGCTGTCCAGCGCGCTGTTCTGACCCGGCCCGCCGGGCAGCTCAGGGCAGCCCCGCGCGGCCCGGTGACGGCCCGCGCTGTCCTGTTCGACTTCGCGCTCACGCTGCTGGCGCCCGAGCCGGCGGCCGACTGGGTGACCGCCGCTGCTGCGGCCGCCGGCGTCACGGTGGCCGACCCCGCGGCGCTGGGCGCGGAGCTGGAACGGCTGGGGCGCAGCGGAGGTCCCGACCCGGTCGATCTCCCCGGTCCGCTCGCGGAGCTGTGGGCGGACCGGGACCGCTCGTTCGCCGCGCACCGGGCGGCGTACACGGCGCTGCTCGCCCGGGACGCCGCGCTGTCCTCGGCATTCGTCCGAGCGCTCTACGACCGCGGCACGACCCCGAACGGGTGGGTGCCCTACGCCGACACCCGGGGGGTGCTCGCCGCGCTGGGAGAGCGCGGGGTGCGCCGGGTGGTGGTGAGCAACGTGGGCTTCGACCTGCGGGCGGTGTTCGCCGGGCACGGGCTGGACGCGCTCGTGGACGGATGGGCACTGTCGTGCGAGCTGCGTCGGGTGAAGCCTGAGCCGGAGATCTTCCGCGCCGCATTAGCGGTGGCCGGCGTCGGACCGGCCGGGGCGCTGATGGTCGGCGACTCGGCGGCCAGCGACGCCGGGGCGGTCGGGCTCGGCATCTCGGTCCTGCTGCTGCCTCCCACCGGCCCGGGAACGGTCCACGGGCTCGAACGGGTGCTCGCGCTGGTCTGACCCGCGAGTGGGGAGCCCGGGTCAGCCGTCGTGCCGCAGCCAGACCGTCCCGAGCGGTGGCACGCGCACGGTGGCCGAGACGGGCTGGCCGTGGTGCGACTGGTCCTCGGTCCGCACCGTGCCGTTGACGACGTCGGAGCCGGTGTAGACGCCGGCATCGGTGTTGATGACCTCGGTCCAGGTGCCGGCGAGCGGCAGACCGACGCGGTATCCCTCGTGCGGCGTGCCGGCGAAGTTGGCAATGCACACGACGGCAGTGCCGTCGGTGCCCCAGCGCACAAAGGACAGGGTATTGCCGACGGCGTCGTTGGCATCGATCCACTGGAAGCCGGCGGGCTCGGTGTCCTGACTCCACAGCGCCGGGCTCTCCCGGTAGACGGTGTTCAGATCGCGCACCAGCCGCTGCACGCCCCGGTGGTCGGGGTTGTCGAGCAGCCACCAGTCCAGCGACCGCTCCTCCGACCACTCCGACTCCTGCGCGAACTCACACCCCATGAACAGCAACTGCTTTCCGGGGTGGGCCCACATGAAGGCGAGCAGCCCCCGCACGTTCGCCTGCTGCTGCCAGCGGTCCCCAGGCATCTTGCGCAGCAGCGAGCCCTTGCCGTGCACGACCTCGTCGTGGCTGATCGGGAGCACGAAATTCTCGCTGTAGGCGTAGACCATCGAGAACGTCATCTGGTGGTGGTGGTATCCGCGGTAGACCGGCTCGTGCGCCAGGTAGTCGAGCGTGTCGTGCATCCACCCCATGTTCCATTTGAAGCCGAAGCCCAGGCCGCCGAGGTGCGTCGGCCGCGACACCGACGGCCAGGCGGTCGATTCCTCGGCGATGGTGACCACGCCCGGGTGCTGCTTGTAGACGGTGGCGTTCATCTCCTGCAGAAAGGCGACGGCCTCGAGGTTCTCCCGGCCGCCGTACTGGTTGGGCAGCCACTCGCCCTCGGCTCGGGAATAGTCCAGGTAGAGCATCGAGGCGACCGCGTCCACGCGCAGACCGTCGATGTGGAAGGCCTCGCACCAGTAGAGCGCATTCGCGACCAGGAAGTTGCGCACCTCGGGCCGCCCGAAGTCGAAGACCAGGGTGCCCCAGTCCGGCTGCTCGCCGCGGCGCGGGTCCGGGTGCTCGTAGAGCGGGGTCCCGTCGAAGCGGGCCAGGGCGAACTCGTCCTTGGGAAAATGACCGGGCACCCAGTCGACGATCACGCCGATCCCGGCCTGGTGCAGGGTGTCGACGAGCACGCGGAAGTCGTCCGGTCGGCCGAAGCGCGCGGTCGGCGCGTAATACCCGGACACCTGATATCCCCAGGACCCGCCGAAGGGGTGCTCCGCCACCGGCAGCAGCTCCACGTGGGTGAAGCCGTTGTCCACGACGTACGCCGTGAGCTCCTCGGCGAGCTGCAGGTAGGACAGCCCCTGCCGCCACGACCCCAGGTGCACCTCGTAGGTGCTCATCGGCCGATCGTGGGCGCTGGTCCGCGCGCGGTGCAGCAGCCATTCGGCGTCGCCCCACTCGTGCTCGCCGGCGGCCGGCACGACCACGCTGTGCTGCGCCGGTGGGGCGTCGGTGCCGAAGGCCATCGGGTCGGCCTTGACCCGCCAGACGGAGTCCGCGCCGAGGACGTGGAAGACATAGCGCGCGCCGGGCAGGACACCGGGGAGGAACACCTCCCAGACCCCGCTGCTGCCCAGGGCCCGCATGGGGGTGGCCCGACCGTCCCAGAAGTTGAAGTCCCCGACGACCCGGATGCCGCGCGCGTTGGGGGCCCACACGGCGAACGACGTGCCGACCACCTCGCCACCCGCGGTGTCGTAGCGCCGGGGGTGTGCCCCGAGCACCGTCCAGAGCCGCTCGTGCCGGCCCTCGCGGATCAGGTGCTGGTCGACCTCACCCAGGGTCGGCAGCCAGCGGTAGGGGTCGTCGCCGGCGAAGGTCCCCGTCGGGTACTCCACCCGCAGGCGGTAGTCGGGGACCTCGGCGACGCCCGGGAGCACGCCGCCCCAGATGCCCTCGTGCAGATGGGCCAACGGGTGCTCGCGACCGTCCGACAGCACCGTGACGGCCACCGCGTCGGGGCGCAGGGTGCGCACAACGACCCGGCCGTCGACGAGGTGGGCGCCGAGCAGCGAGTGGGGGTCGTGGTGGGCACCGCCGACGATCCGCTCGGCGGCCTCGTGGTCGAGGCCGGGGCCCGGCTCGACCGCGGGCGTGGGCGTGGGCACGGGTGCCTTCCTGCGCGGCGGCACGTCAGCGCCCCACGGCCGCGAGCCGCTCGACGGAGCCCAGCGGGATGGCCAGCCAGGAGGGGCGGTGCCGGGCCTCGTAGACCACTTCGTAGACCGCCTTGTCCAGCTCGAACGCCCGCAGCAGCACAGACTCCCCGCGGGGGTCCCGCCCGCTGGCCTCGGCGTAGCCGTCACAGAACGCTGCCCTGTTGCGCTCTGCCCACTCGGTCGCGCGGTATGCCAGCTGGGCGTCTCCGCGCCGCTCCATCAACTGCGAGCGGGCGGCGTAGTCGAAGCTGCGCAGCATGCCGGCGACGTCGCGCAGGGGGCTCATCAGCGCGGTGCGTTCGGCGAGTGGGCGGGCCGGCTCGCCCTCGAAGTCCAGCAGTGTCCAGCCAGTACCGGTGCGGAGCACCTGACCGAGGTGGAAGTCGCCGTGCACCCGCTGCACGTCGACGCCGTCGACGACCGCGACCTCGTCGTAGGCCGACCGCAGGCCGTCCGCGAACGGCGCGAGCGCGGCCACCTCCGTGACCGCGCGGTCCAGCCGCTCGTGCATCTGCGCCGAGGTCGCCGCCGCCTCCTCCAGGCTGGCCGTGCCGCTGGGCATGACGTCGGCGAGCGTCGCGTGCACGTCGGCGGTGGCGCGTCCCAATCGCTCGGACTCGCCGGCGAAGTCGCCACCGACCTCGTCGGCCCGCAGGTCGGCCTCGTCGAACAGGTCACGCAGGCTGGCGGTGGCGAGCTTCCACCCGTCGGCCGCGTTGCGGACGTAGGACTGCAGGAACGCCAGCGTCGTGCGCTCCCCGGCCACGTCGCCGTCGACCCAGCCGAGCGGTTCCGGCACGTGCGTGCTGCCCGCCTCGGCGAGCGCCCGGGTGACCTCCAGGTCGGGGTTCAACCCCGGCGCCAGCCGTCGGAACACCTTGAGGATGGAAGTCTCGCCGTAGATGACGCTGGTGTTGCTCTGTTCTACGCCGACGACCCGGCCGGGCGCCTCGCCGTCGACCTCCGCGCGGCGGGCGAAGGCCACCCCGTCGGTCTGCGCGGACGCGACTAGCAGGCGCAGCCAGGTCGCGTTGCCCACCGGGTCGGCCAGGCCGTCGTAGACGAACCCGTCGTCGGTCTCGTCGACCAGCGCGGCAACCAGTGTCTCGGCCGGCTCCCGGCGCACCGTCACCGGGACCTGATAGCGGACCGTGTCGCCACCGGAATGGGTGCCGGGGTGCGTGACGGCCAGCACGAGGTCGAGCACGCGCACGCCGTCGACCTCCGCCAGCGTCGAGATCTGCTCCGCCACCACGGATTCGACCTCGCGGCCCTTTCCTGCGTACCAGCGCTGCTGTGGCAGCCACGTCCCAAGGACCTCCAGCAGTCCACTCACGGTGCGTACTCCTCCTGCCGCGTCAGCGCGAACCAGAAGAAACCGTGCGGCGCCAGGGTGAGCAGGTACGGCGCCTCGGTGATCCGCGGGAAATGCACGTTGCCCAGCAGCTCCACCGGCACCGCGCCGGAAAAGCGACCGAGCTCCAGCTCGACCGGCTGGGCGAACCGGGACAGGTTGTTGACGCAGAGCACCTTGTCGTCCCCGAACTCCCGCACGAAGGCGAGCACCGCAGGGTTGCTCGCCCCCAGCTCGTCGTAGTTGCCAAGGCCGAAGACGGGGTGCCGCTTGCGCACCTCGATCAGCCGCCTGGTCCAGGACAGCAGCGACGTGGACGAGCGCTGCTGCGCCTCGACGTTGATGGCCTGATAGCCGTAGACCGGGTCCATCACCGGCGGGAGGTAGAGCCGCGCCGGATCGGTGGTCGAGAAGCCGGCGTTGCGGTCGAGGTTCCATTGCATCGGGGTGCGGACGCCGTCGCGGTCACCGAGGTAGATGTTGTCGCCCATGCCGATCTCGTCGCCGTAATACATCACCGGTGAGCCCGGCAGCGACATGAGCAGCCCGGTGAACAGCTCGATCTGGTCCCTGCTGTTTTCCAGCAGCGGCGCCAGTCGCCGACGGATCCCGATGTTGGCCTTCATCCGCGGGTCCCGCGCGTACTCCGCGTACATGTAGTCGCGCTCCTCGTCGGTGACCATCTCCAGGGTCAGCTCGTCGTGGTTGCGCAGGAAGATGCCCCACTGGGCGTTGCCGGGGATCGGCGGCGTCTGGGCCAGGATCTCGGAGATGGGGTAGCGCTGACCGCGCCGCACGGCCATGAAGATGCGCGGCATGACCGGGAAGTGGAAGGCCATGTGGCATTCGTCCCCGCCGGTGCTGGCCTCGCCGAAATACTCCACCACGTCGGCGGGCCACTGGTTCGCCTCCGCGAGCAGCACCCGGTCGGCGTACTGCTCGTCCACCTCCCTGCGGACCCGCTTGAGGAAGTCGTGGGTCTCCGGGAGGTTCTCCCCGTCGGTGCCGTCGCGCACGAACAGATAGGGCACGGCGTCGAGGCGGAAGCCGTCGATGCCGAGATCGAGCCAGAAGCGCAGCACCTCGATCATCGCGTCCTGCACGGCCGGGCTGTCGTAGTTCAGGTCCGGCTGGTGGCTGAAGAACCGGTGCCAGTAGTACTGCTTGCGGACCTCGTCCCACGTCCAGTTGGATTTCTCGGTGTCGACGAAGATGATCCGCGCCTCCGGGTAGCGCCTGTCGTCGTCGTTCCACACGTAGAAGTCGCCGAAAGGACCGTCGGGGTCGCTGCGCGACGCCTGGAACCACGGGTGCTGGTCGCTGGTGTGGTTCATCACCAGGTCGGCGATGATGCGCATCCCGCGGGCGTGCGCGGCCTCCACCAGGCGCACGAAATCACCCAGGTCGCCGAACTCGGCCAGCACCTTGGTGAAGTCGCTGATGTCGTATCCGCCGTCGCGCAGCGGGCTCTCGTAGATGGGCAGCAGCCAGATGCAGTCCACGCCGAGCCACTGCAGGTAGTCCAGCTTCGAGGTCAGGCCGCGCAGGTCGCCGGTGCCGTCGCCGTTGCTGTCGGCGAATCCGCGAATGAGCACCTCGTAGAAGACCGCCCGCTTGTACCACAACGGGTCGGTCGATTCCTCGCCGGCGCTGCCCGTGTGCGGCGGCTCGGGCAGCCGCTCCGGGTGCTCGGGGTCCATGGCCCCGAAGGGCGTCGCCTCGGGTGCGTCGGTGCTCACGGCGCACTCCCGTCCAGGCGGGTGACGACGAACACGTGCGCCGGCTCGACGAACGGGTCCAACCGGGCGTAGGCGGACTCGCCCCATTCGTAGGTCGCGCCGTCCCCGAGCTGGTCGTGGACGAGAAAGGTCTCATCCGGCGACAGGCCCAGGGCGGCGAGGTCGATGGCGATGGTCGTTTCGCGCACCGCGTGCGGGTCGAGGTTGATCACGACGAGCACGGTGTCACCCGCCAACCGGCGGGAGTAGGCCAGCACCTCCTCGTTGTCCGCCGCATGCAGGGTGAGACCGCGAAGGCGCTGCAGCGCAGGGTGTGCCCGCCGTACGTCGTTCAACCGGGTGAGGTACGGCGCGAGGCTGCGGCCCTCCCGCTCCGCGCCGGCCCAGTCCCGGGGGCGGAGCTGATATTTCTCCGAGTCGAGGTATTCCTCGCTGCCGGGACGCACCGCGACGTGCTCGTAGAGCTCGTAGCCGGCGTAGACGCCCCAGGTGGGGACGCTGGTGGCGGCCAGCACGGCCCGGATCTTGAAGACCGGCGGCCCGCCGTACTGCAGGCTGGCGTGCAGGATGTCCGGCGTGTTGACGAAGAAGTTCGGCCGCATGTAGTCGGCAGTCGGGCTGGTGGTCAGATCGGTGAGGTATTCCTCGATCTCCTGCCGCGCCGTGCGCCAGGTGAAGTAGGTGTAGCTCTGGGTGAAGCCCGTCATCGCCAGCGCGTGCATCATCGGCGGCCGGGTGAAGGCCTCCGCCAGGAACAGGACGTCGGGGTCGCGCTGCTTGACGGTGGCAATGAGCCACTCCCAGAATTCCAACGGCTTGGTGTGCGGGTTGTCCACCCGGAAGATCCGCACGCCGTGGTCGATCCAGTGCGTGATGACGCGCAGGATCTCCCGGCGCAGCGGCTCGCCGCCTGAGTCGAAGTCCAGCGGGTAGATGTCCTGATACTTCTTCGGCGGGTTCTCGGCGTAGGCGATCGTGCCGTCCGGCCTGATGGTGAAGAACTCCGGGTGCTCGGTGACCCAGGGGTGGTCGGGCGAGCACTGCAGGGCGAAGTCCAGCGCGACCTCCATGCCCAGACCGACTGCGCGGGCGACGAAGGCGTCGAAGTCCGCGAGCGTGCCCAGGTCGGGGTGCACCGCGTCGTGCCCGCCCTCGGTGCCGCCGATCGCCCACGGCGAGCCGGGGTCGTCCGGGCCGGGGGTCAGCGTGTTGTTGGGTCCCTTGCGCTCGGTCATGCCGATCGGGTGGATCGGCGGGAGGTAGACCACGTCGAAGCCCATCGCCGCGACGGCCGGCAGCCGCTCGGCAGCCGTC
>JAABUO010009322.1_pt1 | contig 10991 bp, 12 predicted proteins | sample 5559291 | NCBI WGS metagenome assembly JAABUO01 (sample SAMN10711878, study PRJNA513372) | rock metagenome | isolation source: Antarctica rocks | place: Antarctica: Victoria Land, Finger Mt sud | reverse complement strand
AACTTGATTTGCAGCCTAAAGGTGGCGCCTAGCTAGGTGGCGATTGCGAGATTTCAAGCCACTGTCAAGTGCCAGTGCGCACCCTGCTGCTGTTGCCGACTGCTTTGATGCCCCATTTTCCTATCGACCAAAATTGTTGACACAAGTGCTTTGCAAGTTGACTTTCTGCACGGTACGCATTACAGGGACCAGCAGCAATACCAGCTAGCTGTACAGACATGTCTGCTTGTCGCCTGAAGACATTATGCTTGGCAGTCCTTCCTTCGCATTGCTGCCTCGAGGCAAAAATCCAATACCTTATTGGGAAGAAGAGGAGTGGGAATGATTTCATGCCAGTACCGGTCACTACGCCGTACGGTGACTAGCAACGATTGAATGACTGACGCTAGTTCAATTCTTCCCGATTTCTCTGACCTGTGTCGTGCATTACACGACCGGTTGTTCATGGCCAACTTATCGGTTGCAAATATAGTTGACATATCGAAGAAAGCCGGACAACAGCAGCCCTTGCCAACTTCAGGTCACTCCCGCATGCACTGAGTACTGTCATGGTCGGGTCTGAAAGTCCCGAAAAGTCTGGGTCCGGCGCCAGTGGTAGCCCATCCGAGAATCAGAGTGAGCCTCGCAGCGACAGTGTCATCGAGGTAGACATCGAAGCAACGTTGTCCTCAGACTCGAAGGCTTCATCCTCGTCCACTGCTGATAGCGAGGAGGGGAGCGAGGAAGCGCTCGGCTTCCCGGCGCATCAGCTGCAAAGACTGAATGAAGGGTTGAATAGGGGAAGCTGGGTGGTGCATATCAACTGCCTTGTCGACTGTGAGAGGGCAGCAGCAGCTTTGATCAGACACCCTGACAGGCGAGTCACCTGTCTTCTTGCAGAGTCATGCATAAATGCATCAAAACTACCTAGCGTCAGTCAGGGGATGCACTTCAGGGGCAACTGACATCCGGCACACAGTCACAAATGCAGGTCTCTTGAGTTTAGTTGCCGGAGTCAAGCTGCTGCGTGACCCTGCCTGGTTCCCGGTAGACCAGCAAATTTGCATTGTATCCTGCAGCTATGTTCACTGCATTTGTGTGCAACAGGGGTGGTATGCGTGATCTGGAGATAGTGAGGAAGTTTATACGTGGACCTCTGACAGATGCCTTTGACAAAGTGCTGCTGGACTCTGCTATCAATATATGGCCTGAGAATTTGCAGCTCCAAATTTTTGATGCTGTGACTGGCCTGGTGGACCTCACAGCAGCAAAGCTGTCTCAGCTCAGTGCCCCTGCCCCTGAGGACATAGATGCAGCACAGGCAGCTGAGGATGAGGCCGACCTTTTTGCACTGCTGGAACCTCTTATGCATGCATTTGATCCAGAGTCCACATTCAACTACAAAAACTCAGAGTGTACACTACCAAGTAGGATGCCGAAGGAGCTATCAAGCAGATATGCGACCCCTCGTGCCCCTGCAATATCCAGTGTGCACTTGGGAGTTCCTGTAGACACAGATGTTGAGGACTGCTCACGCTTTACAACCTTCAGCTGGCCTGCATACTTCATCAACTACTTTGGGTATCGAAGGGGTTTTCAGTACATCAGACAGGTACAGCATGCATGATCTCTGCATCTTTTGCAGCATAGATTTTGTACATAGAATCATGTGTGTTGTGCAAGAACATCTACAGGCAGCAAAAGGCCGCAAAGCAACACTGAGATTTCTGCATGTTGCAGGCATTAGCTAATCCCAGGAGAGTTTCATTGGAGCTGCTGAAGCACATGTTGATGACAACAGTGAGCTGTCTGCCTGTGGCAACAGAGAATTTTATCAGTAGTTTTGACAAGGTACTGTAGCAAACTCTGACCTGTCATCGTGAAGAGCTGAGTGTCTGGTCTTTGCAAATTTGGGGTCGAGCCACAAGTGTATTTTCTTATGGCAACAGGATTTTGAGGATATTTTGACCTATATTGAAGATGCCCTTGAGCAAGACGTGGAGCAGCTCAGCGAGAATGGGACTGACAGGATGTTTCACAATCTGTCTGTTGTCTTTCGAAATTTGTTTCTCCTTCTGGAGCGGGTGGTGAACCCCATGCAGGCTGATGAGCTGGTGAGTCATCTTTGCATCACGAGGTTGACCACCCAGATCTGCCATCTTACACAGCCCTGCTCTGTCTTGTTGATTGCATTCTCAATGCACACTACAATGCCATGTCCTTGCTGGTCTCACACAACACGCCTGCGTGTCAAGCACGGTAGCTTACATCTGTCCTCAGCTTCTTAGCTTTTGCACTGAATGCTGTTGTACCCTTGTGTGGTCATGTTTGCCTCCCTATGACATGACATCTGTTGTAAGCTGTGCCCTTTTGTTGCAGGTCAGTGCGGTACAGCAAAAATTTGTCCTGCAGATGCTTGGCTTTAGCAATTTCAACAAGCACTTGAGTGCAGTACGTGAGACACATGCTATAATCAAGAGGGCTGTTGAGCTTCCCAAGGACAGCTTGGGCAATGCCATGGGTCACACCATCCAGTGGCTGGAGTCTCACAACATTGTTGGTCAACTGCTACGTGCTAATCTACATCAGAAACAGTACGTTGACCAGGTCAGGTTAAGCCTAAAGCGTACAGCACTTTCCAGCCGGTCAAACCAGGACAGGTTGGTCATCATGTAATGCTAAGGCAAGTTGTTGATGCATAGGTGCAAAAGGTCTTAAGATACTTGGTTGTTGAAGACGGCCTTCAGCAAGAGCATATTGCCTTACTGTGGGACTTGACAGAAAAGGTATGCTTGGTGTCATTTGACTTGGGGCCTGCAAGCAGTGTAATGCAGCTTGATGCAGCTGCCACATATACGAGGGGTCAGCAATTTGGTGGGGTGCAGTAGCTGTAGTATACACTGTCACATTCAAAAGCTGTGAATTTCCAGTTTCTCACATTGCATTTAGGCAAGCGTGTCTGTATTTGTGCGCTGCTTCACAAATTTGCTTTTGTGCAACATCTCACAAGAGGTCCTTCCTGGACATCTAACCTGGTACACAGTTGCTTGTGTTGTACAGCCTGACACCTTTGAGGCTGTGAGGATCAACGTGTTCAACATGCTTGCTGAGTTGGCTCAAGCCTTCAATGAAGAGCAGCTGGACTTTCTTTTCAAAAAATTTGAGTCAAGTGCAGCGCAGTGTGAGGCTGACAACAAGCAAGGCATGCTGCTGCTCTTCAGACTGGCCAAGGTTGATACCCAGGTGAGATTCACACAAGGTGCACATCTGACAAACGCCAAAGGTCAATGATGCTTTAGCGCCAAAGCCTGCGTATTGCTCTAATGTCGCCACCAGCGCTTGTGTTGGTGTTCTGGTAATGTGCCTTTGTTGTACAACAAGGCTGTACGTCCCTGATTCATTCTAGCAGTGTTTTCTTACTTTGTTTTCAAGGAGAATCTGTTTGCATTTACCCTATGCCATTTACCCAATGCCATGTCCAGTACAATGTATCCTTGCAAACTTCACGGCTGCACTGTGCACTTGTGTGTTGCGGCAGGGTGTCATGACCAAGCGTATTCTCGGCCTTCTGTGGCGCATCTCCCTTGCTTCACAAATGCAAGCACCTCTGGACATGACCCTCTGCTTTGCAGACGTGCTGCGAGACTATGCCCTGACCAGCAAAAGCGCTGACACACGAGAGCTGGCACTTGACTATGTGTCTCAGCTGGTCCAGGAGCTCAATGGCATTGACAAGGCTTTGCCTGCAATGCGTGTCCTCACTCACCTGATTGCCAACTCAGGCAACCACGCTGTAAGCCCTGCCTTACCACCTACAGCTGACAAGTGTCCCATGTCATGTGAGGGTCCTGCTGCGTGCAACTCATTGCCGCTGTGTTAGGCAGCCAAACACTTGCCAGGTCACAACAATGCACTTGCCTGCAAGACCTTTGTCACTACTATCATTGTTGTGGTAACAGGCAGCTGTCACTGTTGCTTTTTCTGCAACTCTAGTCTGCTGTGCTGCAGACACCCTTTTTGGAGGTGTTGAAGCGCAGTGACGACATCTTCCAGCTGCTGCTGGGCAGCCTACAGGTAACTGTGTACATGTTGCACACATGTCTTGCTGAAAATTTCCCGCAACAATGCCGTCACAGCTATGAAGGGGGAGGTGTCCCACCTGCTACTCAGCACCTCTTGTGCAGATGGGCCTCAGTTCAACAGGCTCTCTACCATGTCCTACTGTCACATTTTTACGTTATTACCAAGTTACCTGTGATCGACCACACCATTCACGGCAATCCTACACCTCTGGCAGCACGATAAGCTGTCACACTGAGGTGTGTACGAGGGCACTGCCTGCACACCTGAGCGTTTGTGAAGGCCTGCTGTTGCTTGCAGAGACACATGGCCTTATCACGTGATCTGAAACAGCAGAAGCAGCCAAGCATCAGCAGCTGGCAGCCCCTCCACACTGCTTCTGTGAACTGCTATGCCAATTTCTTACTGGATCTGGCAGAGCGCGTCTCTGATGAACCACTGAGCTGGTCATTTGTTAAGGGGTGAGGTACTCTGTGCACACAGCTCCCCCTCACAGCTTGGCTTGAATTCCATATGACCTGAGATCATCCCACCACTGCAGCTCCACACAAACTTGACATTTGACAAACAAGCCATTGTGTGGGGACACCCGTAGTTGCCTCTCACTTGTTGACTGAATTTGAACCTCAAGCAAAACCTGACTTGTAGTGCTCTTGATAGTGACCTGTGCGGTCTTAGCACAGATGTTGCCATGGCAGACAAACTGAAGTGTGCTGTGTAGGCTATGGGAGACCTTGGTGGAAGGTGCACTGGTGCAGCATGACAAAGACATAGCTTTTCAGTGGTTCTGCAATGCGTTGCAAGACACGCATAGCATATCTGCCAATGTTGAGCACACCTGGGCCATCATTGACAGGGACAGCAGTCAGTTGTTGCTCACTGAAAAAATGGCTCATCTGGACCCTGCCACAATGTCTGAGCATGGCTATCGCTGCTTTGCATCTTACTTCAATGCGGTAAGCTGATGTACAGTCCTTCAGCTGAAGTGGTCCTGGTTGCACCAGGAATGTTGCACTTGCATAGGCCAGCAGCTCTTTGATCCCATATAGTGCACATGGTTCATAGGTTTTGGATTGCATGCAGGGGCCAGTGAATGCATGCCCATGATAGTGCAGTTGGTTGATGTAGCTGAGAGTTGCATGTGTTGTTGCAGTTAGCTGAGGAGAAGAGGAGGGACAACAACTCAGAGCTGGAGCTTGATTTGCCTGGTGAGCCTGAGTGAGGCTGTTGTCCCATGCTGCTGAAATCTTGCACTGAGATTGCAATTGCTGGTCGAAGCACAAAACAAATATCCGGCTATCACAATGCTGAAAGGCACATCAAATGATCTTGCAAGCTTGTGCGTAGCTCATTGCCTCTACGGGAGTATTTAGCAGTTATGCATGTGACTCAAGTGCCAAAGCTTGTTGATGCAGGTGTGGACTTCTTGTGGCGTGTGGTGTTGGACATGCCTTCAAAGGAGGGCCAGCTGATCACCTCCAGCCATGCTGTTGTGCGAGCATCACAGGAGCTGCTGATCAGGCTGTATAAACGGCAGGACAGTGACAGCCCTGTGCCTCAACAACTGTGCGAACATTTTGTGAGGTGATCTTGTTCTCTTGTGGCAAGCTGTATCTCTCCCTCAGACAGTCATTGGCGTGTTTGACCTCAAGCAATGCCAAGCATTGCATGCTGATGCATACAAAGTATATGGTGCAGGTTAGAATGACCATCATCACTTTACAGACCCCATGTACATAGCATGTGTGCGCATACCAACCAGGTATCAGGTTCAGAGACGATGCATGCCTGTCATCACACATGTTGGCAGTGTGCAACCCTTTTTCTGATGGGCTTTGATAATACCTTGCTCACATTCTGATTGACAGGAAGAGGCAGACTGCTAACATTGCGCGATGCAGGTCGTGCATAACACATCTGATGGCTGCAGCTAATGAGGTATGCTCAGCAGATGAAGAAGCTGCAAAAGAGCTGTCAGCTCAGAGGGCCGCCAGATGTATGCAGCTGCTGCAAGATATGATTAGAACATGCAAGGTATGACTGGTTCACAGACTTGAGTGGCCTTGACTGGCATGCAGCCATAGTTAGCAACACTATGTGGCTTTGTTAAGGAGTGCTGCGGTTATCAGACCTGTTCGTTTTCATGCATTTCACTGTCATAGAGCCAATGTGGCAAAAGGCCAATGCATGTCAGCCCTGTACCAACAAGTGACGTGATGCAGGGTCGCACTATGCCTACAAGAGCTGCACATGCAGCATCCTTTGTGGGTTCACAGTTGCTTGTTGGCCTTACAGCTCCCAACATGAACAGCCAGTCCAAGTCCCAGCTTGAGATGAACACCAACAGCTATGTTGGGCAGCTGCGTCAGCAAATTGCATCAAAGCCCTCATTCAACATTTCACCTGATCGATTGAGGATGTTTCTTGGAGGTTAGTCTGCTTTCAATTGCCATATCTCTAAGTGAACTGTTGTTAAGTCACGCATGACTCCACTTCCTGCAGAACACTGCTTTTGCCACATGTAGAGCCTATGTAATCAAGACCTGTGGTGTTGGACAATGACAGGTCGTGGCTGGCTAATTAGATGTGTCAGCTGTTGCAGGCAAGGAGCTGACAAATGACGCCTTATTGCTGTGTGAAGCTGGGTTCACTTCAGAGCAGTGCATAGTGAACGTGATGGCGGTGACTCTGCACAACTCATATTCCTCACCAGACCCCAAGCTGCTGGCAGCTCAGGAAGCAGCATCCCCGGCTTTGCTGCTAGCTCGTGAGGTCAGCATCCGATCCATTTGAACATGACTTGCATTGCTGTCCTGGATCATCTGTGACAACACATTCCTGGTGCGCTGTGACACTGTCAAGGTGTGATTGGTGTTTGTCATGATGTCTTGGCAGCTTCACGTCAAATGCGTGCCGTCACACCCTATCTCATTCCACATGTCATAGCAGCAAGCTTGGAGTCCAGGTTGTAGGCACTTTGGAGCTGTTGTGTAAGCATTACAGCACCATGGTTGTGTGCTTCTGAGAGCTGTGTCTTCCTGTTGAAAACAGCAGATCTTTTGGCAACAGCCAAGACATCCTGATTGCATGCATGCAGCACTCCATCGTCTATCCAGTGCTGCTTACGCTGGCAGACTTCTGCGATGTGCCTGGTGTGCGTGAGAATGCAGTACAGCTGCTGAACTCACTGCCCACCCAGAGCCAGGTGCTGGAGAACCTCAGAGCTGCCCTGCAAAGCCCACAGCCTGCCCAGGACTTCCAGCAGCTGCTGTATGTGCAGCAGACAGCTGGGCAATTTGGCATGCCACCTGCAAGACTGCTGTACTTTCTACAGGCAAGCCACAACACTGCAAAGAAATATGCAGAGGCTCAGTATTGTTGTTTTGTGACCTCCTGAGTTGGATGACCTTGTGCACTTGTTCATCCAAGTAAACATCGTTTTGGAGACGTCTTGCAGGTACTGGACTAATCCTCCTTCCAGTAGTCACAATAACACCTCTGTTATGGCACAGGCCCTCAGCAGTTTGCTGCAGCCTCAAGGCAAGTTGCTGCAAGTCAAGCCTGACATGACTGAGGAGATGAAGGAGGAGACCAAAGAGAACATCAATGTGGAGCTCAAGCGGGAAGACAAGAGAGAAGAGCAGACTGGTGACATAGATTTGGCACAGCCCAGGCAGCTTGATGCTGAGGGCCTGCAGCAGGTTGTGCTGCAGTCTGGGGTATTTGAAACAGTCCTGCACGCTGTCAAAGCAGTCCACAAGGAATCTTCCCCAGGTCAGGCCAAAGTAAAGACAGCTATGCTTTACAGCAGTTCCAGCATCCATTGTGCCCTGTGCGACGTTGCTTTCTGCCAGAACCTTGAGTTGCATGAAATGCAGTTGATTCCTCCCTGTATGCAGCATCATTTTAATCCTGCAGGCACAGATACAGTATCATGCTGCTGCTGCTGCTGCTGCTGCTGCACACAGCAACCTTCAGGCTTGTGTTGCATGCAGATCTTGTGACCACCCGTGCTCTGTATGGCACTGCTCATGACATGGCAAAATGTCTGATGCGGCGCATGCGCGCCTCCAAGGCAACCAGCGCTGCTGGCAGCCCCACCAGGGCAGGCCGGACTGAGCGCCCAACAACTGCTTTGCCTGCATCCCCCATGTCAGTCCAGGTACGTGCAGACAACAGGTAGCTGATGGTGAAGCGGTAGCAGTTCTTGTGCTGTGCTGTGCATATCAGGTCAGTGCTTGAGTGGCTGCTGTGTCCTTGTCACATGAGGTGCGTAACTAAGTTCAAAGAGTCTGTCTAGCAGTATGCAGCTGGCTATTGATCTAGCCTAATCTTATCTTCACTCTGCCCTTGAAAGGCCTAGCTTTTGTGCAAGCAGAGGCTATCATTCCAGCTTCTGCTGAACGTAAAGCTACTGATTGCAGATTTGCTGTAGAACAAGCTCAACCTGTCTACAAGTGTGTCTGGACCGCATGAGCAGATTGTTTTCATGTGTCCGCAGGCTGGGGAACATGATATTCATGCTGTGGTGCCTCAGCAGGCTGCTGCCAGTGTAGTCACAGAGCACCCACAGACTGTTCCTGAGAATCAGAACCCCTCTGACAGTCCTCTCCCAAGTCCCAGCGCAAGCGCCAGCAACAGCCCTGTCCCCTTTCCCCTTCCAGCCAGCCCCACTGCTGCCTCCCCACAGCATCTCAACATGATGCTTGTTGCTCTGAAGATCCTGTACTTTTTCATGCATGAGGTCTCTGAAGCAGCCCAAGGCTGGGGCAAAGTTTTGCTTGTACCAACAGCGCCTGAACAGGTAGGGTGGTAACTTCACAGATGATGAATCTCATCCCTGTACACTGCAAGCCTGCCCTGATTATCATGTACACATGAGTCATGATGATCTGCACATTGTCATGCAGTATCATGTGCTTGCCATTATTTTCTACAACAACCTCACGTTATCTGCATCTTGGAGGCATTGCCGGCAATCTCATGTGTGAGGTCAGCATACAATATTGCAGGATGAGTCTGATGCCAACATCTTGCCGGAGTCTGATATGGTGATGGCGGCAAATGCTGTCTCGGCTGCTTGGGACGTGTTGTATCAGCATCATGTGTACTTACTGCATCCCTTCCTTGACAACCCAGGTACAATTCCTCGCTCTACCAGATACTGTCCCGCCTGCTGCACTGCTATCTATCTGTAATTCTTCTCATCAATGTTCTGGCAAATGCCATGTTGCACAAGACCAAAGCAGTAAACCTGAGATATGTCGCTTGCCAGGAAAATGGGTGGCCAGATGTTCAATGCTGTGTAACAACACTGTCCGTCACAGTACTGTCAGCGCGATTCGAGGCAAGGCCGTTCATTCTGCTATATCAGCATCTTGCAGGATAGCCGTTCTTACAGGGTCTTACCAGGTCTGTCATATAATGCATCGGTCATATGTCCTGTCAGTCTCAGCTTGCTTTCTGATGGCTGCTGGCATGTGATGCTGCAGACACCAAGAAGATTCTGATTGGTGCTCTCCTGAGCGAGTACCACGACACTACCCGCACCTGGTGCCTGCGCTTCTTGGAGCACCTGGCTCAGCTAAGCTCAGATTCGCACCAATGGGTCCTTCAGCTGCTGTCAGACAAAATGCAGGAGGCAGACTGCAAACCCTCCTATTGCCTGGCTTACTACAGCGTGTTTGCTGTCATGATCAGCACTATGCCTAAGCAAAACCCCCTGGTAAGACAATCTAGACATTGTTCAGCTGTTTAGACTGCATCTGCTTTGCTGTTGCTTGACACTACATCTAAGGCCTTGTCATTGCACCAAGACACATCATAGTCCAAGCGCAACTTGAAGATGCATCATCTCTGAGCCTAGACATTGAGCCCCAAGCCCTGCTGTTGTATCTGCCAGGTTACAGCACTTGCTCAAACGGCATATCAGGTGCCATCACACCTGCTGCTTAAGAAGCTGTGAGCCATACTGGCCAACCTGCCACGCAAGAACGCATGGGTCACATGTCTGCTGTCCCAATGCAAACTGCTTTCCACTGTAGGTGCAGCAGATGGAGACACAGTTGGCAGAGCAGCTTCTGTCCAACCTGGTTGTCCTGCTGCCTCAGCTGACAACTGTCGATGAGCATGACAAACGCATGCAAGGCAAGCTGGAGCTCATCTTGCAGCTCATCCATGTGCTGGGCAACAGGGGCCTGGCATCTACTGACTCTCACCAGCTTGTGCATTTGTTGTTCACAGGTCAGCCTGCCACTCTTCTGCTTTTCATACCATGATTGCATTTTCATATCCATTTCCACCTTGACTAATGGATTGCCTGGTGTGAAAGTTTGTACATGACCCTGTTTACTCTAGCCCTTATGTTGCTCAATCATCTGTTTCACGCCTGGAATGTGTAGACCTGGTGGCGCCACACATGCTTACAGATCTGTATTTGTGTCAAATTTACCTACAGCTGAACATTGCGGTGGTGGCTACCTCATTGCCAGTGACATCACTCCTGAGGTGTCGGTGCAGAGTTCCTGTTCCCGGAGGCGTATGTGAGGGTTTCGTACACCTCCCTGAGTCAGATACCACCAGTACAGTTGGGTGCTGCCCTGGTGCCTCGTTGCAGCTCACCGCCCACTCGTTTGGCAGCCCTCAAACTGCTGCGGGAGCTCACACAGCACAGTGGCGCCAACTTGCAGACCAGCCTGAGCCTCATCAAGCGGCTGCACCTCCCTGATGAGGACCCTGCTTTGCATGACAGCATGCCGCTACATGCCATCAGGTCTTGTTTTGACTTTTCTTGTGTCTCATCACAATGCTTGGCACAGGCCACAAGACACAACTGCCTTCCTTCCTGCGTTGGGTTGTCATTGTCAATCTGCTTGCTTTGTTTGCATGATTGGGTGTCTTTGAGAAAGTTGTCCATGCTGCGCGTCAAGACA
>JAABUO010009321.1_pt1 | contig 10992 bp, 11 predicted proteins | sample 5559291 | NCBI WGS metagenome assembly JAABUO01 (sample SAMN10711878, study PRJNA513372) | rock metagenome | isolation source: Antarctica rocks | place: Antarctica: Victoria Land, Finger Mt sud | reverse complement strand
CGCTGGCATACACCAGCACGCCCAGCACAAGCACAAAGCCTGCCGACGCCGCCCAGCGGCCTTTCATAGCCTCCATGCTGCGCTTCAGCGCCGGAATGACTTTGTCGCCGTCCGCAATCAGCGCAAACGACGGCAGCAGCATCCCCGTAAAGCTCAGGGACAGCAAGAGGAGAAGTGGGACGCCGATGACGCCGGCTGTAATCGTCGCCGCCAAAGGGCCGTGCTTCCACAGCAGCAGATACACTGGCCCGATGCAAAGCGCTTCCAGAAAATAGCCGCCGAACCCCAGCAGAAAGATCGCGCCCAGCATCCGCCCGAACAGCGGCCCGCCCCGAAAAATGTCCCGCATTTCCAGCGGCAGCCCGCGCACCTGCCGCACCGCCATCCGAAACATTCCGCCGTAGAGCAGCGCCGACCAGAGCGCATACACCAGCACGAACCCAATCTCAACCGCATATATCCCGCTCATGCGGCTGTTAAAGGGAGTAGAAGCGATCAGGGGCGCGGGAAACCCATGAACTCCCGGCGGCGATACCGGAGGAGCGTAATTCGTGGAGGGCGGAAACCCCGCCGGGAACATGGTGGACCACAGCAGCGCATACAGCACAACCATAAAAATCAGAGAAGGCGCGGCAAGCACAACCGTCGCCGTAATCCAAACCCCCATCTGGGCGCTGAAAAATCGCCAGGCATCCGAAATCCAGCCGTAGTTGATCTGCCCAATCACAGGCGAAGTGACGCCGGTTTGCTCGGCGGCATTCTGCACGGTCATAGTCGTTTCTCCTCTGGAACACGCGGCGGCGGGGGCCAAACACCCACCGGCGCAGGATCAAATTCAGGCAACTCGGCGGCAGCGCCGGGCTGCGTCAAAGCCAGATAACCGATAGTAATGCTCAGCAGAAAGATGGGGTAAGTCGCAAGCATTCCCACGCCGCACAGCAGCAGGCCGATCCCGCCGACAAAAGACGCGACAACGTAGAACCAGATGCCCCGAAGCCACTGACGCCCCAGCAGGCGCAAACTGCCGAGTATGGCTTCGGGAGCGGAAGCGGCGGCGTCAACCACGAGCAGCGGCGCGAACATCAGCAGTCTATGCAAGAGGATTGGGGCAATCCAAGCGACTCTCTCAACCGCCAGTCGGGCGGCGGTCGGCGACATTGAAAAGTGCAGCCACCAAAGACCAACTCCTTGCATGAAGCCAAGAGCCGCAGGAACAACAATGCCGATGAGGAACAAAGGCAAGCTTTCAGGAAACGCGGAGAACAGGCCGGAAATGGAGATCAGCTCGCCGCGTTTCTGCCGCAGTGCCATGCGGTACAGCCCGCCGGCAAAGATCGCGCGGATACCCGCCAGCAGAATGCTTGTCGCTTGACGTCCCGCATAATCAAGGTAGGGATTAACAGCGGGCGTGGGACGTGTCCGCGTGACTATTGCGGTATAAAAGCCCCGCAGCGCCGCCAGTTCACCCGTCGGCAGAGCCAGTAGCGTCCACACGGCAATACTGAGGAAAAAATACAGGAAAATTGCCGCAATCCATACGCCACCCTGCGCTGAAAAAAGCGCCCACGCCTGGCCCAGCCAGCCGAAATCAATTCGGGCAGGGGCGGGCGGCATCGGATGGATTTGGGCGGGAATGCTCATGCCGTGCTATTCGCGGTGGTTGCCTGCTATTCCTGCATGAAAAGACCCGGCAATAAATTGCCGGGTTCCAATCCATGCGGAATTGCTCTACTTGTCCTGAAGCGCGGCGACGCCCGGAAGCTCTTTGCCTTCCAAAAACTCCAAAGACGCGCCGCCGCCTGTGGAGATATGGGTCATCCGGTCGGCAAAGCCCAGCTTCTCCACCGCCGCCGCCGAGTCCCCGCCGCCGACAATCGTGGTGGCCGAACTGTCCGCCATCGCCTGCGCGATGCCCTGCGTGCCGACCGCAAACTGCGGGAACTCAAAGATGCCGGCGGGGCCGTTCCAAATCACGGTCTTTGCGCCTTGCAGCACTGCCGCGATGGCTTTCACTGTGACCGGGCCGGCGTCCACGCCTTCCCAGTCAGCGGGGATTTCCTCTACGGAAACAACTTTTGTGCTGAGCGTCGCCGGGTCGGCGTCAAAGGGGTTGCCGTCCACCACCATCACGTCTACCGGCAGCATGATTTTGTCGCCGTTTTCAGCCAGCAGGCGCTTGGCGAAGTCAATGTTGCCGGCGTCTAAGAGCGATTTGCCGATTTCCTTACCCTGGGCCTTGAAGAACGTGTAGGCCATGCCGCCGACAATAATCAGCGTGTCCACTTTCGGCAGCAGGGCTTCAATGACCGAAATCTTGTCTTTGACTTTTGCGCCGCCCAAAATCGCCACAAAAGGCCGCTCCGGGTTCTCGACATTGCTGCCGAGATAGTCCAATTCTTTTTTCATCAGATACCCGGCGGCTCCGGGCAGATGGCGCGTCACGCCCTCGGTAGACGCATGGGCGCGGTGGGCCGTGCCGAACGCATCATTAACATAAATCTCTGCAAGCGACGCAAGCTGCGCGGCATAGGCGGGGTCGTTCTTTTCTTCTTCCGGGTAGAAGCGCACGTTTTCCAGCAGCAAGACTTGACCGTCCTGCAAACCGCTGACCAGCGCCTGCACCTGCGGACCGACGCTGTCCGGGGCCAGCGGCACGGGCTTGCCGAGAAGCTGCGATAGCCGCCCCGCCACCGGCGCGAGGCTGTATTTCGGCGTCGGCCCGCCTTTCGGACGGCCCAGATGCGACGCCAATATGACACGCGCATTCTGGGCAATCAGATACTCAATCGTCGGCAGCGCGGCCCGGATGCGCCGGTCATCGGTAATCGCCCCAGTCTCATCCTGCGGCACATTGAAATCCACGCGCACCAGTACGCGCTTCCCGGCCACGTCCACATCTTCCACGGTCTTTTTGTTAAAGCTCATCGTTTTCTCTCCCAAGTCGCAAAAGTGAAAGTAAATCGCAGTCAGTATACCCGCCGGGAAAATAATTTCACAGAGGCTTGACTATTAGATACTTAACAGTTATAATGCTAACAACTATGCTGCCTGTTTCCGAAGTCCCAGAAAAACTGTCCGCGTCCTGGCTCTGCACTGCTCTCATGCGGATCGGAACCCGGATGGCGACGCATTTTGATCAGCATTTTGCCGAGTTCAATATCACGCAGGCGCAGTTCCGCGTTCTGCTGGCAGTCGGCGACGCCGAAATTGCTGGGGTCGCGCCTTCCGTGCTGGCGGAACTCCTGCTGATTGAGCGGGCGACGGTTTCGGTCCTGACCCAGCGCCTGGTCGAGCGCGGCCTGCTGCGCCGCCAGCCTGGTGAAAACCGGCGCACGTTCAATCTGGCCCTGACGGACGAAGGCGCAAGGCTGCTGCATCAGCTTATTCCGGCAGCCGTGACGCTGGCCGATGACACGCTGCAAGGAGTGATGGCGGCGGAGCAGCAAGAAATGCATAAGTTACTGGCCGTAATCGAGCGGCATCTGCGCGAGGCGGCTGTCCTCAGCGCTAAAGGAGACACAGAATGACACCCATTTACCCCGGCCGGTTTACCGCCGACACCGACAAGCCGTTTGTCGTCTTTCTGATTGGAATGCGAATCAACAAGCCGTTGGCTTTGCATAAATGGGTCCCAACGGCGCTGGCAATGGGTCCGATGCTCAGCTCTCTTTACAAAAACCCGGAAAGTGGCTTTCTCGGCGGCGAAGCAATTTTGTACCGGGGCGGCGTTGGTTTAATCCAATACTGGCGCTCGACCGAAGATTTAGAACGATTCGCACGTTCGCCCCAAGAAACGCACCTGAAAGCCTGGCAGCGGTTCAACAAAGCCATCGGCAAGGACGGTAGCGTCGGCATCTGGCACGAAACCTACAAAGTCGCGGCGGGTGAGTACGAGGCAATTTACGGCAACATGCCAAAGTTCGGCCTCGGCGCGGCAGCGGCCCATGTGCCGGTCGGAAAGCGCGGCGAAACGGCGCGGGAGCGGCTGGCCGCCGGCTGAAGAGACGCCCTGCCCTGAAGAGCAGGTCTAAGGGCGCAGACGCCAGCCGCACAGTGTGCGGAAGAAAAAGACACCGCGTTCATAATCTTTGGGTCCTCATCTTCCGGTCTTTATCTTCCGGTCCTCATCTTCCGGTCGCAGACCGATTGGCGCTTCGCCCCTAGACCTGCCCTTCAGGGCGGGGCGTCTTGCGCGAAAGGCTTCAGCCCATCTGTCGCCCTACCCTAGCGGCAGCCGGGCCTTGTCCGTCAGATGGCTTTGCGCCGTCTCGCGGCTGATGACGCCGTCCGCACGAAAGCCCAGCAAGGCGCTGTCCATCGTCTGCATCCCTAGCTGCTGCCCGGCTTCCATCGCCAGCGCCAGCAAATTCGGCTGCGTTTGGCCGTCTGCAATCATCTGGCGGGTGCGCGGCGTGTTCAGCAGGATTTCGTTGGCGGCAGCGCGGCCCTGACGGTCGGCGCGGACCAGAAGTTTCTGCGCGATGATCGCCTCCAGCGTCCGGGCCAGCAGTTGCCGGCGCGACTCACTAAGCAATCCCAAAAGCTGCGCCAGAGCATCGGCCACGGTGTCCGCCGTCATTTGGGAAAAGACCAGCACCCCGGCTTCCGCCATTTCCAGTGCCAGCCGGGCCGTTTCGGGTGTTCGCAGCTCGCCGATGAAAACAACGTCCGGGTCGGCGTCTTTCACGGACATCAGCCCACGCTCATAGCTTTCCACATCTTCTCCGACAATGCGCTGCGTGACCAAACTCAGCTTGCTTTTAATCACGTAATTTAACGGGTCTTCCAGCGTGTAGATGCGCTCTGAGCGGGTCATGTTGATTTGATCCAGCATAGATACCACAGTGGTTGTCTTGCCGCTGCCGCTGGGACCAGTCAAAAGGATCAGGCCACGGCGGCACTGGGTCAGCTTCTCGAATACCGGCGGCAGGTGCATCTCCTCCAATGTCGGAATGCGGCCCGGCAGGATGCGGACTGCGGCGGCGAGCTGGCCGCGCTCCCGGAACACTTGGCAGCGGAAAGTCTGGTCTTCATAGCCCAGCGTCACGGAAAAACTCCGCCCTTCCTGCGCTTCCGCCAGCTTGCTTTTGGGCAAAACCGTTTGCAGCAGAGCGTCTACATCTTCCGGCATCAGGTTAGGCGGCGGGGCCGGGACAAGTGCGCCGTCCACGCGAAAGATGGGCGGCACACCTACGGCAAGGTGCAAATCGGACGCTTTGCGCCGGGTCATCTCGGCTAGGAGCGAATTAAGTTCCATGGGTCATTCTCCATTCGTAAACACTCTGCTTGGGCGGGGGGCATCCACGGCGCATCGGAGCGAGACGGCAACAAGCGGCGCAAGGCAGCGACTTCAGCGCGAAGCTCCTGCATTTCGGCCCGCAGCCGCTGCATTTCTTCCAGCAGCAAACGCTGGTCATCCAGCGCGACAGCTTGCATCACAAGCCCAGTGATGTCCGGTGCAGCCACCGTCCAGGCGCTTGCCATCCCCCGCAGCTCCGCAACCTCTGCCCGCGCCTGAGCGCACTCGGCGCAAGTCGCCGGATGGCGCTCGGCTTCAGCAACGGCTTCCGGGGAAAGCTCGCCGTCCAGCAGCGCGGAAAGCTGGGATAAGAAAACATCACACGTCATCAATGTCCCTCCAGGGGTATAGTTTGCGGCGCAGGGTCTCCGTCGCTTGATGCTTGCGGGACGCGACTGTGCCTGCGGGACAGTCCAGCACTTCGGCAATCTCCGCGTAAGACAGCCCTTCGTACTGGCTGAGCGCAAAGACGACGCGCTGCGGCTCCGGCAGGGATTGGACCGCCAGCCGGACCGCCTCGGCCAGACTGCGGCTTTGGACCAATTCCGCCGGGTCGGACCCCGCACCGCCCGCGCCTTCTTCCAGGAGTTCCCAGGGACGGCGGACGCGGGCATGATCCAAGCAAACGCTGCGGACCGTGCGAAACAAATACGCCCGCAGGCAGCCGCACGGCTGGTAGCTCCCTCGCAGACGCCAGAGCCGCAGAAACGCTTCCTGAGCCGCGTCCTGCGCGGCGTCCGTATCGCCGAGCAGCCGGGCTGCGAAGCGGACCAGACGACCCTGGTACGCCTGCACGATCACGCCGAACGCCCCCGTGTCCCCACCTGCCGCCCGCCGCATCAGCGCATCTTCGTTCATCAAGGCATCTTCCAACACTTTTAAACCAGCGGCTTTCGGGCATCTACTAGCAGCATCGCCGACGAGTTTTGGTCTGGACGCTGGCTAACTTCCGAATGAACAATCTCGAAACCCGCCGCTGTCGCTTCCGCCAGCAGTTCTTCCGGCAAGCCAAAGTAGCGCAGCGCGACGCCGTTCCAAATCTGGCAGCGCGTTTCCAGGTCGTACCCGCCCAGGCTCTCCTCCGTGAGAAGGTCATCCGCCCACATCGTGTTGATGTGCAGGAGGCCGCCCGGCTTCAAGACGCGCTTGGCGGCAGCGTAAAACTTTGGCCGGTCACCCCCGATAATGCAGTGCAGGCAGTAGCCGTCCAGTACGATGTCAAAGCTCGCGTCGGCATAGTTGGCTAAATCCAGCACACTGCCCACCTGAAAGTCAGCGTTCAGGCTACGCTCACGCGCCTTGTCACGCGCCCACTCAATCGCTGCCGGTGCAATGTCTACGCCGGACACTTTGTAGCCCCGTGCGGCGAGTTCCAGCGACAAGTCCCCTGCCCCGCAGCCGAGTTCCAGTACCCGCCCGCTCTTTGGGTAATAATCAGCGGCCAGTGTCACGCCTAGCTTGGCGTTGTTGTCGGCAACAACGTCGGCGTCGGCCCAGCCGGGCTTTCCCGCCGCGCGGCGTTTTTGATACGCACTGTCATGGAGAACATAATCTGTCTTCATCGATTGCCTCCTATCCTGCCGATCTCTTCATAGAGATAAACGCAGACAAGCAGCGTTTGCTTCAGCTTATTTTGAGGGCAGGCAACAAAATAAGGACGCGGCAGATGCCGCGTCCCTTTCACTCTCCCGCGCTCCCGCCCGCTCCTAGCTATTCAGCGGCAGGACGACCATCGGCGGCTCGATGACATGGTCTACGCTGATTTCTTCCACGGCAGTCCCAATCGCAAAGAACTCAATCACGTGTGCGCCCCAGGCATGGGTGCGCTCGTGGATGTTCGCGCCGACAACGCCTTTTGCGCCCAAATCTTCGGCTTCTTTCTGCATCCGCTCCATCGCCAGCTCCCGGCTGTCGTACAAAGCCTGCGTGTACTGGGTCAGCTCCGTGTTCTGGCTGAACGTCCGCATGAAGTTGCCGAACGACTGCGTGGCGATATGATACACGCAGTTGCCCATGACCATGCCGAGCGGTCGGTAGCCGGAGCGAAGCAATATATAAAAGTCCTGGCCGGACAGGTCGGAGGTGAACGGGCGGCCATGCTTGTTCTTGTAGCGGTGCGGGTCATTGCGGTGGACAATCGCCGTGCCGATGGCGACAAACTCCGCAATATGATTGCCCCACTCTTTGTGGTTGACTTCCAGGCGCACGCCGACAATGCCGTCCGCACCTAATTGGTGCGCTTCTTCTTCCATCCGGTCCATTGCCAGCTCCCGGGCATGGTACATGGCCTGGGTCAAGACCGTCATTTCTTGGTTCTGCGAGAACGCCGCCTGCTGGTAGCCGACATGGTAAATGGAAGAGCCGACAACGAGGCCAACCGGGTCGAAGCCCGCTTCCTTGACCAGCAGCAATTCGCTGGTAGAGAGGTCGCTGGTGAACAGCCGGCTGCCTTCACCCTTGCCGCGCATCTCGACAAGACGCTCGGTGGCGTGCTGCGGCAGGGCGGTAATCGGCGCATCTGTTGTCAGTGTTTGGTCCATAGTAGGCTCCTTAAAATTGGATAACTGAAAGATCCCCTAGCCCCCAATAATGGGGGAATTAGAGGAAGATAAAGGCTCAATCTTACTCCCCCATTATTGGGGGCCGGGGGGTCTTACTCCCACTTGGCGTCGGACGCGCCGAGGACGGCGACAGGGGAAATCTTGCCGTCGCGCAGGGACAGGATTTCGAGGGTCGGCGCGACGCCCGGCGGAGCGTCAGGCCGCAGGCGGATGGCCGTGCCGATAATACTGATGACTAAATTGTGATGCTCCCGCTCATACGCCGGGTCTTCGCCCGGCCCCGAAAGGCGCACCTCGTCCATCCGCCGGGCGATTCGAACGCCGGTAATGCCCGTCGCGTGGCGGCGCTTGGCTTCCGCGACCAAATGCTGCATCGCCAAAGTCCGCGCTTTGCCAAGCGCCGCGCTCCAGTGGGTCAGCTCCTGGTTGGCGTAGGAGCGCTCGATCCATTCGTCCTGCTGCGTCGTCAAAATGAACCAGGTGCAGTGGCCCCAGACCAAAGCCGCAGGCTCGTAGCCGGCGCGGTGCAGCGCCCACCATTCCTGCCCCGACAGATCGCTCATCCACGGGTCGGACGGCGCGGCCCCCGGACCCGACACGGCGGTTCCGATGACCTGCACTTCGACGGTCTTGTCCGCCCATTCATGGCGCACGACCAACAAGCGGACGCCGACGACCCCATGCGCCCCAATCAGCCTTGCCTCCTGCGCCATCCGCGAGCCCGCAAGCGCCGTGGCCGCGTCATAGGCTTTGGACAGCACGTCTACCTCGCAGTCGCCCTGGGACGACGCATACGCCTGGCCGACATGGTACATGGCGCTGCCCGTGACAAGCCCCCTAGCCCGGTAGCCTTCGCGCCGCAGCAGCGCAGCCTCGTCGGGCGACAAATCGCTGGTGAACAAAACGCCGTCCGCGTTGCCGGTGCCGATTTCCTTCAAGCGCTCGGTGGCCTGGCTCGGAATGCCGCCCTGCCCGAGAAGCTGCAAATCCCGGTGCTGCCGCTGCTGCTCCGCCTGCTGCGTGTCCAAAATCTTCTGGGCCATCGCCGCCCGCTGCCGCTCGGCTTCCGCCTTTGCCGCGTCTTCTTCCGGCGTGTGATGGCCCCAGGGCAGGTGAAAGCCGGGCTTTTTGGACGGGGCGAGCGTCGGAGCCGTGGACGCCGAGCGGGGCAGCGGCACGGCAGCGACAAGCTGGTGTAGGCGGCGGTCTGCGCCTTGAAATTGCACGGCAATCGGGAGGGTCTCGGGGTGAATTGGGGCGTACTCACAGCCGAGCAGGACGCGGCGCGGCAGGAAACCGGGTGTCCCAACCCCACCGTCCCAGGACCGGCGCAGCAGCGGCTCGGATGTATGCGAGATGACCGGGTCAGTCGCGCCGGACTGTGCGGGACCGGAAAGCAATGCCTGCGAGCCGAAGCGAGCATCGGTGCCGACGCCGATAAACGCTTTATCGAGTTCGTCTAAAATGCTGACGTGGCTGTGGCTGAGGTGGGCGTGATGGTGCTGCGTGACCAGCGGAATGCCCTGCCCCGACGCATCGGCTTCAATCTGGCGCAGGAATTCATGGTCCACGCCTTCGCCCGCGCCGACAAAGTGCAGCCGGAACGCATAGGGGTTTTCGGGCGTCATCTGCGGCAAAATCTCCTGCAAGATAAGCTGCCTAGCTTGAATCTTATCGGCAAACTCGCCGTCGGTGATGACGATGACGTACAGGCCGCGCTTGGTGCGGTACTTTTTGATCGCTCCCCGCAGCGCTTCGGTGACATAGGTGCCGCCGCGCGGTCCGTTCTGATAGATTGCGGTTTGTAGGGAAGAAAGACTGTTGATGTGGCCGGCGTAGGAGACCCGGTCGTCATAAAACGCCAAGTCATAGCCGACGCCGGCTTGCGCGACATGATTGTAAATCGCAGCGGCGACGTTCTGAACATGGCCTTCCCGAAACGCTTCCTGCATCGAGCCGCTGCGGTCCAGCAGCACGGTAAGTGTCACGTCTGGGTTTGCCACCGCGCCCAGCTCGCGCCGGAACGTCAGGTCAACCTGCGCCATCGGCAGCCCACGCCCGCTCGGGACAATTTGATACCTCGCCCCGCGCAGAAGCTGCGCGTTCGGGTTCGCTAATCCCCGGTCCGAGGCCATATAGGGATCACTGCTGGACTGACCAAAAAGCCGCATCGCGTTCCTCCCAGGCGGCGCTTAAGACCGCCTGCCTGCTGTCCTGCGATTGTACCCAAAAAATTTGCAAACAGGAACAGGGCGCAGCTTTCGCCGCGTCCATTTTACTCGCACCGTCTTACAGCCCCTTGCCGCCGAGGAACTTCAAGAGGTCGGCGACGTGGCAGGAACAGCCCATTTGCTATACAGCCTCGGTTTCATAGCGAATGCCCATGCGCTTTGCTTCTTCTATGGTTAGTCCCATAGCAACGGTGATGTTTAGAACCTCCTGACGCTCATGGGTTGCCTCATAAGCATCCATGACGATTTCAGAGCGTTCACGCTGATCCAGAGACAGCCAATCGTCCCAAATGACGTACAGGTGCTTTGAGCCGCTCATCCGATCTCCTGCGGCCTCAATAAGAATCGGTTGAGCGGCAGGACTGGGCTGTTGCCATTCGTGAATAAGCTTCTCACGTAGCGCTTCTGTTTGTATATTCCGCTCGATGACCAGTCTTCCAATTGGCATTGTTTTACCTCCACAAAGTTGTCTGATGAGTACGCAGCCACCCTACGTCACTCAAAACTTGCAGCGCTTCTTCTGGCTTTGCCAGACTGCGGCGGTATCGCATCTCCACCCACCAGTTGTTGTATAGTCTTTCGGTGCAGCGCTCGAACTCTAACGTAAACTCGATGTCCGCCCATGACTGCCCTTGTTCAGCACGCTGCGCTTGTAAAAGCATAGCCCAGAAGCGCAAACTGTGGTAAAATTCATCAGGAATGTCTGGAACAAGGCCAGGAATATCTGGAGTGATGCCATCGCCCCTTTGTCCCTTGCCGGCTCTTCGCGCCGGAGCCAAACGGGGTCCGACTTCATCTCCAAGTCCTGCCCCGGTAAACCGGAAGTATGCGGTCTTGAGAAGCATCTCAGCAGCATAACCTAACAGATAGACGCCGCCATTCGCATTACCCGCGACAAGAA
>JAABUO010009319.1_pt1 | contig 10994 bp, 16 predicted proteins | sample 5559291 | NCBI WGS metagenome assembly JAABUO01 (sample SAMN10711878, study PRJNA513372) | rock metagenome | isolation source: Antarctica rocks | place: Antarctica: Victoria Land, Finger Mt sud | reverse complement strand
GTCTGGTGGGTTGTCAAAGCCCCCGCTGACCTTTCTGAGAAGGCCGACAGCTAGGCCTCCAAGGACGGGAGGTAGGAGCAGGGAGTTCCAGCGAGCAGAGATTGGTAGGTCTCTTGCCCAGTAGGCCCAGCTTGTTGCATCTGATGGCGTGCTGTGCCAGAGTGATGAGCGTATTTCATGTATGACATTGTTGAAAACGACTACTCCAGCACCTGCCAGTGATCGCCACATGTTCAGACACAGATGCACAAGATCAGGTACTGACTGCCTCGATGGTGCTATGTGGTGTTAAGAACAACACTTCACACAGGATACATGGCATGATGATAGTCCTGAGTGCAGCTGCTGCAAGAGATCCTGAGTTGTCAGGGCAGCTGGACAGATTCAGCTGCGTGAGGGCTATTTGATGTACCTGTTGCCAACCCAATGCCACAAGCTACCAGCAGCACAGCAGCCTCTGGCTCATCATATTTGGTGCCAAGTTCTGGGTTTTGCTCTCTCTCAGGTGTATCTGGACTGACAAAGCATCATTGGCATGAATGCTAGCACATGTTCCGCTTCCTTACGAGTTCTCATGTTCTCACTGGTTTTAGGAGCAGACGCACAAAGTCTGCAAGTTTATCTTGACATGATTGCTCACCTTTGACCTGAGCTTTAGCCTGAGCGGCAGAGGTTCTGAACCGAGGAGAACGAGCGCGAAAACATGACTGACGTGCACATACTCCACGCCCGAGGTCATTGTGCAAAGGCAATCGTCCATGACGTCTACGCTTCCCTGCTAGGGAACGTGTGGCAGATGAATAGCTGAGTGCCTGCGTACGAAGCGAACGAAGTGAGCACCGCGTACATCATCATGCGCATAGAGACTGTCATGTTGTGCTGACCGCGTACTTGGATACAGGTCGAGGGCCAACACGTAGCGCCGTAGTGTGTTTTCACCCAATGCATCTGGTGCTGTGATCAGCTAGCTAGCTGAAAGGTGAAGCATCGGCTATTATGAGCCGTGACACTGAGTTTGATTTGACAATCAAGTTTTGGTGCCGCTGTGCCCAAGCTCCGCGAGAGATGCTGCCAGGTGAGCTTGATTGTCGGTCAACTGCATGTTGGTCGCAACCAAATTCTAAACCTTTGTGGTCATGATCATGATCAGCAAATGTACATTCTGCAGCAGCAAGTCGCATGGCTGTATCATGCAGCTGCGGCTCACTGATGGTCAGCAAATACATCATGCGGGCACAAACATGCACCAGGCAGGTGACCATGACCATAAAGTCAGCAAGAAGTGCACACATCGCCCTCAATAGGCTGTAAAAATTTGAAAGATGGCAGCCTTCAACCAGCATCTACAACACGCAGCCACAGCACAGCAAAATTTGATGTAACTCAGTGCACTTCTGGCCCACCTGAACTTCCCTGTTACTGTCTCTGTTGTCTGCACAAGCTTTACGTTGGATCACAACTACTCTCATACTGTCTCCCTTGTCTGCACAAGGGGTACTTTGGATTTGAGGTGGCATTTCAAAGAGTGTTCACGTCTGCATGACCAATAAGACCAGAAATGGCTGTATGTGTTCATGGTGTCTTAAGATCACAAACACAACCGCCGTTCAGGACAGAATAGCTGCCATCACTGCAGCTACTTGTCTGCTCATACTCTTGGCAACAGAGCTGACAAACACTACGAGCACACACAACACTTCGCTTCACCAATCAGATCTGAACGCTTGCTGCTGAACTTGCTTGAATCTCAGGGCCTGGAACGCTTGTCGAGACAGGCCATACAATGGCCAGACAGCAGACGGGGGTTGATAGAGCTGCCTGCTGCCCAGCAATGCACCATCAGAGGAAAGAGAAAGGGCACCATCAGTGCCATTTACTGTGCACGCCCTCAAGATCTCCACTTGTCGGACTTCTCCAGCTGCGCTCCATCTTCCCACCATGTTGTTGTCTGCAAACACAATATCCTCATGGCAAAGTCTTCTTGGTATGTAATTCTTCCCGGTTAGCTTGAAGACTTATGGGTGATGATGTGACTCCAGCCAATCAAGCTGTCATCTATGGGTGGGCTCATCATGCTCAAGGAATTGCAATGGCTGTTTAGCAATGGCAAGTCCTGGGGGTGGGATGCATTCCTATGCATCTGATTCTGATCTGCCAGCTGTGTGCAAACGCACTGCTGACTGCAACAAGGCAAAGAGCTTTGAAGTACGCAGCAGGTGCCCTGGTGAAGCGTATGCAATGTCAAAATGAAGGGCTCAATGCCTCCAACACCTGTGCATGTGCTGCGGGCTGAAAGCATACCTTGTAGCCTGTCCTGAAAAAAGCCAGAGCAGAGCCCTTCTTGTCTGTGTCAAGGCCCATGGCTTGCATGAGAGTCTGCTTGACAACACCCAAAGGATACCGCTGCTTGTCTTCTGCCACGCACACGTATCGCCCATTGTCTTGCCGCAACATGACTTGCCAGGGGGCAGGGAACTCACGGAAGAGAGCCCCAGCATAGTTCATGATGTATGGTGCAACCGCCACGCTCTGCAGTGGACCACGCAGCAAATGACTGACCTTTTCCTCAGCAGAAGCAGCAGTAGACGCCGCAGCAGCAGCAGCAGCAGCCAGCACCGAGTCATCTCAACAGGATCACTCAGAAACAAACAAGCTTTCAGCATATTGGAGGGAATGTAACAGGCATGCAGGCTTGGGCGCACACCTTAGAGTACTCTCGCTGTCTGATGTAGAAAGCTGGCAAGAATGTGGACAAGAAGCGGTACTGCAGGTCCTTCTTTGGAAAACCAAGGAGACCTACAGCAACAGCTCACCGTCCACACCCACTGTAGGTGAAACAAATTGTGTAGCATGTGTTGACCTTGCAAACTGTACAGCTGCATGCATTGCTGAAGCTGCCTGGTGCTGTGTCTGCTGACTCACATGCATCACAGCAACCGAAGAGCCACTAAATGCATTTCGCAGGCTTTCAAGGTTGGCATGCTAGGAAGCAGCATTGAGTTTGATGACAGGCGTGCATGGAGGAGCAAGCACAGAGTAGTGGGGTACAGATGAATCATCAAGCAATCTGCTCAGACATATACATGCCGCACCTAGGTCAGCTCTCAAAGTGTCTAGCTCAAGGTTCCACAGCACAATGGGCTTGTCACCCACATACTCGGCCACATATCTTTCAATGTCAGGTAGCTCGACTGTGGAGGCATTGACACATATATACATGTCTGCCTTGGCAGCAGCTTCTCCAGGACTGGCAACTGCGTTATCATTGTTGCCAAAGATTTTGCTGAGGCCACCCATGAAACCCTTCCTTCCCTCATTCAAATACCCCATGGTGAGCTCACCATCTGACAAGTCTAGACTCGGCTTGAACCTGCAACACCCAGGCAGGTATGATGGGCTGGCTTCAGCACCTGGCTATGTTACCTGCTACTTGGGAGCTGTCTGTAAATGTGATGCATGAGCTGTGCATTACGGTTGGTAAGCCAATGCCGTTTGAATGGTTCTGACACACAGATATGCCAGAAAATGAACAACATTCAACCTGAGGTGACATGTTTTGACTGGCTGTAGCATGACATATGGAATCATTGCAGTGCAGGTTAAAAATCTATTCAAAATGCAAGACTTACATTTTGTATGATCTGACATACTCTGCTCTGTCTGGCACCAAGAGATGCACCCTTTTGCCATTTCTTGCGTTAATCTGAAGATGGCAAGTAAACTAGTAAGTGTGCAGGGGCACAAGCCAGCACTTGAGCTATCAATGCACAGTGCAGGGTGCGCCAGTAGGAGGCAGTTGATGCAGTAGAACTGAAGTATGCTTGCTCACCATGCCAGCTGCAGACAGTGCCAGCCGAACATTAGAGTCTATGTAGTCATCTGACGTGCGCATGGTGCCTGAAGAGGTTGGGTCAACGTCAGTGTCGAAGACCGTCTTGCAAGGCAAGCAGCATCAGGGCAGCTGTTGCTTACTGTCTGACGTTGGCAGTGGGGGAAACTCAACCTCCATTCTTCTGTGCCCCTTTTCGATTGCAGCAAGAACAGCCTTGACAGCATCCTCTGTGATTTCCTTGAAGGACTGGGGCCAGTACACATCCCGACCATCTGCCGCTATAGGCCCTCGGGTGTTTGCCTGTTGCCGTGGCCCACTCGAGGATGCACCAGCGTCAAGTCCTGGCTGTGCAGATCTGCACTGTGTGCTGGTACACGCTCTCTTTCTGTGGTTGTCTACCGCCCTGTTGGGGTGCCGGACTGATTGCTGCAAACGCAGACGTGATATTGGAAGAAATGCATGATGTCGGGAACAAACAACAGGCTGCAAGTCGCAGTGACAGGCTTTGGCCTGCATGCTACAACAAGCTTGACACAGATTTACTAAAGGGGGAAGACGCAGCCCGGCAAGCCCATCAAATAAAGTCAAGGTGGTTGAAAATGCAGGTATTGAGGCAGCGAGCTGGGTCAGCTGACCACAACAAACAGAAGACTAGGTCTCTAATCATGATGGAAGAAGATCAACTTCTACAACGCTCGACAAGTTAGTCATGCCTTCCTTGACGCTCAAATTTGTTCCTCAACGCATGACGCGCGATCTTCGATCACATAGACAGAAGGCCGGTGTTCCTCACCAACAGAACGGTGGTGCAGCTCTATCGTAGATGTCATTCAAACAAGTTAAGGACTCTGTATTCAGGCTGCAAGGTCCACTGAGACGAAAGACGGCATGAACGAATTGCTGCTAGGGTCTGCAGCAAGCGCGAATGGTCCCGCAGATTCACCTCAGCCACCGGTATATCGCCTGCCTCAGCCCTCTTACCATATTTGGACATTACAGGACTTGCAAGTTTTGAATGAACTGCATAATCCGGTTGCGGTGACAGTCTCAGGCGTGTTTGACAACCCCCACAGGTACCCTCGTTGTGTTCAATCTCACATCGTGCATCATGTTTTCACCTGAACTGTTCCATGACAAACACCGCTGACTGTACTGTTGACACCAAACAGAGCAGCTGTCGCAGCTGTAGCCTCGCTGATTTTGGAACTTTGCTGCCTGATACAAGCACCTGTCAGTGCATACAAGACAGACTCGTACATGCCTGCCCAACCTGACAGGGACTCTCCCCCTGCAGGCGCGGTGGCCTACAACATACATGCCGAACTATTTTTCAGAACAAAGTATGTCTGGAACAGTTTGGTCAGCCGAGGAGTGCAACAGCATTTGCAGATGCTATAGACAACATGACAGAAGGAGTCCGGTCAAGGAGGCGACTTCGGCTGAGAAGCAATCTGCTGGTCAGTCAAGCGGTCACTGAGTTGCTCACAGCTGGTTACAAGCTGGTTTGACAGTTGTCGACCATGTCCTGTTCCAGGGCAAGTCTGTGCAGACAAGGATGGACGTGCATGAGCTGTTTGGTCCAGTATTTGAAGGTCTGAGTCCTGACATGCCAATGCACTTGGCTAGGATACACAGTAAGGTGAGCAATGTGCCTGCCTGTGTACAGGACTCATGTATGCTTGTAAAGTTGTATATTGTCACGGCTGGTCTTGTCAATCTGCATGGTTGCAAAGCTATTTGGCATATGGCTCAGCTGCAGCAGACTGCTTCTGTCTGCAAGAGATACTTGATGCGCCCTGACACCACACAGCATGCTATCTTACTGTAAACTCACTGCCATGCTGACTCTGCAAATGCGGGACAGCTCTGGCACAACATGGCAGCAAAACTTCAGACCACATGTACTACCTGCAGGCTGGTTTTGCTGCAGGCAATCAGGGTTGAGTCAGCAGGCCATGTGGAAACTGCCATTCTTCACATTGTTGAAACCGAAGCAAGCACAGCAGAGATGCGTGGCGCAGCCATGCATAACCGCAGTGCAAAACATAGTTTCCTGTTTGACCAGCAGGGCACCCTGCTGCATGCCAGCAAGGCAGCGTTGGAAGCTTATGACCAGGGTTCAGGTATTTGGACTGCAATATGCAGTCAACTTGCCTATACGCTTGCAGTGCTGCCAAACATGTTGATTGCATCCAGGTCATTGGTGTGGCACACTTATTGCAAGGACAGTGATGCCCAATAAGTGTGCATGAAGGGCACTTGTGGCGGCATTCAAACTTTTGTCCATGCAAATTACATATGTTGTAGCAGCACATAAGCACCTACGCCTCGCCGCCTCTTCTACCCAACACAAGCACGCCAATAACATGCGACGTTGAGCCGAACATGCCAACTTTGCAGCAACAATGCAGCCATTGCTCAGGTGACATGGCCTACACAAAGGAACCCCACGATGAGGGAATCACCCTGAAGCATCTGTTCCACCTTGGGCCCTACCAGCTCTACCCAGGTGCAGCCCAAACTTGTATGCTGTGCTGCCGCCAATCTGGCCCCCACAGTGCATGTCAAAGCAACAGAGCATGTCAAAGCAATGATAAGTCATGCCGCATGCAAGCTGATATACACAAGTTCCCATATTGTTGCCTGCCATGTGGGCTAGCATGCTGCTTGCGGTTGCTTCCTGAGGAGCTGGTCAGTCGGAACCCAATGCATGCAGGCGGCGAAGAAGAGGCCCGTGCTGCTCTTGAAGAAGGCTTGAATGCCATCTTCAACTTGCAGCTGGAGCATCATTGCCATTTGCAACCTTACCTTAGTAATTCTGACGGCACAGCCCAGTGGGCCAAAATTGAGATGTGGCCAATGATGGTGTGCCTTTTTTATTGCAATGTGCACTTTGACGACTGGTTTGGGTTCACTACTGCCATAGCAAATGCCATCATTGGCCATGCATGTATGAGACAAAAGCATCTGTCAGCTGAGCTGGTGTGTAATTTGTCACTTGTAGATGTGCCTCTGTGGTTGCCCCTTTCACTCTGATGCCTTTTTGGGCTGCGCAGTGGGTCTTGCAGTGCGGCAAAATTGACCATGTGCCGCCAGCATGCGCCTGCATTTGCTTCACACTAATACGCCACATGTATGCAGGACCCTGTGAGTGAGACTTTGGCACTGCTGGTGAAAAGGCATGATGTCACCAGGGATGTGAAGATCAATGAACAGCTGACAACGCAAGGGGAAGCCCTGCAGAGGTGTGACAATGCGGCATCTCTACTAGGTGGTCGCAATGCAGCACACATATGCACTTTTGCTTGGTAGTCATTGTGCCACTGGCTTGAGTGATCTTGCTGAGTGTTTTGGGTCTCACACTTTCACGCTAATTTCAAGCCTGCAAATGCAGATAGGAATAGCCCTCACCTCTGTTAATGTGCTGTTGCACCCAGCAACGCTGCATAGTTTGTCTGCAAGTTGGTACTAAGTAGTTGCAGACTGCCAAATTGTGTTCAGTACGTCTCAGGGCAGCCACCATACATGTCTGGCTGTTGGCAACATGTGCAGCTGATGTTTCATGCACGCTATGACCTTTTAGGTGTAGCCCTCATGACTGCATGTACCCTGTTGTGCCTTGATCTGCCGCGCATGGTGATGCACCTGCAGCAGCATGGTGGGTCGGTCATCTGACTTTGCTCCGCAGCTATGCTATAGTCACAAATGTCAGATCAATAAAACCAGACCACATCATTTACAAAAGGCGGGCTATTAGCATGATCAGCACGGCTGTTGTTTTAAGTTTTTGTTGATCTGCAAAAGGTTTGTCAAGATGAAATAAAAACGGAAGGATTTACAAAAATTGCAAAGCATTTGCAACAAAAATAACATTGCAGGCACAACCAGGAGCTGGAGCAGGAGCAGCGCAGGCTGGAGCAGGAGGCTGAGGGCCTCGCACAGCGCCTGGATACTGTCCTGCAGGACAAGTTTGCCAGCTATAGCTTTGATTCTGACACCCCCATTGATAAAACTTTGGGCTACCTGCAGAGCATCATCAAGGTGCTACTTGTATGCATCCACATTGTATTGGTGCTGCTCAATTGTGGTTTGCACTGTAGGGTGCAGTGCTGTGTCTCACAAGCTGTAGTCAAGCAGTGTCCACGCAGAACAATTTTGACACAACAACTTGTCCTAGTTGTGCGCCCACAGGACTGAGCGCTGTGCAGCATATCATACAGCGTCACTACAGGACACATACACCATGCAACACGCTGCTCAAATCAAAGCAGTTCAGGCTGACAAGCTCAGAGTCACATCAGCGTCCTCCTGCGTGTCCTCCAGTCATTGCAGCTCATGTGGGTGAGGCTTCTGCAGGGTATACCTCCCTCTGTGCATACAGCAGTGGAGCTGTACAATGTGCTGAGCAAGTCTGACACAGCTAGTCTACGACAGCCTGTGGGCCTGGAGCAACAGCTGCTGAAGGATAACGAAATGGACTCAGAAGTTGGCCAGTCCATGCTGCAACTGCTCAAGGTACTGACTGTCACTGCTACTTTGCTGCTGTTAGCCCTCATCAAATCATAACAGACTGTAGTGACTGTCATGCAGCTGACCGCGATTATTCACTGAATTACCCTATCTTGCAGGATGTGCGTTCAGCTTCACCCTCAGCAGGCACCCTCCAAGGCCACTGTCGTCATACTCGAAAATGGTCCAAATGCCTGCCCCATGCTGTCCCATATTGCTCCAGCACAGCAGACAGCACAATGCAACTTGTGAAACACTGTGTGCTGCCAGGATTTTGGTCAAAATGCATCAGACCTCATCATCAGGTTTTGAAAGGTCCAGAACAATTGCATTCACGGGCATGTGCAGCTACATGCTTGTGGTGCCCCACCCCATATTCGATCTGACAGGCCACTTAGACTCAAGCTCTCAATGTAAGAGCTGTAACACAGTGAGTCGGTGGTTGCTGGCTAGAAGGGCAATGCTTTGCATGCAGGGCATTCACTCTTCCACATGGATCCGATCACAAGGAGATGGCAAGGGGGACCCTTCTCAAGCTGAGGACCCCGCCCCCTCTGCCGACACATCTGCAATATGTGCACCTACTGACAATGCCGGATCTTCATTGACATCGCCCAGGCATCAGTCTTCTGAGGATCTCACTGCAATGATTGCTCTGTCAGTGACCCCCATGGTGGAACGATTCCTACAGGCAGGCCCTGAACCTATGCAGCAGATGCTGATGCTTGCGGCTGCAGGTCAATGACATGATGATCATGATGCTGTTTGTGCTGTGTATGCCTGAGGTATACCTACATAGCTGCATGGCATCATGCTCCTCGTGCTCCAAGACTGTGCTGCAGTCAATGCCTGCATGTCAAATCACAAAGCCATTCAGCAATGGCTTGCATGTAACTGCCTTGGCTGCCAGTGGGCAGTAGCATGTGTCACATCGGCACTGCAGTGACACATCACTGTCTAAAGTGATCTCTGGCTTGCTGAGAACAGCAGGTTGATAGTGACAAAAAACAGTGTGTGCAAGCCGACATGGACCTGGCACAAATGTCTGTCCTGATGTCTGTCTCTGCAAGCTGCAGGAAGCTGAGCTGAGTTGGTGCTTTGACATATTTGGGTTCACAGAGGCAACGCCTGGCAACACACTAGCCATGCTCACCTTCCACCTGGTCAAGCGTGCAGGCTTTGTGCAACTGTACAAGCTTGATGAGGTGAAGCTCTGCCGGGTACTGCAAGCACTAGAAGCAGGGTATCAGCGTGACAACCCCTATCACAACAGGTCAGAACCTGGTGGACTCTCCACAACACACTTCAATTATGCCCCTGTGGTGTTTGTTCAGGGAGGTCTAGCTTGATAGGGAGTCTGAAGTCAAAATTCATCAATACATTTGCAGACTCTGCCTGCCTCTGCCTCGCGTACAGCATGCCTGAAGTCAATGTTCTGCAACACCTTTGCAGACTCTGCGTGCCTCTGCCTCACGTACCGTACAGCATGCATGCACTGTCATACTGTGCTGCGTACGGTGTAAAGCATCATGTGCTACCCTCATACACTATGTGTGCCACTGTTCCTGCATGAGGACCTAGACCATGAGCTGAAAAGGTTGTCATGTCGCATGCCTTGACATGGCAGCATTGCATACATGTTGTTCTGGCGTTCTCTGCTCCAGGCCCGCCTTGTCAGCTGCTTGTTTGCTGCAGCATTCACGTGGCGTCTGTAGTTCAGATGACCCACATGCTGCTGTGCCATGGAGGTGTTCTGAAGAGCCGAGCTATGGATCCACTGGAGCACTTCTCCTCCTACTGGTCGGCAGCCATACATGATTACGGTGGCCGCTCCTTTGCAGCATGTTGCCTGCCTATGTCGCAAACTGACAGCTCGCAAACTGACAGCTTGCATTGGTGACTGACAATTGCACAGCCATGTAGCCATGCCCTGCGGCACTGCATGCAATGCATGTAGCAGGACTGCATCAGTCGTCAGCCCTCCTCTGCTGATCACCAGCGCTGCTAGCTTGCTCTGCATTGCATCAAGGCTGGGGTATATTTGCTGTGCTGCACTTTCCTGATGGTGATGTGCTTTTTGTCAGTCATGGGGTTGTTCATACAGGTCACACAGGTGTGAACAATGACTTCCTGATCAAAAGCCGGCATGAGCTGGCCATTACCTACAACGACCAGTCACCGCTAGAGAACTTCCACTTGGCTGCTTCCACTAGATTGTTGCAAGACCCACGCAACGTCTTCATACCGGTGAGACACAGGTCTTGGACAAAGACATGCAGTAAAGATTGCATGCACAACAGGCTGTCATTTACTGTCTGCTGTGGCCAGCTGAGACCTTCATATCATCAGAACAACCCAGATGCATTACCAGTGCAGGCTGCATGACACATACATTAGACTTTGGGTAACCTTGAACACCTGTGCGTGTCCAGACTCTGTTGATTTGCAGCTACAGCCATGCTACAAAATGGAGAGCACAGCTAGTGCATGCAATCGCAGCTTTATGGCCTGTCAAACCAAATGTCAGAAGTTTCCCAAAACCAAGTTTTACAAGAGTCACTGCCTGCGTTTTTGGTGGCATCATGGTTCAAAACCTAAATCTTGCAACCTGATGGTGCACTGTGACTCCCCTGATTGACTGTTTGAAGCGTGT
>JAABUO010009317.1_pt1 | contig 10995 bp, 17 predicted proteins | sample 5559291 | NCBI WGS metagenome assembly JAABUO01 (sample SAMN10711878, study PRJNA513372) | rock metagenome | isolation source: Antarctica rocks | place: Antarctica: Victoria Land, Finger Mt sud | reverse complement strand
GCGCAGCATGTCCTCCAGCAGGCCCATGGCCGCGCTGCCGCGCTGGAAGCTGCGCGCCGCGCTGCCGGCCGGCGACGCCGCGCTGCGCGCGCGCAGCCCACACTGATGTCGGAGCCGCGGTGTGCGTGCGCGCGCGCGCTCGCCGTTCAGCACGCTCCTGCCTGCGCTGCCAACAACCGCGTGGCTGGCACGGCGACACGCGGCCAGCTGCTGACGAACAAACCCCGCACGCAAACCCTGTGCTCTGTGCAGGGTTGCCGAGTGGCTCCAGCGGCAGGAAAGGGCGGGCGCCGCGCGCGCGCGCAGCGGCGCAGCGGCGGCGCACGCGCTCCGGGGCGCGCGCCTGTGCTCGGCCAGGTACTCAGGCAGGCGCGAGGCGGGCGGGTGCTCGGGCGCGCGGCCGCGCACGCCCTCCGTGTTCTGGCGCCAGTGCGGCAGCTGCTCCAGCTCCGGCCACGCTGCCGCGTCCGGCGCGCCCAGCACGCGGAAGATCCTGCCCCGCGCGCGCGCCAGCACCCTCAAGCAGAGCTCCTTCGCGTCAGGGTGGCCGGGCGCCTGTCCTTTCAACAGCTGCACCAGGCAGGGTCGCGCTGGTGCGGGAGCAGTGAGCTTGAAGTGCAACGCGGGCGCGGGCGCACTTGTCGCACTGGTCGGCCTGGAACGCGTTGCCGGGCTGCTTGCGCTCGTCGCCCTGGAACAGCGGCCGCAGCGCCAGCAGCTCGGCCAGGATGCAGCCGGCCGCCCACATGTCGGCCGCCGGCGTGTAGTGCCGCCCGCCCAGCAGCAGCTCCGGCGCGCGGTACCAGATGGTGACCACCACGCCGTTGTCGCTCAGCGGGCGCAGCGGCGCGGCGAAGATGCTGCGCGTGCGCGCAGGGCGCCGCTCAGGGGCGCCGGCGTGCAGGCCATAGGGTTGGGGTTATGGGGGCGCTCGCTGCAGGCGTGCGCTGCGGGCGCGCGCCTCCCGAAGCTCGGCGGCCCTCGGGCGCGGTGCTGCCTGCGGCACAGCAGGCCTGCCGCGATCGCTGATTCACGTACCGGCGGCGGCCCGGCCGGCGCCGGGCTCGCCGCCGCGGTTCACGGACTGGCCTCACCCAGGGTCTTCACCAGACACGGTCCGCCGTGTATGGAGTGCGCCTGCCGGGCGCGTCCCTGCCCGAAACCTGGCCCTATCCTGCCGAGCGCACCCCCCTGCGGGCATGCGGGCACGGCGGGCGCGCACCGCGCGAGGCCCATGTCGGCCAGCTTCACGCGGCCCTGCTGCGGGCCGTCGCCCATGACGAGCACGTTGCTGGGCTTGAGGTCGCGGTGCATGACCCAGCCGGCGTGCAGGTGCGCCAGGCCCGCCAGCAGCTGCCGCATCAGGCTCTTGAGCGTGTACGCCTCCAGCGTAGGCCCCGTGCGGTGGTGGCGCACCATCTCGTACAGGTCGTGCTCCGCGTAGTCAAACGCCAGCGACAGGCTGGGGTCCTGCGCGCCGCGCGGGCACAGGCTCGCGCCCCGCCGCGCGGGCGCCCCGCCCGCCGCGCAGGCCGTGCAGGCGCGGCGTGCAGGTGCCTGCGGCAAGCTCGGGCCCTGGATCGCACAGCCTTGCGCGCAGGCCTGGCCCTCTGCGCCCGCTGCTAAGAAGCTTTGCCGATGTCGCAGGGTTGACAGCCTTGGAGACGGTCATTGAAAGAAGGGCTGGGGGGCACGGTGATGTGCCGCGCGCGCTGCACACCCACCCACGGCAGCTCGCTCTGCTGATGGCACAGGCTGGGGGTGTTGTCTTGCGCAGGGCGGCCCCGCAGCAGAGCAGCAGACATGGCGGCCCCCATGCCACATACGATCCGTCTCATCTGAATGGCAACAAGTGCGGAGGGCGTTGAGTGCGCCATCGGCGCGCGGGAGCTTGGCTACACGGCAAGCGCACGCCCCGCTCCCCGGCGCGCGCCTGGCGGCAGATATGGACCGAGTCCAGGCGCACGATGTTATCGTGGCGCAGCTCGCGCAGCAGCATGATCTCCCGGATCGCCGTCGGCGACACGCCATCGCCCTCCTGCACGCCCGCCGCGCCTCTGGTGACGCCTCCGACCCCCGCTAGGCTGGGCGCGCGCGGTCCTCCAGGTTGCTGCCGGCCGCACGCCGGGCTCTTCCCGCCCGCGTGTGCGCCACGGCTGCAACACCCTCCCCCGACTCTCCCTGTCCTGATGGTCAGGTACGCATCGGCGCGACCTCACGCGCACCACGCTGCGGCCCTCTCATGCCAGTGCTGCACAGGCCGCTCCCCGCGCGTGATGAGCAAAGTTGGCAAGCGCAGCACTCCAGGGAGTTGCACAGCTGCAAGCAGGGCGCGCAGGCTGCCTCCTGCTCCTTGGGCGGGCGCGCCTAGCCGGGCTTGGACGTCTGTGTCGTCCAGCAGGCAGGGCGCACTAGCTGGCTCTTCCGGTGTGGGCCGAGGCAGGCGTTGCTGGATCATGCGTCTTGACCACCAGCAGGCAGGGCGCAAAGGCTGGCTCCTGCAGTTGTGCGGGACGCTCGCGGGGCGAGGCGGGCGCGCCTTGCCGGGCTTGAACGTCTTGACCGCCAGCAGGCAGGGCCGCGGCTCGCGCGACTTGGCCAGGTACACGACGCCGTAGGTGCCCTCGCCGATCTTGCCCACCACGTCGAACAGCTGCGCCACGTACGCGGGCACCGGCTGCTGCGCGGGCGCGGGCGGCGCCGCAGCCGCAGGCCCCTGCGCGGCGCGCCTGGCTGTGCAGCTGCAGCGCCTCTACGACCTCTCTGTGCTTGGCTCAGACTGTGTGGAGCAAGCGCCGGGGAATGCCAGCGGCACACGTCGTGCCTGCGCCGGGGGCGCTGCTGCGGCTGGGCCCCACGGGGCATCCGCTTGGCTTGGGCACATGCACTCATGCTGCACAAGCACTTACGCTGGCCAGGCGTGGACGCAAGGGTGAGTTATAAGCGGTGTGTGTTGCGCTGGGGTGGCAGTGCAGTGCATGTACGACGAAATTCATGACACAGTCCTGATTGCAAAGCTGTTTGCTCGCGAGCGCACTGTGCACTATCAAATGGCAGCACAGGCGCGGCTGAGTAAGGGGAGGGAGGTACCGGCGCAGGCCCGCTCTGCTGCGCCCTGTGAGTGTCTACTAACGGACCTCGCATGCCCGCCATGCCTGTCAACCTTCATTCCCAGCACGAGGCTGCTGATGGGCTGCAGGCGTTGCCCAGCAACCTGTTAGGAAAGTCGAGGTGCAGCAATGTAGAGTGCTGAGTGCAGTCAGGCACGGTTCCACTTCGCCATACTCCTCAGCGGTGCACTACTGCGTGTTCACAGGTCCAGGTGTGACGACATGAAAGGGAGCAAGTGTAACGAAGAACTTGCCTAGAGAAGGACGCGCACGTGCAGCCCTTGTTTGGCCCTGACAGCGTCTTGTTTTGTGTTCGTTCTCAACAGCTGGCGCTCATTCATTCCAAGAGCGCCCAAGCACGGAGGGTGTTTACGCGTTTACATCCGTGAACCCATGGACGATGCAACGCGGAGGCAGGTTGCTGATCTTGTGGCGGCGTGGTGGGTGGTAGACGAGCAGTGCGAGACAGAGCTTGAGAACGTTCAGGCGGAGAGAAAGCGGGAGACGACCCGCCTGCTCCTGGTCCGTGCGCGCCAGCGTCGGCAGGAGCGGGAGGAGCAGGAGCGCCTGGAGCGCCAGTGGCTGCTGCTCCTGGCGCAGCACCACAGGCGCGGCCTGCTCGCCAGCCTCCCTGCCCCAGCCCAGCCTGCAAGTGCTCAGGCCCTGGCAGGCCTTGGGTGTGCAGGCTGAACTTGCTGCTCGCCGTGCTGGCGGTCCAGCTGGAGCGCGAGCGGCGCGGCCCGCAGACAGACCGCGAGCACTGAGCAGCAGACGATTACGAGCGGCCTTTAAGCAAGCAAGCAAACAGCCAATGTCGGCTGATGCACGGCTGTAGTGCACTCCTTCTGTCACTGGCGTTGACAGTCCAGCTTCACTGAAGACGAGCAGTGCTTGGTGACAGCAGGCACTGTATTCTGCTGGAAAAGTGCACATATTAGGTAGAGCGTGAAAAGAGCGGTACCTGACAGTGACTGGCTTATTAGACAAGGTACCTGTACGGCTAAACGTCTATGAGTCCTGAGTCCTTGTGTGTACAAAAGCATGGAGCCCGCTTGGAAGCGGCCGCGCTGCTTGTGACCTGGGAGTGCATGTTTCGTTCCTGTTTCAGTCTGGCCGCCAACGAGTAACGTGTTGACAGTTAACTGTTACTTGACGTTGACTCTGTCGTCTGCAGGGTCATATGTGTAAGTAGAACTTTATTACACAGCATTAACAGCTTTTAGTGCAAAACTTTGACATACTAAGTATCACGAGCACAAAATCCAGCGTACACTCACTGCACGCCATGCTGCTGCCGCCCTACCTACAAGTTACCACCCTGCTGGGAAAACAGCCAAGCCTGCTCAGTCGCTGCACGACGTGCAGTGCAGTGCATGTGAACTACACTGCACGTCACTGCATTGCACGTCACTGCACTACACATGAACCGTGGGGCCTAATACAGGCCTCGTGGCCATGTTGGCGCAAGCAGGGACAGTAACGCACTGCACATACAGACACTTCGTCAAGCGCACACCTGTAAGTGCAGCACAACACAACACACGCATCATCTTGAACGTCCAGCAGCATCCATCACGACGTCGCCGCGTGCTGGCTCCCATTCTGCACGCCTGCAGCGGTGTGCAGTCCTTGAGCAAAAGCAAACGTACAAGCGATCCGAGCGCATGACCAGCCACCAAGCCCACTTGATCGGCAGGCGCCGCACGCGCTTAGCTGGAGCGGTGTGCTCCGCATGATAACTGCATTAGGTGTGGCACGCTCCTGTTTACTTCGAAGCAAGGCGTTCAGCGCCTGCAGACACGGTGAGCGCCCTGGCACAGTGAGCACTCTCGCGACAGCACGTGGACACCCCCTGCCGCGGGCGGCCGCGCTCATGCTCACCGCTCAGCATGGGCCGCTTCGCCGCGCCGGGGTCCTGGCTGTACCAGGGTGTCAGACCCATGTTATTCTGCAGCCAATCCACCTTGTCCCAGGTGACCTGCGGCACGCGCGCGCCTTTGTCAGCCGCCCTCCACGGCAGGGCGTTGCTGCTGCGCCCCGCCGCATACGACTCCAAACAGGACACCGGCGGTCAGCGGGCGGCAGCGCCGCCAAAAGCGCCTTCCAGGGACGCAGGGCTGCTCAGTCCCGGGGGCGCGCGCGCACGTCTGTCCACGGGGTGCCGCCCGGCGGGTCGCGCGGCAGCACGATGTGGTCGGGATTGTTGGGGTCCTTGTTGGGTTTCCACATGTCCTGCTCCGGCGTGGTCAGGCCGCCGGTGTCCCCGCCGTTGGCGTTCCACGTCCACCAGATGAAGTTGGTGATGTTCCGGTCCTGGAAGTACCTTGCAGCCCCCGCACAGCTGTGGTCAATCTCCGCTAGATCCCAGGTGACGGACACGGTCCTTGCAGCACGCGCACAGCTCTGGTCAAGCTATCTGCCTTATCCCACTTACAGACTGGGCCGAGCCGAACTGCGCCAAATAGGTTTTGAGACGGATCAATGCGGAGCATGCTCAGCCTGGTGCGCACCACGCCAGGGCCTTCATGTAGATGGGATCGAACTTGGGGAAGAAGGCATAGTTGTTGGGGCCGCCCTTGGTCGCCCATGGCCCTGCCGCTGTGTTGCCCATGTCCTGCCGCCGCCATTGCACACACCGGCTAATCATGATGCGCATACTTCAGCGTGCCTGCTACCTGCCTGCTTCAGACCGCAGGCATGCTGTGTTTGAACGCACACAGGCACGTTAAGGTCCAACGACAATGCAGACGGGCACGCTGTCCACAGTGTTCAAAACGTCATGTGCTGTGCAGCTGCAGCACCCGTTATGGGAATGCGCATGGCCGCCGCGCCATACCATGTACTGGACAAGCGAGCACAGGCCAGCATGTCTGGATGACCTAGATGCAGCTCGTGCGAGGGCGGGCGGCGCACCGGCTCTGGCAGCGGCCAGTGGAGGAAGGCAGAGCCGCTCTCGCCCACGCAGATGGGGAACTGGTGCTGGACGCCATTGCTGCCGACGAACTTGCGCGCGAGGTAGCCGAACAGGTTGTCCAGGCGCTCAAACAGCGCGGGTTCCGCCCGGGGACTGCTCCCCAGCTTCAGGTCGCGCGGGTCCGGGCCGGCCCTGCCGGGCGGATGCAGGTGAGTGGGAGCAAGCTTCCAGCGCACCCCAGGTCTTCGTTATTCGTTACCTAAGCACAATGGTTGCCATCTGCATGACATGTTTAAAGTGTATGACTCCACGGTGCAGGCAAGCATGCAAGGCTGTCGACTTGTCGACTCTGCCTATGGTGCCTGGACCTTTTGCAGACAGGAGCGCCTCTGAGCAAATAACAGCCACATGCACCTGTGAAGCGTACATTTATCTCGATTGTGCTGCACAAAAGCAGGCCCTACACCCTCTGTGATGCGCCAGCGTTAGCAGCGGCACACCTGGGCGTGTCCTGAGTCACGATGCCTTCGGTATACCGGACGGGCCCGGCGCCCAGCCACGCGTCTGGGTCGCCCAGCTTGCTCACCGACGGCGGGTACACGTGCGGGGCGATGACGACCTTGTCGTAGTAGCTCTCGTGCAGGACGTCGTCCAAGAACCCCGTGACCTACGTATGGTGTGCACGGTGAGGCACGGTGAGGCACAGCCGCCCTGCGCTGCGACGCACTTGCAGAGCATACGGCACAAGGCATCCAATGGCAACGAGCGAGGGTGCGAGTTCTGGGTCTGTGGGGACCTGCGTGCCTGCGGGTTGTGCTGCTCGAAGTAGTCGCCCCAGTTCACGCTCTTGCCGCTGTTGTATGAGCGGTCGCCGCAGCCCTCCACGAAGAACAGGGTCGCCTTGTCGCCGCCCGGCTGCCCAGAGGCAGGCATCCATCTGTCAGCAGCTGCTCCGCGCCATCTGTGCTTACTGCAGGCCTAGCAGGTCAGCACGGGAGTGCATGCCATGCTGGACACATGTGAAAAGAACAAGACTTACACGGCAAACATCATTGCGCGCAGCAGGCGGTGTTGCGCCTGCGCATGCACTCCCACAGGCGCGCCTGCAGGTCGTGGATGGCCCTGATGGCGCTCTTGTACAGGTCGCGCACGCCCGGCAGGTTCCACGGCGGCCCGCTCGGCTCCCACCTGCGCGTCCAGGCAGCCAACGCGTGCATCTTGGGCGCACGCCACCAAGCCATGGCACCAAGCAAAAGGCGGTGTGTCACGGCCACGCCAATGATCTTTGCCATCCACTTAACCCAAGCTGCAACAGGCCAGGAAGGGTATGCGTATTCTTATTCATTTGAACGTGAGCATGCTGCGGTGCGCAGCCGCATGCGCACTTGAGCCAGGAGTAGTCGGGCTCGTTGAGGACGTCGACAATGACGTAGTCTTTCACGCGCACGCCCTTGACGGCGGGCAGCGCGTACACCCGGCGCATCAGGTCGACCCAGTTCTGCGTCCACTGCTCCGCGCCCCATGCGCCCTGCTGCGTGAGCAGGACCTGCGGCGCGCGCCCGCGGCGCGTCAGGCGCCGCGGCCGCTGCCTCCAGACCATGCGCGCTGTAACGCATGCACCCACTGGGCGAGAGTCATGGGCAGCCATCTCTGGTTGATACACTCGCCGGCCGCAGCATGCTATGATGCACGCATCTCCGGGCCGGCGTGCTAATCAGCCATTCCTGGTCAAGCTGCTCGCCTAAGTGATGTGCGCCAGGGCGCCCTGCTGCATGCATAATCTGCAGAATAGCACCTGTGCCACACGTGCTGTGCATGCGCCACGAGGGCGCGCCTCCGCCAGCAGTGAGCCCAGGAGAGGGCCGGCACACAGTTCACGCCTGGCGGTCCGCGCACTGCACCCCGGCAGGAGCTTGGGTAGGGGGCGTTAGTGGCGGCGCGCGCCTGCGCCTCTGCGTCCTGCTGGAGCTGGTTGTCCAGCACGACGAAGAAGCCCAGGCCGACCAGCTCGCGCACGGTGTCGAGGAAGCGCTCCAGCACGTCCTTGGGCGCGCCGTCGCCGTAGCGCGCGGCCCGCTTTATGCCCGCGTTGTTGCTCTGCGGCAGCACCTCGCGCGCCAGCACCTGCGCAGCACCGCCCTGCAGGTTGCGGTCCATGCGTCTGTAGACCCTGGCTTTCCATGTCCACCCAGGCGATAACCGCGCCAGCGCCCGGGCGCCTCCCGAGCGTGCAACAGTGGGCGCATTGATCAGTCGCTGCTCTGCGGCCTGCTGCAGCCGCGCGGGGCCAGCACGTTGCTGGATCGGCGCACTTCCAGCTTCTGGGCGCCCGTAGGCCCAGCCCATGACAGAGCTGCGGCAGCTGCGCCTGCACTGCAAGCTGCAGCGGCGCGGCGCACGAGAGTCCACAGCGCACCTCGGCCTCGGCGCCCCAGGCGCCCGACGCGGGCGCCCGTGCCGGGTTGGTCAGGTTCTTCCGCAGGTCGTCCTCGCTGACTGGAACCACCGGCTTGTTGACCAGCTCGTCGACGGACCCGTCCAGAGCGCGGATCCCGGGCCTGGGCAGCACGTACTGGCCGCCCCGGCGCGCTTGCAGTCAGTGCAGAGCGTAGCACCAGCGCGTTAGCGGGACCAGCACGAAGGGCGGGCGGTTAGAAGCACAGCGCTCTGCATGGTGAGCAGGTAGGCGGCAAGCGCGCAGCAGCGGCGCATCAGCGCGATCCGCGGGAAGCTGCTTGCGGGCGGCGGCGGCGCGCACCGACCAGGCGAATGGCAGGCGGACTGTGTTGAAGCCAAGCAATTTGATGCGCGCGGCGACCACTTTCCAGTCGCGCACAATCGCGGAGTCCAGGCCGCGGCCATTGTACGCCTTGTTCAGGCCGTCCAGGAAGCCGAACTTGCCGTCGAAGCCGAACCAGGACACGCCGCGGAACGTGAAGCGCGCGCCGTGCCCGTCCACAAAGGCGCCGCCCTCCACGCGCAGCGGGCCCTCCTGGGCAAAGCGCTGCTGCGCGGACATGGCAGCTCTGTGTGCTGCTCAGTTTTGTGAGTTATTCCAGGCGGTCCCGCTGGACCGTGCTTCTCACATCCATCTTGCATCTACTGGCCAGCTGCTGTACGACATAATCCACGTGGCCACAACACCAAAGTCAATCCACATCTAAGTACTGCGTTGTTATCCTGCAACGCGTGCTGCCAGGGCACCCTTTGGCGTGCCACTGCCGTGCGCATGTGAACATCAGTCCCACCAAATGCAATAGGCGTTCTGCCTGAAGCGCAGCCAGTGAAGGGTGTTTCACATAGATAGGCAGACCTTGCTCTGCCCATGTGAAGGTCATGGTAAATTACCTGTGCGCCATGCAAACACGTTAGTGCGTGAGACTGTGTGCGCGTAACAGTGTCAGGTGAGCTGCACCATGCAGGGGTTGCAGGAGCTTGTGCGCTTATACATACCAAGTCTTGTTGTGTTGCATCTGTGTACATGTATGACGTGGCGCACTGTAGCAAGCCCAGGATCCCTTGCGTTGCCACGATGCCTTACGCTCGTCCCCAGAGAAGCGGGCATGGAACTGTAACTTGGCATGGTACTACATACAATCAGCCATGCGCGCCAGAAGCCACCAAACAAAGAGGATGTTGTAATAGCTGTGCTGCTGTGCATTTGCGGCCCGCAGTGGTTGTGCGGCTCATAGCAAGCTCCCAGCAAGCCCCCGGCATGACCTAGCTGCCGGCGATGTCAGGCTGTCAGGCACGGCAGACCTCAGGGTGCACATAGTGTAGTAGCCGACCTAGCTCACCGGACCTTGCCGGCAGCCTCGCAGATGGAACCCTGTGAGCTAACCCTCAGCACGCCGCAGCACGGCACCACCGGGGCTCTGCACAAAAGAGCGGGCACTGAGCCTCAGTGTTGGTCAATAAGTTGGGCTGCGGTAGCTGGACACGTTGCCGATGACTGTGGGTCCACCGGGAAGGAGCAGGCCAGGCAGGAGCACGTAAGCAACATGCGCTGGTTCATCCAGTACGTGGGCGCCCAGCCCCGCGTGACCAGGCCCGTGGAGCCCGGCAAGGAGCTCGTCCTGGGGCGCTCGGGCAAGTGGACAATGGAGAATGACGAGCGGGTGTCGCGCACGCACGCCAGCGTGGCCCTGCACGCCGGCGGCCTGCTGCTGCGCGCCAACAGCCGCGTCTTCAGGCGCGCCAACGGCAGCCAGCAGGCTGTGCCCGTCAACGCCGGCGCCTCCATGCAGGCGCGCCCAGCAGGGAGTGCCTGTCCGCCCGGCGCTCTGCCTCGGCCCTGCGCCTGTGTGTGCAGCGCGCGACCTCGCTCACTCGCCTCGCCCAGCCGGGTGTGAACGGTTGCATATAGCGGCCTTGGTGACTGGAAGGGCGCTGAGGCAGTGACGTCAGCCTCGTGGGACGCACATGAGCGCAAAGCGGCGCGCAGCTGGAGCTCGGCGACGCGGTGTACCTCATCTTGGACAGCAGCGGCGTTCCGATGCCGAAGTTCAAGTTTCTGGTGAGGGCGGGCAGCGCCGCGGCGGACGCGAAGCAGGTGCGGCTAGTGGCGCGCTCACCTCGCCTAGCCTTGCCTCTGCGGACGGTGAGGCGCTCACATGCGCAGGAGGGCGGTGAGCGGGGATGCAACTGCTGTGACGCTTTGCAGGTCTTGGGGCTTGACCTGCAGCGCAAGGCGGCGCTTCGCCTCTGCGAAGTCCAGCCGCTGCAGGGTCCCGGGCCACGCTGTGGCCAGGCTTCGCTCGCGCATGCTGTCAGGGATATGCTTGGTGTTCCCGCACACTCGCACCAACCGCCCCAGACCCTGTGCTCAGGCGGCTGCCGGCCGCGACGCGTCGCGCGCGCGCGCAGGCGGCCCGCCTGGACGACACGTTCAAGCAGCAGCGGCAGCGCGGCGCGCCGAGCGCGGCCGCCGACGCGGGCGGAGCAAACGCGGGCGGCGCCAAGCGCGCCGCG
>JAABUO010009316.1_pt1 | contig 10996 bp, 12 predicted proteins | sample 5559291 | NCBI WGS metagenome assembly JAABUO01 (sample SAMN10711878, study PRJNA513372) | rock metagenome | isolation source: Antarctica rocks | place: Antarctica: Victoria Land, Finger Mt sud | reverse complement strand
CTGACCATTCGGTGCCACCCTATGAAGCAATGCATCAAATACAGACTCCTTGACTTCTGCAGCTTCAAGATGTTGGATCTAGATGATCTAGATTATGCAGGCGGGATTCAGACATGTAGATTTCGCGCTGTCTTGCATTCGATAAAGCTACTGCATTTCTTATTCATATTAATGAAACATTCATAGCTACATGCTGTCTACACGTCAATGGACTTGCAAGCTTTGTTCAGGGCGCATGCAGGACAATAGATAGCTCAAGCTAGCAACTGCAAATACGCATCTGATGCAACCATATTTCGTGAGGGGAGTGACAGATGACTACACAGTGTTATAGCTCTGACCAGGGACAATACAGCATTCAACCATTGCAGCCTCAGGTGCAAGGAGACAATTCACGTCCTTTTTGTTCTGGATGAGAGCAACTGATGCAGCAAAATACCGGTGGCAACACTTACATTTAGGCTATCTACACTATCAAACTCTGTTTTGTGTCCTGTGTCTACCTTTACTAGCTTGTGACAAACATTGCGCACTGTAGTCCTGAGCCCTACGCCCTCATTACCAAGCACTAACAAAGTTGGCTGTGTCATTTGGACATCCAAGCAGTTGACAGATGAAGCTTCAGATGCAGCACCGATGACTTGCCATCCAGATTCAGCAGCAGCAGCTAAAGTCCTCGGGAGATTCTGGGCTGAGTAGACAGGCATTGCTTCCATTGCTCCAGCACTAGCTTTACTGACAACAGGCGACAAAGGCGCGCTGTTGCGACTGCACGTCAGCACCCCATTTGCACCCAGAAAATGAGCACTTCGTAGTGCAGCTCCGAAATTTTGGGGGTCCATGACTTCATCAAGTACCAACCAGAGAGGAGGCTTGGTCAGGTCATCTGAGCTTTGCATTGCATCCTCCAATCTGTCAATTGGAACAAATGACAGAGGTGAGCAGTCTAGAACCAGCCCCTGATGAGGTCTGTTGCCAGAGATGATGTTGAGGTCATGCTTGCTGGCTGTATTCACTGCTGCTCCAGCATCCTTTGCTGCTTGCACTGCTTGAGACACTGCTGTCTGGTCCTGCTTCTTCACAGGCCTGAGGCCGTCCTGAATATGTAGACTGTACAGGGAGCGGCGAGAAAATTTGAGTGCAGCCAACACTGGGTTGACACCATAGACAGCATCTCCGACCCAATTGTCTTGTAAGAGGCTGGTGCTAGTTACTGAGCGATCAGCCGGGCCGTCCCTGTCACGTCCCCAGACTGGCCGCTGCTCTCTAGGAGGAGGTCTCCGGTCTCTGTCATTGCGGTCCTGCCAGCTACGTCGATCGTCCCTCCCCCTATCTTCGCGTTGCCACTTGTCACGAGTGTCCTGCCGGGGCTGATAGCTCTGAGAGCGCTCTCTAGAGTTATAGCTGCTGGTGTCTTTGCTCCGAAACCCAGAGCTGTAACACCTTACAGCAGCCGAGCGGTTCCGGAATTGCTGGGAATGTCGTGCCGAAGCCGAACGGCTTATATGCTGCTGTAACAAGCGCATCGACATGAGGAAACGCTTGTCGCTCCTGTGTGTTGACCAGTGTGTTGACCAGTCTTGTGATTTGCAAGAGTCGGCAGAACCCTACAAACCCTATCAATTTGGATTGCATCACTCACAGATGAACTGCAAAACTTGTAATGCATCTGCAGTATGCAGTAAAACAGCTCCAGGTAGATCATGTAGGAACATGCAGGCTGCCATGCTGTGCCGTTGCGCATTGACTTTCGCCTACAAATGTCGCAAAATTGTGCATCACTTATGCAATGAGTGTCAAAACCGCCATTAACATGATGTCAGCCAATGAGACAAAACAGACAGCGAGACAGATGTGGTGTGGACGTAAGCATAGATCAAGAGGCTTTCAAGCGAGCTGTAGCTATATCCAGTCGCCTTCTTGAAGCTTCAGGGGCAAGTAGACCTGACTCAAATACTGAAAGCCAAAGGAGCTCAGAGCTTGAATCTCAGCTTTCACCTTGCTTTGCACCATGATTTCCAGCTCTTTTATCCACTCAGGGTTGGCTTTGACAAAATCTTCCTCCATCTGCAGCAAAAGCAGTTTTGATGCAAGTGACCACGCGTCTACAGAAAGTCTCTTGTACACATGCCATTGTAGCAAACTGGGTACCCACGTCCTTATGCTGGGCTGGCAAGCAGCAATCAGCCAGAATAACAGTGTTCATGCTTGCCACCTTATGCACCAGGCATGGGGCAGGTTCTCTGTCCATAAGGCTGTCCAGCAGTTGACTGCAGTCCAGCATTTGTCACATGTACAATGAGCAAAATATACGCACCAGTCTTTTGCCGGTCTTCATATCTTCCTCAGTCATGGGAAGGCGGCATTGTTCTGGGATGTTGAATCGATCCAAATCAGATGGCCGTACTCCCAGCCACTTGATGTCAGGAGTTGTCAGGTTGCTGCTGTCATATGACATGTTCATGGAACCTGCATGCCCCTAAATAACATCTGTGTGCATCATAAACACAAACAGAAAGCTTACTGGCTTCAAATTGGGTAGACTTGCCGAAGTACTGCATTATCACAGGATTTTATATGCCCATAAAGCAAATGCTGTTATGTTTGGCTCAACAGCTGTCTCACCTTTCATGTATACAGAGAGGATCTTCAGGCCATATGGATCTGAATCTACCAGTGCCAACACAGGTATTTTGAGCGTGTCCTTCAGTTTCCTCAAAAAGAGCCTGTGCTACACAACAAGTCATGCACAAGGCAATTGCACACTAGGTGCTTATGCCATCATTTCTCTACCGAGATGCCTCAATTTGCCTGTCAAACACATGCTCAACAAAAATGTCTTTGCCTCAACGCATGTCAGGACATCTTGCTCATGAAAAAGAAATTCACAGCCAGCTGCTCTGTTTGACTGCACCTGGATGCCACATCTGGCTGCCCCTTTGCTGTGAGGATGATGCAGGGGTAGGTATTGTAGAAGCGATCCTCTGCAAGCCGCATGAAGGCTGCATCCTTCTCCACCAGCAGGATGAACAATGCATCACTCTGAATGCTGTCCACCTGCAGAACTACAAAAAAATGAGTTCTTGGACATGATGGACCAGTCATGTCCAAGAAGTGAGCTACATCACCTGAAAGTCCACTTTCTGAATGCGCCAAACAATGTGCTACTGTATGTACAATCAGGGCCGCTGGACGTGTACACTTGCATGTAGACTGATTGTCTTCCTAGCGCTTGCAGATGATGTGTGGAGATGCTAAGGCAAGGTGTCAACAACAGAACACATGACACACAAACAACACACATTTGCCAACTTCAGCGACAAGCAAGCAAGCTGTGGGGTGCTTGCAAGATGTGACACCAGCTGTTTGACTTTGAGCAAGTGAACATGAGGAAGTGTTTACCTTGTCCACATTGGGGGGGATGGCTTTGCCGCCAACCCCCATGCGCTGACAGTCTATGAGGTCTCCATCCTCTCTGAAGGTGAGCCTGCCCACTACAACCCCTTTCTCTGATGCCACCACTGCAAACAGAAGCACAAATCACCTGGGACAGAGCTTACATGCGGGTGTTGATCTTGCAGTGTTATTTCCACATATGATGTTCTCGCAGGAAGCATGCTTGCAATCTCTTTTCTGAGCAAATGCCCAGTCAGTTGCCCCACACAAGACTGTAAGGTAGTAGACAAAACAAAATGACATGTGTATTTGCTATTGCATTTGCAGCAGCAACAGCAGAGGTCAGAGTCCACCATACAACAAGACATACACAGTGAACCAGCTCAGGCTTCAGGCGAGATACGCAAAGCTGCTCTCACCATGCAAGCTGGATCTGGTGCAGCCTAGCAAACAAGCCACATCATCCAAAGTGCTATCTGAGTTGCCTTGTTCCTGGGCATCACACAATGCAAGACTTGTTTGCTTGGCTGTATATGACAGGCCAGGCATCATTTCACAGCGTCCAGACACAAAGTTGTTGTGATACTGAAGACGTGCAAAATTCTGTCTTACACAGTTGTTCAAAACATTTGCAAAGCTAGGCAGATATGCTATGACATGGCATGGTTGACTGGGTGTTTACCTCAAACAGCTTGACATCTGTGTAGAAAAGATCACGCTTTGTGACATGTATGCGCTTGAGGCACAGCTCATGAATCAGCTGCAGAATGCGAGTTGTGATGACGGCCTTTCGACAGGTGCTGGTGCTGGCAAAGGGCTGCTGTGACTTGGAGTCTTTCAAGACAATGCGGTCAAGTTCTGGAATGTACATTTGGTTGCCTTTGGCCCTTGATGGAATGCCATATGAGAAACCTTCCCCGTTGAGGATCTGTTGGGCGACCTGATAGATTGCGCTTTCAACCTCATCTAGTACCGAGTCTGCATTTTTGTCAACTACCTGCAGAAAAGCAGATCAGTATTGTGGTCAAAGCTGCCAAAAAGCAGGTGGGACAACACGCCCATACCTCTCGACATGAGTGGGGCAGCTGCAGGTCTGTGAGCGTCCTATACAGGAGCACGATAACTGATTGGTGGCAGTCTAGACCTTTTGCCAGCCGCTGTCAAGATCACACCTACCTTGACAGTACGGGGTCTTCACGTACCCTCTTGGCCAGGGCTTTCACCTTCACCAGTACTTCCTGTGGCATGCAGAGTGAGGTGACGTTTGGCTCAACATGGGATGCATCATAACTTGCAGTCTGAACTTACATCTGCTGTTTTGATTTTCTTTTTTGCGCCGAGTGCAGCAGGCTCTGTTTGAGCTGGTCGTTTCTTGACATTGGCCTTCGACATTGTGCTCAGGTGAGGAATGCAGCTCTTGTGCCGATCAGCAGGCGCTGGTCATCGAGGGCGTTGAGTGCAATGTTGTGCATCGGCCTTGCAATTGCTCCATGCTCCGAAACCATTCCTAGTTGACATGACTAGCGTCAAAGCTCAAGTCAAGCAAGCGCGAGTCGACAAAACAAACAGGTTTGCATTGGAAGGCCTCGCAATGTTCCAGACGTGCGAGTATTGGTTGCCCATAAAAAAACGAAGATGCAAATTTGAAGCGAGGCCAGGTTTCAAGTTTTGCGGGAATCATATGCCCAACAGCCTGCAGCCAGAACGCAAGCGTATTCCATGCCCTTGGGACCCTTCACAGTATGCAGCTTATTTCAGCCCCTCTGAGTGCGATCAACGAGCTGTTCGACCAACAAGTATGTTGCTGCAGTACAGTCTATGAGGCAGAGTTGAGGCAGCATGCTTTCAAGTGCCCTTCTCACCTTTTTCAGCTCAAGAACCAGGTAGCGGCGTGCTGACCTTATTATATGCAACAAGTTTACATTGTACACGATGGAGACACAGACAGCCTCGCGTGAAAGCTCTGCACTCCAGCAGGCAGCCGTCAGCTATTCAACAGCACTTGATCTTGCAGGCACAGCTATACTGCCAGCCAGATGTGAACGCTGGTCAACAAGAAGATGCATTGCACCTGCTTGCAAAGAACAATCCATTACAGGCAGAAACAGAGCAGGGCGCTGCATCCCATGTGCAAGCTTTGGGGCAGGACAGGTTTCTGGCTTTGATACACCGCATTGTCAATGCTCATCGACAGGCAAGCATTGCTTTTTGGCACACCAGCAGACTGCTGTCCATCTACGACATGCTTCACAAATGCTGGCAAACATGACCCTGCTGTGTAATGTGCTGCACGCCTTACACAGGCATGCTCAGAGCAAGAGAGAGTGCACCTATTGACACCTCCAGAGTGTGAGGCTCATCTCAAGCCTGACAATGAACGCCCCTTCTCCCTCAAACATGCGCAGCAGCAGGCCAGCATTGTAGGGCATATGAAGCAAAGCGGCCTTCTGCAGGCAAGTTCTCACTATGCCAGAGCACTAAAGTAGACTGAAATACGCCTGGAAGCTTTGTAATGTTGTTTATGCTCAACGAAGCCCTTCGCTTTGCTCTACAATTACATGCTCTTAGTTGCAGGCACTGCTGACCTCTTGTATGTGCTGGCATTGTGCAGAATGCTGAGGGACGTGTATATATTGAGTTTGGAGCAGGCAAGGGCTATCTTTCCAGCATGCTTGCAGATGCCTCAGCTGCACGGCACTTTGTGCTCCTGGACATGAGGAGCTTCCGCATGAAGGCTGACAGGCAAAAGCTGCAGCAACTGTCAACCTTGACATTTGCACATGCAGTCATGACCTAGCAGTGCTAAACCCGAGTGCATCTGTCCACCACAACCTCACACCATAATGCTTATTGCATAGCGCGGAACAACCGGTTGACCATCTGAACTTCGCTTCTCCTTCCTAGACAGCCTTCAGGCATGAGTTGCACATCATTTGTCATTTTGCAGGTCCCTGAGAAAGCTAGAGAACTTGCATCTGCAGAGGCTACGCGTAGACATCAAAGACTTTCAGCCAACAGGCGTGCCAGGCCTCAACAGCGGTCTCACACCGTGGATTGCCACCGGAAAGCACCTTTGTGGGGCAGCTACTGACTTTACTCTACGGTGCTGTGCCTCTAGCATGCAAGCCACAGCTACCCTACAGCAGTATCCTGCTGTATCAAACCAGTCAGCTGAGACATGTCCAGCAGATGCACAGGATCCAGAAGCTTTGGCGGCAGGCACAAGTCAGCATCAACAGGGGACCTATGACAGCTGCCCTCATCTGCTGAGCAAACACAAACTACAGCCAATTGATAGACAGTCCAAAGCAGCAGATGGCAGCGCTTCCTGTCAGTTCTCTGAAGCTCAATCTGTCCTGGCCAGTAAGACAACAGCAGATGAAAGTTCAGACAATGACATCCAGAACACATGCAGCAGTCAGCCTTGTGGTCCCTTGTCTGGCAGCAATCTGGAATGGAAGCAAGCAGTTGGGGTGCAAGGGCTGGCAGTTGCCACTTGTTGTCATCACAGATGCAGCTGGCAGCATTATGTTGGGAAGCCTCTCTTCAACCAGCTGGGATTCTCACCAGATGAGTTTGAGGTCATGAGTTGGATGACAGGTATGAGATTGGCGTGAAATCTTGTTTGGTGCTTGACTCCAGGTCTGATGTCATGTGCATGCATGGCCACATTTGGTGTGCAAACGAGCGTGATCTGTATATGAGGAAATGAATTCATCATAAGACAGGCTGTATAGTTTTCTGCTGATATGTTGCTGTACACTTTGACGAGCGGCTCAGGATGCCTTCTGGGTTTTGCAGGTGGTGGCCATACATGGCACTTGCTGCATTCTGCTCCTTCATCTTTCTCATGCATGTCACGGTGATGGTGCTATGTGTGATGCAGGTTGGGCCCTTTGTGGGCATGAGACACCAGCTGGAGAAGCTAGGCAAGATGCTTCGACTGATTCCAGAGCACACACATCTGGTCACACCTCAGCTGCATCACCAGGCCAAGCTGATAGCTCTACAGCGGTTGCTGAACCTGCTCACAATAGCTGTAATGGGTCTAGCAGACCTGAGAAACATGGCGATGATGGGGATCAGCTCTCAGATGATTCAGTTGTTTTGCTAAGCAGAACAGAGCGCATGGCTCTGGGCCAAAAGTGCAAGCAGTTGATAGATGCAGGGAGAGTGCTGTGGCTGGCTGAACAAGGGTTTCAGGCAAGCCTTTTTCGGTTGGAGTTCATGCTGTGTTGTGCAGTGTGTTTGCATACGGTGTCGCACATGAAGCTTTGACATCTGCTTGTGCCTTGTTTGATTATACATCAGCATCATCTCTGATTGGCGATGCTGCAGGTGCAATCAGTGCTGTATGTTGACCCAAAGATCTCTGGCGAGAACCGCCTGTTGTTGGCAACTAGACCCTGGCCAACAGCAAGTACAGCATTGCCGTAGCCTTGTCAATTGGCTGCCTCTGTGACTGAGCTGATGTGAAGGAAACTTACTTGAGAACTAAAACATCTCCACAATGTAAAAACGCGTTGTACTGTTCCCAGACGTGAGTACATGAACCTGTGATAACACATGCATGCCATATGCACATTCAGATTCCTTGTCATCATGCCTGTGAGCAAAATGCACACCATGTTGTACAGAGACAGGACCCGCAACACTGAGCTCAAACTTGTCGGCAGTCCCTCCAGTAGTTGCGAACTGCACCTAGCTTGCTGCCTTCCCTGTTGCGCAGGCCCTTGTCGAAAGTGAAAGTCATCTCTCAATATTCGCTCACACAACTGTCGTGTTGCGGAGACGCAAGTCTCAATCAGATTGTCGTTACGGTAGCAACAGGGTGCTGTTGGAGCAAGCCACAAGGGCAGCCAGCCCTGTTGACCCGCTGTGAAGGTGTATGTTCAACTTTGAGCAGACCCTGGCAGCCAAAGCAATCGAAGAGCAGCAGCTTTATGATCATGAATCGGACGTCGGGGACAGATCTCCGCTGCTTGGCGGAGCCGCACCATCAGTGAGCAGCTTCGAGGTGGCCAGCAGGTATTCGGTTCTCTTACCAGGCACTGGTATTGTTTACTAAGGTTGACCACACTCCTGAATGTCTGTCTGTGCATGACCATTGTGCAAACGGCAATGCTACATCACAGAGCCATCTTGCCCTGCTGCAGGATGCAACATGCTTGTCATGATGTGACATTTCTGCTGTATGTAGGCAGGCTGCAGGCTCGTATTGGCCTTCAGAACCCCAAGCTAGCACATCTGGTGACCACTGGAGCGGTGCACCAGGTTATCTGCCCTTCAAGTTGTATGGCAGGAGCCCTGAATCCGCTGTGAGCCAAGGTCATAATCGCCAAGCTGTTATAGCCCATCATTGTGCAAGCAGTTGCACAGTAAATAAATGCTGCCTGCCATTTTCGTCTGCTTACATCTGCAGTACCCAACTTGTTGAACACATGTCAATTCTGAAAACATGTGTGATGCCAGGTATGTAATCAGCATGTGTGGCACCATGCAGATGCTCAAGGTCAGCTTGGGAGTCCCAGCATAGCTGCTCTGAAGAGCAGTGTGGCAAGTGATGTGCTAGTTGCAAGTACAGTGAGTCACTAATACACTCAAAGACAGTGCACCGTTGACACAAGCTGCTTGCCATTAGTGAGCCAAGGCACGCTGACTGTGAATTTCTGTATATGCCTTGCATCTACTGACAAAGCTGTTATATCTGCGGCTTGCTTCTGATTGAAGTTCATGTGCAAGTGCACGTCAGTTAGCATTGTGTTTGCCTACCTCAGAGACATTGGTGCGTGGCTTGATGTGCAGAGTGCACCAGAGCATTTCACTGCTGGGCTGCAAGCCTCAGGCCAGCCACTCAAGACACTGTCCATACAGCAGGGCAGGCAAGTGTCAGAATTCCCTTGTAGCAGCGACTCATCTACCCCTTGCAAGTTGATGTGCATAGCAAGCCTTACACAATTCTGTACAAGCCTGCACGTGGCACTCTGATCCATATGACAACCATGTGTTGGCCTGTCATCGGTCCTGTAATCTTAGTTGTCATTGTGTCATGTGTGCTGCAACTGATGCTGAAACCATTGCTTCAAGCATGCTCTGGAATGTCTTATGTACCACATGCCCAAGATACTAAACCTCAAACAGTCCAGCAGCGTTTAGGGACGTACACAAGAACACTCCGGGCTCTCTGCAGCGCCATACGTTTTTATTTAAACCAGCATGCCTAATAGGGAGACTTATTGGCCCATTGTGCTGACACATATGCTTCCATGGTACACACTGGCAAGCCAGTGAAGTTAATGTAGGGGCACTGGGGACCTGTCAGTAGGGGTGGCCCCTCATGCGGTGGCCGGGGACCTGCATCTGCCGCGCAGCACCATGGATGTGACAGTACCAGGCATGGCTGCCACCATGACCAGAGCTGCCTTGGGACAGCCACAGGGGCTGTTGAGAATCCCCAGCACATCTGGTGGAACCACTGCTGGGGTTGGTGGCAGTGGTGCCACCGCTGGTGGTGGCGGTGGCCAATCTCGGCAGCCTGGGACCCCTAGGAGGGATGATATGTTGGATGACACCTTTATTGATGTAAGCTCCTGACACATACTTAGCTGCATTGTGGAAGCACGTTCTGTGGCTGAATCTTGTGCAAAACTCGCCAAGCTTGACATGACCAGTGCTGAGCATCTACACTGCATGGCCCCTTATCGCAGCTGCTTTGCTGCAACACAGCTGGCACAAAGCTGCATTGTGAGCTATAGACCTAAACACTGAATGCATGACTACATCTCAAACAGAGTCAATGCTGAGTCAGGGTCTGCATTTTGCAAGTCAAAGATGTGCACCAAGGGTGCTTGGCAATTGGTTTGTTGACATACACAAGTCTGTGTGAGTTCCTGTACATCTATATGTGACTGTTGCATCATCTCCCATTATGCCTGGCCCCCCTTTTCCCAATCCCCTGGGGGATAAGAATGAATCATTCAACTTGTGCGTGTAGTGTACATGTCACATGGCAGTTGCATCACACCACAGTCCGCAAGGTTGTTTCATGTGTGGCGCAGTTTGACACAGACCTGGCCACGCTGCGCCGGCAGAGCGCACCTTTCTATCTGCAGTGGCAGTTCTGGTGGACCACAGTGCCCATTGTACTCACCTTGGGCCTCGCTGCAACTGCTATTGCCATGCGGGTCACACACCCAAGTGCGGTGAGTCTCTGCAGCTGCTGAGCCGTATGGCGTTGGCTTGTGGGAACACAGACCCTACAGGCTGTCACAGCGTATGATCACCACTTGAACAGAGGCATGTCCATAGTGTGTAAATCGTGTGTGTTTGCCTTGAGTCGTCGCAGCTTTCTCAGGTGAGAGTCACACAGTGCATGATATGGCATTGCATCACAGGTGCACTATTGCAGGTGCCACAGACAGACTCAATCACCACCCGTATCATGTGCATTAGCTCACTGTGTCAAGGAAGAGGTTGAAGTGGTCAGTCATCATGGTAAGCAGGGTCTTGTTTGCAGAGGATTCTGTTCTTGGAGACCTGGCGGTGGTGCTTCTTCTTTGCTGGCTTTGTGCCCATCCACTACGTGAGTGAGGGTGCAGTG
>JAABUO010009314.1_pt1 | contig 10997 bp, 2 predicted proteins | sample 5559291 | NCBI WGS metagenome assembly JAABUO01 (sample SAMN10711878, study PRJNA513372) | rock metagenome | isolation source: Antarctica rocks | place: Antarctica: Victoria Land, Finger Mt sud | reverse complement strand
AAAAGTTAACTTTTATATCTGTAATTAAACTCGCGTTTACAAAAGACGAAAGAAGATCTTTAAAGAAACTGTTTCGTTTATCTAACAGAAGTTAAGCTTTCGTTAATGATTTGCACGCGTTCGTTAAATCTGATAAAGTTCAGACTTTTTTTATCGAAGAAGAATCGACGAAGAAGAAAAATTAACGACGATCGAAAGAAAAACAAGTTTCACGCTCGACTGTATTCTCTTCTAACTCTGATTTTTCTTTAATTCAGAGTTTTTCTTTTAACGATGACGATGATGTCTCTGTATTTAATTCTTTCTTTTTTAATACGAACGAATTTAAATCTAACGATGAAGAAATACTCGTTACAGAAGAAAAAGAAAATGACGATTCTTTAAGCTCAGAGTTTAATTCGTTAAATGATGATTCGAACGCACGTTTTAATAACAAACTTCGAGTTCGTTAATTAAACAAAACATAATCTTTACTTCTTAATTTATTCATTTTATTATTGCAATAAAACATCGAATATAACAAGTTTAACAGCTATATTAACAGCTTCTTCGCTTATTATTTTATGAATGTTCGTACGCAGTCGTTACAAGACTCATCGCAGATGTCTTAACATTACTCTGCATTTATATACTGCGCGCAGTTACTCGCTCTCGAGCATTGCACGCAGTAATACTTACGTAAAAAAGAGAAACAGACAGCGTGCAGTCTTTTAGCCGAACTGTTTTCTTTCATGCACACATTCTTTTACAACACAGTCGTTATTACACTCGCAGAAATCTTAAGCCTGCGAGCATATGCTTTTAAAGTAAATAAGAATAATAGCTTTGTATTCGATCAGATTATCGTTCACGACGATGAATTAATTTCGTGTAAAGATATCACTATTTTCTTATCTGACATGAAGCATATGTTTAAATAACTGAGTTTAAAAACGCACGAGATACTGTTTTCAGAGTTGTTATTTAACGCAGACGCATTAAACTTTTTTAATTTAACGTTATTTGCACTTGCAGCGTTCGAGAATCTCGCAGATTACGTAGCACACGCGTATTTCTTTTCGCATAACACACGTCTTTCACACTTTTCTTCTTATCTGCAGAAAAAAGTACTTGCAGACAGTACTTTAAGAGAACGAATGTTCTTTATGAAGAGGAACAGATTAACGTTTCGAACGAAATTCGTTTCGAACTATATTAAAAGTTTAAAACGATTTCTGTTACATTTACAACTGCTCATGCATTTCACTATAAGCGTTTCGACTCGAGTAACAGAGTTAAGTACGTTAACGTACTGCAACTCGATTACTTCTGCGCAACGAACTTTGTTATTTAATAAATTTACATGTTTATTCATGTTACGATTACGATATACGAAGAACTTTTACACAACTGAGCAGAAAGCGTCTGCAGTAAAATATCTTTGCGTCGTCGTTTCACACATCACGGCCTTGTACATCGTTCTTATTTTACTCTTTAAGCATTTCATTAAAGTCGGGATTTTTAATCGTATAATCGCTCATTCGTCGTTACTTTTTAAACATAAAAACATCGCTTTTAACACGCGACAGCTTTCTTTACTGATGCGTAGCTGCAGTTTACAGTATATTCGATAGCGATTAAACGTCTCGACGTATTAACATTTAATTCTCGCGTTCGTGAAATACAATATGTGCGAAGAGCTTTTCTTCGACGACGAATCTGATCGAGATAAGTCATTTACATAAATGTTTAACGCTGATATCGCTGCAGCGAGCATGCATCATTCACGAAAAACTGCAGAGTATAAATACGTTCGTTAAACGAACACGATTCGCAACGTTCGTATAAATAAGTAACGACAGTTTCTTTCGTTCAGTTTACGTTATCACGCGTTCTTCGACTTGCATAAGATTTCTCTGTCTTCTTTTTCACGCAGTATTTTTAATTCAGGCAACGAATATACGTTAACATTTTCTTTTTAATAATTACGCAAGCATGCACTTTCGTCTTCGAATTACGAAGAATAAACGTTAACGCAGAAGATCGTAAAATTATCAGATTTATAGTAAACTTTAACTGCAGACGATTCTGTTTCTGTTTCTGCTAATTCTTTACTCGCACTGTTAAGAGAATTCCTTCACGATGACTCTGCAATCTTTAAATTAAACGAGTAAAGAGAAGCTTTAAAGCTGATCTTACAGAAGACGTCGTGCTTAACGATTATACTAGTAACTTCGAGCGGGAAAAGTTTCTTGTATCTGTTACTCGCTTCGTTAAGCACGGCTGAAACGACGATCGTCATCGTATCTTTAATCGCTTTAAAATCAGATCTGCTGCGAAAGATAAAAGAAATAAAGATTTTAACTTTAATTTATGAAGAGCGCAAGTCTACAGATAAACTCGTGCTGATTTTAATCGAAACGGTCGTGTCGTCGAGCTTTCAGCTGTTTTTAATATCTTTGCACGCAGAAAATAAACTCGACAGAATCATTTTTAACGAATGTCATTTAATTATAACGACTGCGAATTACAAATATAAAATGCATAAGCTTAAAAAGCTACGACTGATTATTACACAGTTTTTTTTTCTTTCTGCGACGTTATCTGTTTCTGTCTTGCAAGAAATAAACAAGATGTTATTTCTTTTAAACAACGTCGTTCTTCGAGCGTTAACTGTACGACACAACATCGCATATTTAATGAAACAGATGACGTCGTCTGCACTTAAAGAATAATTTTTCGAAGTGCTTAATTTTTTACTCGAAGAAAAAAATTAATATACAAAAGACGACAGAGTTTTAATTTATGTGATGAGCATCGCGCTCGCAGAACGTCTTAGTGAATACTTACACTGTCAGATTTTACATCGAAACGTTTAAGACAAAGAAGTTATTTTAACGAAATTTCGTTCGCATAACAGTTCAGTTCCTGTGTGTACGTTTATGTTAAGTGCAGGTTTCGATTATAATTTTATACGAGCTATTATTCACTTTCAGAGCGCATATTCTATTATTAACTTCGCGTAAGAGAGCGGTTAAGCGAATTAAGATAATTAGCTTGCAAAATTCGTCGTTTTCGTTTCTTCTTCTTTCTTTCTATTTACAAAACGAGACTCTGAAGCACAAAAAGCTTTTAAACTAACGTATCTTGTAGAAAAAGTCTGTCGTTAACGAGTTTTAAACGTCGAGCTCGACGATCGATATATAACTGAATGTTAAAAAAATCAGCAGACGTTATGCGACTTATGTTAAGCACGAGAAATTAAACGCGATGCTGTACGAAAGAATGTGTTAATAAGTTAACAGACAGTCGAAATCGAGAAAACGAATTTCTTTTAAATACTCGATCACTTTATAAACATCTGTACGTTTTATTTCGTGATGTCGCTCGACTTCGAAGTATATAAAGATCATTACTTTAAGAACTGCAAACTGCAGAAACACATTGTGAGTGTATATTTATCTGCGTTAAAAGATATTCGAGCACGACGATTACTGATTACAGATTCGTATTGCTTTACGTGTTTTTTACTTACTGTGATGTATTATCAGACGCGAAACTCGAGTTACAGTCGCTGCAAGTATAATAACATTGTCTTTTCGATCGTCTTCGCTGCGTTTTACTTACAATCATCGTTAAATGTATACGAGATTCTTTTTAACTTTAACACGACGAATTGTAATTAACTTAAAACGTACATTTCGTTAATGTTAAAAAAGACAAGAGCGTACGACATAGACACGATCGTTACGATTCTTTTCTTTCAACACGTTATTAAATTTTGCGCGCGAGAACGAATGCGTTTACAAGATATATAAGATACATAAGTTTACACAAGATACATGAGTTGTTTAACGATTATTTTATTTTTATTCTTTCTTTTTATTACATACTCGTTCTGTTAACTTTAAACGTTAAACATTCTGTTTTTTTTAAGATTATAATTTACGATTAATATACGCACTTGTTTTTATAATTAACACGTCGAATTTTATGTTTTCTTTAAGTTTTTCATTTACGATTAACGAACGCATCTGATTTTTAAATTAACGCATTAAACATTATGTTTTCTTTAAGTTTTTTCATGTACGATTCACGAACGCTCTTGTTCATTACATCTTTGCAGAATAATTCGATTATTCTTTATATAAGTTAAAACTTTATAAAATAACAAATTTATTAAAATGAGAATGAAATGTTTCGAGAATAAATCTTGTACATATTTTACGCTTGTAATTCTTTTTTACTTTTTATCTTCTGATTCATTAAACGAGATTTTTTTAATTAAAGATAAAGATTTTTAATTTACAGACATTATGTTAAGGGGCATAACTGTTTGTTTTTCAATCTGAGTTCATCTGAGGTTAAAAATTTCGAGTTTTTTAAACGAAAATCTAAAGTAATTAAATTTACAACGCACAAATATAAATAAATAGATATATATATATATTAATGTTAACCTGTTCTTTACTCGAGGTTTACTAATGATTATAAGATAGTTTTCTATTAAGAATTATATTACGAACATTTAATATGATAAAAACATACATTTATTAAATATATATAAACTGAATTATTAATCGAAAAGAAAATATTTTAAAGCGCGTAAGAATGAAAAGATAAGAATCTTTTACAATAGCACAATAGTAAAATGAATAAAAGAAATCATTAAAATCATTTTTATTTTTTAAATTTAATCATATTCTTTTACTGCACGTTAAAGAGTAAAGATTCTTGTTGTTTAAATCCGTTTTAAACGCTTTATATTTTTTATGATTTTTAAGATTATTTAAAAACTTTCTGTAATTAAAATAATAGTTTAATAATTTATAGTAAGCAAGCATTAGAATAACTTTACATCTCGAATTAAAAACATATTCGGTTTAAATATGATATTAAAATATGTTTAATTATGTATAAGATTGTCTTTAAGATTGTCTTTAACGTTTACATTCGAAGTTAATTTCGCTTTTTACATTTCTTAAATGTCGTTCGTTAAACATTTCAGTTTATGCGTTTAATTACGACGTAAAAAAACCGTTTAATAATAATAATAGTAATAAGAGTTATGAGTATAGTAATTAAAATAAAAAGATTCGAATTTAATATAATAAGAAATAATATAATAATAATATAATGCACTGAATAGCATAATTAATATTAAAATAAACGATATAATAAATGATTAAATAAATAATATAATAAATAATATAATAAATAGTATAATTAAATAATAAAATGATTAGTTATGACTAGTTAATAATGTAATAATTAATATAATAAGTATCGTAGTATATAAAATAACATAGTAAATAATATAACAAGTAATATAATTAATAACGTTGTAAACAATAATGTAATAAGTAATAAGATAAGTCGTATATTAAAATAATGTGATTAATAAGATAATAAAAGACGTCGTAAGTTAGTTTACTAAATAAAATAACGAATCGTAAAGTAAAGAGAAAAAGTTAAAAAAAAAACCTATCTCTTATTCGCGACATCGTTTGTCGGACCATCTGCTTAAATGGCTCGAAGAAAGCTACCCGTCGCTAAATTCTTAACGGCTAGCGAAATCATCTGCTTCTCGATTCATTAATCACCTGCTTCGAACGTTTATTAAACGGTCTCGAGCTTAATACTTTTTATGACGTAAATTATTAAGCTGATCGAGACGATTTTAACGCTGCAAAAAACATCGAAAAATACGAAGATTCAAGTTAATAAACGAGATTGGGAATCTCAACGGGTTTAACTGATCGCTTGCTCAGCTGCCTGCATCTTTTCCCGCGCGGATGGATTTCTGCGCGTCGATTATCGCACATTCTTCGCGGGACATAATCGTAGCCCTGATCGAGACGATTGCAACGCTGCAAAAATCACGAGAATCGGAGCTGGTTCGGGCGCGCAATCGGGGTTAAGAAGTCGCGCGCGCAGAAACGAGCTTCAGTGACATGAGGCGGGGATGCTCACACGCACGCACAAGTACCATGTTCCCCGAATGCGAGGATGGGAATGCTCAAAATTTACTATGTTTCTCCGTGAAGATGCTCATACAAAATAATACTATGTTCCCCGATGCGATCGAAGATGGGGATGCTCATACGAAATAGTACCATGTTCCCCAACGCGACCGGTGGGGATGCTCATACTAAATAATACCGTGTTCCCCAATGCGACCGGAGATGGGGATGCTCATATTAAATAGTACCATGTTCCCCAACGCGACCGGTGGGGATGCTTATACTAAATAATACCGTGTTCCCCAATGCGACCGGAGATGAGGATGCTCATACAAAATAGTATCATGTTCCTCAACGCGACCGGTGAGGATGCTCATACAAAATAGCATCAGATTCCCCATCCCAACGCGACCGGTGAGGATGCTCACACAAAATAATCTCATGTTCCTCGTGGAGATGCTCGTACAAAATAGTATCATGTTCCTCAACGCGACCGGTGAGGATGCTCATACAAAATAGCATCATGTTCCTCATCCCAACGCGACCGATGAGAATGCTCATACAAAATAGCATCATGTTTCTCATCTTAACGCGATCGATGAGAATGCTCACATAAAAGACCGGTTCAAAGAGACATCTATGTTTAAAATGTAAACGTTTTACTTCGTGTAAATCGATGACATAAATTAAGAAATTAAATGCGATCTTAAAGCCGTGATGAAAAACGCGAAGAAGATTTCGAGTAATCGATATAAATGATGTAAATTCTGTTAAAACAGAACTAATATGATTACGCGCATCGTTGCGATAAGCAGAGCTCTGAGAATTAAATAAAGAAGAAATGATGTTTAATTTCTTATATCTCTCAGTTCGTAATCTTATTAAGGAATTAAGATCTTAACTGCTGCTATTAGCTGCTCTGTAAGCGAGTTTAAATGATTACTTGCTTCGTTACATTCTTTAAGTAATTTATTTTTCTGAAACGAGTAAGATGACGTAATAATTTCTGTGTCATTTAAATTAATGTATGTAGAGATTAAGTCGTTCATAAACATGCGTCTTTTAACGCTTTCATGAGTTAAATCATCATCGTTTTTCGTCTCGTTAAATCGAATTCTAGTCTTAATTAACGTTTTAAAGATATTATTAAGACAGCTTCGACGAACTTAAGAAAATATAAGATTAATCTCGTTTTCGAAGAAGCTGCATTAAACTGAAAGAACGTATCTCTTTCTTTTAATGTTACTCGAAGAACTTAAAGTCGTCTTGTGCGCTTTCGATTCTATTATTTTAGATTCTTTTTTAATTCGTTTCTGCAGCGTTAAATCTCGTTCAGATGCGATATTTTCTAAAGTAGCTTTAACTGCTGCTTAGACGCTAAACGATAGAAATTAAGCGATATTCTATTTATCTTTTATTTCTTAATCGTTATCTGAGCATACAAAAGCCGTAAGACTTAGAAACGAATAATGTTAATTCGTTATCTGTCTTTTAATTAATTCGTTATCTGTTTTAAACTTCTGCTAAACGTTCTCGAGCCTTATACTTTCTATGACATGAATTATTAAGCTGATCGAAACGAGTTTAACGTTGCAAAAAACATCGAAAAATACGAAGATTTCAGTCAGGAAATGAGATTAAGAATATTAACGAGTTTAACTAATTAATTACTGAGCTGCCTGCATCTTTCTTCGCGCGAATGAATTTCTGCGCGGAGATTATCGCACATTCTTCGCGAAACATAATTATAGTTTTTAACGCGCTCGTTTTACGAGCCGACGTTAAGTCGCTAGCGAGCTAGCGTAATATCGACATCTCAGCGAGTCGCGCGCTCGTTCTTTCTTCGTTTCTTTCTTATCGCGCCTTCGAGCGCACATCGGTCGCGAAGCACGATGATGACGTTTTACTCGTTTTATTATTTATCGTTCTTATCATTTCATCATCTGTTCTCGTGATCGCAGGTACTCGTGTAACGTTCTTTAATCGCTGACGAGGAACTTTTAAAATGTTAAAGCTTAAATGTCATGCGATTAATTAACATTCTTATAACTCGTTAAGCGTGAAACTAACGAACACTCACGATGTTAAAGCTTAAATGTTATGCGATTAATTAACATTTTTATAACTCGTTAAGCGTGAAATTAACGAACATTTACTTAATTACTAGCTGCATACTGATGCTTTATTCTTGCGATGATTAACTGTCACATATCTCGCAGTCATAACAACTCATCTTCTGCTGTTTTTTATTCTTTCTTTCTTTCTTTCTTTCTTTTCTTTCATTCATTATCTCTCTCTTATCATGTTTTCATTCATTCTTTCTTTCTTCACTTTCATGTTCGCATTCATTCTTTTCTCATTCTTATCATGAGTCGTCGTGTTAAATCTGTAATTAACAAGCGCGCAGCTTAAGCAGCGAGGCAAGCCAGATATGAAGTTAAGCGCAGACAGATTGCTTCTGCTTTCTTTCTTAATGCTTTATTCTTTCTCGTCGATCATGCCTTTTCTGCGTAATTAAAGACAGCTCGCTCGTAATTTACATTCAGCCGATTCAGATTCGCCCTCGACGATGAAATCAGCGACGAGAAAAACGAGCATTTAACTTTCTTTAGAATTAATGAAGTTATTATTAAATCGCAGATTCTTATCTTCGTGATTAACGTTTTCGCAACTTCTCGCAGACTGCGATAACGCGTTAGATTTAATTTAGCGACATTTACGACAATTCGAGCTTCTTCGATCTCTGATTATGACACGATTACGCGACGAATTCAGAATCTCGCGGTTTTAAATTCTTTTCTTAATAAGATCGCTTCATCTTGTTTTAACAGCGAGAATTAATCTTTTTCGTGTAAATATATCGTCATTTAAATTCATTCGCGATGATCGATTATTCGAATCTTTCTATAATTTTTTATTAATTAATCACGCAGTTTCGTTATGATAATTCTTTTAAGACTCTTCATTTATCTTCTCGTTCATATTAAATCATGAATTAAACATCGTGTTAAGATTAATTAAAATGAGTTCACGCAGGTTTAAGTCGACTGCGGTTAATCTGATTTAATATTAGCTCGATTCTCGCCTAATCTTCAGCATTTAATCTTCTTTTTTTTTTCTTCTTCATTAGCGGATTTAATGTTCGTAAATACTCGAATCGTTTAAGCATCGTTTATACAAGCTCAGACATTTAATCGCATCATCGTCGCGTCTTCATTTAAATCGCCCGCTTTATCGCATACATCAGTTAACTCGACTGCGTTCTTCTTTTCTTTATCTGTTATAAAAGATGCAGTCGAGTTAACTTCTTTGTTAAATGACATCGAGCATTTATTTTAATCGAAATTTAACGACAGTTTAATCTTTAATCATTCGTTCGTATCTGAAACTGTTCTTCATGCCCGCAGCAGATCTGTAAGCGTTTCATTTAACTCGTGCGAGGTTAACATTATACACGATTTTTTAGCCTCAGCAGCGATCTTCGAGAATGATGATGATAGCGTTACTTCGTTAATATTAAAACATGAACTCAGCATCATTTTAAGCATCGAGAACATCGATGAAAAGTCTTAACTCGCGTTAATTAATCATCATTTACATTAAACATGAGCGTCGCATTGCATCTGCATCAGCGATTAATGACTTTCTTAACGATTTCGAACTCTGCTAATCGCTAGTTTAAACAGAGACGATGATTCGACTTTTTATTTCCTCACGGAAATGATCGAGTTTTAACATTAATCGCTTTTCTTTTCTTTCTTCACGAACTCGATTTCAGCTTTTTTACATTAAGCGAAATCGATTTAACGCGATTAATATAATGATTTCATCTTCGTTTCGTGAAAGATCTTACTCGTTAATAACGATCTCTTACTCAGTTTAAGTTTATAAAGCTCGAAGGAACATCTTCGTCGCTTTCGTGAGTTAACTGAGTTTGTAATCGAGCGCACGTGAGATGTGAATAGTTTTCTGACTCGTGTTATCACGTTAGCAGTTCATAAAGACGGCTTTCATTTAACATATTAATCTTTCTTTCTGAAACGCATTACGTAAAATTAGCGCGTTACTTTTCACGATCATGTCTTTTACAAACTTAAACAGCTTTGCTTAAGTTAAGGCGTCATGACGAGAGAAAGTAATTATGATTATCATGTATCGTTTCCGCACATGTTCGTAAGTTTTAATAAAGTCATTCATTTTTAAGCTTTCGCTCAGATCATCTGAATTAACGAGATCGTTCTTTTAACTTTAAGAACTAGCTGCTTTCTTAATATTTTGTAACATCACTCTCGTTCGTTCGTAAACGTCACGTTAAAAGCCTTAATGAAGAAGGAAATATATTCTTAAAACATAAGCGTTTTAATTAATTTACGATACGTGATTTCGAAACGTTTTCTTTACATCTTTTAAATTAAAGTTCTACGACGCTGCAATTATAAGCGAGAAGATAAAATCTTTCGGCGTATTAAGTTTCACGATTCCCTTCTCGTCATTACTGCGCATGATTTAAAGCTGTAAACTAAACGAGATATCGCGATTAACATTCGTAACGACTTTATGCAGCATTTACAGTAATGCTTTTATTAACGAGTTAATTATTTCTTTTAATAGAACTACTAACTTAATTTCGAAATTAAAGATATCTCGATAACGTCTCGAGATTAACTCGTTATCATTCTGTTACGCAAAACCGATTGTCTTTAAACATGAACGTAATAATTTCGCAGTTTTAATTACGCGAAAGCGTTAATTCGCATCGAGACTTTTTCATGAGCGATGACGCGAGATGTCAGTAATTTTAACGTGAAATTAAAAGATCGCAACTCTTTTCGTTCGCAGAAACATATGACGTATCACAAAATATACAATCTTTATAAAGATATCTGAGCGACTTTAATGAAGGGATTAAATTCGTTTCAGAACGCTTAATTCGAGACGTTAAAATATTCTTAAGATCTGTTAAATCGATGATATACGATAAGTTAACAGAATAATCTTAACGCGCAAAGACGAGAACATCTTAAGAAGACTTTTCAGCGAATTAAGAATCGCGTA
>JAABUO010009313.1_pt1 | contig 10998 bp, 12 predicted proteins | sample 5559291 | NCBI WGS metagenome assembly JAABUO01 (sample SAMN10711878, study PRJNA513372) | rock metagenome | isolation source: Antarctica rocks | place: Antarctica: Victoria Land, Finger Mt sud | reverse complement strand
CTTCTCTGCGCAGTGCTGCTAAGCCACCACAGCGTCACCTTGGCAAGGATGCGAGGGGCGAGCCTTGTTGCAAATAGCATCCTCACTTTGGTCTTTGCTGCAGGACACATGGTCAATAAGCAGAAGTCACCACCCAAGTAGTTACAAAGTTGTGCCGTTGCACACCTGGAGGAGCCTGTCTTGTGATGTGGAATGCTCGCCAAGCTTTGGGAACGCAAGCTGGTTCTTGCCACACAGCTTTTCCTACTGCGCTGCAATCTTCGTTTCCAAGTGCAATCGTCTAAAAGGTGCTACTAAAAGTAAATGTGCTACCCACTCGTAGTGGTGTGCCTTGTCAATCAGAGGCGAAACCAAGCATCGTTGATTCGCAAACAATGTCACAATCTTCCTGAAGCCGTTACTTGCCCTACGGTCCTGTTGCAACTTGATGCGCGCGCTCCAGTCCGAAACATGACTCATTATTATCCGATATGACTAACGCATGACCAGTATGACTAAAGATGTCGTGCGTATGTCAGCTGCCGTCAAGTCTTACAGTGATGGCACTGCTTCAGCAGAAACCTTGAAGCGAACATTGAGCGCAATGCAAATGGCGGTGAGGCCAGCCAGTGTTAGCTGACGAGCCTGCGCACTTGCGACTGTGACCGTTGCCGTTGAGAACGCTTGTGCCGCAAGCTGCAAGGCTTTGGCTAAAGCAGGTGAGTGAGGCAAGAAAGCTGGTGTCGGCCAACAGTCAGGTTCGAGGCTGCCCAGCAGGCAAGATTCATAGGAAGCAACACCCTGTGAAGGTCAACCCTTCTGGCAAAACAGGCCAGCTGTCTTGCCTAGTACCTACTTTTCTCAGCAAAGCAGGAAGCAGGAAGCAGTGGCTGTTTACACAGGGGTAGCAAAGGCTTACTGCCTGGACAAGCTTGCCTCTGACAGAGGTTGAGCCTGACCAGTCAGCAAACCTTGTTTTCAGTGCAACCACTTGCAGAGGCTTACCTAGCACATTGCACAGCCTGTGCAAAAAAAATGCGAGAGTTCAGCCCCAAGTTCCTAATGACTTTGACTGCTGACTGCGTTAGCCTTTTGCCAACAGCTTATACTGTGCTTGGCTGGAAATTTGAATTCTGGCTAGGGTTTGCAGGAATCTGAACAGCTGAGGTTGCAGAGTTGGGTGTGCAATTCCTGGTGGTATGATGACTGATGACCATATGTCGGTTTGGGATGCACAACAATGTTCAAGGCCACAGAAATGCAAATGGGTGTAAGCAGACTTATGATGCCAGCTGTGTTGCTATGACAGTAAGAACACAATAACATGCAGTTTTCAGCTGCCAAACGCGAGTCCCTCCATATCTGAGCCGCAGTTCTGACCATGACCTGGGGCTCAGCCCGTCATGACATCAACACTTGTATACATGCGTGCATGCATATGCATATGCTCATTCTGTGCAGCTGATTGCTGTCACTAGTGCAATACGCTTTCATATTGGATTTAGAGCCTGTGTAGCTGTTGCCTTATGCCAAAAGCAGGAGACCATTTGCATGCTGACTGTGCATATACACCCAACAACAGGCGTCCCTGCAACAAAGACTCTTGCAGAGCCAGGCAATTGCAAAGGAAACACCTGGATGCATATGCAAGCTCAGGCAAAACTGCATGCGTGCAAACAAGGGGCTGCTAATCACATGAAAGGAGACTGCTGTGTGTGCTTAAGCAAGCTTGTGTCAACCCAGACATTCCGTGCCAATGTTGCTGTGATGCAATGTGGCTTGTCTGAAGCTGCAGCTGTGGCCTGGCTTTGAGGGCTTGCTAATAAGCCTTCCAGAGCGCAAGACTTGCCAGTGCTGCCCATGTGCACCAAGCTGCCCTTGTCCAGTCATCGCCTCTGCTGTGGCAACAGCCACTTGTCACACCAGCAATCGTGCTCAGCGGTGCGTCGTAAGCTTATCACTTCAGCTACCAAGTCAGCTTCTGCTGGCAGAGCTGATGCTGTTCAGGCAGAGTTTGCCAAGGCAGGCATATCCGCTGAGGTCACCCAGAAGGTTTTGAAGCAATACAAGCCATACCTAACCTGGGATGTGGAGACCAAGCTGCGACCTGCTGTGCAGTTATGGCTGCAAGAGCTGGGCACTGAGCAGCTGTCTCAGCAGCTTCAGAAAGTCCAACGCTTGCTAGTCTGCACGCCCGAGGAGCGCACCGAGGTGTACTCGTGGCTGGTTTCAAAGGGAGTGAACGCTGCAAGGGTGCAACAGCAGGCACCACGTGTCATGACAAGGGAGATCAGGGCAGTGCAGAGCACCTTTGAGGCTCTTCACCAAGCAGCTGCCTTCTCAGATGAACAGATCTGTGCGCTTCTCCACAAGCACCCTGTAGCTCTTACGTATGGATCAGAACATGTTCTCGGGATGCTTCAGGCTGTGAGTATGATGATGGGTATGCCAATGACTGCAGACAGCTTCAGAGAGGTGGTTTTAGCTGCTAGCAACAGACTGTTCTTCATGAATCCAGCCACTCTTCATCAGCGTGTGACATTTTTCTGCCAAATGTATGCCACTGGGACCCATGTAGCCAGAACTGCGCTCACAAGTGGTGTTTTTGTGACTTTAGAGTCTGTGATGCAAAATAGAGCAACAAAGCTTCAACAGCAGCTGGGCTGGGACAACGAGCAGCTCAAACAGAAGCTCAGTGGCTTCCCAGTCATCCTGACTTTTGAGCCAGCAACAATTGCCCACAATGTTCATGAGATGCAAGCTGCAGGCTTTTCTCAGACCCAAGTCTGGGCAATGTGCACCCAACAGCCAGCCTTACTGGGACGCAATTGGACCTCTGACATGTGTGTTGAGAAGTTGCAGTTCCTCACATGTTTGCTGAGTCTGACCTTGGATGACATGGCTGCCAGACCACACCTGCTGAAATACTCAGTCAACAGTCTGCTTGGCCCACGAGTGTGGTTCTTGTATCAGACTGACGCCATTGAAGCACCCAACGCCGTGATGACATCAGGCCTTTTTAGCTGTATACTTCGACACAAAGCTGTCTTCAGTAAAAGGTTCAGTGCTCCATCTGCTTTTCCCAGCATGATCTTTGACTCAGCTTTTGTTGATGATTGGAAACAACGCTGGGAACTTTTAAGACAGCACATGGATTTGTCTGTTGAGACCATTGCTGCCCACCAGGATCTGCTTCTTGCATCTCTGCCTGACAGGCTGGCTCCCAGATGGCAGCTCCTGTCGAGGTTAGCAAGTGAGCAAGCAGACTTCCAGGCAGAGGACCACCTGGCAGCCCTTGCCACTCTGTCCGATCAATAATTTGCTCAAGCTTTCAGGGCAGACGGTGAGCCTTGACATTACAGATTCACATATGTCAGAAGCAGCTGTAAGTTGAGACACATGCACCATACCAGTCAGCTTGACCTTTTGCGTTGTAGACAGGATCTGTAAATTGTTTATTTGCTGGGATTGAAAGAACGTGAATCCAATTGAAATGAATCGATTGTGCGCAGTGCTTGCAGCATGCAAAGATCATTTGCTGAATGGGACAAAGATGTTATTGTGAAGTAACAGCGCATTGTGTTGTGCCATGCAGAGGCTTCAGAGTGTGGCTTACATGCCTGAGGGAGGGTAGCATGCTTCCTGGGCCATCAAGGTGTGCCTCAAGCAGCTTGATGCACTGGTCCACAGGCTGGTTGGAAAGTCACCTATGTCTACCATACACTCTGCTGGTAAGCTTGTATATATACATACATTCGCGGTTTGTATAAATAAAGGTGCCAGGGCCTGTATACACATGGTGTTTCCTCTGTGTCTTGTCCTGTTTGACGAGGCCTCTTCTTGCTGCTTCTTCACCATGCAGCATTGCTGGTCCACCAGATCATGACAATGTGGGAAGCACAGCCATGCTCATGCATGCCCTGCTACATAACAGAGAAATTTCTATCATGCCATCTTGCTGCAAATGCCTTTTGACAGCTCGCCTCTTGCAGTTGAAGGCCGGCCTTGCATCCCCTGCCTTTCTCAGTCACCCAGAAGGCAAGCCCGAATAGGCAGCTTTCCTGCCACCATTAGGCAAGTGCAAGCACCCTTGATTGAGGTATGACATACCTGCTAGCATGTCACCTGCCTTGTTTGAAGCCTTGTTGTGTCGACTGTTTGCAAAGTCAGTATGATTGAGGTGAAACACAGCTGTTACCACGTCACTTGCATCCAATAAACTTGCATTGTGTCAAGGCTTGTTGTGTCCTCTGTTTCCTCAACGTATTGTCTTTGGGATGAATACAAAAGGGTCATCAAAGCAATGTCTCAATATTGCCCTCATGTTTTGTTGTGTGCAATCTGTTGTTGCCAGGCAATTGCAGTTCTGTAAGGTTGCTTGTGGTGTAGCTCATATGCGTCTACTGAACAGCTGCATCACTGAGTGTGTGGTGGATATAGGGGTACCAAGCGCAGTGGGGGTTGCACCACGGGGGTCTGCTGACGTGGATATCTTGGTGTCTGTGCAAACAGGCAAGCGTTTGCAGCTGCATATCTGCATACTTTGTACGAACAAAAACTATACAAGGCAAGTCTTGATGCGTTTCATCCTTGCTCACCATCAATAGGAGAAAGCCACACGCGTGCACATCTTGCTGTCATGTCAGCCAAGCATGGCTGCTTGTCCTCTTCCAAGTGGGCCCGGTACTGCAGTGCTCATGGTTCAGCTGTGCTATAATGACCTCTGTATGCATCCATCACAGCTGTCTACTGAAGTCTGACATGTATGTGTGTGCAGGTCTGGGTGAGCACACGCTACATGCTAAAGCTTTGCCTCAGCTTGCTCTGTTGCCTTATACTCCTGGTCCCTCTCACCACCAACTTACAGCACCATTGGTATGAGCAAACTTTGCGCTCTGTTGGACATTGCATCCTTTTGGTGGCCTTTGTTACAGATCTGCATGCACTGTTTATTGTATTTTATCACTTGTCTACCAGATGCCGGCTGAGCTCATGTACTGACAAGCATGCCTCTTCTGTTCAGGCTGCCTGGCAATGGCATGCATTCACCAGACCATGCTTGAAGAGTGCCGTGGTGTGACCTGGCTGCTGACGAGGCTGCTGATGTGGGTTTTTTGGGCGTCTGTGCAACAGGCAGGCTCTGGAAACTGCTACATTACCACATACTGCACGCATAACAGCTGTACATGGCAAGGCTTGAAGTGTTGCAACCCTGCACTGCTTACTCATCAGTGGCAAGCAGCACCAGGAAGCCATGTGTAGATAACTATGCCATGCAAGCAAAAAGATGCTGCTTGTCCTGAAAGAAAAGAAAAGAAAAGTTTACGCTTTTCAGCGATCATAATGGGAGCCTCCTAAGGCAGCAGCCTGGAGCGCTGCTTGTCCTGTTGCAAGTGGATGCTGTGCCACAGTGGTCGTGGTGTCCTGTGCAATGGTGACCCCCAAGTTTATTCATCACAGCACAACTGACTCTGGAGTGATGCATGCAGGCCTGGGTGTGCCTACCAGAGCTGGCCAAGCCGTGACTCTCAAATCCGATCCATCAGTACTCTTAAGCTCTCCCATCGCAATGCTGTAGCATCAACGGCATCTGGCAGACTTGTGCATCGTTTGACATTGCATCCATCAGGTGAGAATGGTTTCAGGTCTGCATGCACTGGATGCTCCGTGCGCACCTTCACATGCGCGCACATGTTACGTGATCAGGTGTGCAGGCAGTGCATTCATGCAAAGCAGAACATGCTCACAGCTTGCAGGCACAGCCGCAACTGTTTGCATGCATCATGCAGAACCAAGTCTGCATTGCAACAATGCCATTATGTGTGTTTGTCAATAGGCCTTGCCTACAAAGAATCACATAGAGTGTCATGCAGGGCAGCCTCTGCAAGGCAGTCGTTTTAGCTCCTGGTTGTCTAAAGCCCATCCTTGCTTTAAACCCCTGTATCTGACCAGCTCAGGTCAGCCAGAGCATTGCTTTCTGCGTCACAGCTGTCGTAATTCTCAAAACACCTTACCTGAATGCGTGCATGTTCAACTGCAAAGCTGACCAGGTCCTGTCATGTCTGATGAGAACACAACCAGCATGTGATGACTGAAGCTGTATTGCCTGTTTGTGGGACACACAGAATGCTTTGCCCAAAGTCTCACCAACTCGACTACTGTATACTCTGGCAGTTACGTGTACACTCAGCACAGTGTTGCTCGGCGTCATCATACCATGCTGGAGTTGGGCTACAAAGTGTACCATCGGTGCAGCTGTGTTGCTGTGCTGCTGCTGTTGCTGTTGCTGATCCTGAATGATTTAATGCAGGTTGCAGCTGGCTGGAAAACAAGCAGCCATGTCAGATGTGTACTGGATGATCCTGGCGCATGTCGATGTTTAGATGACGAGAAGGCAGTCATGTCTTTTGGTGGTGTTGCAACGTGCTGGTTCAGAAGCAAACTTGGATTCGATTATGTGTGCTGCACCAAACTTGACTAAAACTTCTCATGGGACCTAGAGGGTCTTCACTCACTGCTAGTAAGACTGTTTGTAAATGAGCCCGGTCAGCGCTGGCATAAATCAGCTTGATATAAAACGCTTTGACATGCAGGTCACCTCATGACAGAATAGGTAAATGGGAAGGCAGATATTTCCAAAACGCCCATGCATGCACAATCAATATCACACACACGCTCTGTCAGTGAATCATGGCGCCAGAGAGGACACAAGCCCGCACACATGCAGCATGACGCTACAGAGAAGGAACAAATCAACCCAGATGTGTCTGACAGCTGCTGCTATAGCTGTCGATACCAGACCAGATTAGTCATTGCCATAACAAGATAGGTCACCTCTGCAGCATGCGACTTGCAGGAAGGACGAATGGCTGCATACCAGCGCCGCTAATTTCGCGCAGACTCGTCAGCACTTCGTTCAGCGTGTTACTTCTTCAGGTACTGCACGTATTCATCCCTCCAGAACCTGTTGTTGAGTACCCTGTGCTGTGACTATTTTCAGCTTGCAGTCCTCCAGCAACCGGACAGGCACTGAGTGCACAGCCCCGGATTCCAAAAAAATCTCGACACACGCACTCAAGCCCTGGGTCATCTCAAAGTTGGACGCACCGTATCGACCAGACCGCAGTAGTGGGACAGCTGATCACAGGCTGGGCCGCAGCGAGTCAAGGTTGTTGACCAGAAGCAATTGCGGCCTTCAACAAAGGATGTGAGATGAGTGTATATGCTTCCATGGGCTGGAGCCTTTGCCAAATTCTGTAAAATTGTCGTCTTGCTCTGCAGGCTGTCAAGTGCCTGTACACAGCAGAAGCGTATAATCAGCAGACATGGCGTCCTTTGCTTCGAGCACCACAAGGTATCATTTGACATAAGCTGTGAAACTTTGAAAGCTCACACACAGCATGAAGTGGACTGCACAGCACTCCTGTCAACGGCAAGCTCTTCCTGCAGCATTCTGCTCCACGTCAACTCCACAGTTCCTGTGCTCATGCTTCTTCTGCTCCTGGCAGGCTGGCCTGCAAAAGCCTTCCACAGCGCATGACCTGCCAATTCTTCCCATGTGCACCAGGCTGCCCTTGTCCAGTCATCACCTCTGCTGTGGCAACAGCCACCTGTCACACCAGCGGTCGTGCAAAATGGTGCGCCGTAAGTTTCTCACTTCAGCTGCCAAGCTAGTTTCTGCTGGCAAAGCTGATGCTGTTCAGGCAGAGTTTGCCAAGGCAGGCACATCCGCTGAAGTCACCCAGAAGGTGTTGAAACAATACAAGCCCTACCTGAACTGGGACCGTCCCTAAAGTTGGAAGGGTATGGGTCTGAGTATGTCCACATTCTATACAGTTCTGTGTAATCCCACTGCATGCGAATATCTGTGATGCACCCTTCTCATGGACTTGCATGGAGCCACACACTGTGGGAGCACAAGATGCAACAGGGCCATGGGTGTAGACTGACCTGTGCACTCATCTATCCTCTCAACTCAACGCCTGAGTGGCTCCACGCTGCTCCACATACCTGTCAGCTTGTGAGAGACCGCAGTCTTGGGGATTGGCATACTTGCACAGCTTGGGGATCCACATCCCTCCACAGCCATGTACGCCATCGTGTCATCATGCCTGTGCAGGTCCATCAAGCTGAACAAGACTGCAGCATCTTGAAGATATGCACACATGAGGCAGAATATGTGTCAATGCTGGTAAAGACACCTGTGTACCAATGCTACCCAGAACAGTGCATGAGCACATTTGGGTGCAGTCAGAGGCACAAATCAGAGCTGAGATGATTACAGTGGCATTGCAATCTGTGTCAATTGATCTCATATGATATTTATAGTGTCTGCACTGCTTGTTGCACAGGCCACCTGCCATCCAAATGCATGACCTAGATGCCACAATCATTGATTCCACAAATATTATGCTGAGATCTCTAACATACAACTAAAGTGTACCACTGGTCTTGAGAAACAATGGGCAAGCTCATTTGAGTGCACGCCTGTAGGCATCTACTGACCGCACTGCTGACGACACATGCCTGTACAGACTTGATCAATTGTTCACAAGGTGCTGCCAACCCATCGGTTGAAATAAAATGTGTCTGACTTGATGGGGTCAGGCTGCACATAGCATGGACCCCTGAGTTCAACAATATCGGCTGATGAGTTTCTGCCTTTTTCTTCTTCCCACTTCAGCTGCACCAAAATGAGGTTTTTAGCATGTTTCTTGTCTTTCACAGCAGGGCGCTTCGCCACAAGCCATCTGACAAAAGCTGCCTCAATCTCAGAACCTGAGGAGCTGGTGTAGCTGAAGAGTACCAACAGTTTTGCAAACCAAACACTGTTGTTGTCCCCCCTGCAGCACACCATGAACATGCAGGCTTCAACAATGAAACGCCTACTGCTTATGGGAAGCCTTGTCTTGGCTGAGTACACCGCATCACTTGTAGGAGGCAGTACATGGTCATGTGACAGGCACATGCTTGATGACACAGACTACTAGACAGCCGGAAGAGACAATCTTGTGCAAGCAAAACTCAATTTCTAGTGCATCAGTGGCAGAGACAATGTGTACCACTCAGGAGGTTTTTGGACGACCAAGGCATTCTGCAAAGGTGCACAATCCTTGCCTGACTTGAACAGTATCCTGACGAGATGTTGTTGCGTGCAGGGTGATGCCCTCGCGGATAGACCCCCGATGCAGCTGATACACTACTCCCAGCTTCTTTGCCACTTTGACCTGCAGCATCAAGCCTTGAAGCATAGCCGTTTGTTTATTACAGCTCTGAATAGCACAAAAAGGGCCACAGCAAGCCTTATTGTGACGCTGCAGGTATTTACCAACTGTGATTAGTCATGATACTGTAAGCACTCTGCAACACTTACTAATGCTTTATGAACTCAACATCATCCTTACTACTGATCAGCTGAGCCGGCAGCTCAGCCTTGCTACAAGAATTGAGAACTGAATCAACTGTGTTATCATGACACAACTAGCTTCAGGATATGCCTCACAGCTTTACACTTAGGATGAGGATGCATGAGTTCTTTTCTATAATTAGTCATAGCAGAGTGCAGGGATGCATCCACTGTTGCAACCACTGTGCACTGACTGTGAAGGCTGCACCAGTGACTAAGTCTGCATGCCAGAAAGCTTTCAAGGATCACCGTGCCGCCACAAGTCTTGGGCAGCTTCCCCACTGGTGTTTGGCAGCTGGCGCTGGGACCAGCCAACAGGAGCCCCAGCAGCCCTTGGAACTTCTTGAGGAGCTGCTTGCTGCCACCCAACAAGTCAAGGAGTGGTTGTGTGTCAGCAGGTGCAATGTACCCCATGACATCCTTCTGCCTTGCCATGACAGGAACCCCTTGCTCACATGCTTTCTGGGCCTGCAACGCCATGCACACTCATTCAGATCATGCTGTTGCTGGTCTTACAAGTGGTACAAATTATTCATATACGCAAACATGCACCTTGTTGTGCTGCCTTAATGTGAGCCTTGTGCATAGTGTAGGAGTTATCGCTGACATTATTGCCTATTGGTAAATGATTGCTGACTGTTTGCTGACTGATTGCTGAAAATGACTGCATACAGTGATACAGTGCTTCTGCTGTGTGCAGAAGCGCCTCTGCTGTGTGCAGAAGCGCCTCTGCTTGTTCATACAGCAAAGCACGGTATCAATGTATGCAATCATTTTCTTATATTAGTCAGCTATCACTCACCAGTCACGGCGTGTCACAACCCTCAGTGCTTCTTGTAGCTTGTTGAGCAGATGATCACCAGTCAAGCATCAAATGGTGGGCAAGCAGCAACAGACGGGCAAGCAACAACTGAAACACAGGTCACCGGACTCTTTGCTCTTGATGATGCAGCAGCTGGTGCTACGGTAGCAGCATGGTGTCCTTTGATACTAGCAACAGTGTCTTGACGGGCTGCATGATTGATGGCGCAGTTACACACCATGCTGATCAGAAAGGCAGTTGCAGCCTGAGCAAGCCACTCCTCGCAGCACAGTCAGAAACTCCATGAAGCCTTTTGCAGACAATGTGCTCAACGCAACTGTGTTGGCAGTGTGGTTTCAAACAGCACCACCAGAAGAAAGGAATACGACACAAAAAGCGAAGCTTCTTGCTTGCTGCATGCACCCTTTACATGATGTTTACAAAGGGACTGCAAATAGGTGGGCAGTGGAATTTGTGTGCAATAAGCTCAGTAGGGTGACGTACCTGTGCGTTAATGGCATCACTGCCGTGCCGGTTTGTGAAGCGTACAGCACCCTTGATGAGAGCATGGCTCTGCTCCCCAAACCCAGTGGATGTAATATCAACACTGCCAAATGCCTTGATGCCTCTCCCATAGAACGGCATCCGGTAGAACTTTGGAAACTGGAACTGGGTAGAGCTTAGGTCTGACAGGTTGTCCACACAGGCCTTCTGAGCCCTGCATCCATTGCACAGGCAGTGTAACTTCACGGAAAGTAGTGCTGTGCATGCTAGCAGCTGTAATCAGCTGACTGTGAGCATACAACCCGTT
>JAABUO010009312.1_pt1 | contig 10998 bp, 10 predicted proteins | sample 5559291 | NCBI WGS metagenome assembly JAABUO01 (sample SAMN10711878, study PRJNA513372) | rock metagenome | isolation source: Antarctica rocks | place: Antarctica: Victoria Land, Finger Mt sud | reverse complement strand
GAAGACTCTTGAGCGAAATAAAACATTTACGAAGCAGGATTATTTAACATTATCCTGCACCATAAGCAGACTTCTGGTGGGGGCCATCTTCTCATGTTCTATGATTCGATAGCTTCGCTATCCCCTACGAATATCGACTTATCTATTCGTCGCTAGCGGAAATTGAGCTTCTTATCGTGTTTGAAGAAGTCAACCACCTCGGGCACAGGAAATTCTTATCAGGTAGACTCAATAGCTGAGCCTCCCTTGCGGAATCCGGAAGACATACAGATACTCCTGCTGAAGGAGTGTATAAGTATTGATTTTATGTACGGGTGGGCCTTTAGCCATCGGCCGAATTAGCCTCCAGCTTAACAAGAAAGGTCCAGAGTATTTCGTCGTAGTAATCTGCGTGTACTTGCCACTTGAAAAGAGTTGATCTGGAACCAAATCCTCCGAGAAAAGTGAAGCGGAAGTTCTAATTGAGGGTATCGTCTCCTCATCCGACTCCCTGACCACCAAAATTGTTCGCCTCGAACTTGCAGTTTCTCGTTTATCAGTCGTGAAGCATGGAGACTGTTAAGAAATTACCCGAGACGGCTGTCGTGCCTGGACTTGCTGGTCTATCGAGACCGAGTAAGAAGCCCTCTACTCCAGCTGTGATGGATTCTCAACCAGAGTTCTCGGACAAGAGCCTTGATACGCTGCCTTATAACCCAACAAAGGGCTGGAGATTCAAATGGTCTTTCGCAACGCTTGATCTCTTGTTCTTTATGATAGCTCTTGACAGTGTCTCTATAGGAACAGCGTTACCAGTAAGCATGCCGTCTCGCCATATAGTATCCCTTATGCAATGTACAGAGCTGAATATCGAGTGCCATCAACTTCTGGTATTTTGGACGGTTCCAACTTTCTCTTTCATCAGCAACTTTACCATTCTTCCACATCGACTGGGAGAAGAGTTTTGACGTTTGAGAGCACCATCGATTTGTCATCGGAGTATTTAAGATCAAGAATACTAATACATGATACTTCCTAGACAATCGCAAGTAGCGTTCATGGCTCTGCCGTTGAGGCATACTGGGCACGAACATCCTTTCTACTCTCTTCAACCGTGGTCCAGCCGCATCTCGCTTCCTTCTCCCATATATTTGGTCGGCGCCCAACTGTCTTGTTGGCTCTGTTCTTTTTCGCGCTCGGGGCTATAATTGCTGCCGTAGCAAACGACTTCTCGGTTATCTTGGTCGGTCGTACAGTTCAGGGTGTTGGTGTTGGTGGAGTAACTGTTCTGAACGTCATCATAGCTGACCTAATTCCTTTGAGAGAGCGTGGAAAGTGGTTTGGCTATACACAAGGTCCGTTGTCCAACACCTCTCCTCCTTACGTACTTTGACTAAATCTCATCCACATAGCTCAGTACGCCTTGGATTCGGTATTAGGCCCCATTATCGGCGGCGCTTTTGCAGAACGTGCCTCATAGGTAAGCTCCCCCACATATTTGCGATCAAGCCGCAAGCTAATCAACATATAGCGATGGACATTGTGGATAAATCTCCTAATCTGCGGCATTGCCCTTGCAGGAATACTGATCTTCCTGAGACTCGATTTTCAGCCTAGTTCAATGATGGAGAAACTCGGAAAAGTGGATTGGATAGGTTCAGTCCTCTTGCTTGGGTCGCTCACAGGCTTCTTGATTGCTACTAGCTGGGTATAGTGAAGTCCGTCTTTTGATCAGTCTCGATACTAATACAACTCTGCCAGGGAGGAGTATTTTAGCCGTGGAATCACTGGCGTACATTAGTCCCTCTGATCCTTGGTTTGTCGGGCTTGGGGGGGTTCGCAATGTACGAACGCTCTGTGTCGTTGGCACCACTTATACGTCCTGCCATCTTCAACGATACCACTGCTGTCATTATATTGTTTGGGATTATACTTCAAAGTATGATTGTTCGCTTATCCTAGTGCTTCATATTGACGATGAGATGCTGACGGTACCATAGCTTTATAGTGTACTGTATTACTTACCTCTGTGTTTTGAAGCCGTCAAGCATTTCTCGGCAACCAAATCTGGCGTCGTCATGGTACGTTGAATTATAGCCGTCATGTAGCGTCATGCACCATCGTTGATAACAAGACTATAGCTTCCAACGACTCTCACCAGCCTACCGTCTGCTATAATCGTTTGGCTTTTAATCTAGAAAAGTGGGAAGTATCGAATGCTCATTTGGCTCGGATGGACCACAGCAGTTTTGGGTACTGGCATTATAATCCTTCTTGACATAAACACCTCTACTGCTGCATGGATCTTCTTAACAATGGTCCCTGGTATTGGTGTCGATATTCTCTTCACTGCCACTGCAGTCGGCCTTCAAGCCACAGCCAGCGGTGCGAACGTAACCTTCGCCGCAGCAACGGTGATATTTTCCCTGTATCTTGGTCAAACCATGGGGGTAGTGACCGGCGGTAACATTTTCCAAACCCAGATTAAGAAGGCCCTGTTGACGTTCCCGGATCTGGCTCCTCAAGCTGCCGAATATTTGCGTGATGCTGAGAGCTTAGCCCTGACGATTACTGCCATGCCATTTGACCCACAGCAAGCGCATTTGATTTCAAGCTACGTTCTTGCGTTGAAGATGTTGTGAATAATTTTATGCGCCTTTGCTGCTGCTAGGGTTCTTTGAAGCTTACTTATAGACGAGCGTAGCCTCGATCGCAAGCATGAGACTATCCAGAACTTCAAAGATAGTAAACAGATAGGTGAAGGGCAACAGTCGTAGATAAAGCTAGACAAGCAAACATGAACGAGATCTATCCTGTAGAGATCACCTAACACTCGAATGAGGATGTTACGAACCTGCTTGATGTCTTTACCAGTGCTTCTGATGTGTTAGCTCTTTCACCGCGAACAAATTGACGAATTGAACTCATCGATCGAAAGAAAAAATATGAGAAGTCTTTTGGAAACTTGAAGGAAAAAGATAGAAACAACATTTCAATTCCGTAGGTTTTAGAACCGTAGTTTCAAGTCCTCATGGGGGTCGATTAATGCCGGGTTTTCTCAACGGCCGAGGGGGCATTGACCAGGCCCCCAAAACAGACATTCAGCATCACCAAATCTTAAACAGGTGACCCGTAGATGTCAAGCAAAGCACCAAAACCTCTCCAGTAGACCTTGAGTAAATCTGCCACTACACTGGCAAATGTTGAGCTTGTGAGAAAGCAGGATCTACATTTGATTAGCCGCCCAGCGTTGGATTACTGATATTTCATTGTGAATGTAGGCACGATACCTTCTAAGTATTTAGTGTTGTGCTCATAGTGATTTGTATTTATATTACAGCTGAAATTTTCAAAGGGACCATATTCAGCCCTATGAGTATACGGGTCCCCCTGAATCTCACTCCATAACTAAACATTAAATTAGTCGCTTCCTCTGTATACATTTCTCGACAACTTGGATGACCTACATCATTATTACCGAGCACAGGCAGTTACCGTAAAGGCATTATATTGCTGGAGAAGGATTTTGATTAATATACAGACCACGTAGGCTCCTGACTCTGACAGCTCGGTCACGATATGTCATGCATAGGAAAGGCGTAAAGCAGTAAAGCAAGTAGGTATCATCTCTAAGCATGCCCAAAAAGCTCTGAGCGCCTATCGCAGCGTATCCCCCAAAAAACAGCAAGACATATACACACATCTCCAAACCTCGTCGCAAAAATGTACAGTCGACAAATTTTCTCACCACTTAGATCGCATAATTCTCTGTATGTAAAAAGACCTCTTCCCTCCCGTTGGTCCCACTTAGCACTTTCCTTTGCATCCTCGCGACACAAGTCGCCACGTCGACTCTCATACTCGGCGGGCCACATACGAATACGCATGTCCTCTTGCCAAACTCACTCTCAAACCCCCTAAGCATGTATGGGATATCCGGTCTCCCATACTCGGTTCTCCAACCTTCCTTCTTCGTGGTCACCGAAGGCATAAAAGCAAAGCGCATGAGGTTTTTTTGGAGCATTGTTGGCGTTGAGGGGAATCCAAAGTCGAAATTCTTTTGAGGTTCAGAATTCGTGGGTGGGATTGAGAGCTTGAACAAGGGTTTGTTGCGGGTATGCGCTTTCTTTGGTGGAGGCAGGAAGGTGGGTTGTGGAAGGGCGGTGATGCCATCTTCGATTTCGGCGCGGAGTTCGCGTTCCTTTTCTGGGTCACCGCTGGATTCGTCGCGGATGAGTGCCGAGTTGCGTTTCGAAGCGATACCTTGAAATACGTCGTTTATCTTGTGGTGCATTAAGTCCGAGACGGGGCGAGAGGGCGAAGGAGGAGGTTGGCCAGCGCCGGGCATAGTGCGTTTTGCGGCAGTGATGAAGAACTGGCAGTGGACGGATTCCAAGGGGGCGAAATCGCGGCAGATCCGAAGTTCTTCTTTGAACCATTCCATTGTTTCCGGCCGCTTGAGGGCCCAAACAACATATACTTGTTTGGTGACTGCTTTGCCGTCACGCATCTTCTTGATGAGATCAAGGAGTTGTGAAACAATAGCAGTAATGCCGCTGCCGCCGGCGAAGAGAACTATGGTGTCGAAAGATGCGAGGTCTCGCTGCATTCCGCCGTAAGGGCCATCAATGAAGGCTCGATAGGTTTCCATTGGACCATTGTCCATGGCAGCGTTGAGCACTTTCCGGGTAAAGCCACCAAAAGGTCGAAATACCAAAGTCATGTCCCGGAACTGCTCGCCATACTCGGATGGGAAGTCATCACTGCACAGTGATGCTATGGTGAACGGGTGGTTTTCAAATATTGAGATGCCTGGCATTCTCAAGTATACGTATTGTCCTGGCCTCCACTTCATCTGAGTTGGGATAGTAACCTTTACAGCATTCTCTGGGAGGATGGTAACAGCCGACTCCTCGCCGATGAGCCACGAGAACCGCCTTGGATTAGCCCAATTGAGGAAGAAAAGTCGAACACAATAAGAAAGAAGCCATATTGCGGCAGTAGCAAATAGATAGTTCCATGAGGTTAGGTAGTTATGGCAGTGCCAGAACATCATCCCAAGAAAGACTATAGAAACCGGCACATGCAGAATGACAAAGAGCTCATACATCCACACCCGAAGAAAGGGCAGAGAGTGTATGCAGAGGAAGAGTAGAGGCACAAGAGCCGCAAGACCGGTGCCGTAGATATAGTACTGACCGGTGAAGAAACTCTTGAATATGGCGAGGCCTCCTTGGTCCCATATCGGAGTAATGTAAAACGGTATCGTATGTATCAGGCTCAGAAAGAGACACATGTAGCCACCCCATCTATGCAAAACGTTGAGCCTTTCGTGCCCTATCCCTGTGAGCATGGTCACCAGGTTCGCTTTCATACTTAGCGCAACAATCCACGGCATCAGGGCGACAGCAAGCATCCCAGCTCGAATTGCCAATGGCGGGGAACCAAATGCAACACTCGCATAGTACAATGGTTGTGGAACGAAACAGTAAAGCGTCATAAAGATGAAAGCCGCAGAAATAATCGCCACGGCTCCCACCGACGGAAAGCCGAGCTCTAGCTTCCGGATTCGCAGAGCTGGCAGAGGTCGGTAGGTGATGCATCGAATAGCGGCGATTGCCTTATTCAACGGTGTAAAGGATAGAACTGAGATTTCCTCCGCCGGCCGTTCAGGGAGTTCACCAGTTCCGGGAAAGAACTTCCGCGTTGAGCTCGCTGTCGGTAGATTGGCCATTTCATAATCGCTATCTGGTGATGAATCCTTTGATGCAATGGCTACCTCTTCCTTGAATGTTGCCCTTCTTATTCTATCCGTCCCCCAATGATACCAATGGATGCAACATGTTATAACCAGTAGGATGACCGAGAAGTATACCCAGCCGAGTGCATATTGTCCCGAATGTGACCATGGGTCTTGCTTGCTTGCCGCAACAAGCCCAGGCGGGCTGGTGCTATTGATTGGTATGTTTATTCGTTTAGCCAGAATATCTGTTAGAATGAGCGAGTCGTCTGTGGGTAGGTAAGGCATTGCAACGACTCAGGACCGGTTTGGTCCAGCGAGTAAGGATAACAGCCTGCCCGAGCGTTCATGCACCACAGCAGGGCATCCGCCAAAGCTTCACTGATGTAAGAACAGCGACTCTTCTATTATCTGAGACTGTCGCCGAAGGAAGACTCTGTTGTCGAGAGGGTCTTTGGGGGTCGCGCAAGAGTCCTGCCACTTGCGCCAAATGATGCCCAACTTCGAGAGTGCTAGAGAATCTCAAGTTATACATCCAATTGCTTCTCTTTCAGCTAAACTCTTGCAAACACCACGCTATGCCGGTTGATCCGAGATGAACAAGAAAGGATTCCAGATCCTCAATGGGGGATTAGCGATTGTGATGGAGCAGAGGGCCGCAGGAAGGTCTGTTGGAGCTGTTCAACAGACAGTGCTCAACAGGTGGTTATCAGCGAATTCTCCGGGTTATCGATGGGTATATGTTCCTTGCGTCGCAAAGCGGAGAAGGTCCACGTCTTTGGGCCAACCGCACACGCATCACATCGCTATTGGCGCTTGCCACATGTGATGGTTAATTGTGCCTGGGGACAAGCTCCAAGGTAGCGGCATACGCCATACCGTTCACGGCATGTCGATCAAGATGGTTTATTGCGCCTTGGCGCAATCGACAGTCTTCAGTTCTTCACTCCAAAAACTGCACCGTAATTGCACCGCAACTGCATCGTGCTGGCATCCACTCAGTACCTTGGAGAAGACCCCAGCTCATTGTGGGTATCTTGCGGGGGTCAACGTCGAATCAACGAGAGACGCCAAGCTCGGCACGGTCGGTTCCTCTAAGCTTTGCAGTAGGAAGGTTATGATTCGCCTGTTGATGTACTGCGGGCCGTGACTGAGAAGCAGGAGATATGCACCAGAGCAGGGTGGGAACTTTGAGCTTGAGTCTTGCGAACCAGTGATGTGACAGAGACTGTTGACTCTCAGCTACGCGCCGCTTTGTGACGCTTGCACTTTTAACGCTAGTCGGCTTTGAGAATCATCCCGTGCCAAGCGTTCTTGTGGAACTTCGAGAATTCGACGAATAAATACACTTCCAGTTGTGCTTACCATCAAATCGTGATCAGATACGTATCGGCGGTCGAGCTTCTATATTATCTATCTACTATCTACTATATACTGAAATACAATTAAGGTTTTTAAGATTAATTAACTATCGTTTGTCGTTAAGACTTGCAACACGTGATCGAACTTTTCTTTTTTTAATTCTTTCTTTAAGAGAAACTTTACAGATCTGTATACGTAGTATTCATCGTAATAATATCTTAATAAGCAAATTCAGTGCTTGGCACATATACCACGGCAATATCAACACTATGATACTTTGATATAAAGTAATCTGATCAACGGTCGTGGCTTTTGATGCACACTTGTGCTGCGTCAAGAGAGTGTATGCTGCAAGAAATAAACCGAAACACAGAGGTGCGAGTACAGCCTCAGCTCCTGCGTTATGTTGGGACCGACACAGAACATCCCGCATTTTTCTGTGCATATAAGTCCATGGAGTCTACAATCATACCACGAGAAAATAAATAGAATACTTCGCCGCTATGCAGCAGCTGTATTTGTAGTGTATCGCTAAACTCGGACCTAGAGATCATCATGGCAGCTTGGTATCTTGACAATCTTTCCTGAAGGGTCATCTTATCTATGCAATGAAACAGTTTGCATCAGACTCTGTCGAACAAATTATGCGGCATAGAACGCCGCAATGGAGCATGAAGTAAACAATCTTGGCATTGAAAAGGATTATTCTTCAGGAGTACACTGGTTTTGCCTTGCTCTTGCCGCACTGAAACAGGATCATAAAAGGGTAGATGGAAGGGTGGAGTGCCACGCTGGTACATGCAGCCTCAAACTACGGGAGAGATTGTATGACAAGCAGAGATTCACATGAAACTGGGATATCAGTCGCAATGACAAGTATCCGTCCGGAAGACCATGTGAGATAAGGCAGGCTTGCGCATGGCATGAGCGTACAACCATCTGGCCCGTACGAGTTGGGCCTGGCCAGAGGAGTAACTGTCCTGGTAGATCTTTTTGGGTGTGCTGTAAAGCCTATGGACGATCGTAGATAGTACTGTACAGAGCCCTGGAATATTGTCTCAGTAGATATATGCTGTGGTAGTGAGGCAGATGAGGTTCCTTGGAGATGAGTATAGAGATCCTCGGCGACGATTGCGCTGTGTGAAATTTGGCGCTAGACGGACATCTCCCGCGATGACGCAGATCATTCGTCACTCTAACAGCAAAATGGACTCTCTTCAAATATTCAGCACAGAGTGCCTTAGTCCTAGCAATACAGCTTAGATACCTAACAATGACATCTTCTACGTGGGCGATGTCCCGGCTTTCTCAACTCCTCCCTCTTGACGAAGAATCTCTAAAACAGATCCTCGACTACATCAACTCTCTACCCAAAGACGCCGCCGCAGAACATCTTAAGAACTTGCTTGGTGATTCTCCAAAAGCCTTGGAATTCATAAGTTCCTTCAACTCTCGCCGCGAAGTCTCAGGTCCTTCGGTGGCAGCCCCAGAATTCTCAGAAGCGCCACGCAAACAACCCCGGAAAAAGAAAGCCCCTCTCAATAAATTGTTCCCTCCTCGACAACCAGAAGACTATGGTAACACTGCTGGCGCATATCATAAGAAAGATGAACAAGTCTATGTGGGTGGGCGCCGCCGTTCACATAAAGAACCGCCCCTCGCAAATACCCTTGCTCTCTCTGAAAAGCCCGACGCACGACAACTCCCTACCTCTACCACCAATCAAATACCCAAACCTCCCCCATCGGCATCCGGTCCACTAATATCCGACCTTCCAAATATCTACTCCAGCGCCCGCTCCCACCCCTCCTCCAGGACCGCGTCTCCCGCGCCCAAGACAAAGGTCAACCTTTCCGGCGGCCCCTCAATGCACGCTCCCTCCACCGCCCTCGCAGACCTCGACTCCGCCATCAGAACCCTAGAAATTCAAACCAACCCCTCCCTCTCCGCCAACACAAATCCGGCATCGCGCCGCTGCGACTGTCTTGCCACTCGTCACCCACTCCTAGCGGCCGCACCTAACTGCCTCAACTGCGGAAAAATCATCTGCGTAAAAGAAGGCATCGGCCCCTGCACATTCTGCTCTCGCCCTCTTCTAGACGCAGAAGAAATGCAATCCATGATCTGCTCCCTACGCGAAGAACGCGGTCTCGAGAAAATGGCCGCAAACAACGCCTCCTACCGCCGCGCCGACCTCTCTTCCGCCCCCCGCCCCTTCACCACTCCTACCCTATCCTCAATCCCAGACTCATCGTCCCAAGACAAAAAAGCCCTCAATCTCGCCCGCCAGCACCGCGACCGACTCCTAAACTACCAGTCCGAAAATGCCCGCCGCACGCACATCATCGACGAGGCCGCGGACTTTGAGACCCCAGCTTCGGGGCAGTCGTTGTGGGCGAGTCCAGTCGAGAGAGCGAAGCAGTTGAAGAGGCAGCAGAAGGTTCTGAGGGAGCAGGAGTGGAGTGCGAAGCCTGAGTGGGAGAAGAGGAGGGTAGTTGTCAGTGTGGATTTGGTGGGGGGCAAGGTTGTCAGGAGGATGGGGGAAGTGGAGAAGCCACACGAAACTGAAGACGAATCCTCGGAGCCTGCTGAAGGTGTAGCCAGCAGCAGCTCCACAGCGAACGATCCCAGCAAAGGTGCATTTGCGAAAAACCCCCTTCTAGGCTCCCTTATCCGTCCTACATGGAAACCAAGTAATCACGCCCCCACATCCGACGAAAACAAAGAAAACGCCCACCCGAGACAATCAACATGGCGGCGTGTGCAAGACGACAATACAGACAACGAGGCCCTGATTCTGGACGGCGGTGTTTACGGCGGTCGCTTGGTCGACGCTGACCGCAGAAGGTTGGGAGACGAGGAACATGCTGTGGGCTAGCTCGCTAGGTAGAATGGTAGCAAACAGGGAGGAAGGGGCAGCACTTGTTCGGTTGATGTTTGCTTTGGGTAGGGTACAGGAGTAAATGATCTTCTGACTCCCCCTCCCGATATCATCATCTCTGATTCCTGAAAGGCTTGTCTCAAACAAGAAGTCCAACACCCTTAACCGCACCCCAAGTTCTCCAACCTTATCAAGCGCCCCCATGAACCGTCTTCCTCTTGTTCAACCTCTACCTTCTTCTCCAATTATACGCACATTCCTACCCCCTTTCCCCATTTTCCCCTCAGCCCCTTTCCCCTCACTTCACCCCCTCACACCACCCCTTCCACCTTGTCCACGCTGGAGGCAGCGAGGAAATGGCACGATTGCAGTCGACTCCTCGATTGAACAGCGCCTCCAAGACAGAAAAATAAGAAAACCAAGAGGATTCATTTCTGAAAAATCTTCGGATAGGATCCGTAGAGGGTGGATGATTGCTTTCTCGGGCGAAGAGTGATGCTTTCTTCTGAGGGGATTGCTTGGATGGGAGGGGTAAGGAGGTTTGGGGGGTGTTGGTATGTTAATGTGTTGATATGAGGGGTTTCTGGTTCTAGTAGGAAAACCGCAAGCATACATGTTCTAAAGAAAGAAGAGAGAGCAGATTAAAGGGCGGGATAAGGATAGTAGACGAAGGATGAGGGGATTAGGGATGAGGATGTCTAAATGAAGGAACGATAAGAGCAAAAAACGTGTATACAATACTCATCCTTTCACTTTCCTTCTTTACTGTTATTTTATTTAGTACTATGGCCCAAGTACAGATGCAATGAAATGCGAGCTTACCGCACCCCAACGCACCGCCCGTCCTATATCTGCCCGACCTGGGATCATAGCGCTGGCGGCGTGGTTGATGTCCGTTGTACAAAGTATTGCAACAGGGGACTGAGTTGTTCGAGTGAGTTGGGCACATGGCATTGGTAGTGCTGAGCGGAAGATGACTTAGTATACGGTTGGGCTTTTGGGCTTGAAAGGGCTCTTGCTCTTGAGATGTTATTTT
>JAABUO010009311.1_pt1 | contig 10998 bp, 13 predicted proteins | sample 5559291 | NCBI WGS metagenome assembly JAABUO01 (sample SAMN10711878, study PRJNA513372) | rock metagenome | isolation source: Antarctica rocks | place: Antarctica: Victoria Land, Finger Mt sud | reverse complement strand
TTAGTGATTTCGTTCATGATCTTGTTGTTGTTCATTGTGTACTATATGCTGTGTTTCTGTAGTACTTTGTACTGAGCTTGATGATGTTCAGGCGGCAGCAAGCAAGTCGTCAACTATTGCCAAGCAGGCCTGCAGTACTGGTATTTGACTGTGTGTTGATCAGTTGTTGCAGCGATGAAATGTACAGTGTTGCAGCATTACGCTGACTCTTTATGTTATTGCCTTCTGCATTGTCCAATATTATGGCGAGCATAAGAGCATGCAGCTTGTGGTGTGCAATGTCAATTGCTGCTTGTCAAAGCAACTCATTCCCAAGCATTAGTAAGTGGGCACGGGTATGGATGCCAGATTCTTCTTCGATGCACCGAAGGCAGCTATGCGACCCGCAGTCTGCCCAGTAGCAATGCATACAGGCTGCTGAATGTGCCTACTTTAGTGATATAGACGATGGCGTTAGACGAGCAGGAGCATGGGTCGCTGGAACCTTCTGCAGGTAAAGATCCTGGCGCGATGCATGCTGTCTCTATGCAGCTTCGTCTATCATGTAGCCCCTGAGCACGACAAGATACGGACTGTCACTTGCAGCGTCGGCTTCCAAGCATGCATCCAACGGGTTTTTCTCCGCCAATCTAGACAGAGGACAACAGGTAGATGCTCGAGGTTGCTGTCGCTGCTGTCGACTCTTGGGACCCCGCTTCAATGCTTTATGCTGTCCAGGACGACAATGCCCTGGAGTTTGGTGCCGATCAGTACTCCTTTTTTGGGGGCTTGGGTCCAGGCAGCACTCTCGAAGGTGCTTTAGAGGTGAGCGGGTCAACACCTGCCTGCTGTCCTGCAGGAACTGCACTGATAGACATTGGCTGCATTTGCAATGCTCAGCGCCTTGAGACAGTTCTGCATTTTGGTGCTGCATTTGCAGCTAGACGGTCAACCTGCAAATGGTCATGTAGGATGGCCTGGATGCACCGCCTGAAGAGGAACCGGCGGGGGATGCAGACCTGGTGCTGGACGATGAAGAGGATCTCTCATTTGCCTCCATGTTTAACTCTATGCGGCTGGAGGAGGCAGATGAGGCTCCTCAAGCTGCTCAGCCCAGAAACATTCGAACAGCCATGGCTGATCTGGATCCTGTTATTCCATACGGAAGCTTTGGACAGGTAGTGCATTTGCAATAATCCGACACTCATCAAGTTCTTCTGCATGCATGTATGTTACTTTAGTGGCAATGCCAGGCTATGGACCAGACCAGCAGCGCGATTGCCTGATGAGCATGTCAACCAGTTCAATAGCCTGATGCAGCCATACTTGCTGCAGGACAAGGCTGTAATGTCACCAAAGGACCAGGCTGCATATGAAGCCTTCAATAGAGCGTCTCCATCAGCAACACCTGGTGCCTCGTTTGGCGACTATGGCATGCCTCGTTCCTCTGCATATGAGCAAGGCAGCAGACCCTCCTCTGCACAGGGGCGCAGCTACAGTCAGTTTGGTTCTGAAGGGCTCAGCAGCAGCTTGGGCTCATCACATGGCTTTGGCTTTGCAGATTCGAATGCTCGCAGCATGAGCAGGCCTCAGATGCACATACCCTCCCCACAGCACCTCCTGCAGCGGCCAGAGTCACCATCACAGGCGCCGCACCTGCAGCAGCATTTTGCCCAGTTGCAACAGCAGCAGCGGCAACAACAGCAGCAGCAACAGCCGCTGCAGGCTCAGCTACAGCAACAAGCCCACATGCAGCACCAGGCTCACCTGCAGCAGCAGCAACAGCAGCAGGCGCTCTTACAGCTGCAGCAGCAACAGCCTGGGCTGCTTCTGCAGCAGCTGCAACAGCAGCACCAGCAGCAAGGGGATGGTCACATGCCACCTCAGGTGATGGTGGTGCTCATACTATACAACTGCGCTCTGAATTTGTCAGATTGAGCTGCTGAAAGATCTGTCAATGCAGCATACTGCATCTTTGGCACAGCTTTGTAGCATGCGCACTTTGATTTCATGTTGGCACACCTTTGATGTAGTGCATGATGCAAGAAATGCACCAGCATTTACCCGAACACACTGCTTGACCAACTGCCAAGCTGCATGGGGGTGGTTTTGGCACCAGAAGCAGCCTGCACGCGCATCAATCTGTTTGAGCTTGCACCAAGGTCTGCCTATGCCTCTCACCAAGATCTGCCTATGCCTCTCACCAAGATCTGCCTATGCCTGCAGGGGCTATCTGTGACTGAGCTAGAGGCACAGATGCTTGCACGCGGTGCTTTTGGCCAGCAGCAACAGCAGCCACAGACAATTCCACATCAGCAGGCAGGCCTACCCCAGCCTGGGCACAGACCCCCCCAGAATGTGTACAGCCAAGGCAGCAGCAGCAGCGGCCTGTACAGCCCCTCAGCAGCTGCTGCACTGGCTCGCTTGACACAGTCTGCTCAGCAAGGCCATCAAGCCCAGCCTAGCTTGGCAAGCAGCCCCAATCTGCAGCGCCTCAGCCCTTTGCTGCAGAGCAGCCTGCTGGCTAATCAGATGCAGCAGCGGCAGGGGCGTACCAGTGGGCCGCCAGGCTTTGCTGGCAGACCAGGTGGGCATCAAGTCAGCCTGCCACTGCTGACTGAACTTACACCACCTCTACATGCTCTGCACGGTGGTCGGATTGTTTCTTGATGCGTACAAAGGGAGCGGGTGGTTTTTGGGCAGACGCAGGTGGACAGAGCAGTGTGCTTTTACACGATTGATGCTTTGAGCAGAGAGGCAGTTGCATAGCTTTGTTTCTGATTTTGACCTGCAGAACACGCTTCACCAGCAGCACATTTTACTTTCTGGCAGATTGATTGCAGCGTCCTTTTCAGTGATCTTGTACAAGCATGACTTTGAGTTGGCTGTATGATGTTGCAGGAGCAGCAGGGCAGATGAGCATGCCCCCTCCAATGAGCAGTGGGGCTGCTGCAATGCCAGGGGGCATGCCACCAGGATCCACAATGCCCTCTGCACCAGCCCTGCCCCCTGCCATGCGGCCTCAGCCTCCAAGGCCCCTATATGCTCAGAGGGCAGCTCCCTCTCTGGCTGCCATACAAAGGGAGCAGCAGGAACACATGCTAAGGCAGCAGGCCATGATGCAGCAGCAGCGTCCTGCTGGACCCCCCCTGGGTCCCCACATGCCCAGGAGGGGTCCCATTGGACCCATGCCTGGTCCCAGGTTCCCGCAGAGACCTCACATGGGACACATGCCAGGTGGACCACCTGTACTGCTGTCTCTCTGTGTCTGCAGCAAGCATGTGTCAGTCTGTTTGGCTGCCAGCTGTTTGTCTGCGCATTATCTGATGCAGCAATCAGAAACACAGCTTTGGCCATGTATGTAAGCGAATGCTGAAAGAAGCTGATTGCAGTATGTTTGGCTAAACCAGCAGCACTGACTGTCAGCACACATGCCGACTTACAGGGATTGGTTCAGCACTGTCAGCATTTGATCTTCGGTACGACTGCATCAACTTGCAGGCTTTTCCCCTCAAATGGGTGGCGGAGGGCCGTATGGAGGGAGGGGTCACTACATCCCCCCTGACTCCCATCAGCCGTTCAGGAACCGATTAGCCACAGGCTCCCACTACATGGACCCTGAGGAGATTGATTCTATCCTGCGCATCCAGTGGAAGTCGCTGCACGGCGGCTCTCCCTATGTGGAGGACTACTATTACCTGGTCAGTCAGCAGAGTCTTGCGCTCCTTGTTCAGGACCCCATTTGACACTCACTCACCTGAAACTAAAGTCAAGGCAGGACAGGGCCTGTGTGTTCAGTGCATCTCATTTACTCCACTTTACACTTTCATCCCTGTATGTAGGTTTGGACTTGCAGTGTGAACTGATCTTGTACAGGAGAGACTATGCAAGTGTGTAGACTAACACAGCGTGTTGTTGTGCGTGACATTGTTGACTCATGCACATCCTGCTGCCCGTGTATGACTAGCTGTTCATCTGCATGTGTTCGTGCCTGCAAGTGCATACGGACAAGAACACACTTGGAGGTCACAGTCACACCATCCAGTTGTGTGTCTGTCTGTCTCTCTTCATGTGCGTGTGCGCGCCCACGTGTGTGTGTGCGTTTTTGTGTGTGTGTGCGTGCGTGTGTCTCTGTGTGTGTGTGTGTGTGTGTGTGTGTGTGTGTGTGTGTGTGTGTGTGTGTGTGTGTGTGTGTGTGTGTGTGTGTGTGTGTGTGTGTGTGTGTGTGTGTGTGAGTGTGAGATGATGGGTGCATGTGATCGGTTCAGGCGTATCTGGACAAGCACAAGCAGAGGCACAGCCGGCTGTTTGCTCCCAATGAGCTGCGCGAGCTGGCTCCCACCGAGAGGACAGGCTCAGACAGTGTGAGCTATGTCAAGCTGGAAGGACTGGGCAAGATCCCCTTCAGCAACATCCGCCGCCCCAAGCCCCTCATGGATGTGGAGCCTGCCCCTGCCCCCACCAAACCTGAACAGGGTACCCTGCCCCTGCACATTGTTGCATTTCATGCTGTCAGCCCGGCTGAGACCCTTCTTGGACGTTCTTCTGCATGTTGGGTTGTGGTCTAACTCAGAGCAGTGTTGCAAGTTCTGCATTGCATATTGTGTCGTGACAGGCTGATGCTGCAGCGCCTCGTGAATCCTGCTCACTGTGGTGTACTCAGCCAGCCTCAGGCATGCTCAGAAGCATGGCACATGCTGGCGGTTTGTAATACAATACAATACAGTACAATCTGATATGTTATGATGCGATGACACATGAATTACATAATGTAACATAATATTGTATAGTATAACAACATGAATATTCAGTAATACAATATTACATAGTACAGCAGCCCATAACATTGTACAATACACTATAACATCATATCATATTATATGAATGGTATATCATACGTTTACCAGTGCTGAGGCAACCATGTGGTGATGCAGGAGGAGGAGAAGAGGATGGGGAGCCCAGCAAGCCTCTAAGGCCACTAGAGCAGGAGCCCTTGCTAGCAGCCCGCATCATGATCGAGGACTGCATGTGCCTGCTGCTAGACGTGGATGACATTGACCGCATGTTCATCATGGCCGGCGGCTACCGAGAGGACGAAATGCAGCTGCAGCAGAGACGATCACTGCTGATGGAGGGCTTCGCTGCCTCCCTACGTCTCCCAGACACCTCCATGCTCAACACTGCACAGCCCAGTCCTGCCTCAGACAGCAGGCTTGAAAGCAGTGACGGCGTGTTCCTGCGGCTAATGGCCCTACACAAGGGGCGGGTGATGCTGGCCAGGGCCTTGAGGCTGCTGCACCCCTCCCCCCAGGCTGAGGCTCGCTCCATGGGGGTGGGCCCAGTGCGCAGCCCGCCTCTCAGACTGGCTTGGGCTCTCCTTCGCAACCTGAGGGTGCTCTTTACCCCTGGTGGCTTGAGGGCGGCTCCTGGCGCAGGTTTGTGCCTCCTACTGTGCACCCAGCCACTGCCCAGTACAATCTTGCAGGCCCACCAACTACCCCATGCAGTCTGACATTGCTGTACATTTTGCAAGATCTCTCAGCTCTTTATTTTGCTGTTCATGCTGAGGCAGGTGGAGTGTATGGAATCTAGTCCCACTCCCAGACCTGCTTCTCGATCAACTGCTGTACGATCTGCTCTCAAGTTGCTGTAAGAGCTTGTCATTGCTGCCTCAGCATTTTGAGCCTGAGCATTTGACTTCTTGCACAGCATACAGTTTGTGGCTGATTGGGTGAGCTGGGCATGCAGCAAGCAAGGTTGGGGATGACAAGGCAGCCCTTGAGAGGCAAGAGCTGGAGGTGATGACCAGAACAGCACAAGCGGCAGTTCAAGTGCTGAGCCGGCTGGAGTCTACCAGGGCCGTGTGCGACTGCATGGCAGCCATCATGTCAGGGGACCTCATCCCCAAACCCAAAGGAGGGGGTGCGGCAGGGGGTAGCCCCCAGCCTTTGACCCCCAGTGAGCGGCTGCTACCCCTGAGCCACCCCAGGGCTAGCCCCGGCAGTCAGAGCCCTGAGTGGGTGGCTGACCTGCTTGTGGCTGTCTTGCAAAGAGCAGGTCAGAGGTGTTCTTTGAACAGTACTGCAGCCAACTTGCGCAAATGGTGTATTTACTGTTGTGAGCACTCTGAAAACCTGGAAGCTTGTTTAGTTGTGCACAATGCATCTGTGTTCTCTCGACCTATGCTCAGGTCAGTGTGTAGCTTGACACCATGCAGGTGCATTGTTGCTCAAAACGTACTGCTGGCTGCTGCTGCTACTAGTGCTGCCTTCACATGCGCGGTCCATTCAGTGTCATCTGTGGCCTGCATACAATCAGTTGTATTTCCTGGTCAGGTACACTCTGCATGTGTGTCTTTGCATTAGATTTTGCTGGAGATCTCAACAGCATGTGTTCAGGGCTTCGGTTCATCTGGTTTCAGATCATTCGGTTTCAACGTAACATAAGAGCAATGCATGTACATGGCAAATGTATGTTGCAGGTGAGCTAGGGTTGAACCAGATGGCAGTGGTGGCCACCGATGGCTTGTCTGGGGCAGAGGGCCTGGCTTGGCGGGCATCCTTTGATGCCTTCTTCCAGGTCATCAGCGGTCACATGGCAGCGCTGGCTGAGCTGTACAAGCACGCCACTGCGCAAGGCATTCACGAGGCAGCAGACTACACACGAGGCATTGTGCCTGTGAATGTCATCCGTGCTACGCTGCCTCATGCAAATGAGGCCCAGCGTGACAACATGAGGAGGTACCTTCAGGAGCTAGGGTGAGAGTAGGCGCACGTCGCTGCAAAAGCTGAGATAAGAACAGCTGCAGTGTCACCGTGAAGTCAGATGGTTCTACAATCTGATCCACTGTCATGATCAGAGTCAGAGTCGTGAGTAGTTCTTGTGTGTTTATACCACATGGTCTGCTCAGCAAAATGCAGGGAAATGGTCTTGCTAAAATGTACAATGTTCTTGGTGTTTCCTATTCATTTTTTTGCTCGTTACTGATTGAGTCTTAGAGGTGGCTTTCAAACAACACTAGAGGACCTGTCCACACGGGTCTGTGATTAGATGGCAGTCTTAGCTGGAACTCACACTGATCATGATACATGCTCACACTATCCTCTGGTATACAGTGTTTATGACGAAGAGGCAAACTACTGTACCTGTTATCTTTTATGGTCAATGCAGGTTGAACATAGGATAGTGCAGATCCAATGAAGTAGGCCTTCGTTTTTACCCATAGCCCAATAAGAATTGGAAGTACAATGCCCCACTCTTGCGTGGACTCTCCTTACAAGCGGACTCTGTGTCACGTTTAGCTGTCACACACCGCTGCTATTACTTGTTAGACATCTGTTACATGACAGGACATTTGCTCCCACTTGAGCCAGCGCAGATGGTTTGCACACGATTGGTGGCTGAGTGTGGGTTCTGCGTCTAATGCATGAGACTGTCTGAGCCATCTGCGTTGGTGTACTTGGCCTTAACGCCAGCACCGACTGCTTGCTCCGACTGGCAAGTTTGTCATAGACAGTCGATCATGGCAGGTGCGAACTGGCAAGTATTCCATTGTGACTGTTGTTGGGCTGGTGTCATAGGTATTACCAGGTATTACCAGCTTGTTTCAGGCAATGAGGGAAAGTTGCTCACAGAGTTGTGAGCACAGAAGGATCCAAAACAGAGCAACAGCTGCAATCAGCTGAATGCTATCATTGCAGAGCACAGCGGCATTAAATTTGGCTGGTTTTGCACAAGTGGGCTTCCTTGTTGCAATTTCACCCCTTGGGCGTCTCAGAATCCAACATGATGGTCACTGGACCCTGCACAATGCATTATGGCACAGTGATACACAAATCACGGAGTTTGTGATGTGAGGCAGGTGATCAGCAGCGGAAGCATACATCATTGACCAGTGAAACATCCATCATGGCACCAAATCTGCCATCTTGAACCTTCTGTGCTGAGTACTGTTGTCGCAGGCTACCCACAAAGGTCTGGTAGAACTCTCTTGCCTATGTCAGATGGACACTGTTGGTTTCAGCAAATTACTGCTGCTACATGGGCGAAAGCAATTGCTGAGATGTATGTTACATACTTGTTCCGGTTGCATAGCCAAGTGAAAGTCTGGCTTGTTGCCCTTCATGACGTTGAAGAGAGTAAACTGGCTCACACAGAGTACTTCCTGTTCCTGTTGCATCACCTGCACTGCCAGTGCAGCAGGTTCATACCCTGCATGTTATGTAGAAGAGGCGGAGTTTTGAACAGTCACAGATCGTACGCTTTGATCCCAGCTCCTGCCGGTGCTCTTGTTCGTGAACAGTCGGCCGTTGAGGATCTTCCTGCAACTGCACCAGCAAAACACAACAGGTTACGCTTGAACCTAACAAGCGAGTTGTCACTGACTTTAACTTGAACATCAGCGGTTTCTCACATGAAATCAGCATCCTTCGTGCCATCTTCGGCTCGGATGCCAATAAGGCAGAGAAGACCTGCTCCAATACGAGCTACCTCGTCGCCTTCGACCTGCGTGACTGAGAGTAGCGTGTGAAGTACTGACGAAAGGAGTGTGACGCGGAGCTGTATCGCTCAAGACTGTCGTACTGTCACGCTAGCTGATTTGACCCGCTGTACCACAGCCCTCATTGCGACTACTTTCCGGAATGATCGATTTTGACGTCGAGAAAGCAGACAGATCTTAGGGCTGAAAGGGATCAGCTGCTGCTGTCGAACACAGCCAAGTGTCATTGCAGACGTGAGGTACGTTGACCTGAAATCATCTTGCTGCAGAGAAAGCTTGCAAGGCCAACAGATGGTTTGTTCTTCCGCAATGCACGATAAGCATCAGCCATTGACATTGCTGCAGCCTGACTGCTGATCAGAAAACGTCTGCTTAGTAATCAGGTAGGGTCTGCAGCTTCTGTGACCTACTCCGCCTCCTGCCGTGCTGAGCACTTTGTGCTCTGCTTGAGCCTCTGGCATGAATACGAGAATCTCTCGTGACAGACTTCACAAACGCACACGCGCATCCAAGTCGCAAGCATCCACCTGGACCGACAGATCAATAAGCCGTCCATAGCAATATGGTCAAGAAAGCAAAAGGAAAACATCGGTTGGACAAGTTCTACCACCTTGCCAAGGAGCAGGGGTAAGACCTTCATTACGTTGCAATAGTGCCGACGCCTTGCATGTTTCTGCTGCAACCGAGATCTTTTGGATAGAGAGTGTCAGCAAATCGCTGTGTCACGCGCACAAAACCAGGCAAGGTGCACGAGTCACTGGTCCTTTTAGTCAGCTTCATGCTGTGATGTAGATACCGCTCCCGTGCTGCCTTCAAGCTTATCCAGCTGAATCGCAAGTATCACTTTCTGGAAAGCAGCAAGACCTTGCTAGACCTGTGTGCAGCTCCTGGTGAGCTCACTCCTGTGCCAATTTCAAAATGCCATCATTCTTGCATGATAAGTTCTGCATCATACACATCTTGCATGGCAACGCGGACAGCATTGGCACGGGTGTTTGAATCTCCCATGGCTGCCACAAGTTTGGCAACAGAGACTTCAGCTCAGATTGCTGCTGTGATGCACAGGAGGATGGCTTCAGGTGGCAGTGAAGCACATGCCAATGAGCAGCCTGATCATTGGCATTGACTTGGACCCAATCCGCACAGTCAAAGGTTGCACAACCATTGTGGGAGACATCACCACACAGAAATCTCGACAGGTACACATTGGCGTCATTGTTCTAGCTGACTCCCACAGGACCCATATGGCAGAACCTCAAAAGTGCCACTGGCAAGAGAGACTGACAACACACTGCGCTCTGTAGCTGCAATATGTCAAATTCTAGCAGGTCATGCTGACATTTTCCCTGGCTTGCATCCTTGTGATCGTGATTTCACAATGTTCAGACATCTCATGACCAACATATCAATGCACTGCATGCAGAACATCTGCATAAAATGCACATGAGCTGCACTGACAGGCCTGCCGAAGGGATCCAGATACACCTTTGTGTGGATGCATGAATCATTCCTCAAATAGCTCAGTGCACTGCATGCTTCTGTTCAAGGTCAGGGCGGCTGCAGATACCAAGGCTGTTCTGCTACACACCAGAATTGATAGCCTTGACTCTTGCTGACATCAGCATCTCGCAGCAAAGGCTGTATTCTATAACCTATCCTGAATCACCCTGTGTGCAGTTGCAGTTGCTGGCCCTGCGTAGCATATTGTTGATGGCAGTGTTACTGATCACAACAATCAATGGCAAATACTCGATCTGTCACTGTATAGTGTGTGTCTGTGCTAGTGCGTCCCAAACATGACTGGATGTTCACGACAGGTGCTTACCTGCTGCCACTATCATCCGCGTCATACCTAGTTTATTGCTTGTCTTCTACTGAGCCGGACTTTCACCCAGCAGGTCAGGAAGCAGGACGCAGGCAGCAATTTGGAAGCACACCTACACCACAAAGCAGCACCCAGCTGTGTGTTGCTGTCATCATACGTGTTAACTGTTTGCCCTGTTGGATGACTGAGTCAGGGCTGACTTGTGACGACAGGCCATCAAGAAAGAGGCAGCCGGCAGTTTGATGGACACGGTCATCCATGATGGGGCACCCAATGTGGGAGGTGCCTGGGCCAGCGAAGCCTACAGTCAATCCTGGCTGGTGCTGGAGTCCCTCAAGCTGGCTTGTGAATTCCTGGCTCCCAGGGGCACGTTCGTCACCAAGATCTTCAGGTACAGCTTTGCGCCTTCCTTAAGCATAGTATCATAATAGTAACTTCTGGCTGGTGCTAGAGATCCTCAGGCTGGGTTGTCAGTTTCTGGCGCTCAAAGACACTTTTGACATGAACATTGTCAGGTCAAGCTGCAATTGAAATGCAGATAGCATGTTAGAGTTGCTCCTGGTTGCTGTGAAAGGTTTTCAAGCCTAGCTTGCATCACCGCAGCTCTGCAAGTGTTCTGTCATCAGCCTTAGAAGGCAGCTTTGCTCCCCCATGCACCTGTATCCTCTACCCTCTACCATTCACACAGAGATTT
>JAABUO010009309.1_pt1 | contig 10999 bp, 5 predicted proteins | sample 5559291 | NCBI WGS metagenome assembly JAABUO01 (sample SAMN10711878, study PRJNA513372) | rock metagenome | isolation source: Antarctica rocks | place: Antarctica: Victoria Land, Finger Mt sud | reverse complement strand
ACATATTATATTTCTTATTAAGAAGAAATAATAACTTATAATGAACTTTTATTTCATTATGTTTTTTGTAAAGTTATTATTTAAATAATTTAAAATAATTAATAAATGTTTCGTGTCATCGTACGAATTATTATAATAAATTTTTATATTTATCGTTTTTTTAAGATATCGTAAAATCTTTTTAATGACTTTATCGTAATTAACGCGAAAATTTAAGCATTATTATGAAAAATAATTAATCGCGAAAATTATATTTAATCGCGTTTCGTAAACGATGTATAAAAGCTTTTTAATTAAGCGTTAATATAAAATAATTTATGCTAATTCGTTATTATCGTTATTTTTTAACGAAATATATAATTTAAATATCATAAGTACGAATATCGTATTATATGTTATTAAGTTTATATTTTATAATACTTCGCGAATGTATAATGTTTAATTATATATTAATAATCTTTTAGTTTTATAACGTATAATTCGCATATTAATGATCATGCGAGTCTTTCTTAAATCATGCATGTTAAATTTCTTACAGAGCGCTGTTTTTATTTCTTTTATTAAGTTTATTATTATTAATTTAATGAATAAATCGTTTACGTAAATATTAATTATAACGAATTTTAACTCGTACGAAGCGTACATAATGCTTTTATCTGTTATCATAAACTTATACTCTTAATCTTTTTAAAAAGCGATTAACTTCTTGTTTTATAATCGTGCTAATTATTTTAATTTATATAAATTCTTCATAATTCGTTATACTAATTTCGTACGACTTTATCATATGTTTACTTTTTTTAAAATTCGCATATAAATCTTTCGTTCTTCTGTCTTTAAATTATTAATTAAATATGTTATTTTAACATTCATTTAATAAAGTTTTAAATTTAATGTAATGATTATAATTAAGAAAATTCTTAATAATTTCTTTCATACGATTAATGCGAACGTTTTCTTATAATTAATGTTTTCTTGTTACGAAAATTCTTAAATAATTAAACGAGTCTTGTACTTTATTATTCTTTTCATTCTTATTATATTTTAATTTAAACATTCATTTACATTTAATAAGCTTTCTTTCTTCGAGCAGTTTATTTAACTTTCATACTTCGTATACTTATAAACTTTTTAATTTAATTTAAATGATATTTCATTAACTTTTTTTATGAATAAAATCTTTTAATGTCTCTTTATAAATCTTTAGTTCTTTAACTTTCTCATACGAAGAACTTAATTTCATCTTTATAAGCTTAGCTCTCTTGTTTAATACATAAATCTTTTCATTAAACAGAATTTTTATATTCGTTAATTTTAATTAATTACGTAAAGCTTTTTCATACTTTATTAATTTTATAAAATACGTTATATTTAACATATCGCTTATTTTTTAAAATTCGCTTATCATTAATAACTTTTAAATAGCTTTTAATTAATGCGTAAACGAGCTAACTGTTTCTCTCATGCGTAATGTTTTTTACGTGTCATATTTTTTAATATTTTAAATAACTTTTAATTAATACATAAACGAGCTGTCTGTTTTTTTTATATTTAGTTCGTATAAATTTCGTATAACGCGCAGATTAACATTAAGATAATTATTTCTTACTGTTTTATAAGCGAGTAACATCGAGTTAATGAGTTTTACTCGAGCATCTTTTCTTATTAATGTTACAAGCTTTACTTTAACATTTAACTTCGTTATTTTAATTATTAATTTTTAATTATTCTTTTTAAAACGTTTTTTATCTCGTTTAAAAACTTTTAAGCTCGAGAACTTATTTTAAATGCTTTTTTCGTTTTTTAAAACAAATATAATAATCGTTTTAATATATATTAACTCGTATAATTTTATAATTTTCTTTTTTATTTATTAAGTTTATTTATTAATACGTAATTAATCTTTAAAGCGTAATGCATTTAAGATAATATAATTAATTTTTTTAATTTTAATAAAATTAAAAAAAAACTCGTTAAGTAAATAAACGTTAAATTTTAACTCATTAATAATAATTATTAATACTTTATAAATAAATGTAAGATCAGCTTCGCTAGCTCTTCGCTAGCGCGCTTAAATATAAAAGACGTGAGATATAATAAATTTACTATGATTATATTTAGTTACTATGATATTAATATGTAAAATTAATCGTTAAAAAACATTAAGAAAATGAGCTTTAGCTTATTTAATATTTTTAATGACTTCATCGTTAACATTTCGCTATTTAATCGTAATAAATCATTCTTAATACGTTATAAAAAACGTTAACTTATTAAGCGATTCGAGATTATCTGATAAGTTATTTATTCTTGCTTTTAATGAGCGTTAACGTTAAGTTAGCGCTTATTATTATTATAATTATCTTTTCTTTTAAAGCACTGATTTTCAGTACAAAGAAGCTGTATTAATTTCTTAAAGTAAAGATAATTATTAATCGCGTCTGTTAAGCGCAGCATTTTAAAGCTCATTAAAAATCTTTTAAATCTCTTTAAGTTAATAAAAGAAAAAGAGTTTTTTAAATGTAATATCATTTTGCAATCGATTATAATCTATAATTCTCTCATGAAATTTTATAAGACTGCGATTTTAATTATTATTATTATGATATTTACTAGCGCGCAGTCATTACGATAACGCGAACTTAATATTTATTTAACATTATTATTACGATGACGCTTATTTATTATATATAATGTTATTATTTTTTTTTTCTTTTTTCTTTTTCTTCTTATCTTTTAATTAAACACTTTTTATATATACTTAATAACAGCGAGTAAATAATGTGAATATTAATGTGTGCTTTTAAATATTACAGATTTAACAAATTTGTATATATTTAATAATATGAAGCAGACGTCGCACAGGCTTATATATATGTTTTTTAATAAAAATAAATATAACATAATTTTAGCGATTACACGAACTAATAACGAGATAACGATCACGATTAATATATGTATATTTACTAATTTAAGTGTAAAGCTAATCTTTTACTCTGTAAAATGCGAAGATCTTTCGTGTATAATTTATATCGATAGACGCGAATGCGTGCGCGAGTTAAATGTTTATAAATCGTGCAAAGCTTAACATTACGACTTAAATCGTTACATTACGATAAGTTTTATTTTACTAACGCTGCGACAGTTATTAAGAATTATTTAATTTATTAAACGTTTTCGAAACGATGCGAAACGCGTTATTTACGAATTTACTCGCGCAGATTAACATTAACGTGTTATTTTCGTTAACATAAAAAATAAACGAAAGAGATTAATAACAGTTATGAAGAAATAACGTCGCGTTAATAAGTACATTTTTAATATTACACATAAAGCTTAATTCGCGATTAAACGTGATCAGCGCGAGATTACTCGATTAATTAAGCGTTTAACGAAGACGAAACGAAAGCGCGATAAGACGTAAACGAAGTGTAAGATACTTCGAGTCGAGCGCGATGAAGTTAAAAAAATAATGAATAAGACGACGATTAAAGAAATGAAGTAAGAAAAAAATGTAATAATGAATAAAAAGAAGAATGAGAAGAAAAATGCGAAGAAGGCGTAAGAACGTAAGCTCGCGAAGTAAGTTTTCATGAAAATTAATATTAACTTATTAAAAGCTTCGTTTATTAAAAACGATTTCTGAACGAGCTTTAGCTTAACGATCTTAAACGTTACTAGCAGCTCGAAATCGTCGTTTTAATACTTAAACTCGATGTGTACGATAATAAATAAATTAATAAATTAATAAATTTTTTGTGATTAAGCGCTGCGCGTTAAGCGTTCAGTCTTATTATTATTAATACTTTATGTAACGAAATAAAGAAATTTTTAACTAAAAGTTTATAATTAATAACGATGCGAAGATAATTATTGTATTAAATTAACGTCGTTAATAATTAAGCGTTATTATCGCGATATTCGCTTACTTATTTCTTCGTCGTCGCTTACGTAACGTTATTTAATTATCGAATTTTTCTTTTAACTCTTAAACAAGCTTTAACTCTTCTTTAAGTAATCATTAATCATATATATAATCTTAGTTTAATCATTTCATCTTGTATCATAGCTTCTTCTTACTTTTACTCTTATTCACAATTTTTTTAATTTTTTATTACTTCTTATCGTTAATGAGCTTTAAAACTTGTATAAGAGCTTTCGTTTTCTGATCATCTGTTTTATTTTAATATAACTTTAATAACGAAACATGAAAAGTATTATAAATATAATAAATATTAAATAACGTTAATTAATAAGCTTAAGTCTTAATTTTATTCTTTATTCTGAACGAATTAATAAATCTATGCAATAATTTCTTATTAAACTTCTTTTGTTTTAAATTTCTAGTTAAGAGCATAATTAAATCATTAATAATATAAGTTTTAACTTTATAATTACGATTATAATACTTCGTCTGTTAAGCGACAGCGTTAATAAGACGCTTTGTTAATTAATTTCTTAAATCTTAAAGTTACTGAACTCGATCTTTTACAGATAATACTTTTTTTTTAGCGAGATTATTCTTAATCTCGTAATGTATTTTCGAATTATAATTATATATTAAAAAGAACGACGAGACTTTCATGAAAACGTAACGATTATTATTATAAGCATATTTAATTATTAATAATAAATTAGCTTAACTTGTTTATTCTGCGTTAACGAAAGTACGTAAATAATGCTTTAAGATTTAATTTTAACGCTCGATTAAGTTATTCGTTTACGAATGAAATGCGATGTTTAATTATTATCTTATGCGTGCATAATAACATATAATTAATTAAAACGCGCTAGTAAAGACAGAGTCTTTATTACTTATTATGTTAATTAACATGTTAAAGCGTAAAACGATTTCTTTAAAAAACACTTTTATTAGTTTTACAACATTAATTCGTATTATTATTAATATATATTTAATCATTTTAATTTATTAATTTATAATTACGAATATCGAGTTATAAACGACTTTACGACGCTTATTTAATAATAAACTCGTAACGAAGTTCATAATGATTTCTTTTCATAACTTCGTAAATATAAACAAGAACTTAAGCTCATTATATAACTTATGCTTAAGCACTTTAATTCGTTAATAAACGTAACAGATTTTAACATACGAAGTCATTTATTCTGAATAAACGAGCTAATAATATTTTTTCTTTAAAAGTTTTAAAATCTTATCGATTTTAAAGTATTCAGCTAAGAAATCATTATGATTTTTGTTAATAAGCTTCTTTTTAGTTATTACATTATTAAAAACATAAAAACGTTCGTTACATTTAACGAGATTCTTAAAGTTTAAAGCTTAAATCTCATTTCGCTTACGTAAATGATAAAAAGACTTAACGAGTTTAACACGAACTTCATTCGCTTAATCGTTTCTTGTCTGAAGCTTTTTTATTAAGAACTTCATAAATCTTTACGATTTCTTATAAAGACTTTCGAGTACATCTTTAATTTTCTTTCTTGATATGAAAACTTAAATATTAATTAATTAAAATACAGAGATTAAATTATTTAATATCTTTCGCTTTCTTTACGATAATAACTTTAATTTATTTATATCATTAAGCTGAATTTCTGCTAGTTAAGATATGAAATCTTGCTTATTTACTTCGTCTCGCTCGCTTTACGTTAGCGTCTTTTCGTTTAACGACAGCGTTAACTTATTCTGTAACGTTAACAGCAATTTAATGTTAAAGAACGATATTTCTTTATAATCTGAACGTTTAAAAAGCTTATTCGCTGAGTTTCGTTTATTTAAACGATGAAAAATTTTAAAATCATAAGTAATTAACTTTAACGCTCAGCGAGCTTGTTTAAAGTTTAGCTCTTTTTGCTTCATAAATCTTTTAAGATTATTATGATTTAATCAGATTTTAATAAAATATAAATTATCTTTCAGATAATGTCTTTATTATTTAAAAGCGATTATTATAACTAAAAGCTTTTAATTATAAGTTTTATAATTTTACTTCGTCGATATTATCTTACGCGATCAGAACGTTATTAATCGTTAATAATCGTTAGCATTTTATTAACTAAGAATATTTACGATTATAAAATTAAAAACATTAATTTTTATTTTAATCTTTTTACTTAAGTTATAATAAGTAAAAAATGAAGTTAACATGAAAATATCGCGCAGTTAACGAAAAGCCTGCTTCGCTGTATTAAATTATTTAAAAGATTTTAATTTCTTATCATCTTTATTATTTTTTAACAGGCTAGTAAAAAACGCTGCGATCTTAAAATAGCGATAAATAAAGCGTTTATAAAAGTTAACGAAGCTTAAAAATACTTAAACTTCGCGATAAGTTTTTAATTTAAATTATTCTTTAATTATTTTAATTCTATTTAAGTTCATTTTCATCTCGTTTATAAATATTATAAAGTTTAAAAATTTAATCTTCTTAATAACGAATTAACATTTCTTAAGATTAACATATAGCTAATAATCTTTTAAACGTTAAAACATTTTTCTTACATGACGTTAATGTTACGTCGAATCGTTACTAAAAATTAAAATATCATTCAGATATATTATACAGATAACATTAATTAAGTTTCTTAATATTTTATTAATATAAACTTAAAAAGTAGCTAAGACGTTAACTAACTTAAATGATATAACTTAATATTCGAAATGCTTATAACGCGTGCGAAACGTCGTCTTTTATTCATTATCTTACTTAATTCTTATGCGATAATAAACGTTCTTAAGATTTAATTTAATAAAACATTTAGATTCGTTTAATCGATTCAGCGTCTCGATGATTAAAAATAATGAATAATAATTCTTAATCGTAATCGCATTTAAGTCTCGATAATTAATACATAAACGTAACTTATTATTCTTTTTAAACATAAAAATTATAAAAGCTTCTGTTAACGAGACGAAATGCTTAATTTAATCTTTAATTAAAGCATTTTCAAGATAACGTTAAAGCTTCGTTAACTTTATCTGTAATAAATTATATAAAGACATAAATGACGACTTCGCGCTTTTTATTAAATTAATAACATAATCGTTTTAATTCTGCTTTAATAAAATATTAGTCTTTTTTGCATCGCAGACATTCTTAAAATTTATTAATTTCTTTAAAACTTTAAATATTATAATTTATTTGCTCGACGCCTTTACGACGTTAACGTAAATAACTGTAAAGACTTCGCTTTACTTAAATAAACTTTTTAAAAACTTCTGAAATGTTAATACTTTAAGATTTTCGAATTTTATCTTAAAGCGTTAACTTATCGTCTGCGAGTTTATAAGAATTCTTTAATCGATTAACATTAATATATTAAAAATAGCATCGAGCTTAACGTAATTTACAGCGTAAAAAAGAGTAATATATTTTTAATGTTGCTCTCAGAAATTAATTATATTATATGTAAGCTTATAAACGTCGTAATAATAACGGTCTTAATTATTAAGTTATTAATTATAACTCTCATTATATTACGTATGTTTAATTAATTAAATTTAGCTTTACTTTTAAGTTAACGAGCTTGAATAATAAACGCTCTTCGTTTAAAAGTTTAACTTAATTCTTAATAATAATTAAGTCACGCGTCTTTATTAATCTTTTCTGCTTCGCTTACGCGTTAACGAAGCTTAATCATTTTTTAAATCTTTATTAAAAACATTAATCATCGTTATAACTGTGTTTCAGTTATTCTTTTTAAAATAATTCTTTTTTCAGTGTTTCTTTTCATCGCAGTTATAATAATGATTAACTTTATTATTTAAATCGATTAATTTAAACAAGCGCTTATTACTCGCTCGCGACTTTAAATTTTCATTGAATTAATTATTTCTTCGTGAGTTTCGATTTTCTTTATTAGAAAAGAATTTCTAATTCTTTAATTTACGTTAATTATTTTAATTAGTAAAATTCAGAGCGTCGTCGTTACGCTTGCGCGATTTAATACTTTTTAGCATTATTACTTTTATTAAAAGCTTTTCTTTATTTTTTAACATTATATCGTTAATAATAAGAATCTTTTAACGCAGTTTCGAAAGAAGTTTAATAAAGAAACTGTTAATTTTCTGCGTCGATAATGTTTCGAGTAAATGAGCTTTAATATCTTTCAGATACGATTTAAAGCTAGTTATACTTTACTTTAATCTTTGTTTTATTTCTTTAAATCTTTAATAAGCTTTAAGCTTTAAATTAATTAAATTAATTATTAAATTAAATAAGAATTAACGAAATTTCGTAAAAGTATAATTCGTTATCTTAACGTTTACGTTTATCTCGTAAGATCATTAATTCATGAAATCTTTCATTATAAATTACATGCATTAAAGAATTTTTGTTACATCATTAAAAAAGTAATTTAAGCTTAATTAAAACTTAATTTTTACTTCTCGAAATCATTTCTCATGCTCGTTTTCATTATAATAACTCGAGCGTTATTACTTTTAATACGATAAATATAATAAAGTTAATAAATAATTATTTAATCGCTAAATCATCGTTAAAAGACGAAATTAATTAATTTCGAGATTTCGTTCGTGTATCGTTAACGTGCGTAATAAATAATGTTAATCGTAACTTACGAGCTTTAACTTTTAATTTCGTGATTCGTCGCAAAGCACGTAAATAATTAATTTTCGCTTGCGTCTTAATTAATATTTAATTCACGAATTCATTACGTAAAGTATTTTTTAAACTTTATTTTTTATTATCATTAACTGCACGAGTTAATAATGAGTCTGCTTAAGGTCGTTTTAATGATCTTAAGATATTTTAAGCTTCAGTGTTAAGCTTTTTAAAGTCGTTATTATTATTATAATTAATATGTAATTTAAAGATTATTATAATTATATTATGTCTCGAGCCTTTTCTTAAAAGAAGAGCGATTAGAACTGTAAGATCGACTTCGTTAACTTTTCGCTAGCGCGTTTAAATATAAAAGACGTAAGACATAATAAATTTGTTATAATTATACTCAGTTATTATAATATTAATATGTAAAACTAATCGCTAAAAAACATTAAGAAAATAAGCTTTAGCTTATTTAATATTCTTAATGACTTCATCGTTAACATTTCGCTATTTAATCGTAATAAATCATTCTTAATACGTTATAAAAAATATTAACTTATCGAGCGACTCGAGATCATTTAATAAGTTATTTATTCTTGTTTCTAATAAGCGTTAACGTTAAGCTAGCGCTTACTATCATTATAATAAATTACTGTTAAAAACTTCATATTTAATATTTCTTAATAAATTTCGTGTAACTTATAAAAATGTTAATTTATATACGTTTTATGTTTAATTTAATTCGTTTCTTCTTTAAAATATGCATATAAACGACGCTGTTAAATACGCGTAAATGAGTTACGTTTAATTATATATCGCTAATTGCATAATTTAAAACTTTATTTCTTTTTAACATTAATAATAAATTTCTAAGTTCGTTAACGACGTGTATAACTTTAGCTTAAAACATATTAAATAACTTTATATTTAATAATAACGAGTTTTTTATTATACGAAGCGTTTTTTAATTTCATTCGCTTACTGCGTTATGCTTAGAAATATAAAGCGTTAATTACTTAATAACGATTTCTTTAATCTTACATTAGCGTAATAATGCATAATTAATATATTCTTTTTCTTTATTAACTTTAAAATGTACTAGTTTTTATTTAATGAGTCGTTTTAGTCTTAAAACTATGTAAATGAATCAGTTATAAAAGTCTTCTTTATTCTTTAAGAAATTAATTTATAATTTTTTAATATAATCGTTTACTAGTATAACTACGTACGAAGATTCTCTTAATGATATTAAATTATATAATTCTTAAAGATTTAAATGTAATCTTTTTAATACTTTAGTAATAAGTCTTATAAGCATATAATAAATGATTCGTGTTTACTTACTTTAAATGCATAACGTATAAACGTTTAACGCATCGTTAAATTATAAGATAATTATTAAATGTTTTATATAATAACGATAATGTTAATGAATTAAATTCTTTAATATATTTACTTCGTATAAATTATTTAACTCGTTTAAAAATAAATCGTTAATTATAATAAAGATTAATTTAATTTTAATCTAACTTACGTGTTTAAATTTTCTATATCATAACTATTATCATAATGTTACTTCTTTTAAATTAATAAGTCTTTTTAATTTTTTATGTAATGTTATTAAGATTTTCTTATCGTCGTACGATATTAAATAATAAATGTTTTATTTTATAAGCTTAATTTTAATTATAAAGATTTTATCTTTAATTAATAATATGTAATCATTTTCATTCACGTACGATTATTTATCTCTTTTTAAAATGCTTAATAAAATTAAGTTAACGAATGTTTAAAACACGTAACATATATCGCGTATTCGTACGCTTAATGTGACGTTAATGTAAATTATTATTATTTTCTTTTTCGTATTACGCATAATTTCGTCGTTCGCAGTTTTAAACTTATGCTTTTTTTTATAAAACGATAACGTATCGTATAAGTTTAATTAATTAATAACATGTTATGCTGCGCAGTTATTAATATATTAATAATTATTTTTCGCGAAAATTCTTTATTTAATTATTTTAAGTAATAATTTCTTTTCTTCTTTCTCGCTGAGCTTATTCTCGTTAATGTTAATATTAACGATTTTATATAAACGATTTCTTAAATGTTTATTTTGTACGAAAGACTTTTTATCATCTTCGCGTCGTCGTTTTAATTTTAATCTTCTTACTGCATTATAATAATCTCGCGATATATGTTTTACTTTATCGTATATAAAGCATACTTTTATATCTTTAAAGTTCTTTTTACTTTCGTACGAACGATCGTAATTATATAATCTTTCTTTATATTACATATTCATTATTAGCTTTAATTTAACATTTATTTAACGATTAAAGTTAACACGTATTTTTTCGAACGTTATTTATTATTAAATCTTTTATATTTATATCTTTTTTAAAGTAATAATATAAGCTTTAATAATGTCGTATTTTAAA
>JAABUO010009308.1_pt1 | contig 11001 bp, 22 predicted proteins | sample 5559291 | NCBI WGS metagenome assembly JAABUO01 (sample SAMN10711878, study PRJNA513372) | rock metagenome | isolation source: Antarctica rocks | place: Antarctica: Victoria Land, Finger Mt sud | reverse complement strand
TGAGTAAGTACAAGCTTATGCACTCAAGCTGACAGGAGTAATGCTTCACCATGGTCTCATATGCGCTATGAGGATCTGCTGACATGACGCTGTGCTGCTTGGTAGCATTGAGACATGGCATAGGCAGGGGTTAGCAAAGCAAATGTGTGTCATGCACACTCTCAAGCCAGATTGCAAGCGTCCTTCTGAAGCACTTGGTGCATGTTGGAAGGTGAGAATGAGGTGGAGCAGATGCAGTGTGTGATGGAGATCATGGGGCCGCCCCCTGCAGCCCTCATGGAGAGGGCCACTCGCAAAGAGCAGTTCTTTGAAGCCGATGGCAGCGTGCGCATCACTGCTAACAAAGCGGGCCTGCGCCGGTTTCCTGCCAGCAAAGACCTGGGCCAGGCCCTTCGCTGCAATGATGGGCCCTTCCTCTCCTTTCTACAGGTAGGGCTACTGCCAATACGCCTGAATCAGATTTTGAAGGCTGACAATGCTGTCATCAAGGCTGCAGATGAGACTGTGCACAATGTTGACAATCTACAGAGCTTTTGAATTGGCTCTATGCGTGCTTACAAGACATCATTGCGCTACGGACTGGCTTGAAACTGGCGCACAACATCCCACTCATTCTTGTTTACATGCCAGCAGCACTTTCCTCTGAGGAATCAAAAGGCTAGAAGAGCAGCAACAATTGCTTCCTGTGCATACTATAAACCAACACCACTTTCATGCGTCACAGCTTATGTATCCTGCCAGTGTCTGAATGTATGCATGTAACCATGCAGGCTTGTCTAAAGTGGGACCCTCAGGAGCGGTTGACCCCAGAGGAGGCCTTGCAGCACCCCTGGGCCCAGAGTATAGAGCCTGCTGCCCCCGCCCCTAACCCTGTCCTCACCCCCGCTGCAACTGGCTGGACCCCTCGCAACCTGAATCCCTCCAGCACCTGGCTCTCGGTATGTGATCATACCCTGTTGTCCTCTACAAATAATGTGCCTGAGTGTGACCGCTGCACAGAAATGGCAGCTAACAACTCCCCTTGTATGGTGTATTATCCTTGCATGTTGTGTTGTGATCCCAAGTGGTTTGCAAAGTCACTGTGGGGCTATGGGCATTATCTGATGATGCATGCAAGCAAAAGGCATTGTGGACCTTAACAAAATAATGGCAATTCACAATTGTTGTCGTGCTGAGGTCATCTTTGTTGCTGCAGCGGCTCCAGACAGATGTGGCAAGCCAGGCTGCTAGAGATGGGAACAGGAGCAGCTACACAAGCAGGCGTGCCTCAGCAGATGCTAGTCAAGTGCTCAACTTGTCACAGCCGAGCATACATGCGAGTGGACACAGAGGCAGCAAACCCTATGCTGGCCCCTTGACAGCAAGGCGAAATTGATAAAATCTTCTTCTTTCCTTGGGCAATGTGCTTGTCGTGCACTTCGGCATGATGGCCAGCAGCTGTCATATGAGTTTGCATGTGGGACCTGCTCAACCGTCTTGCACAAATGGCAATTGCCAGAATGACCTCTTGCTTTTTTGCTCAACAGTGAAGTGATGTCGTTGAACTTTATCTACCAGCACTATGGGCCTGCAGTGTATCTCTTCTGTATACTTTCTCCAAGAAAATTGGCAGTACACATCAGCTGTTTCAAGAGTGTAGTGATATGATATTGTGAGGACTTCAGATAATTTCTCCCGGTCTGTACCCAAAAAAAAAAAAAGGATTCAATTTTGTAAAAGGCAGACGTCTGTTCCTGCCGTTGCAGTTCTGCGCTGCTTCCGTGAATAAGTGTCCTCTTTCTTGTCGAACACGGTGTACACGAGCTCAGCAACACCGAATCTGGCGTTCGCAACCGACAACATAGCAGGTCACAGTCACAGGTAGTCAAAAGAAGAGTGATGCAAGAGGCCCCCAGCAAAAGGCCGCCCAACCTGACGGTGCATAGCCTCAGCACTTCCGCGCACGAAGACAGCTTGTTTAGCCCAGGCGTAAATACTCCAGGGCATAGAGTCCCGCCGTCTAAGCAAGACTTAGTTGAGGTAGTGCTGACTATGCACAAGCTATTTGCAAGTCCGTCTCTATGGACTATCGCGGCAACTTTGATGCAATTTCTGCAGTCAAAGACTGTTAAGAGGCAGGAGCAGGCGCATTCAACCTCATATGTGTCTCAAAAGGAAGCACAAACAAACAGCAAAGCTTCTTGGCTATGCTGTTGTTCACAAAGGACTGCAGATGACACAGCAGGCATACGCTAGATCATTGGGAATGTTGCGGGCACCGCACACATGCAGATGCTACTAAACAGGCTCAAAAACAAACTGTGATCCACGCTATACAGTAAGCGACAATCTAAATAAGCGTCATAGGCCAGACTTGTCCAACTTCACACAGGATGTCAACCGCATCAGTCCATTAGATGCTAGGCTTGCATTGTACATGGACGAAGGCACCTCTTTTACCCCTGGCCTGTTCATAGGCTGACCATGTAGCTGGTCTAAATCTTGACTGCTCTGACTTGTCGCCTGCGCCTGAAAGCCTGCTGCTTTCGGAGGACGCGCAAATCTGGATTGTTTTGGCAAGCTTGAACTGGACAGTCTCTCCATACCGCTGCTGCTGCGCAAATGGTTCACCATCTGGCTGACCGGAGCACTTGTACTGAAATGCTGCATTGACTTTGTGGTGTCTGCATGCCTTGGTGTCCCTGGAATAGACTGAGCGCCTGACAGCACACTTCTGAGTGTTCTGTCTTGTCGCATGGCTGCATGAAGCTCATCAGAGCTGCTGTGTCGCTGACTAATGTCTAGGAATGCTTTCTGCTTTATGTCAGCAAATGTTGCTCTGATCCGAGCCTCAGCATGCCTGCGTTCAGCAGCTCTCAAGGCTTCCAGATCCAATCTCCTGCACAACATTGCACGTCACTGTCAGGACATTTGATTACATCAGTACAAAGCGTGGGCACAGCAGCGCAGCTTGCAACATGTAGGCTACCTAATCCAGCAGGACTTACACTGATGTTGAATTATGGATGGAAGTGTGAATGCCCTGGGCTGCTTCAGGCATGCTGGTTGGCGGGTAATCCCAGTCCATGTCAGGTGCAGATGGTGCTTCTTCATGACCAACAAGAGAGGCCTCCTGATCAAAGGAAGCCATCACTGCCCACAGGTCTGCAACCTGACTCCTGGCTTCATGCAGTTGCCTCTGCTCATCTCTGCAGCATACTGCCTGTGAGTCATTGCCTTGTGCATCCTGTTCAGCAAGCAATGTTCACACAAGAGAGTGAAAGTGATGGGTGGACAACATAGTTGGGTTGAGTGGCAAGGTAATGGTAACATGTACCTGAGCAAACCTTCCAGCTGCTGTGTCACAAAGGTGACGCCTCTATCCTGTGCTGTCTCCACGCTACCTCCTTGCTCATGACTGCCCATGTCCTGCACTATCGCCAATGGTCAGCTGCATCAAAAGCATGTACGCCAGTTTTTGCAGCTGCAAAGCTGGCTAAACAAGATTAAAATCAGTAATCAAAACACAGCTGACACAACAGCAAGATTACTGAACGCAGACTGAGCTCAGCTGCAAAACATGTACAGACTTTTCTGCACACCTGAACTACACTGGGTTGCTCGCCAGTGCCCACAGCCTCTGCTCCAGCGTGTGAATCTGATGCAACCGCAGGCACACAGCCTTGTACTAATACAGGTGACTCTGTAGATGCCCTGTACCGGACTTGACCACCTTCAGCAGCAGATATCGGGGTTGGGACCTTTCAGCGTTGACCCTATGCTTATGTGAGACAGCTGGGGAAAACAGAGTCACTCCAATGTGACGATTATGATAGGAGCACAAGTGCTCACCAAAGAAGACCCAATAGACTCAACCTCCATTTACCTTTAATTGGAGATGGAGGGCGTGGCTGCCCAGGCTGAGACACTACTGCCTGCACCTGTGCCTCTACATCTGCCCTTTGCATTGGCAGCACTGAAGGCTCAGCCTGCATCTCTGCCCTTTCAGCCTCGTCAGTTGAGGGAACTCTCCTTGCTGGTAGCCTGCCTGCCTGCTGCGCCCGCTTCAGTTGGTGGAAGCAGTTCCTGCTGTGTTGATACAGCCGCTTTGCAGCCCTTTCTTGTCTGTGCAGCTGCTGACGTGCCTCTTGCTGCAGAAAGATATCACAGCGTCTAGGCAGGCTCTGCTCTGGTCTACCAGTGCTATGATCTGACAGAAATCACTGTTTGATGCTGTTTGGCTGATGGGCATGCAAACCAGAAGGCCACAAGCAGCATGCACTTGCACAGCAGAGGGACCATCAACCATCAGTATATAAGAATCTGCGTCGTGATGTATGTCCTGTGGAGGATCTGAAAGTAAACAGCTCAAAAGTGAGATGCAGATGATAGCCTCAGGTTGAATCATATTCTGCCAGCACACTTCGTGCTGAGTAGCAATGGGTCTAACGCACTGCCATTTTTTTGTGTTGCACTGCGTCTCACCAGGCTCACATGAGCAGCATCAGCCTCAGACAGCATGTATCTGACTGCACGCTGTGCCAGCTGTATGAAGTGGATGCAGTCACCTGCCCGCAGATCTTGCCAAGCCTCCTGACTGATGTCTCCATAAGCAAGCATAGGAAGCACACTGAACAGTGCTTCCATGCTGTCACCATTGTCCTGTATACACAGCCCACTTAGCGTTTCATTGTTCTGCAACAAATATGTATGCTTGCTGTATGTCAAGGGGCATGTGGCAGATCACGGCAGAACTGACTGCTTGACGCACAATTCTATCGAGAAGATGGTGTAAAAATTACAGAAACTTCTAGCTAGCAAGCACTTGGTTGAAGTTGCTCATTTGAGAAAGCACATCATTGGCGGTATGTGTTGGCACAAGGCAGCAATGTGCGACACATCATGATCAGATGCTATGGACGTGCAAGACTTAGCCTGATCGACACGGCAATCAAAGTAGGTACTGCATACCAGATCTGAAATACTGACATTGTGCAGAGCAGCCCAACCAATAGGTACTCTGCGTGACCTGAAGACAAAGTGCCTATGCTGGTTGAAGGCTTCTTCTGCCTGCATCAAGTCACAACTGCACTGCCCCAACTTTGTTTGCAACAAGTCGCACTACTACCAGCAACAGTTGTATCTGTGAGCAGCTGAGATGTGTTGGTGCTGATGACTTGACTGACCAATCAACTATTGTGCAGTACCTTCAAGGTTGCTCGCATGGCATCATGCAGCTTCTTGAGAGGTCGAAGTTGCGCTCGCAGCTGTTCAGACTGTGAAATGCCTGCATTGCTGATCTGCGTCACTGCCACATGTTCTATTTCAGCTTGGGCTGCCTTTGCATATCGCTGCAGAGCACCCTTGAAAGCGCTTGCCGCTGTGAGGCATCTAGCTGTAGTCCCATGCATTGCTGTGTTTTGGCTGTACAGATCCCACGTGTATTCCAGAGCAAGCTGCAACGGCTGCAAGATCTGAAGGTAGTTGTGCATGCAAAGGCTGTATGCGTCCTCATTTGCAATGTCACAGGACAGCAAGACATCAATTACAGCCTCCAAAGCTGAGATGTCACAATCTGCAACCTGCACACAGCTGACATGTCAGTTGTATGTGTGCTTCAGCTCAGTATTCTTGTGAATACACTGCGACATCAACTGTTGTTTGCTGCAGGCCTAACTCACTTGCAAATCTGTGCTGCAGACCAGAGTAAAAATTAAAAGGATAAAGCCTAAAAGCATACCATTTGAGCGGTATCAATCATCTGGATTTGGTCCCAAGCCATCTGAGAGATTTCACAATGTCTCAGCATTGCTTTTACGAACGTGAAGGTGAGAACTGATGGTGAGTATCAGTCACGGTGTTCTCAGCAAAGACTGCAAACTTACTGAGTCAAAGGAGACAGCAAGACGTGTCCCGAAAGCCAACTAGTTGGCGATGGTGACCGTCGGCAACAGGGCAAAGAATATAAGCATGCGAATGCGCGGAAAGAAATTTAGGCTACTAACACAAACGCAACGACCTTTAAGCAGGGATCGAGAACCCTAACACAGTTGCGGCGCCGAAGGTCGTGCTGTATCAGATGTGGTGCCGCGGCCAAGGCTAGCTAAAACAGGTACTGTAGGCGCATATGCCATGCTCATGAAATTTGCGAACTTGCCCAAGACGAGTAAGTACATGAACCATAATACGGTCCTCTCGGGTACCAGTCTAATTGACCCTAATCTACCATTTTCGGTATATCGCAGGCCAGTAGGACTTTGGCACTTAGACGAATTTCGACATTCGCAGCACTCAGTCACTTCCGCGAACATTGCGCGCGACGATTCCGCTGCAAGGCGCTACGCTTTTGCCCAAGTGTCGCCTTGAGTTTGTTCTTCCATTTGGCGTGCGCACGGCGAGATCGTTGCGCCTGTTGTGAAATGTCTTGAGTTGGATCACACTCAGACTCAGCTTGCTGAACTCAATACAACGGGCAGCTAGCTGGCACAGGTACCATTACAACAAACGAGTCTAAAAACCCCTTGCATGAGTCGGAATGTCGCTGAAGCGAACCAATCAGACCAGGTTTGATTGACTTGGTAAGGCAGTTCATAGAAGCCGGTGCTGACAAAACACCTTGCTGTGCTATCTGCCTCATAGCGTATCGCTTCAATGCAGTCTGAGCAGTCCAAGCTTACCTGATGCACTGGTCCTGCACTGTCACCAACACCTTCAGGGTGGTTACAGATTTTGAGTGGTTTGACAGAGGCGCTGACACTCTTGCAAAAAATGAACATCCAGTTTCTCAAACAAGGCATGTCACCCTCAGGGGAGGTTTACAGAGGCACAAAGCAACAGATTTCAGGCACCTCACCAAGGGAGGGTCAAGAGAATCAGCAAGCACATGCTCCAGTCAAAGTCTATTTTGAATCATGACAGCAGTGTTGCGAACAGATTTGGAGACTAGCCAACATTGTCTGAGAAAGTCATGCTTGACACTGAACTACACTCTATTGTTATTTACAATCACGCTCACGCCTACCATCACCAACCTATTATTTGACTGGCTGTTGGTCAACAAAGTCTACCATCACCAACCTATTATTTGACTGGCTGTTGGTTTCTGCTGTGGCCTCTTGCTGCGAGCTGATCAAAGGGCAATCATTGATGGCATCTGCAATGTTCTGTGTCTGAGCAGTGTGACTATGCTGCTGCTGAATGACAGCCTTGTGTACAGCTGTGTCTGCTGTAAAAGGCTTTCTGCTGACAGGGAACAAGTCTGGGAAGCTGCCCTCGCCTTGACATAACAGCTGCAGCCACATTTCTTGGGGATGTTAATGCTGCACCGCTGCATGACGTCTCCAAGAGGTACATACTGCATGATGTACGGCTTGGATGCATGTGGCCCTTCGGAGCAAAAGTACTTCAGCTCTAGCGAACCATCTGGCTGTACATCACCTTGATGGGGCCATCAGTGAAAGCCAATTTGTTTAGATGCTGCAGCTGTGTGAGCTCAGCTGAGACATCCAATACTGTGCAGCAACACTGCCTTCTGTGTGTTTCTGCCTGCCTGTAAGCTGACATCTAACTGAACAGCTGCTACATGTGCTCCATCAGCTGTGACCTATAGGTTGTCTGTCACAACATCCTGACTGCTGCCTGCAGTAGTCGCTATGCCTCTGAAGTCATGCATGTCAAGATGATCCATGCCTTGCTTGGCTGACTTCAGGATCTGCTGATTGTTAAACACATCAAGACTGTCTGCTGTAGGCTGGCCACCAGCATCTGTGACATATTGGCGTTCACTCAGTACCTGGAGCTTGTGAGACCGCACAACAGCGTCCTCAGAACTGCCTGCATGCCATTCAGAAGCCAGTCAGGATCAATGCTAGTACATTGCGTTCAGATGTCGGGGAAAGCAGGCATGTTTCTGCCTGCCTGACTGGGACCCAGCAGCTTGCAAGTTGAGTGTCAAGAAATTCCATCTGCCAGGCATTCGTGTGGTTTCAATTGAGGACAGACAGCAGCTTACATGGTAGTGCGACTGCCATCAGCTAAGAAGTGCACGCAGCATGTTTGCCAATGCTGAGTTCCCAGAGCATCTGTCAGAGTGGCTTGAGGGCAGAGCAGACAAGTTTTTGAATATTTCACAAGCCACACCTTGAGAGCCTCGATATTCAAGGTGTGGCTTGTGAAATGCATGGTGCACTGCACAAACTACTTGATTTGCTGCATTGTCTGCAAGTAGGACTTCTGATTGATAGGTCCTCTGCCGGTGGTAGCACACATGCCTGATGGGCTTGGCCACCAGGCAGCCAGCTGAAGACCTGAAAGCAGAGGGTAGCTGTGACACTGTGCTTGTTCAATCAGTATTAGTGCCAGAGCAATTGCAGGGTTTCAACTCTGTCTCTCCTGTTGGCGACCCTTGCATGGCTGCATTAGTAGTAGAGTGCAAAGTGGCTGAGCTGCTATGCCTCACCTGCCCAACACAGAGAACATGCAGACATGTCAAAGCTATTCAGGGCGATACAGCAACAGAAGCTGCATCTCTAGAAGACAGAGAAGAAGCCTGGTTGCACAATTTTGGCTTCGTATCTGGTAGAAGCAGTGCGCAACGGCGTGTAACCAGCATCTCACAGGTGAGGTCCTAATGTACGCGCTTGTGCTGTGCACATGCAATGCTTTCCAATGTGCTCGCCATGCTATTGGTCTCTGCATGTGTACAGGCTCCAATTGCAGAGCCTCGCCATACACATGCTGATGCATGAAAGGCAGTTGTCACGTCTGACAGAGCTGATGGCCGCTTGACCTTGCCAGACATCTGCTGTCCCTGTGTCTCTAATGATGTCAAGTGTGGTCGTGGTGCTTTGTGGAGTGCTGCTACTGCTTGCACAGCAACCAGACAGAATGTCCAGTCGTACATTTTCCACATGATCGAAGTACAGCCAGTCAGCTTGCTTGATATTTGCATGCAATCTGCACAATTAACCCAGTGCTACCTGATGCAGCTTGGTGTGTTTGCAGGTATGCTGCAGACTACCATTCTCAGGGTACGGGTTCCACATGCAGCAAGCAGCAGTACGAACACAGACAGCTCTGTTCTTTGTCTATTGCTCGGACTGCAGCAACTGTGTTGCATTCGCTGCTATGAAAGATGCAGAATCACCACGTACACTGTTTGAGGCCATATATGTAGACTGGCCCACTCCCCCTCAAAATGTACGAGAACAGCTGTCATGCAATGACATATGCGCTCAATCGCAAGCCAGAGTGGTTCAGGATTGTGCAATGGGTCATTGATGCTACCCACTTCCCTGGTGTGCTTATGCATTTTACATCAAGAGACAACCATGTTTGTCTCCCCTCAACTCTCAGATTTGTGAGCAGCGGGCGAGTGTTTTGGCTGATTGTGCAAGCCCACTTTGCTTTGTTATCATGGCCTCAAGTCACACAGGTGGTTACATTCACTGATGTGTGGCAGAACTCCCAGCTGGCATTGGTGCAGAAGCAATGTGCTTTGATGGGGCAGCTGACATTTCTGCCATAGAACAGATACTTTGCTCATGGCATTGATGTTGCGCGTCACCTGCGCTGGAAGCAGAGTATCTTTAGATAGGCATCTGCACATCTTACAATGACCAACGTGTGCAGTGGGAAGCGTCAGAGCATTTGCATGTGCACAAATATGTATATACTGGACAGCCGCTGCTGCAGCCATAGTAATGGCTCACACCCAATGGAGCATGCATGTAATCATTTTCAAATGGCACATGTATACAGTCGTGTAATCCCTTGTACACGTAAACCTGCATGCAGGGGCTGTGACAACAGTTGCTGCAATGCAGCTGTAGCCAACTCGCATGCGCAGTACCACATGCAAAGAAAGTGTGACACAGGACGGATACGCACACACATGCGCAATGTTGCCACCATGGAAGGGTTAAACGCTGACGGTACAGCTGTGACTCAAGTCTTTCACTGAATCATCAATGACATGACTTGTCATCGTTGATGGCAGTGAGTCATCTGGCTATGACTCCTGACAGGCATAGCACAGCCGTGTTGATTGTGAAGACAATCTACAGGCACCGACGTTTCCTTGCTCGTATTAAGTAGCATCATGCATATAAAAGTGCCACAGCTGCTGCATGCGCTGTTACGTACTCTTGCGTGATATTATGTCTGACTGTCCTTGGACTGTGTTGCAAAAGCCGCACCTGTTCTGGAAGACACAATCTTCGACCGAACTGAATATAACAGTGCCAACTGCATATGCAATGCATGACATGCACGATGTAGACCATATTGACTGGCCATGGGCTGTGCATGCATGCTTACAGTTATCAAACAGCCGCAGCTATTCCTTATCAGTGAAGAAGTTCTTCAATGACATTAGAATGACTGTACGGGATTTTCCACATGCGAGGGCCGCTGTGCCTTTATAGGTGTTTAAAATACTGCATATCGACAGACACACGCAGCAGTGATGCACCACGTCTAATGGTACTGGATCGACCATGATGAGCTGCTCAGCTGTCAGACCACTGATTGTGAACATGCTGGCACACTTCTTCACTACCTGCTTCTGGTTGGGATGCGTGCACTTTGCATGCACAAGCTTTTCCAGCACAGAAATTGCTGGCACACGCGTTGCTGCCTCATGCTTTACTAGCACATGCTTTGCTGGCACAGGCTTTGTTGGCACACGCTTTGAAGGCACATGCTGCATGGTCCTAGGCTGTGCTGACTCAGGCTGTGCAGGCTCAGGTCGTGCTGACTCAGGCTGTGCTGACTCGGCATGATCTGACTCAGACTGTGCTGACTCAGGCTGCTCTGACTCAGACTGTGCTGACTCAGGCTGCTCTGACTCAGGCTGAACTGGCTCAGACAATGCTGCTGCCGATCTCTTGAATCCATAGACGATACACCTGTCTTCTGTTTTTGCCTGTGCTCAGTAGGTCCAGAAGCTGCTGCAAGGTCTCTAAATCCTAGCTGTCAAACCTGCAAGGATAACAGAAGCCTTTTGAGGCACTGATGTGTGTG
>JAABUO010009307.1_pt1 | contig 11002 bp, 7 predicted proteins | sample 5559291 | NCBI WGS metagenome assembly JAABUO01 (sample SAMN10711878, study PRJNA513372) | rock metagenome | isolation source: Antarctica rocks | place: Antarctica: Victoria Land, Finger Mt sud | reverse complement strand
ACCGGACGACGCTCCGGGTCCCGGCCGCCGAAAATTACGTGCTGACGTTCCAAAACGCCACCGACCGCATCTTCCCGTTTGTCGATGGTATTCCCGTCGCTGGCACGAGTGTCCACCACAGCGCGATTGATCTGCCGCTGACGCCCGGCGCTCACACGGTCGCCATTCTCGCGGCGCATTACGGGCGGGCGAAGCTGTTCGGCTACACCGGACGCTTTGACACCATTGACGTCAAAGGACTTGCCGGACCGGCCCGCCTGCGCGTCTCCGATGGCCCCGGCACCCCCCTAACTGCCTGGCGCATGGTGCCGGCTGCGGACAACCATGCCGTTCCGCCCGCCCCGGACGCGCCCGGCTGGACCGACGTCAAGATCGCCGAAGACGCTTTCCACGGCCGCGAGGGCTACGCCTGGTTCCAGGCAACCCTGCCGGCAAATCTGCTTCGGAATGGTCCGGGACAAAGCCAGGTCCTCTACTTCGCAAGCGTGGACGATAACGCGACGGTTTTCCTGAACGGCAAGCAAGTCGCCTACCACGAGGGCTGGAACGAAGCGTTCAATGTGCCGGTGGACGCCGCCCTTGCCACCGGGCAGCCGGTCACTTTGACTCTGCTGGTGCAGAACTCGAACGGCCCCGGCGGTCTGGACGGCCCGATCACTCTGCTGTCGTACCGCTCCGACACTCCCGCCGTCGGCTGGAAAATGCGCGGCGGCGTCGAGACAGACCTGACGAACTCCGCCTGGAAGCCGCTTTCTCCGGCGGCAGTGCCGGGCACCCCGCGCTACTACCGTGCGCGGTTCACTGTCGTGCCGCCCGGCGCGTCCGGGCCGCACCCGATCCTGCGCCTCGTGACGAAGCCCCTGTCCGCCGGCTTCGTCTGGCTCAACGGTCACAACTTGGGCCGCTACCCGGAGAAAATCCCCATCAACGGCCTCTACCTGCCGGAAAGCTGGCTGCGGCGCGGCGAAAACACGCTGGTCGTCTTTGACGAGAACGGCAACCGCCCCAACGACGTCGCCCTCACCGTCGAAACCGTCGCCAGCCGGATGGTAACGGAGATGACTGCCCAGGCAAAAACGGCAGCCAAGTAAGATGGCCGCCAAGTAAGACGACCGCTAAATAGGCTTGCGCTCCGCCCTGACCCTCTTCATGCGAAAAAGCGTCATACGAAGAGGGTCAGGGTATGCTTGTGCCGGTACTTATCCCACAACTGGGAAAACCCCGGTGCGCTGCGTGGCACCCTTCTTCCGGCGTCAATCTGTAAGCACTCCCGCATCAACCGGCGGGGCTTCTTTTGTAGAAATGGCAGCCCAGGGACGGCAAAATGCCGGTCGCCACTGCGCCCGCAACGTCAAGAGGACGGTGAAAATGGCCCGCGACTAATGCCCAGGCCTGCACGGCGGCCAGCGGCAGAGCCAGGGCCAGCCAGCGCGGGTTCCAAACCGCAAGGCAGGTGCCGGCGGCCAGCGCCAGGGTTTCGTGGCCGCTTGGGAACGAATCCCGGCCCGGCCAAATGTGAAAATGCTTGCCGCCTTCAGCCAGCGCCACCCCAATCCCAATGCCTAACCCGCTTCGCAGCCAGAAGTCGAGAGCGCTTCGGGTGGGCTTGTGCGGGAAAGGGAGCAGCGGCGCGGCGGCGACCAGGAAAAGCAGCAGCGCATTGATGGCGTTTGTCAAAAGGCCGAACATAACGGATAATTCGGCAGATGCCGGCGGTTTTCCTATCTCCGGCGGCAAATCGGGCAGGAATTGGCCTTCCTCGGACCGAACTTGTCGCTGAGGACTCCTTGCTCATGCCGGATATTGCTTCTTCTGATCTTGCTTCTTCTGATCTTACTTCTGCCCCCGCTTCCTCGGAAGACATAGACGACCAGGACGTGACGCCGCCGGAGCTGGTCATCTCGCCCGGCCTGAGTGACCCGTCGCTATACCTGAACCGGGAGCTGTCCTGGCTTGCGTTCAATGAGCGGGTGCTGGGCGAGGCGCGGGACCGGGCGACGCCGCTGCTGGAGCGGGTCAAGTTCGTCGCGATTGCTCACTCCAACTTGGACGAGTATTACATGGTTCGGGTTTCCGGCTTGCAGCAGCAGGTCGCGGCGGCCATGACCGACGTGTCCCCCGACGGCATGACTTCCGCCGAGCAGTTGTCCGTCATCCGGGCGCGGGTCGGCCCGATGCTGTCTGAGGCCGCCGGCGTGTTTCAGGACTTGCTGCTGCTGCTGCGGGCGGCGGGCATCGAGATACGCGAACATGCGTCGCTGTCTCGCGCCCAGCAAAAGGCGCTGAAGACCTATTTCGAGCGCGACGTTTTTCCGGTGCTGACGCCGCTTGCGCTCGGGCCGGGCCATCCGTTCCCGCATATCTCGAACCTCAGCCTCAATCTCGCCGTCGTCGTGCGGGACCCCGAGCTTGGCGAGCGGTTCGCCCGCATGAAAATCCCCGGCGTTCTGCCGCGCTTCGTGCCGTGCCTGCCCGACGAAACAAACGCGAAGCCGTGTTTCGTCTGGCTGGAACAGGTCATCGCCGCCAATTTGGAGTCGCTGTTCCCCGGCCTGCAGGTCACCGAAAGCCACCCGTTCCGGGTCACCCGTGACGCCGATTTAGAGATTCAGGAAGACGAAGCCTCCGATCTGCTGCAAACGGTCGAGCAGGGCCTGCGGCGGCGTCAGTTCGGCGATGTCGCCCGGCTCGAAGTCACCACCGCCATGCCGGCCCGGCTGCAGGGCCTGCTGATTGAGAACCTGCTGGTAGACCCCGCCGACGTCTATGCGCTGCCCGGTCCGCTCGGCTTGTCGGATTTAATGCAGATCTGGAAGCTGGACCGGCCTGACCTCAAAGACCCGCCCCTGCTGCCGTTTGTGCCTCCGGCGCTGGCCGACCCCGACAGGTCTATTCTGGACGTCATCGGCGAGCAGGATGTCCTGCTGCATCATCCCTACGACTCGTTTGGCCCGATTTTAGACTTTATCAAGACCGCCGTCAGTGACCCCGGCGTTCTCGCGGTCAAGCAGACCTTGTACCGGGTCGGCAGCAACTCGCCCATCGTTAAGTCTCTTGCGGCGGCCCGCGACGACGACACTCAGGTCGCCGTTTTAGTGGAGTTGAAAGCGCGGTTTGACGAAGAAAACAACATTGAATGGGCCAAAGCCCTGGAAGACTCCGGCGTCCATGTCGTCTACGGTCTGGTCGGCCTCAAAACCCATTGCAAAGTCGCGCTGGTGGTCCGAAAAGAGCAGGGTGGGGCTATGCGCCGGTATGTCCATCTCGGCACGGGCAACTACAATCCGATTACGGCCCGCATCTACACCGACTTGTCGCTGTTCACCGCCCGGCCCGACATCGCCGCCGACGTCTCCGAGCTGTTCAACCTCCTGACCGGCTATTCCCGGCAGCGCCGCTACCGTAAAATTCTGGTCGCGCCGGTCAACATGCGCGAGCGCTTTTTGCAGATGATCGCCCGCGAGGCCGAATGGGCCAGGCGCGGCAAGCCGGCCCGGCTGGTGCTGAAAACAAACACGCTGTCGGACATCCCGATCATCCACGCTTTGTACGCCGCCGCGCAGGCCGGGGTCAAAATTGATTTAATCGTGCGCGGGGCCTGCTGCCTGCGTCCCGGCGTTCCCGGCGTCTCCGAGAACATCCGGGTCGTCTCGCTCGTCGGACGCTTTTTAGAGCATTCGCGTATCTACTATTTTCAAAATGGCGGCCGCTACCAGATTTACTGCGGCTCGGCGGACCTGATGCGCCGCAATCTGGACCGCCGCGTGGAAGTGCTGTTCCCGGTGGAGGACGCCGCGCTGAGAAAGCAGCTTCGGGACGACATGCTGGAAATGTACCTGAAAGACACGGTCAATACGCATGTTCTCCAGCCCGACGGCTCCTATGTCCGCCGCCGTCCTGCGTCCGGTGAGGCCCCGTTCAGCGTCCAGGACTGGTTTCTCGCCCGTCACGGTTCTCCTGTCAGAGAGGCTAGACCTCTTTCGTAAGGCTGCCGCCTTCATTCCTCAAAGCCTCTGCCTTCGCGGACCGAGAAATTGGCCTTGCAGGAAATTGGCCTTACAGCGTGTCTTCTGTCCATGCAGGTGGGCAAGTGCACTTCTAAAGCCCTGAAATTCCATTCCAGGTTACTTATCCTGATCGCCCGGATAGGCCGCTTCTTTGTCCGCTTTCATGCCGCCTGCATGAGTGCGGCGGCAGCCCCGGCACATTCTGTTACCGTAATTTCGAGCGGGCGGGCCTGCATCTTGTCCCGACCGGCATGGTCTGGAAAGAAATTGAGCAGGGAAAAAATAAGGGAAAAATAGTTGTGTAATTTATTAGAATAACATGGAACAATCTCTTAAGATTTTTCGGGAGTGTTCTCTCTCTTATGACACAGAAAGACGGCATGACCGCAGCCCCCGACACCACAACCAGCCCGCTTCGGACCTCACTGCGTCCCGCCTGCGCCCCACGCGAGTCTCCGCGCTCGATTCTGGGCATGGCGGTGTGCGGCCTGCTGATGGCAGGGGCGACGCTCGGCGTCTTCCTGCGCGGCCCGGCTCTGCTGCCCGTGTTCCTCTTCTGCACCGTGCTGGCGCTGCTGGCGACCCTGCTGCCGGCGACCGGGCCGCGCGGGCAGCGGGTCGGCCTGCTGCCGTCGGTGGGGCTGGCGGGTGTGCTGCTGCTGCCGCTCGGGCTGGCCCTGCTGCCGCTGCTGCTGGCAAACGCTGCCTATGCATTCTCGCGCGACACGCCGCTCTCCCGGCGGCTGGCGCACGAGCGTGGGGCGTGCCTGCTGCTGGCGGTGCTGGCGGGCGGGCTGCTGCCTGCCGTCCTCGCACAAGGTCTGACGCGGGCGTTCCTGGCGGCGCTGGTGTACAGCGCCGTTTTCATGGGCGGGCGGCTGTTCAGCTTGGGGCGGCATCAAGGGGCGGAGCGGACCGTGCGCCGCCGTGCGTTCCAGAACTGGCGTCTGGAAGCCGTCACGCTTTGCGCCACGACGCCGGCAGTGCTGCTGATGGCGCTGGCGCTGCCCAAGTTTGGCCTGGCCGGCCTGGCCGGGGCGACTGCCCTGCTGGCGCTGATGGTGGTCGTGGCGCATTTTGGGTTTGAGGTGGCCGGCCTGCGCGAGCAGGTGCGGGCGATGGAGAAAATCAGCGCCGTGACGGTCTCCCAGACCAGTGCGCCGCGCGTGGTCGATCTGTTTTTACAGCTCAGCACCACGCTTGTGTCCTGTGACCGGGCGGTGCTGTGGCTGACCGACGAGTCCGAGACCCGGCTGAACCGCAATGGAAACAGCGCCGTGAGCGTCCGCTTCGGAGAAGGACCGGCCGGACGAGTGGCCGAGCGAAAAGAGTCGCTGCTGGTTCGGGACGGTGCGCGTCACCCACGCCGGAGCGCCCAGGAGCAGCGCTCCGGCGCTCAAGAGCGGCGCGGCGGGAAACCCTCGTTTGCCCTGCTGCTGCTGCCGCTGGTCGCAGGAAACCGAGTCATGGGCGTCGCCCAGCTTGAGCGCGATGCGCCCGGCGCGTTTTCCCGCCGCGACCTCTCGCGCCTTCAGCCGCTGGCGAGCCAGGCGGCGGCCACCCTTGCCAATGTCCGCGCCCACCAGGATATTTACAGCCAGGCCGTCACCGACGCCCTGACCGGCCTCTTCAACCGCCGCCACATTCAAACGGTGCTGGCCGACGAGCGCCGCCGCGCCCAGCGCTACGGCCACCCGCTGTCGGTCATCATGCTGGACGTGGACGGCTTCAAGTCCTACAACGACACCTACGGCCATGTCCAGGGCGATGTTCTCCTCAAGATGATGGCGGGCATCCTGCAAAGCCAGGTGCGCGGCGCGGACAGCGTCGGGCGCTTCGGCGGCGAAGAGTTCATCGTCGTCCTGCCCGAAACCCCGCCCGACGAAGCCTTCCAGACCGCCGAGCGCCTCCGCCTCGCCGTCGCCCATACCATCTTCCCCGGCTTCGCCGGCGACCCGAACCTCGCCGTCTTTAAAACCATTAGCCTCGGCGTCGCCACCTATCCCGACATCACCGACGACACCCAGGCCCTCGTCACCCTCGCCGACAACGCCCTCTACCGCGCCAAGCGCAGCGGCCGCAACCAGACGGTTCAAGCTGGCACCGAAGCTTTAGTCCTGGAACGAGAACACTGAGCAAAAGCTTAATCTCGGCTTTACTGCCGGACGTTCTTCCTAAGTTCCTGCACCAGAAGATGCACTGTCGTACACGGATTGTCCTGCTGCGGGTTGTGCGCCGCGCCATACTCCGCCAACAGCCGCTCCGCCCGCCGGATAGCCTCTTCCTGACGCTCTTCCAGTTCCCGGTACATAGTCTCGCTGTTCTTTCGGTATTCATGCCCAAGACGCTGCGTGAGTATTGGCCCATATTGCTTGCGGCTGAGAGCATTGTGGTGGTCGTCAAAGTGCAGCAGATACCACAATTCGAACGCTTCGTTCGTGTAAGCGACTTGGAACCCGGCGGCTTTCGCTTTCCGAATGGCGCTGTTAAAAGCATCAGGTTCAAACGAGTCTCGGTCAAAAACGCACCAGCACTGGTCATAACTCTGTGCTTTCTGTTCCTGCCTCAGCCGTATCGCCTGATCCACTAAACTCACCGTGTTGTATCCGGTTCCTACAACTTCCAGAACTCGGCCAGGCACATGAAAGCTCTTAAAGTAGTTAACTTCTGTTTCTGTGCCTTCGCAGATAATCAGAAAAATTTCTTTGACATCCTGGCTGTCTACCCGCCGCTGCTCTCGCGTCCGTGCGGCCTGCGGCTGGAACTGCGGCTTTTGGCTCTGCTCTTTTCGGACTTTTTGCTTGCGGTCAGGCATGAACTGGCTCCCGTTCCGCCGCTTCTACGTCTTGCACGTCTTCCCGCTTCTGCGCCCACGGCAGACGGCTCAAATCCCCTAAAAACGGGATGGCTCCGTAGCGTCCTTCCAAATACTGCTTCTCAAATGCCGCATCACTCCGCACCCGGTACTCCGCCAGCGACGCCAAATGCGTCGCGCCCTGCCGGTCTTTCTCCGCAAACCAGATTTGGTCCCGCCGAAACAAAGTCTTGTCCAGCAGGTTCGTGTCATGGGTCGCAAAGATAAGCTGCGCCCCGTTCGGGTTGGTCAAAGGCGAGTGGAACATCTCAATAATCCGCCGTGTCATCAGCGGATGCAGCCGCGCATCCAGTTCATCCACAAACAAGATGTTTCCATAACTCAGAATGCTCCAAAGTGGGCCTGCCATAGCAACTAGCTTGCGTGTTCCTTGAGACTCATGTTTGTCCAAGTCGAAAACTTCAATGTCCTCCGGTGTTTCTAAAGGTTCTCTTGTTCGGTGGACAACAAAAATTCGTTGCGAGAACTCCTCAATGATCTGGTGCTTGGTCTCGTCTGGTAATTCTCCGGGCAGCATGTCCAGTGAAGGAACTTCGCCAGCGTCCATTTCTCCAATGCCTAAATCCAAGCTGCGAATAAAATGGAGCAACCTTGCTTTTCGTTCTGGGTGACGCAAACAAGCCATCGTAAACCGGCGGAAACGATCATCTTGCAACCCTGTTTCTACCGCAAAAGCACGAACCCATTTCAGAATTTTTTGGGCGATCTCGCCATTAAAGAGGGCCGTTACAGACAAAAATAGTGCCTCGTTGCGTGTTTTTGATTCCAGTCCTCTTCCCTCTTTATAGCCAGCCCGAACATCAAACTCTCGTCCATCACGGACAAACAACGCGGCTTCTTTCGTCCTCGGCACATGGAAAAGCCACTCGGAAACTATTTGCAGTTTGTCCACTTCAAAACCGTATCGGTATTGCCGTTTGTCCAGCAGAAACACGATCTCAAAAAACGACGGCTGTGCGCGGCTTTCTCGGTCCAGCAAAAACGGCTCTAAACCAGCCTGAGCAGGTGTGACATCTTCTCGCGCCGACATGACAATCATCTCACGCATGAAGCGCAGCGCTGTTCCTAAGTTGCTTTTGCCGCTGGCATTCGCCCCGTAGACGGCGGCGCTTTTAAGCAAGCTCAGGTTTTTGCTGGTGGGAATGACGTTGTTGGTATCAAGCGCTGGGTCTTCCGACGTGAGATTGGCCGCAATCATGCTGAACGTGGTCTTGTCCCGAAACGATTTGAAGTTGCCGATGGTGAATTCAATGAGCATATCGCGCTCCTATTTACGGGTTATCCGTAATTTACAGTCTAATTTATGTTTTTGTCACGCACATCATTGTACCTGATGCACTGCATAATCATGGCAAATAGGTTTTGACGCTGTTGAAAACCTCCCTGTCTGGGTATGAGGAGGCAGTACGCGCACCGCAAAAGCGCCCTAAAAAAAACGTACCTAAAAGTCAAACTGTTTAAGATTAGATTGTTGAGGTTCTTATGACAGACAGCAGATTTGAAAAGCAAGACCCACGCACACAGTATCCGCAGCCGCCATTCAAAAAGCAGCCGCAGCCCGCGCCGGGGCTGGAAAGCCAAATGGACCCGGTTCCCGACTGCGGCGAAACGACCTACACCGGCTCCGGTAAGCTCGCCGGGCGCAAGGCGCTCATTACCGGCGGAGACTCCGGCATCGGACGCGCCGCCGCCATCGCCTTTGCGCGGGAAGGCGCAGACGTTGCCATCGGTTACCTGCCGACCGAAGACGCCGACGCCCGCGAAGTCGTCGCACTCATTGAGAAAGAAGGCCGCAAAGCCGTCGCCATCCCAGGCGACATCACCGATGAAGCGTTCTGCAAGTTCCTGATTGAAGCGGCGGTAGAAGGTTTGGGCGGCCTGGACGTTCTCGTCAACAACGCCGCGTCCCAGGTCACCGCGCCGAACATCCTGGACATCACGACGGAGCAGTTTGATCGAACGCTCAAGACGAATTTGTACGCGCTCTTCTGGATCACCAAAGCCGCCATCCCGCACCTCCCGCCTGGCTCGTCCATCATCAACACGACTTCGATTCAGGCGTATCAGCCGTCGCAGGCGATTACCGACTACGCCATGACCAAAGCCTGCATCGTAGACTTCACCAAAGCGCTCTCTAAAACAATGATCGAAAAGGGCATCCGGGTCAACGCCATCGCGCCCGGCCCGTTCTGGACCCCCTTGCAGTCCAGCGGCGGCACGACCGAGGAAAAGCTCAAGAACTTCGGCTCCGAAGCGCCGCTTGGTCGCCCCGGTCAGCCCATCGAGATCGCTCCGGTCTATGTCCTGCTTGCCTCCCAGGAAGGCAGCTACATCACCGGCGAGATTTACGGCGTCACCGGCGGCGTCGGGATTGCGTAGAGACTTCCCCCCCAGCTTCCAACAATGGGGGAGCCGGGGAAAAACCCGTAGGGGCAGGTCCCCGTGCCTGCCCTTCTTGTGTTGTGCCTGCCCTTCTTGTGAAAGGGTGCACACGGGACAAGAGGGCAGGCACGGGGACCTGCCCCTACTTCTTCTGCATCATCAAAACGCAGGCAAACAAGCCTAGCGCCCCGGCGATGCGCCAGGGGTTCAGCGGCACACGCGGCACCCCGAACCAGCCGAAATGGTCAATCACGACCGCTGACAGAAGCTGCCCCAGCACCGTCGCTGCAATCACAACTCCCGCACTGACTTTCGGAATGCCGATTAGCCCAATCGTCACCGCGAACGCCCCCAGCAGCCCGCCGCCCATCCACACCCACCAGTGCACTTTCGTGAGCGCCCCCAGCTTCCCATGCCCCAGCACCCCGAACGCCGAAAACGCGCCCAGCACCACCGCGCCGACCACAAACGACAGCAGCGCCCCCAGCATCGGGGACTTCACCGCACTCCGAAGCTGAGCGTTCAGCGCATCCTGCACCGGCAGCCCAACCCCGGACAGCGCGATCAAACCAATTAACAAATACTGCAACTCGGCTCCGATCCTGCCAGGCAAACATCGGCCGGCAGGAAGAGTTTACCCAGGTTTCCTGAAAGCGCCATGAACACGTCTTTCAGCGCATTTCTGCGCGGAGACCGGATTGGGGCGGTTCCATCGCGCCGTCCACGCTGTCGGCGTGTTCTTCCAAATGCAGTTCGCGCAGCCCCGGCATCTCCGTCAGAGAATTGTCCTGCGGCGCGTAGCCGACCAGCGTCCGAGTGTCGGAAATATCCAGGCGCTTGAAGCGGTTGTCGCTGACGCCATGCAGAATAGCGAACGGCAGGTCGTCACGGGCGTCAATGCACCGTTGAAGAAGCTGGGTCAAATCGCGCTCCGAAACAAAGTCGTCCAGCACATCCAGACCCGACTCCTGCTGCACTGTCGTCACCGGCTGGAACGCGCCGATGCGGACGGCAACCGCGCTGACGCCTTCTTTCTCCGCCATATACCGGCACAGCGCCTCGCCGAAGCACTTGGAAACGCCGTACAAGTCGCCGGGCCGGACCGGCTCGGTGTTCTTCACCTGCACATCCGCCGGGTAGCCGCTGACCGCGTGAATGGAAGACGCATACACCACGCGCTTGACCCCCGCCGCCTTTGCCGCCGCGAACAGGTTGTACGTCCCGACAATGTTCGTTTCCAGCAGGTCTTTCCAGAGCGCGTTCGGGTCTGGGTTGCCCGCCAGATGCACCACCGCGTCCGCCCCCGCGCAGACTTCTTTCAGCCTTTCTAAATCCGCCAAATCTGCCGTGACGACTTCGCCCCAGGCGTTTAGCCGCTCGATGCCCTCTTCATCCCCGCGCACCATCAGCCGCAGGGCGTAAGTGCCGTGCATCTGCTCCGCAAAATACGATCCGATATGGCCTGCTGCTCCCGTCACCAACACGCGCTTCATGTCCTGTTCCCCACTTCGTTGCCTCTTACTGCCGTGCTTGTTCCCAAACAAAGCCGCAAAAAAACGTGCCGAAATCGCAAACTCAGTGTATAATTGCTTATGGAGCATCCACTCGCGTTCAGCCCCCGCTGCCCTTTTGTCGCCAATACCGTCTTTGCCGCTGCGCTTGCAGCGGCTCTTCTGCCGCTGGCAGGCTGCGGCGGGAGCAGCTCCAGATGTTGTGGCGACCGAGCACCTGTCAATTC
>JAABUO010009306.1_pt1 | contig 11003 bp, 10 predicted proteins | sample 5559291 | NCBI WGS metagenome assembly JAABUO01 (sample SAMN10711878, study PRJNA513372) | rock metagenome | isolation source: Antarctica rocks | place: Antarctica: Victoria Land, Finger Mt sud | reverse complement strand
GCACCACAGAATCCCTAGACAGGGTAACACAATCCTTAGGCAGGGTAAACCCATCCCAAGACAGCATACAACAGTTCCTAGGCAGGGCAACACAGCAAGCTGCAGTGCTCCTGCCACCAACTGACTGGCTGACACAAGGGGAACCCGATACTAAGCTGCAAAAAAGTCTGTAAAAAGACATCAGCCATTTGTTTCCTCTTCAGCTGCTCTTCTTCCCTCAGGATGTGCCACAGGCTGTTTGTCTTGTGGCTTACAATGCATCTTTTGGCAGTTGGTGGCCATGCAAGAAATGTCTTCAAAATTCTGTTTCCTGCTTGTCTTTGCTTGCGATGTGACTGGTCTGCGGGTATACTCAGGCTTCCTCTTTGCCTTCCCCTCTTCTTCTTTGTCACGCCCCTTCTTTGACCTCTTCCTTGCTGCCCAGCAGGTGTACTCAGGCTACCTCTTTGTCTCTCTCATCTTCTTTGTCCATGCCTCTTCTTGTTCCTCTTTGCCTCTTCTTCTTTGCCTGCTCTTCTTCTTCTTTGTCCATTCCTCTTCTTCCACGTGGTCCTCTCTGGCCTGCAGGTGTACTCAGGGGCAGCCTCAGAGACAGCCTTCATTGGCAAGGAGTCACCAGGACCTCAAGCATATGATCAGCATGGCTCTGGGATAGGCAGGCAGGTCAGTCTCACGCTTTGCCTTTTGGACTTGCCTACTGGACGGTGCACTGCCTTTCGACTTCCCTATCAAAGGTTGCACTGCCTTCTAGATTTCCATTTTGCACGTCGCGCCTATTGACTTCCCTGTTGAATGCTGCACTGCCGTTTGTCATTTTTCATGATGCCTTCTTTTAATATGAGGATGCCTGGGGCAGTCTGCAAGTGCCTTTTGCAAGTCACTATGGTCTTCCATCAGCTGACTGTTGACCTTCCCTGGCATTTGGTTTCAAGTTTGGTTGGTCAAGTTCTCTGAGGGCCTCAGACATACAAATCACAATCAGAAGGCAGGCCACTCACACTTTGCCTTTTGAATTACCCATTGAAGGGTGCATTGCCTATTGCCGCTTGTATGCTGCCTTGTGATTCCTTGAGAGTGCCCTAGGGCAGTAGGCAGTTGCCTTGTGGCACTGCTCACCCTGACACATGAGCTAGGCAGGTGCAAATACAATAGCGTTTTAAAATAGGCAGAACCTTATGTGCATACAACACACAGTAGCTTAGCTATGCTTTGGATGCATAGAACTGCCTGACAATGTTGTTCTTTTTCGTCCTCTTCACGTGGCTGCAGTGCAGACTCTCTTAGTAAAGGCTCATGCACCAGATTTCTGCACTTATGCTGATAGTACTTGGTGCTTGCAACTGCAGAATTGAGTCCATGGACTAAAAGCTGCAATAAAACCAAAACTGAAACGTTTGCATTGCATCTGCCAGTGTAGAGCGCACCTTTGTGCCGCAAAAGGGCGTTGAAAAGAAGAGTTGCATGCCAGCAAAGCAGAAATTGTGCCTCTTGTGCTGCAGGCATTGTCAGCGAGGAGCAATGCACCAGAGTGCCACATTGGGCAGGCGGACCGATTCAGGCAGAAGGAGGATGCGGAGTTTGGAACCGGCCTGTTCCGGCATAAGGGAAGCCTGGGACGGCAGGGCATTTCCACAAAGCCCTCCTTGCCGTCATACAGCCTGGGTGCCTCAACACGGGATCAGATGTACAAGGTACAGCTGCACTTGGGGGCTGCAGGATGTAGGGGTTGTCTTTTCTTTTCTTGGGTTTTTTCCCTTCCTTTTCTTACTCAGGACTGCCCCACCACCCCAGGGGCTGAAAGACCAAGGCAAGGTTGAGGTTTACTTGGGATAGCCTCAAGTTTCTCTGCATGCTGAATCGCCTAGCAGCGTTGTCTTTCTGGTCCTTTCTTTCCCTTGGGGGACTGCAGAAAAGCAGGTCTAGGTGATTTGATGAGCCTGATACTGCTTGTTCCTGGAAGCAGTCAGACAGTCCACCACAGCTGTCTGGCTTTACTGACTCATGCCTGTGACAATAACAACAATGTTAAGGTTTACGCTTTCCGGTTCATGATGAGCTAGGCTCATGCAGAGCAAGTTTTGTCTCTCCTGTGGCTCCAAAACTGGTCTAAGTACCTCTCTTGTTGCTGTTCATGCATTCCTGACTTGGCGGCATGAGAGAATTGGGATCCTGGGTGGTTTGGAGGAACCCCTGTGAACAATGTCTTGCTGAAGCCGTACAGTCTGGCTGTGTTTGCATTGTAAAAAGTGGACCCTACAAATGCACCTGTTATTGCTACACAGGCGTTTCTGACGAGGCGGCACGAGAAGACAGGGGTCTTGGGGGGGCTGACGGGGCCCGGTCCCAACACTGCAGTCCCTCAGAGCAGCCTTGGTCCCCAGAAAACATCTCTGCACACCTCAGGCTCTCGATGGAGCTTCAGTCACAGTCGAGTGAGTCACTTTGACCTGTTAGTCTATGGTGTGTTTTGAGTCACATCTATGAACAGTTGGCTTAACTCATGCGGAGATCAGCTTGTGCTGATCTCAAACTGTTGTGTGATTGAAATGATGATTTTACGCTTTACAACACTTTACCATGCCTCACAGCAGATGTGCAGTAGCTTCACTAGCTGGATCCTGCAGCTGTGCCGTCACATGACTACCAGAATGGAGGGCCTTTCAAACCCTGCTTTTTGCCAACTCCAAGCACCTTGTGCACATCTATCTAGCAAAAGCTGTCTGCATGATAAGCTACATTGACCCTGGGGCCTCTTCCTTCTTTTTCTTGTAGCTCATATTTGCCACTGCCTACAAAGCATGGCGAACTGCTGCAGGGAATTGAATGCATGCATGCATATGCTGAGCCAGGCCCATGTCTAGTGCTGACTCTGTGTTGTGTGCCTTGCAGCGTATGGGCAACACCAGCAGCGAAGGGACACCAGGGCCGGGAACATATTGTGTCTAGTACAACAGCCCAAAAGTCAATCAATGTTGTGAAGCTGGTTTCGTTGCTGTTCTTGATTTCTGCTTGTATACATGCTGATATACTTTTTTCAAAACTGCAACATGCGCAAGTCAGTACGTACACAGTATGTACTCACAGTCAAGGAACTTTCGCCTGCAGTTGCATGCGTACAATTTTGTATGCGTTTGGGCGTGCGTGAAGTGTCTGAGTGGATGTGCTGGACCTAGAGTTCAAATATGAAACGGCAAGATGATCCTCGGAACTCCCGAGATCGCATCGGTTGCCGTGTTTGACACGGACCAGATTCGCTCTGACTGGCAAGGCCAATGATTGCTTCAATTATGGGCCTTGTCAGGCTAGCATTCAGTCAGAAGTAGAGAAGGCACTGTCACCGCTGAACGAGCTCTTCTGTGGGATCAGCAACGTCCAGAGGGTCCGCAACGCTGGGACTTGAACGCCGACACGGTACGAGATTCCAAGGCTGTCCCCAGCTTAGCAAGACTTAGTGTGATGACACGACATATCTGTTGACCAGCAGAGCCGATTTTGTTTAGAACCCGCCTTGACGGTTTTTAGTTGGCTCGAGCCCTCAGTCAAACGATGGTGCCGTCTGCAGGTGAGTGCCTGCCGAATCTGCAGCCGTTAGAGCCCGCTAGAACACCATTCCGCAACAGTGGGAAACCTGTATGCTTGACCGAAACTGAGCAGAAGATCAGCTGACATGTCTGGCTTTGATGACAGTAAACTCCGGGGAACGAAGGCATTCAGGTCAGACTCTGTGTTGTACTCAAGCTGATGCTGATTTACGCTACTTCAGGCAGGCGCCATTCAGCCTCACAAAGCTGTACTTATACAAGCATGACTTCTGCATCAGATCAAAGGACTACACAGAAGCTCGACAACTGTATGATGAGTGCACGTCCCAAGGATGTCACCATCATGAGCAACCTTGCACAAGTGCACATCAAGTTGGGGAACTACTGCCATGCTTTGGTTCATGCACAAACTGGCTTGGAACTGGAGCCAACTCATGTCAAGTGCTTGTACCGGTGTGGTGTAGCCAACAGACACCTGGGAAACTATGAGAATGCATTACTTGCTCTTCAGAAAGCTAAGCAGCTGGTGAGAACTTACAAGTGCATTTTTGCCCACATTCCCTGCTCGCAGGCATACAGCTGATGCACACAAGTCAGAGAATGGATGCCATAACAGTAACGCTTGAGCTATGACAAGTTGGCCCTTCACTGCATGTACAGCATCTTTGCCCAAGGCAACTCGGTTTGTTACAATGTGATATGAGGGAATTTCACATGTTGGCAATATTTAGCAGATCTAAAGGCCTTCGAAGGCCTATCAAGCACCTAAGATTCATTGCAACCTCAGTTTCATGTTGTACTTGGTGCTCACATCATGAGAACTTGCATGGCATGTCAACATTGTCCGCATCGTCTATTCTGTGGACAAGACATGCTGAGTCTACGATGCAGAATCCTGAAGATTGTGCTATCAAAGAAGAGTTGGCCAATGCTGAGGACTTGATGCAACAGCATTTGGGACATTTTGACCCTGCCAAACTCTATCTGACCCACAGTTTGGCCCGCACAACACTATGGCAAACTATGTTGGGCCACTGAAGTTCATCAGCATTCCTGGTAGATTTTCACCTGCAAACACGCCTCAAGCAGTTACAGGAACCTGCAAATGACTGGTTGATGTATCTTGTATGTGTGCTGAGCCCCAATAATTTCTACTTGTTGAACCATGTTGCAAGCATGTACATGCTTTTGACATACCTGTTGCACACCATGATGACACTATGGTTTGTGATGCTACTTGTCCTTAAATCTTGATCCAGTGGGAATCTATGGAAATGAGATGCCTGGCAACTATGCAGCGGTTTACTTTGCTTGCCCAAAACCATTTGTATATGTGCTATGTCTTCTGATGGAACTTCTATTTGTACGGCAGGCAAAGGCAGAAGGATCACTGTGACACAGGCAGTCAAGCCAGGGACGCTGTTGGCTGTTGGCAAGCCCCTAGGCATCAACGAGGTGAATGTTTCTGAATGTTGCCCTGCTGCACAGCTGCAGTTGCTGTGCAACAACGACCCTGTATAAAGGCTGCATTGTCAATGCATTGGACATGCTTTACTTCTACAGCATGTCCAAAGGCTTTGGTGGTCTGCCTTATGTTTGGTTGACAGCTGTGGGTAAGCACTACATGTATGGTTGATGCAGCAAGCCATATCAGCTTTGCATTGGCTGCTGCAGGATATTTATGGGTTGGTTGACAACTTGACACAGGCTTGCAGCAACAGCAAGCAAACTCTGCAGTGCATCTATGCTTTATGCGATGGTACCAAAGAATCAGTGGCAAACGTTCCAGATATTCAAATCTTTGCCAACAATGGCACAGGTATTGTGGATGATCCCTGTGTGTATCAGCATATACAACTGCATTTACTTGTACAGCAGATTTCCAAGCAATTCAGTACACAAGAGACCGCTCACACCTGCAAAGCTGAGTGCAAGTGTTTTGTCATGCTGCAAGGTCCTTGTCTGCTGTCCCCATGTCTACTTCATGTCTACTCCATGTCTACTTCATGTCTACTTCATGTCTACTTCATGTCAAGCAAGCTTTCTCTGCATCTATTGTTGCCAGTGCAATTTTTGCCAGGTTCCAACGATACAGTTGTTGCAGTGATCAGGGTATGTATATGCTATGGAAAGTACTTGCGTTTCATGATGTGTGCTATGAGCTGCAGAATGCTCAGCACACACAGAAGCAATGGACAGCAGCAAGGATGTCCGTGTTGTAAAATACAACTCTTTTGTAACAGGCAAGCATAGCCTTCTCTGCATACATGACATACATATGTGGTTCTGTTTTGGCTTTGCAAACCAGGCTGCATATTTTGCGGCAATGTATGTACATATATACTAAGGTGTTGTCTGGTCATGCTGTGTATGTGTCAACTGCCACCTGCAGCCTGACATTGTCTAAGGGCTGCCGTTCTTTGATTTCACATCATGACCTTGCTAACAGGTGGCGGACAAGCAGATCAGATTGCGCAAACTGACATTGTACTCTACAACAAGACGCCACAACCCAGGTATGCCCATCAATACTGCTGAAATACCATGTTGCCGCATCACGCAAATCATGCTTCAATTGGTTACTGGGTTGACCGTGTTTTTGCATTGTTGTGCAATTGTGGCACCGCAAGATTGCTGTCATGCCACATCTCACTGCAGTGCTCAGCAATGCATCAAATAGCATGTCTAGATTCTGTAACATAATGCAAAAGCACATGAAGCGCAGAGCTCATTCAGCTGGTAGTTGACTGTAGCGGACAGACTGCATTGCAGCAAACTCCCAAACAGAATGTGCATTAATGCAGAACGTACTTGGCTTTCATTGCTGGACTGCAGGGCAAATGCTCTGTACGGTGTCTTATCTTTGGTCAACCATTCCTGCTGCCCAAACAGCACCTACTATATCTTGAATGAAGCTGCTGTGCTGCGAGCTGGTCAAGATCTTGAACCAGGTAAAACTAACTGCAGTTTGCTCTCTGTAGCAACAAGAATGTTTGACAGGTAAAAATGACCATATCCTGTGCTGCAAACTGGTCTTGGATCTCGAAAACCCATGCTACGGGACACTTTAAAAGTATTCATGAGTCAAGTGCGCTGCGCAATATGCCTAAATCTGTTTGAGCTGTTTGCAAATGCGCTGCTCTTATTGGAGGCCGCCCTCCCCCCCCTCCCTGTGTTTGGATGCTGGTTGATGCAACAATGCAAGCAACATTCCTAGCTCAGGTGTGCCGCATCATCTCTTGTTGCTTCCCATGCATCATACCAGTTGATGTTAGATAGGACTGCGGTCCTGTTGGCATTGGTACGTCTCAAGACATCACTCATAGGGACTGCGAGCAGATTGCATCAAATGCTTGACGGCAAGTCTAATCCGCGCGGGCGAACAAGCGCCGTATGTGCATGAGGCATATAGCAGGCAGAAATGTAGAAGTGTTCAGATGCTCAAGCATGTTTTCCTCAACAGCCTGCAAAAGCTGCAGTGTTGCAAGAGTGCTGCAGAGTGTGTGCAACATGTTGGTCACAGCAGCATACCAGCACTTTGCATGCATCCAGGAGATGAAGTTACGATCAGCTACTTTGGGGACTTGTCAGGTCAAAAAGACTTGCGGCAAAGGACACTGGGAGTGGCTTGGCATTTTGCGTGCTCCTGCCCACGCTGTACAGTTGAAGAGGCGCTGCATTGGAAAACTCAGAGCGCGATTGACTGTCTTGGGACTGAGGCAGACAGGTATAACAGTCATGATCCTGACAGATACTCATATTCATACAGGTACTCAGCAAGCCCTGCATTCATTGCATCATTCTCATACCAGTCTGTCAAGTGTGCTAACGATACAAGCACCTTTGTGTTGAGCTTAGCTGTGTTTGAATCTGCATTTTTACACCTTGCACGCCCTGTGGTTTGTCATGTTGCATTTTCATAAACAACTCACTTACACGCTTGTTACCTCTTGCGATGTAGGCTTTACGGCAACAGTATTGTACGTACATGTATACAATTGGTACTGTACACATGTACAAGCATGCAAATTGTTTCTACAGTCAAGAATGTTGCAGAGCGGCACTTGCAACTGGAAGGAGGTCCCGCTATCTTGAGTTAGCAAGGGAGCTCAATCAGGGATTGAACATTTTGAAGGAGAGGCTCTGCAAGACTGACACACCCCTCAAACATCAACACTGGGCAATGTTTTCAGTTCTTGAAGCATACCTTTGCCTGTGGCAATGTTACGAAGCCCTGAAGGATACCAAAAAACTGCAAGAGGTACGTTGCAAGCGAAGCGTCCCTGCAGCAAATGACACTCTCCACCTACATTTCTCTGTCACTGCTGCTGTGTACATGGTGTAAAACATCAATTCCCAAAAACGGCTGTTTGCTTTGTTGTGCATGCGTATGATCCTTACTTTTGTGTTTGTCATGCAGCTTGCAAAAACTATATCAGCCATGTTCATCAGCACACAACCTTTCTCAGCTCCTCATGTCAACAGTATGGTGCGCATATCCAAATGCGCAGAAAGACTTTGTCCAGGTGAGCCACCAATGTTAACTGTCAAGTTGTCAGCAACAGCTGCTGCACAAAAGTGTTGGTTAGCTAGCCTCCTATGCTTGAAGCTACCGCATGCATGAATTCCAACAAGTTTAACAAAGATGTTTCACGGTACAGCTGGTAATGCTGGTCATGGTCAATTGTGTGTGAAGACCTACATGCAGCTACAGCTGTAGTGCAACAAGCTGTGTGCGCAATTGATAACAACATTGTTGGATACAGGTACAGATTGGGCTGAGAAGGCTAAGCATGATGCTCAAGCAGCTCTGAAAGTTCGATATGGCATCGAAGATGATGCACAAGGATGGCAAGGCTTGGAGATTGTAGCAAAACACATGAAGATCATGTATGCGCTGCCAGATTACGTTCCAGATCACTCATCAGATCACTCCTTGGATGACCCATAATACTCATCAGATTAGTGATGAGTATAAGATATGACGTCACATTTGTAGCACTGTGCCCAAATGCATTGCAATCATAGATGCACCTTTATGTCTACTGAAGTCTTGGTATCGTAGTCTGCAGCTGCAAAGCTATCCTTTCTTCCTATGTGTGATTCTCATGACCTGCAGCTCAGCTGCATTTGCAAACAAATACAGCCCCTGGAAACACAATGTAACCATTTGCAACACCACTTGCCAGGCTGTGACAGGGTGCTGAGTTATGGTTCTGTAATCTAGCAAGAATTGTTGCAAACTTTCGTGACGGTGTTTGTGCCAAGCTCCCAGTCAGAGTTATTGGTTTTGCAAGCTTGATATAAAAACCATTGCAAAAAATAGAAAAAGACAGGCTGAGATTACATAACCACACCCAAGACCTGATCATGTCATGACCAAGGACAACTCCCCTGGGGGGGGGCAAGTAGTGGATGCTTCATAGTGGATGCAAAACCCAGACTAAACTTGTTGTGGCAGAAAGGCTACACAAAACAATACAAGAAATCAAAGTTCTGAAACCAAGCACATGCGCTACCAAAGCAGCTGTCATCTGTGGCTGCCATCCTTGGGCAGAAGATGCCCGTACTGCTGTTGTAACAACTGTGCTGCATTCACCTCTTCACTAGGTGCTTCCTGCACCTCCTGTGACTGCAGTCTCATATGGTATGTCGGCCACGCTTCTGGTGGCACCATGAAGTCAGGCATGTCGCCTTCTGCAAAGTTTAGGTACGCCCTCTGTGTATCCAGTTTCCTGACAACAAGAGCTGGCACAGGCAGGGCAGGAAACATCACCAACTCTAAAGAGGATGTCAAGACCTTGTCACCAATGAAAACAGCCTCAACTTCGTCCAGGAAGGCATCTCCAAAGGTGCTGCGCAGCCACTGCTCATTGTAGTCATCAACAGCCTCCAGAAGCAGCTCACAGCCCCGAGCAGTGAGTCCAGCCATGCCGTGCTGAGCCATGAGCATCACTGTCTGAATGACCGATGGTGCATGCATTCTTTGACTCGTCTGTGCATCTGGTGGGTTGAACGCTGCCATTGCTGCCTGGTACACTTTGGCTGCCGGAGGTCCTGTGCCTAGTTGACCATGCAGCTGCGGCAGCACCTGCTCATGCAGCTGCACTAGAAGCTGATAGGCTGGCATGCCATCGTCGAGATGGGCAAGGATGCACAATGTGACGGCAGAGAAGGTTTTCAGGTTGGGTGCAGGCAGAGGTGCATGCATGCCATGCAGCAAGGCCAATGCCGCTATTGTGCCGGCCTTCCTGTCAGTGGAAGGACCAGTGCATGCATGCAAGAAAGCATTGCAAGCTGCAACTGGCAACGGCACGCTGTATTTCTGAGCTGCATACGCCAGCAGCAGCTCTGCGCCTGCATCAAGCAATGACACATGTCAGCAGCGCGCATGCTTTCCTTGTCTGCATACAGTTGGGGGTCCATAACATTGACTGGAGTGTCAATTTCGCAATGCAGGCCAGCAACCACACTCAGAGAAAGCTACTCAAGCTGACCTTGCATAGCCTTTGAGGCCTCACAGGCTAAGGCCTGTGCTATGCAGATGTAGCATTCTGGGTCAGTCACCCTCCATCCACAGCCATTCTGGTGTGCCCAGTGCCATGTCTCTGAGAGGCCTGGCTGACTGTTGACAGCCATGTGGGCCATCATTGCCGCATTCCACAGCTGCTTGTCAATGCCCTGCAGCTACAGGATCAAGCTGACTGGTTGAAGTGGATAAGTGCTGTGATGTACTCAGCTCAACAGCCACTCGCATGAGCAGATGGGCAAATGTGCATTCTATATGCATTGATCACCTACCCCAACTTACAGGGACAGGCACGGTAGCTTATGCTCTCATTGACTAGCTTATTCAGTGTTGCCACACACCCATGATCTCACCATTGCTTGCTCATCAGCCATTCAGTATGCTTGATGAGGCAACTTTGCACGTACTCACCAACATGCCATTCCAACATGCCATTGAAGCAGTCACTCACACAGTCAATCTTCACTCATGCTATCTTCATTCACACAGCTAAATCACACAGCAAATCATTGACCACCCTAAATAACTCCTTTGAAAAGTCACTCAGCATGTCGCCTGCTCATCTGCTTCAACAAGATTTGTTTAATGCAGCATGATTGTCTAGAGGCAATGTCGGTCTACATTGCAGATTGCCATGTTACCTGATCAATTGCCTTGCGCTGCTCAAAGATTGCAATCACAATGTCCCACCGGTGCGCCCTGAGCCACAGCTCAGCCAGCACAGAGGCTGACTTTGTGTCAAGCAACCCACCCAGGGGCCTGTCTAATGAAGTTTGCTGTTCACACAGGTGGAACAAGTCTGAGGTGAGTTGACTGAGGGGCTGAGCCGGCAAATTACTGACTGTTGTTGCAGTGGATTGTGGCGAGGCTGTGACAGCTGATTCAGCATTACTAGACAGGCTGAGGCTGGAGCCTTGCACTTGAGCAAGCTT
>JAABUO010009301.1_pt1 | contig 11008 bp, 17 predicted proteins | sample 5559291 | NCBI WGS metagenome assembly JAABUO01 (sample SAMN10711878, study PRJNA513372) | rock metagenome | isolation source: Antarctica rocks | place: Antarctica: Victoria Land, Finger Mt sud | reverse complement strand
CCCATTTGCAAATCGCAAGGCTGCAGCATTTTTGCTGTATAGACTGCGTGTGGCTACTGCTACTTGCAAAGAGACGCAAGTTTGTGCATGGATGTAAGTCAGCTCCTGTCTGCAGGCAAGCCAGTCATGCCGTTGCCCCCTGCCCCTCAACTTCCAACAAGCGTCAAGGTAGAGGTTGGTGAAAAGGGCGAGAGCTGCACAGCAACTTGCAACAAGACAAACAGCATATGTGCACTCCAGCACATGATTGCCATGAACCACTGTAATGTGCTGCGGACGCACTTTGCATGTGAGGCTGGGTGTGACAACAGTGGCGGTGATGTACAGCCATCCTATGTCAGTGCTGATGCTCCCAAGGAACAGCAGCCCACTGACTGCCTCATAGCAGAGTCTGAATCACAATTCAACTGTGATGCCAGCCATGCCAATACCCAAAGACTGTGCCCCTGCGCGCAGACGTCCCAAATTGTCACAAGCATTGCTTGAATAAAGTTGCATGTGTGCTTGACATCGCTCCCTAGTGGCATGTTGCAAGGCTTGCTCCAGGTCTGAGATGTGTAGCTGGTAACCTGTAGTAGTTGGAGTATGTACCATCACTGCAAGCATGCAGAAGCACACTTTTCATGCTGCACACTAGCAAGTTTCCAACATGTAGACTGGTAGAACAATAGGATTAGATTGCTGATGTATTGACAAGGCTGTTGATTTCATATGCCAGGGCAAGAGCCCACTTTGCAGTCAAATACACAAGTATTGGCTGAATGATAGCCTGGTCCTGTGGTGGTCAGCTCTGACATACCCTACCACAATTAGTAACCTTTGCAAGAATTGCTTGACACGATATGTCTGCTGATTTTATCATTCCATGAGCTCAACCCGTGCATAACATAGGAGATTGTGCACAATGATGTTATGGTGTGGACAAAAACGATGTATCCGAGTACATTTGGTTTCCTCAAAGGTACTTGAGCGGTAAACTTAGGAAACAGTGTTTGATAGCGTTCCATGATATGGCACACATCCTGTTTGACACTCATACGAGCATATGCTGAGCATGCATGTCCAGATCATCACTTTCAGCATCGTTTCTGCCGTGCCCTGGTCTTATTGAGAGCACTTGAATCATCGAAGGCACCCAGACCGTCAGCTTATGGCTGGACAACCGATCCAAGACTGCCAAGACAATCATGACATGACAAATATAGTCTTGACACGCATCCTTCATGGCCTTGCCAAGTGCCTAGCTGCAATGATTACAGCTCATTTGTGTGATACGTCACAAAGGAGGATGGCCTGTGAGAAGCTCCATCAAAATGACTTCTCTGTGCTGTAGTGTCTGCCGATCATCAGAAAGCATGTGTGTTTCCTCAGCCATCCGCTCGACCAGGGCTGCTACCTGCGTGCACACAGATTGCAACAAGCTCAGAGTCTGAACAACTCAGCATGCTCAGCACTCAGCAAGCATTGCAGTTTCCTGGAAAGACAAGCTGCAGGCTTCATGCTGTTTGGGTCCTCTTGAATGCACACATGCATGCAGAGGCTGTAAATTGTACTTGCCAGGCGAACTGTCCCTGCGCTGCTGCACCTGAGGACATGTACTGCCGTTGGATCGAGATTCAGCATCAAGTCTGACCTTCGGCCTGTGCTTCACAATACTTCGTTGCTCAGTCAAACGCAAGGTAGGTAAAAAGCTAAAGTCTAATCTCATTGTATGCTGTGTAGCAACACAGAAGAGCTGTCATACCAGCATGTGATGAGAGCATTGACAGGCAACGAATGCAGTGCAACTGTCCAGGGTACTGTTACTCACCTTGGGTGTTTGTGCAGGCTCTAGCTGCAGGCGACGTGCTACATCCAGCGCTGTGCACTTGGGAGGGGCCCCATTCAGTGGGGGTTGGGCCTCTGGGCGCAGGGGGGGTAGGTGGGCCAACACTACAGACCTCTGCCTTTGAGTTCTTAGCAGCCTTACCTGCTCACGTAGGGTCTGCACCGATGCCTGCCACACATCATGTGCGAGTCAGAGCTGTGATCATGCTGCCAGCTTCACACATGCATGCAGGCAGAAGTTTTGTTTTGTCTGCTGGCTGCACATGCAAGCCAATGAGTGCTAGGTTCTGCTGTCAGCAAGATCATACATCTATGACTGCAGATCACCAGCACCTGTTGTGCCTGGCCCTGGGAAAGGCACATGTTCAAACAGTCTTTGGACTGAACACCAGCCAGGGAAGGAACAGACAAGAAAAGACTATGCCTTTTGGCATTGATTTAAAAAAACCCAAGGATAAGGTATATTGGGCTTCCCTGTGGGTCCCTGTGGGTCCAGCCAGGGAGCATTGTCAGCCTAGCTTTGCGGTGCTGTGTATGGTTCAGCATTCAGATGGTTTGATGACAACACTGTGTGGCATATGAAGTGTGCCACCAGGTAGGTCAGGCGGTGCTGTGCGTACCTGCAGGTCTTGGTTGGCTGCAAGCGCCTGGATGTGCTCTGCCTCCAAAAACTTGTTGTTGCCCTGCACAGGCAAGTCCTTGTTGACAGCGTGTACCACATGGCACACTGCGTACTCTGTACAAGCTTTTGTACCAGTGTCCACCTGTGTTGGATAAAAAGAACGGGGGCAGCTACCTTTCTTCAGAAAGTGCTTCTGAGCTATCACAACAGGCTGTGATAGCTCAGAAGCACTGTCTGGAAAGGGCCCTTGTTAGATGGCAGCATACCGTACAGGCATGCCAGGTTGCGGATGCCTGGTGCAGCATCAATGCTGCCAGCCTTGGTAGACTGTGGCTCAGATGCCATTGCCAATAGTGCAGATGCACCCATCCCACACAGAGGGGTGTGCACAAAGAGCTGAACTGGCAAAATTGAGGTTGTGTTTGTCAGACACGCACAAGTATCATACTCAGATCGGAGACGAGTAATGCATGGCTTCAATGTGAGCAGCCAGCCGGTTTCAAGCTGTCCCGCCATTGCATTCAATGGGATATGCAGCACTGCTATAGTCATTGACTGATGCATAGGTAAACCCAATAGCAACTAGGTTTGTGGGTGCTGCAATGGGGTACCTGCAAGTCTGCCATGTTGTTGGCAGCTTGATGGGCTGCCTGTTGGCACGACTGCAGCTCCTGCTTGCAGTGAGCAACCTCTTTCTGCAGCTCACTCACACGCCGCACGCCATCATTGGCCTGCAAATCATCTCTCTTTGTGTCAATCAGGGACAGCATTTGTCGCTTCTCTCTGCAGTGCTGTTTGATCAATGTGAGTGCAAAAGTGTCGTGCATGCATGCTCATGGCAACTTCCCACTCTCAGTGCTGCAATCACTGCGCATCTAAAGTGTTCTGCAACACATTCAGATCAGCGAAAAAACAGTGCTGATTGGTAGGCAAGCTATGATAGTCATTTGGCATGAACTGACTTTTCACTGTGAACGCTGGCGCTGCAAATTGCAACTAATATGGTTGCAGGACACATTTGTGACAACTAAATGGCTTTCTTCTCACCTTCTTCTTGTACAGGTCAACAGTTCTATCCCGCCGCTTCAGCTCCGCAACTTCTGCCTTCAGAGCTTCACACTGCGCTGCACTGCGCTTCAGCTGCTTTCTGAGTGACTGCAGTGCAGCAAGCGTCACAATCACATCATCAGGCCTTGCAGTATGCGGCAAGGCATCCACCTTCAACACCAATGGTGTGCCAGCAGGGCAGCAAGGCATGCCCAGATGCACACAGTCTCTACAGCCTGGCCCAGATATAGAATGTGGACTATGCTTGACACCATGGTGACTGACCTGCAGCCGCATCTCTCCCTGACCCATCTCACATTTCAGCTCAAGTTCACATGCAGCTGGCCTGTCCTGACCGGCTGCCTTGGCTCGACCTTCACTGAAGCTGTTCTGCTGTGTGGGTGGCTTAATCTGTGATGGGGAAGCTGGAAGGGCTGTGCCCTTTGCAGAGCCTTTCAAGGCAGCAGGCTGTGAGGGGATGGGCATCTGCCTGAGGGGGGATCTGGGGTGGGGCCCTAGCACGTCGCTTGATGCCAGCTGCTGAGTCAGCTCAATGTTGGACTGCTTCAACAACTGCACCTCATCCTGTGCATGAACACTTTGTTGCGAAATCAATGGCTAGACTGATGCCATCTCACCTTTGAGCATGTGTCCATTCCTCCTGTTGCCATCCTCGTCAGGGGGCAAGCCTGCATTATTTTTAATTGCATCTGCAGTGCAGTTCATGCTGCAACAAGGCTACAAAAACAAGTCTGCTGCATATCACCCAATGCTGTTGCTGCTGGTGACTACCCAATAGCTTACATGGTCAGCAAGGTGCATATATGAACATTTGTGCAGTACGCACTACCAAGTAGGTATGATCCTGACAGTCACCTGAAGCTGTCTTATCTCCTCCTCGTACTTCTCAAACACCTCAGCAAACAGTGACTCGCTCTCCAGCTTACGGCATTTACTGCGCAAGGAGATGGCAGCAAGCCGGCCCTCCTCCAGTCCCACCTCCTGCTCCAATGACCTCTGCATGCCAGCACTATGATTTTGATAGAAAAGAAAAGGAACGTTTACGCTTTTCAGCGATCATTACGGGAGCCTCCTAAGGCGGCAGTCCAGAGCTATGATCATAGCCCACAGCCCAAAGGGAAAGGAAAAATTCTGGACCTTGTGGTTTTAATAGCTTTGTGACTGTTTCTGGCATCTCTTTGTGGCGCATCAGGCTGGAGGTCTTTGTACTTTACTGCTTGACACTTGTAGCATATCCAGCAGGTTGAGTGCATTGTTTGACACCTTCAGCATAACTGGCCAGCAGCAATGCAGAGGTGCTGGTGCTTGATGCAAGCCTGATATGTCCAGCATGCCCTGATTGCGCGCGTTCATCAGCTATTCAACTGACTGCTGTGAATTGCTCCACACAAGCCTTCCATTCAGCAGATTTCAGTGCATTGATCACCATCTCCAAGACAAGAAGCTGACACACGCCATACTAGGCTGCTTGATGCAAGCTTGGTGGTCAGACACGTCACATGGCAAAGCAAATGAGACAGCCAAGATGAGCCCTTGTAGCAGCCAGCCTGTAACTCAGCACACGCCAGTGCCTGGGGCTTTGTCAGCCTTTGCTTGAAGTTATGAGGGAGGGGTGGATCAAGCTAGGAAACTTTTGCGTCCTAACCAGAAGGCAGCTCACCTCAAGAGCATCAGCCTCCACTTGCTGCAAGCGTCGTTCCAGCTGATGGCTATGCTGCCGTTCACGCTCCAGCATGCACAGCAGTGCTTCGTTGTTGATGTGCAGGTCAGCAACCTCCTGCTGCCTGCTGCTGTTCTTTCTCCCTGGTGATCCTGAGCCATTCAAGAATTCCACTTCACAATCAGCATCCTGCTCAGAGTCCTGGGCCTTGCATGCAACTCTCATACGTAAAAAGGCCAGCGCTGTAAACTTTGGGCATTTTGGCTGTGCAGCAAGGTCATCAGGTGCGATTTGTGCCTCAGCAGATTCATGCAACTTTGAAGCATAAAGTTTATTACATGCATGGCTCTTGGCAAGGTATCAGTAAGACAGTATTTGGCGTATTCCATCTTTGTCTCATGACGTCGTTTGAAAATAAGATCTTTACAAGCAGAGGGCAGCGGGAAAGTCAACAACTTTGCATGTCTGCCTGTTTTGTGAAAAGAGCTCGACCTGACATTGGACGCTGGGCAAGGGCAGCAACTCCAGGGCTGCATCGCTCAGTGGGGCTGCGTGGACGCAGGGCATCCAGAAAGGCCCTACTGCTTTGTGCTGGCAAGGTATCACTCTCCAAGCCCAAAGGCTCTGATGCACAAACCACTGCATGACAGCAAGTCTGTGTCAAATGCTGCATGGTCCGGGCAAATACATCATGTGAGTTGCTCTGCTCATCAGCCTCACCTGCTGAAGCCTGATGTTGAGCGTCAGGTGACGTGTCTAGCCCTGAGCATGTGCTGTGACTGACTCCAGCTGCTGTGCACAGACCTGCCTTCTCCCCTGCCTGCACCAAGGCATTGAGGTGATTATTGAATTAATGGTGATTGGCCTAATGTACAGATCATACCTGCATGATTGCTGGCATAAATGCACGTGTTTGCCAAGGCTAAGGCCCTAGACCATGAAGGGGCATCGGCTGTTGTGTGTTGAGTTGGTCATGCACAGCTGATACAGCTTGCATCATGACGTCCTCACGCAATGAATGTGCAAGCTCTGCCACCTTCAGCAGCCTGTTGACAAACTTGTGCCGTATTCCCATGTGTCTTTGAGCCAGATGCAGAGATTGTATGGTGCATTGCATTTGGCAAAGCTGACTTGCCTGCTGAACATGTCTGGATGGCAGCTGATGGCAGACCGCCTCAGAGTGGTGCTGCTCTGTTGTGACATCAGCCTGATGCTGCTGCAGAAGCGCTTGCGTGTCCAGCTGTGGCCACGGCTCAGCAGTGCAGAAAGGGATGATGCAGGGAGCTGCATGTGCATGGGCCTGGGCAGTCTCTGCTGAGGGTTGACTTGGGAGACAACAGGTAGATTGACAAGATGGTGAAGACGCAACAGGCACGTTGCAATGTTTGCTGGTGATGGGCAGGCGTACAGGCACAGCATGCACATCACTGCTTGAGGTCACCGCCTGCTGCACTCAACACACACTGTTGCTTAAGCTGACATGAAATCGCAAGAGGTAACGCCTTGGCTTGCAAATGTGAAAGCCGCGACATGCTCAGGGGCAGGATGAACACACCACAGCTTGCAGGCAAAGTTCCCATGGCCGGCAAGATTGCAGCAGCCACCAGATCTGCTGAAGGCCACATGATCGGCGGCCGTGCCAAGCAACCCACATGTGCTTTAAAGAAGCCAAAGACAAGGACTGTGTATGCTGTTTCTTGACAACAAGGCAAAGCAAGCAAACTCACTCCCTTTGCTGCAACTTGACGCGGTGACTGGCTGTCCTCATCCAGGATGCTGCTATAGATCTCCCTGAACTCCTTCTTGAGCTGCTGCAAATGATCTGCAAGCTCCTGTGGTGTGTAAGCAGCAAAACCGTTCAACCTCACATCACTACTCTGTGCCGCCTTGTTTACTGGGGCAGGCATTGCAGCATCATCTCTGAGTTCCAAGTCCAGATGCCCAGGCATTACACGTTCAGGCCAGTGCTGTTGCTGTCTGCTGCGCGGCATATCAGCACCTGCTGGGGACACATCGTGATGTCTCTGGCTTGCATTGGTCATGTCGTGCTGGACTGCTGCTGGTGTAGGATGCCTTCTGGCACTGTGGGCTGTGCCTGCTGAGCCTTTTGATCCAGCTGGCGCCGCCCATGCAGGCGCTGCTGAAAGGCTGCTGTAGGGAGCTGCTTTTGTCTCAGGCGCTGATGCAGGCCGCACAGCACGGCTGAAGGCAAAGGATGGTTCATCTTGCAGACCACCTGCATGTCGCAGTGCACAAACAAGCTGATTAGCGTCCTGATTGTGTCATGTTTGCCAGTAACAGCAGAGTGGTCCATGAGATGGACACAGATGGTAGAAGGTTGACCCTCACTGCAGAACCTTGCAAACACCAGCAGTGCCTTTGTGCAGCAGCTGATTTTTGGTCCAGATGCTCATGCCAAACATTCAGTAGCTATCAGACATGCACAGCATAGGTGTGCAACAAGAAGCAAGACATGCATGCCAGAGCAATTGGCATTGCATCCATGCAAAGTCATCCACCGACAGCACCTGAACCAGAAGCAGCTTGGACATTGCCAATTGCAGCATGCAGGGGGCCCTCCCAAGTAAGCTCCTTTGGATCACTTAGTTGACACTCATCAACACTGCAATGCAGCTGTGAGGTATCCCTCTGCGCTCCATGCCAAACTGGCCCAACGCAGGATGCTCTAAGATTCAATGCTGTTGCAGCCCTGGCTGGCTGACGCTCCCAAGACAGCATTGCATCTGATGGCAAGCTATGTGCAGCTGACAATGCACCTTGCTGGCTGTCTGCTTGCTGATCACTAACACAACCCATCTGACAGTGTGCCTCACTGTTCCATTGCTGAGTGGCAGTGAGTTGAGGTAGCCCTGTAGACAGACCCTCTTGCATACTGAGCTGGGCTGATACAACTGGTGCCTGGTCACAGTCATTGATCAAAGGGCAGCAAGCAGCGCTTTCCCCAGATCCATGACCTTTGCTACGGTGCTGGTGAGCAGCTCCCTGCTCGTGGCCATGCTTGTGACCTGAGCGGAGCTGGGACTTAGCTTGGCTTGCCAGTGCCTCTTGCGGCCTGCATTGTGTTACACGACTTTGTGACCTGAGCTTTCATCAGAGGACGAATGTAATTTCTGCCCCCTCAAGGGAGACTAAAGTCACAGCATATCATGATGTCGTTTGCTTTTGGGATTGATTGCCAGCTTGGTTGGACATGACCACATGATGCATCATGTGCCAGCTGCATTTGCTCAATGCATGCCATTTAAAGCAGCCCGTTGAAGTTCAGGGTGAAAGAGTGTGAAGCAAGCAGTTACACCTGATGGTTTTGGTTGTGGCAGCAGACAGTCTTCTGTGCCTCTCCTCAGCCAGGACCTGGCCTGCTGACACCATCTGCACCTGGTCAGGCCTCACGCCAGTTGTGCGCATACAAGCAGTCTGCAATCAGTGCAGTGTCCCAAGTCAAACTTCTGCTGAAAGTCAATGCCTCCTTGCAAGAGCAGCTGAGATGTAAAACTTTGAACATGTACAGCCACAGTGAACTTGACATGCATGTCCAAGTAAGCAGCCATTAGTAGGGATCAGTGTTATTGCAAAGTGTAACAAACAAATCATAAACTTATCGACAGTTGTAATCAATGCATCACTCGTGACCTGTTTCTCACAAGTTGCAATGATTGATGTGTTCCTTTGAATCACCTGGATGTTCTGCGCTCTTGTGGCAATGCGCAGAGTGTTTACAGTCTCCAGGTAGCTGTTGGGGTGTGATGAGACAGCAGCCAGCAGGAAGGTGCGGGCATTGCCAGCAATGAGGGGAGCAACAAGCTGTATCAGGGGAGTGTCCCGTGCTGAGGTCACCTGCCTCACACCACTCCCTGCAAGCTACAGAAAGGGAGTGAAGCATGCATGCTCTGAGTACAGAAAGACCAGCTTGTCTTGTGTGCTTTGCATATGCAGCAAATGCATAAGCTGTAATGAAAACAGGACGCTGGTCACAGAGTCTCCCAGAATACGCTTGCGTGTTGACTGATGTAAACGCACCATGCACAAGAAACACTTGATCACAAAGCGGTCAGGTCACAGAAGTGCATGCGACTTGTCATGTATGTGTCAGCCAAGAACCTGCCGTGCTGGATGGGACAACCACCTGCTGAACTACTGAGGCGAGACAGCTCTGACACCACTTTACTAAGGCTCAGCAGCTGCTGGTTGATGGCCAGCTTCTCTTGATGCTGCTGTCCGTCTGCACGACTGTCAGCAAGGCTCTGGCTGCCAGCTAAATCAACAACATGCAGCGTGCTCATCTGCTGCTTAGCTGTGTCGTACAGAACAAGGCGAACAAACAGGTGCGCTCTGTTTGGCAGGGGGGTCAAGTGACCATGTTCATCTGATGTCCAGTTGCTGCTGTTTGACTGAGCAAGGTGCAGCAGAGACAAGGCCTCAAAAGCTGATGCAGCTTCAACACAGCGACACGCTTCAGTTGCTGTCAACAAGCTGCCTCCCTGCATGGAAGTGTTTGTGTTGCTTGAGCATGTATGTCAAGTGCCTTTGGCACCACAGGGACTGGGAGTGATACATAATTACAAAGCAGCCTCTGTTTGTCAATGGTACCATGTGTGCATTGTTACATGTGTATCGAAGCATTTGTGTTGTAGCATGAGCACGACTGCAGGTCATTCAGCAACTTGTGTCAACTTCTTTAAACGCACCTGGTACATAGACAGCTGATGGGAGCTGTCTGCCAGCAAATCTGCAAGCTCGTGCTGCACTATCTCCCAGCATGACACGCCAACCCTGAGACTATTTGAGGTGCAGCTATTGAATAAGCTGTTGAGCACAGCAAGTAGAATCGGTTCTGCGATGTTGCATTGGGGTCCAAACAGTGTTGAGGATTTGCCAGTGCCTGACTGGCCAAAGGCCAACAGAGTAGCACTGAAGCCTTCAAGCACCCATTCCGCAGCTGCCTGTAAATACATTGCCTTTCACTGTCTGAGCAACAGCCAACACACGTGAGTGAGCGTACAATGTACCTGTCCAACCAAGCCACCGATCTGGCCATCAGGGACTTGACCTTGAATGTGAGCTGGTACGGGGAAGAGTTTGCAAGTGTGCTTGGATGCTCCAGCCCCACGGGGATCCAGCACATTAAGCCCTCCTATGACTGGTTGCAGTATAGACAGGGCAGGTGTAGTTGGAGCAATCATGCAACACACGTAAGCTTTTCCAATGCGGGCATCTCCTCCGCCCAAGTCCTCAAGCTCCTGACTCATTGCCAGCAGCTGCGCACAGAAGCAGCCTGATCAGTAGGCGATGTAGCAAACAAACATAGCAGCAAATCGAGCCGCCGGACCATACTTCAGACAGACCTCTGGTGTAAGGGCAGAGTATCCCAAGTCTCCCATCTGCCGCACCCGGCCGGGCTGACCTCCTTGTCCCGACCGCATGCTCCTGTTAACTGGAGCAATTGTGAATTCTAGCTCTGAGGAGGAAGAAGCAGATCAAACGTTTAAGTACACGGCGTGCGTGCCACACGGTAGCTTGCAGCGCTAGCGTGGGACAGAGGACAGAGGCTCCTTGCTCCTTACAAGCGAGAGCTGACCAGGAGTAGGCACAAAAACAACTTCTTTTGCCCTTTGAGATTTTGTAAGCTACTCTCGTGCGTTTTCGACAAGTGAGACCAAGGTAAAGAGCCTTTTGAGGCAGTTTATCGGGACACTGATCTAGGTTTGCATCGGTCCTGATGGGCGCCGCTATGCTGGACCTCTCCATGCTGGAAGGCCCACACAAAGCTTCCACACGACAGTTACCACAAGAGCTGCTCCATGGCGTCGACA
>JAABUO010009300.1_pt1 | contig 11009 bp, 15 predicted proteins | sample 5559291 | NCBI WGS metagenome assembly JAABUO01 (sample SAMN10711878, study PRJNA513372) | rock metagenome | isolation source: Antarctica rocks | place: Antarctica: Victoria Land, Finger Mt sud | reverse complement strand
TCTTGCCATACAACCGAGGTCCTCTCACATCTTTGAGCTTAACCATAAACCCTGAGCTCTTGCCAGGCAACCGACGTCTTTTCACATCAGTGCCCTCACCTTTATATCCTAACACCCAAGCTTTTGCCATACAAGCAAAGTTCTTTCACATGGCCGCGCTCACATCCGTCCTGTGTGCAGCAGACTGAAGAAGTGTTCCAGCTGCAGCAGCAGCACTGGCGGCTGGCCGATGCCAGCTGGTGTCTAGTCACCTTGCTCCAAAAAGCAGCGGCCACCTTGGCTAGCCTTGGTCCCCAGGGGCCTGGCCTCATCAGGCGCTTGACCCCCACCTCTGAGGGGGGCTCAACAAAGACTCGTGCCGCACTGCCTCTTGCAGGAACAGCTGAGCAAACTGGTGAGCTTGTGTGCGTGCTTGAATTTGCAAGGAAAGGTTGTTGCGCTTCAAGATTGCAGTATGCATGCTTCATTCATTGTGTGCATGCTTTAGATTGCAAGGAAAGGTTGTGGCTCCCGGCTTGCAGTGTGCATGCCTCATGCGTTGACAATGCAAGAAAAGGCTGTGGGACTCCCAGCTTGCATCCATCACACCTTGTTCTCGCCACTAACCACAAGTCACTCGTTTCTGCTTTTTGCTCATTGCACAACAAAACATTTTGCTTTCGCTCATCGTATCATTCCACCGTGAGCAGACCCAGAGTGTATGCACAGTCCTTGAGCCTCCTTTCTGGGCTATGCTGATTTGGTCAGTTGTGCGTCGCAGGGGAAGGAGCATCCTTGAACACTGGTCTGGGAGATGGCATATCTAGGTTGGTACTACGGCTGCTGCTGCTGTACATCCAGCAATCATCCTTGCAGCGGGCCAAACAAAGGGTCCAGGAAGCCCTGGACCTTCTTCCCAACCTGATGAACCCCACTGATACCCTCAGCAGGTACTCAGAGAGAGCTTGCGGCAGCTCAGTGCTAGCCTCACAACTGCAGTGCTGTGACTAACTACTTAGACTTTTCAGGGTGTTTGGATTTGACAGCTGAGCGGATGGCATGTACTGTTTGTGATGCATGGCTTTAGCAAGTAGGGAGACATAGGCTTCTTTGCATCAGTGCAATTAGCGTGTAGCGCAGCTTGGTGCCGTCCTCAGCATACTCGTGCTCTGGCTGAAAAGCTGTTTTGGTACACTCTGCATGGTTCCAGCACAACAGTAGGATGCTTTGCTGACTGTATACGCACATGAGTCTGGAGCTGCTTTTTGAAAAGTACAATCTAGCAGAGACATCACAGCATTGCGTCACATCGCAGCCGTCCTGTGTATCAGCAAGACATCTAGGGGTGCTTTGCTCAACTATTGTCAATCAATCAACCTGCATTTTCTGTCTTTGGCACTCATCAAGGGAGTCAACAGACAGTGACTCAGAATGCTGAAGAGTTTGAATGAGACAAGTCATTCACTGCTGATCCGGACCACAGGAAGGTCCAATTTTGTCAATGAAATGAATGGTATGTGCATGACTTGGTGTGCAGGGACAGAGTCCACATGCTGCTGGCAGCCTTGAGCCTCATGCATGAGCACATTCACCAAGCAGGGGACGCAAAGAGGTGCCAACTTGTCGAGGCGGCCATCACGCACTTTGTCAAGAGGTTCAGACCAGTCCTGCTGGCTGCTGTCCAGCAGGATGAGGATACCCCATTAGCAACTTCAGGACAGCCTGTGGCGTGGCAGCAGGTCAGGACACAAACAGTGTCTGGGTCCACATGCCCTGGTCCTTATCGTGTAAAGTGCTGCTGTCAATATGATCACTAGACAGTGACAGAAACAGCCTTTCCTGCATGTTGTGCACAATAATAATAATAATAATAATAATAATTAAAACGCTTTCCTGCATGTTGGGCACAGCCTGCATACAATAAGCTGTCAGCTCAGCACATCTTGTTGCACAGCCTCAGTCTGCCTACAACAAGCTGTGAGCGCCAAAAAACCTGTCCTGCAATCAAAGTCTGCACACAAGAAGCTTTCAGCTCAGAACACCACAGCCGTGACACAAAGCAAACCTGTAGCTTGGGTCATCTGACTGTGCAGATGCAGGGTGTGGTGCAGCAGCAGTTTGTGGTGCGGGCCGTACAGCTGGAGTGCAAGTGCATGCAGCATGAGTGCTCCAGACAAGCCTCAGCAATCCAGCTGTTGGAGTCTGCAGCAGACCAGCGGCGCATGAAGGAGCGCCGCCTGCAGCATGACTTCTGGGATGTGGCGCGAGAAGCCCTTGGTATGATGTCTCTCAGCATGCAAAGAGCTTGCACATCTCTCTATGTTGATGTCATGTGAATGTAGTCTCCACACAACAGAATTTAGTGTGGCTGCAGTCATCGCATAACAGAATGTGGCGGGGCTGCAGTCATCACACCTTAAAATGTAGTGCGGCTGCAGTCACCACACAACAGAATGTGGCGTGGCTGCAGTCATCACACAACAGAATGTGGTGCAGATGCCTTCAGTTGGAAGACTGTGTTTACAGCAGCACAGCCGAAAATGTCTTGCCGACAAGGATTTGGCTATGTCTTGTGTCCAAGCCTTTGATTGTGGCCTTGGGCCTTCTACGGGACCTCAATACAGGGAGCTGCTCAGGACTGTGCAAGCCTGACTCTAGAGGGGAATGATTGATGATGCAATGACTACATGAATGAGTGACTGACTGTCTGAATCAATGAATTGAAGAATGAATTGATGAATGGATCAACGAATAGGGCTTCTGCCAACAGTGCTTGTTGCTACTCTCCTCAGCAACAGCAGCAACAAAGGTCTCATGAAAGCTGTACTCCCTGATGGCAAGTTGCAAGTCACAAACACTCGTTTTATTTCCTGCCTAGCAGCCCAGTGTAGGTACCCCCAGACCTTGTCAGAGGGGCTGACAATTGTTCTGTCTGTCCAGGCGTGCTGTGCGCAAGCGAGCGGTCAAGAAGAGCAGCGGCAAGAGTGGCTCATGATGAGGAGACTCAGGCCATGGCAAGGCAGTGGCGCCGCCTGCAACGCGGCCTCACCTTTGACAGGGGCATCTGGGCTGACACTGACGCACCCCAGCAGTACCATTGGAAGCTTGACAAGAGCGAAGACAGCGCCCGAAGGTAACCAAGTTGCTCGTCATCATGCGCTATGAGCTTTTTACCAGGACACTGACAAACGCTGGCACATTTGTACAACCTGTCATTGTGAGATTTTTGCTTTAGACCGGAATACTGACAACCCTGGCACATCTGTACAACCTGTCACCAGGAGCTATGCAATTTTTTGACTGGGACACTGACAACCCTGGCACATCTGTACATCCTAGTCGGTTGGCTGAAGATGTAAATTCTCCTCTGCTTAAGCATGTCACAGCTGTAGCATTGGAGTGTTTCCCATTGTATCTAACTGGGGGCAATATCGTGTTTATTGTATTGTTTCGACTTGTTTTAATTTAGAATTCAAACTTTACCCGTATAAGCTGGGCTGTCAAGCTTTGGCGTGCTCTGTCTCACTCTGGCTTGGGATTTTTTCTCACGAGAGGCACAGACATTACATGTAGCTAGTGTGTATTTGTTTGGTCAGCGTCGGCATGGGAGTCCACACCTAATGCTTAGCAGTCTAAGCAGTTAGAAACACATGTTGGTTCTATCTACTTACTCATTGGTACTTTCAGTAGGTCACGACGTATGTGTTTTTTGTCTACTTTCCCATTCGTGATAGCCAGGATGCTCAACCACTGCAAGTCTGACAACAATCACAAGAATGCTGTAATTAGATCTGACCAAACAAATCAAGGCAGACAATGCATTGTCACACCTGGACTGCACATATTACTATTAGTAGTCACGAAACAGCATGCTGTAGTTGACATGGGCACACTCCCTCAGGGCAAAACTTGAGAAACTTGATTTTTATCAATGCCAAAAATGCTGAATCATGACATGCAAGCTGCCTGCAGGCGCATGAAGCTGAAGAGGAACTACCACTTCATGCAGTACGATGACCATGCCAAGGGCACTCCTGTCAGTAGTCCAACTCATGCTGACCGGGGGCGCCCCGACCGCCTCCTCTCAGGTGAACACACAAAGTAGCCGCTTCCTTGTGCAGTAGATGCTTCTTTTGCAAGAGTGAGCAATTTGTCTGTCTCAGTTGTTTGTGCCGACTGCACTGCTGCCTTGCTGTCTGCTTGGTCCTGGGTGTCACCCTCCCAGTCTGTATTCTGCCTGCCTGCACGCATTGTTGTGGGCAAGACAGCAGCATGCGCAGTACAGTCTATCAACACATCCTTGTAAGCTGACGTTACCCAAGGTGGAATTGCAGCAACCACATCCTTGTGAGCTGCCACTGCTCCATGTGAGTTGCCAGCAACCACATCAGCTGAAGTCAAAGGCGGCTGCTGCTGCTGCTGCTGCTGCTATGTGATCTCTTTGTACAGCAACTTGCGGGAAGTTTCCAGCAGGTGTGCTAAGAATGAGAAGCCGCATCCTGGATGAGGAAGATCCTGAGGGCTTTGGGGGTAGCCCGGAACGGCCCTCCTCCCCAGTCAGTTCCCCATCATCGCCTCAAGCACCTCAAAGGTGGCATTTGACCGCAATACATCTGCTATCATCCTCAACACTGTAATGCTGGTGTCCTCTGCCCGGTTCTCTGCTTGTTTGATGGCTAAATAACGCTGTCTACACCTGTCTTTCTGTTGGACAGGTGGACAGCTATGCTCTGGCCGTCGCAGCAAACATAGATCCTTGCTTGTCGACGCTGCTGAAACCTCCAGAAGCACTAACTGCCTGCTGTGCCATCACCAGCCAGTTTGCTGCATCTACTCTTGGCAACGCTTGAGCCTGTCTTTCTGAGGGTTCGTCCAACACTGGTCGATGAAAGAATGAGTCCAGGCAGGAACATTGCAAGACACTTGCCGAGTGGCATCCCATGGTCTTGCTGGAAACGCTTCTGAGGTGGAGTTCATATGTTGCAGGGCTGCCAGTGTGGAGCCTCTGGATGTGTCCATGCCCCTCAGCTCTGAGACCCTGCCTGATGACGATCGAGAAGCAAGGGCAGCTCAGAGCCAACAGGAACAAGGCCAGGTCAGCTTTCTTATAACAGCAGCATGCTTAGACTCGCCTTGTTTGTTGGCAGTTGTGTTACAACGACAGCAAAGCTGAGGCAGATCAAAGCAGCAGGAACAAGACCAGGTGAGCCACCAAGCCCTTGATCAAGGCCGTGCAACATGCATGTTGTGTCACAGCAGGCACGCAATTCTACTTCATGATCACAGCTGTAGCAGCAGCTCTCATGTCACAACTATCAGGGCTTTGCCTTCTGGCAGCTGACCCGATAATAGTAGACAAAGCCAAGCTGCTTACTGTCCACTGGGTTGGGTTCATGCAAATCATCTCATGCCTTGACGTCTGCTAGCTACTCTGGCAGCTGTCAATTGCAAGAAGAAGCTGCAGGTCACAAGTGAACACTGCAAGATCAATAGGGCTCTGGCAGCAGCTCTGTGTTTGGGACAGACAAAGCCCAGGAAATGCCACATTAAGCACAGCACTGAGCTGAGATCTTGCATTTGTATCCCGGAACAACTCATGTCACCTATCTTTGATGCCTTGTGGCTGGTCATACGTGCCACAAGTCATCAAAGATAGGTGACGTGAGCTGCTGCAGGAGGCAAACGCAAGGTCACAGCTCAGTGCTGTGCTTAAGATTAAGCCAAGGCATTTGTGTGGTGCATTGCAGGTGTTTGGTGTTGTGCAAGTCACGAGTGCTACCTGATGTGCTGCAGGTCATCTTCACAACAGCATGTGAGCTTGTCACTCCCAAGCATGTGGTCCCTGGGACCCTGAGAATCCTGCAGGGACAGTTGCAGTTCACCGGAGACTTGCTTCCAGAGGAGGGGCTTTCACATAGTCCCCAAGAAGGTCCAGTAACAAAAGCAAAGGTGAACAACTTGCGCATGGCGCACGAACAAGCCTCATTTTTGCATGTCAGGTGCCACAAGAATGGCCTGTTTGTGTAATGTTCAGTCATTGTCTGACAGTGGCGACGAGGCTTTATCATAGAGCCTATTGCATATCAGGCAGCCTACTTGACCTGATTGATAGTTGCTTGCCCATGATGTGCTGGCTCTGGCAAGCTATGAGTGATTGTGCGTGCCTGACAGCAACATCAAGGTTGACAGCAGTAAATCTTTCAGCAGACATATCTTTGTGCAAGAAGCATCAGGTCTGACCCCATCTCACTGTGAGTATCATGGTGTTTGCTTCTGCGTACGCCCCTCTCCCACTCCCACTCCCACTCCCCACTGTGTGCTTCTGCATAAACGCCGAACCCACCTATACCTGCCACCAGCTGCTCACTGGTTGCCTTGTGTTGAAATTGACGATACAATACATTGTTGCTGCTGTTGATCAAAGCCACAGTCATGTCTAACCCTGACGGCAAACTTAGAAAGTTTGCTCATTAGTCTGCAGACAGCAGGTGCATGTTGTTTGACTGCAACAACAGTCAGCATGGCTGAACTACATGTAGCAGTCATGTGTCAACTAAATAGCCATTTTCCGCTTACATGTGTGCATACTACATATAGTAGTCACATGTCAACTAGACAGCAGACTTTCGGAGTTTGCTTACCAGTCTGCAGACCAGCGGGTGCGTGATTGACTGCAACCACAGTCAGCGTAAAGTACAAGTGCTGTTTGCAGGAGGGCAGGACTCACAAGGTGTGGCCCGTTGCCCAGGTGGCGGAGCTGCATCATGCACGCTACCTGCTGCAGCCACGAGCCCTGGAGCTGTTCCTGTACAACCACTCCAGCGCTCTCCTGAGCTTTGAGACACCCAAGGTCAGCTATAAATCATTCCAATGTGATCATCACATTAAGTGCAGTGCTCACAACCCTGCCGGCTGTGAATAAGAACTTGTTGATGTTGACAGCATGCTGCCAGCTGCCAGCAAGCACTCCCAGCGTTTACTCTCATGCTGTGCTGATCCTGGTATGCCTGATCAGCTGGCATAGCACTACACAGTTCTGAGATAGATTAAAAAGAAAAAGATCTGAACTGATCTGAAGAGATTAAAATGAAACAGATCTGAAGTAGATTGCAGTGTTTAGCTTGATGCTGCATGGCATTGTAGAGTGCGTGGCTGCCGGTTGGCGACCAACCACCAACCATGGTGAACATTTCATTTGACAAGGACCGTGTGAGCATGAAACATTTGTCATGGCTGTCATGTCTGGGGTCTGGGACCTGCACCTTCACACCTTCACCCCACCTTTACGTCCTTCACCCCACCTTCACCCCACCTTCACCCCACCTTCACCCCACCGTCACACCTTCACGCAGTAAGCAGATGCAAAGACAGTGGTTCATGCATAGGTGATGCGGGATGTGGCGAGCTGTGTGCGTAACATAACAGGGCGCATCACCATCATGGACAGGAAGCGTAAGCTGGAGATGGCAGGCCGGCTGCAGCTGCGCTGGCAGCGCTGGGAGATGACCAACTATGACTACCTCATGCAGGCAAGCACTGCTATCACCTGTAGCAACTGTGCTATGAAGCAAGCGCTGCTGTTAATCTGCATCCACTCTGCTATGAAGCAAGCAATGCTGTTGTCTGCATGTTGAAGTTGACACAATACAGAGATAGCACTGGCCCGCATGCAAAGATGGCGCTGATGTGGCAAGTCTCCCATGAAGCAAACACTGCTATGAGCTGCAGCAACTCTGCCATGAAGCAAGCACTGCTGTTAATCTGCATCCACTCTGCTATGAAGCAAGCAATGCTGTTGTCTGCATGTTGAAGTTGACACAATACAGAGATAGCACTGGCCCGCATGCAAAGATGGCAAGTGTACATCAAGAAATGAGGTCAACTCTGCTATGCAGCAAGCTGCCGTCAGCTTGAACCAAATGTGCTGTGAAATGAGCATACTGTTCCTGTATTGTTTTATCTATCTCCTGCAGGAAAGGCATGGCCATTGGCACCACTAGCATGTTCATGTGAGCAAGCCTGGCATAAACGCTGCAGTCTGATGTTGTGCAATAATCGTTTTCCAGTTTGCTGATCATTTGCACTGTACAATGATACAACCACTGGAGCTCAACTATTGTAGTCCGCACACAGCTGACCCCTCATGACCATATTGGCTGTTGAAATGTGCTGTGGATCTTGTCCTATGCAGTACACTGCGTAGCTTGTTGTCAACAGGTGCAGATGGACTCCCCCAGGATATATTTCTGACTGAGACTTACAAAACATACTCTGTCATCAGAAAGAGAAGCTATTCTTTTGTAAGTAAAACCGCGAAAAGCCTCCCAAGATAGAAGGTCATAGCTTGGAAAGTTGCTGCGATGCAGTTGAACACACTGGCCGGGCGTACATTCAATGACTTGAACCAGTATCCAGTCTTTCCCTGGGTGCTGGCTGACTACACCTCGCCTAGCCTGGACCTGAATGCCCCTGCCACCTACCGGGACCTCAGCAAGCCAGTGGGCGCCTTGAATGAGAAGAGAAGACGGGAGTTTGAGGACCGGTTTGACAGCCTGAAGGAAGACCTTGAGATTCCTCCTTTCCACTACGGATCTCACTACTCCTCTGCTGGTAGGCTGCCTGCCTGTATGCACAGCTTTTGCTCTGCTGGTGGGCTGCCTCCCTGTATGCACAGCTTTGTGCTCTGCTGGTGGGCTGCCTGCCTGTATGCACAGCTTTGTGCTCTGCTGGTGGGCTGCCTGCCTGTATGCACAGCTTTGTGCTCTGCTGGTGGGCTGCCTGCCTGTATGCACAGCTTTTGCCCTGCTGGTGGGTGGCAAGTCTGCGCAAATTGCTGTGCTCTGCTGATCAGCTGCATGTCTGTGCAAGCGAGGGTGCTCTGCTGGTGCATGGTCTGTCTGTGCCAGTGAGTGTGCGCCGCGTGCCATGTCCTGTCTATCAGTGCAAGTTTGCCGCAATACATGCTTGCTTCTTGTCTTCCTGGCAGGCCAACATGCGAGTCATATCTGAATCTTTACCATTTACCAAACACTCACAACAGAAGGTGGGATGGTGCACGTTTGAAGTCAACATGGATGGAATCTCCCTCAGTGAGTTGTGCAGATCTTATGTATGCTGAAGCAATGGCCACAGCAATAACTCTGTGATGTTGCAGGCACAGCGCTCTTCTATCTGATCAGGTGGACCGACTGACACAAATGCAGAGCAAGCTGGTAGGAGCTGAGACCTGACCATACAGCATGATCAACTTGACATGCCATGGCTGTGTCTGCAGGCACTGTGCTCTTCTACCTGATCAGATGGGGCGACTGACACCAATGCAAAGCAGGCTGGTGGGTTGACCATGCAGCATGATTGTAACCAGATGCATGGCTGTGTCTGCAGGAACTGTGCTCTTCTACCTGATCCGGATGGAGCCTTTCACTGCCATGAACCGCAACCTGCAAGGCGGCAGGTTCGACCATGCTGATCGCCTCTTCTTCAATGTGGCAGCCACCTGGGACAACTGCCTCCACAGCAGCAGCGATGTCAAGGAGCTCACGCCAGAGTTCTACCACCAGTCAGAGTTCCTGCTCAACAGCAACGATTTCAATCTGGGCACACAGCAGGTAGTCCTGAGTTCATAGCAGTCACAGTTTCTGCTCAACAGCAACAACCTCAATTTAGGCACACAGCAGGCAGTCGTCAGTCCATAGCGACACCCTGTGGGCATAGTGATCATGCAGTAAGATGTTGTGATGTCACATTTGACAGAGTGCAAATGTCGTTTTGAACCAGGTTTCTTGATTGCAGCCTACTTAATGCGCTGTTGGACTCACACTTGATCGCATCTCATCAGCATAATACTGCTGGACATGTAATGCAGTGCTGATGGCAGCTTGCACAACAGCTGCACCTTGCTATGTTCAGTCTCTGCATTCTGACTGTGCTGAGTGTATTTCACACAGTGGTCCAATTTCACGGTAAATGCAGGCATTTCATGGACAACTCTGTTTGTACCAATACAGAGTGCTGATTGTGCCGAGTGTGTTGCATCGTGCATTGATCCAAATTTGGGGTCCTTGGAAGCATTGCATGGGCAAGTAATGTCTGCAATACATAATGTGTCGTGTGTGTGTGTAGCATGACAAAGGTCTACCATGGTTGCTGTGCAGACTGGGGTTGCATTGGGGGATGTAGTGTTACCCCCCTGGGCTCATGGAAGCCCAGATGAGTTTGTCAGGCTGCAGCGTGAGGCTTTGGAGAGCGACTATGTCTCAGAGCACCTGCATGAATGGGTCGACCTCATCTTTGGGTAGGCTCTGCAGCCTCATACTTCCACAATGACTGCCGGTTCATCCATCCATCCGTTCCTACCAGTTTCTTGCCAACCATCTCTCAGGCAAGAGTGCAACAGGGTGGATAACGTGCATGTTGACGAGCTAGCACTGGACTCTTAGCTTTTGCCGCATGACGTAACAGGTGAAAGTGTGCTGCAGCAGAGCACCATTCAGGATTTCAATGACAATGATATCTTGGCATGCAGGTTCAAGCAGCGTGGCAAAGAAGCAGAAGAGGCCTGCAATGTGTTCTACTACCTCACTTATGAAGGAGCTGTCAATCTTGACCAGATCGAGGATCCGACGCAGCTCAAGGTGTGCTCATACCACAGCAGCTGCCACTGCCATTCTCTTTGCAGGATGTAAATCAGCCCACAATGCAAATCACTGCCCAATGGTGCTGAATGCTCAAGCCTTGTCAGCTGAGCAAAATTGTGCACTGCCAGCTTTGTTTTTCACACACGGCTGCCTGACTTGCCCCCCTTTCAAGAAGTGATCTGATGCAGCACACACACAGCAGCAGCAGCAGCAGCAGTGTGTTAGCATGGTGATAGCTGTCGCTCAGACGAACTGACAAGCTGACCTCGGCAGTCTGATTGCTGTGCTTCGTTTCATCAGGCTGTTTGAGCAGCAGATTTGCTACAATGGGAAGACCTCCCCATTGCTTTAGTCAGACTTGAAGGGGTTTCCTCAACTGTGCTGTGCATCCCC
>JAABUO010009298.1_pt1 | contig 11010 bp, 13 predicted proteins | sample 5559291 | NCBI WGS metagenome assembly JAABUO01 (sample SAMN10711878, study PRJNA513372) | rock metagenome | isolation source: Antarctica rocks | place: Antarctica: Victoria Land, Finger Mt sud | reverse complement strand
CTGCAATCGCCACAACTCCCGACAAAAATGGTTAGTGTTTGAACCTTTCGCCGGCTTTCTGCTTTCGGCTTTCACCCTTTCGCCATTCGGCTGGGCCAGGTACCCCTTTCTGCCCGAACACAGGTGATAAGGTGGGATATATCCCCTGATGCGTGAAATTGCCAAGATGCCCCACTGGATCCAGATCTCAGATTCCGGAAGGCCATTGCAGGTGAACACAATTGCTGCTGGAGTAGGTGACCTAGCTAGCAGAAGATTTGGACACCACCATCACTTTTGTCTTTGCCACACTGATCTCCATGTGCAATGTGGCACAATAGTTGACCAACTGCATCAATTAGAGCCTGCAAATGTTGAGGGCTGCCAAGAGACAGATGTCATCAGCAAACACAAGATCTGTGAGCTTCAGGTGCCCGACCGTAATCTCTGTCTTGGCTAGCTAAAGCATTATAACCTCTCCCTCTCTCTCCCTCTCTGCAGCATGGGCCCTTGTGACATTTGCACAAACGACATCTGCAAGAGACATGAGGGTCCAGACAGGTAGCATGCTTGACAGTAGCAGCTTGCCGTAGCTTAAGGGAAAAGCTCACGTTGGGTCATGAATGCCTTGTTGTTTCAGCAGATGCACTCTTTAGCACGCTTGCTATGGTCATTGTGATTGCTGCTGCCTACCGTCAGTGGTGAGTTAGTTAGCACTTGACAACGTGCACAATACTGAGCATACAGCCCAGCGCGTGTTATACTGCACAGACTGTAATGCCTAGAGAGATGACGACCCTGAGGTTGGGCTGAAGCTGCATGAGAGGCAGGTGTGTGGTCCAGCTGCACCGTATGCAACATCGAATTGCAGAACGTGCAATTCATTGAGGACACGACGTGGTCACATGTAGCAGTGGTCAGTGCTGTCTGTTGATTTGCAGTACTGGAACTAGATTTTGTCAGCGCATGCCAGTTTGTTTAGGCAGTGCATCAGTTGCTGATGATGGATCATTTTGCCTTGACCCGCAATGCATGACAAGGACTTTTCAGATATAGCCTGCAGACGCTGCCAGGACGTTCCATGGCTCCAGATGAGAAGGCAGCGGTTAAGCGTTCCAGCATGCTTTGACAATCGCTTGCAAGTTCACTCCCAATTATGAGGCTTCAATGCAGATTCTCCCCATGAGCGAAGTAATGGTCCAATTTCGCCAATGCAATCCGGTTGGTGACCAGAAACGGGGCCTGTGACTGCAGCTTTCAGGCATTGAGTGCTCAGTCTGTATCCGCTTCGGCAAAAACTCGAGTCAGCTCAGCCATTGCAGGCTGACTGGAACTTGCGAGCAAGGATCACGCTAGGTCCACATGGGTTCACATGATGAGCCATATGGCCCGCACATGGCTCCACGTGACAAGATTAGACATCTGCCAGTACTTTGTGATTGTAGAGTTTATTGTTGCAGAAGTCAGACCTCTGCCGCTAGTCCGACCTGTCGAAGTTGATCCCACATGGTGAAATTAGTGTTGAGACGTTCAGACTGTCTTGCAGTGCAGCCGCGGCTCCACTCAGGTCCTCTATGATCAGCGGCGGAGATTCTTTGCGTTTGCTGACATGCAAAATGTGACCATGCCCATAGTACATTGTGCAGTGTTCTGCAGGCCAGATTTGGCGACATTTGGCAAATGCGCTTGAGGCGCTGCCCAAAGCAACCCTCCCGCACCAATCGACACTTAAGCTGAGCTAAAGTCCATCTAAGCATTCGACATTCCAGCAGCTCAACTCGCCTACCGCCAAGCGCACCAGCGATCAGCGTTCAAGCCGAAGTCAGAAAAGCCTCCTCAGCTTCGCTTGCCATCGCCTCTTCGCTTGCGCCACTTCAGCCGGTGAGCCTCGTCTATTTGACTGATCTCATCGAGTTGCCATGCCTAGCTAGTTCCATAGTCGGTGATAGCCCGCACCAGTGTTGGTCGCTTTCGGTTTCGTGCATCGCGCTAATGTTCCACAGTTCCCCACGCGTGTACTGGTCGGTAGTCGTCGCGATTGCTCAGATATCCCGTCTGCTTGCTCGATGGCAATCGCATCGCAGTCGCTTGTGAAGCTTTGCCGTCTCAGCGATCGCGTTGTTGTACACTACGCAGATCACTGCAGATCACTTGTTTAGCTCTGCGTTATGGTAGTTTAGTCCGTCAGCGCATATAGCACCTGACGTGCAGCACAGCTGACTGCGTATAAGCTAGAAACGGCTGCTTTCGGCTTGAGGGGTTGGACGAGCTTAGGCAACGTCGACGTTTGCTTTGACTTTGCACTGACACTGAGCCGGGTCGTCCGGCTTGCTTTACCAACGCTTAAGTCAACGTCGACCCATCGCAACCCGTAGTTTGATGCCCTCTGCACAACTGCCTCTGCTGACCTACCCTTGTTATGCCTGCTCGCCCACAACCTGTAAGCCCGTACATACCTCAGTCGCACGCTCTACTTGGCTAATGCATTCATTACTGTGCAGGCTCGTCTTCGCTGACTGCAAACGCCAACGCCCGTGCAAAGCTGTGCCTTCAAGCTTGACAGCCTGCTTTGACTTTCCTTGTCAGACCTCAGAGCTAGTCAGACAACCTGCAGCCTCTGCTCAGCACATTGCTCTTGTGGTAAGCACCTGGCGGTAGCCACTCATGGTCATCAGCTTGCTTATAACATTCACATCCCAGCACTGTCTGTACACAGTCTTCACTGTCTTTGTGCTGCAATCAGCTCAACTTGCGTCGTTGATTTGGACACAGCATATCAAAGCTTTGCTGCTTCCTGTTACCCATGCTGTGGCGAATTTGTTGCAGGCTCCAAGCACCGACCTAGGCTACTGCTCATCAACTCTCTTACAGTCACCAGCACAGCTTGCCACTTCTGTGCATCACCAGCACACTGCTTATACAGCCTGCCCCTCTTCAGGTTTACGCCAGCATGACTTCCTGCAACAGATCTCTAGTCTTGATTGTCCTTCTAGCAGCAGCTTCTCAGGGATTGGCCCAAACTGCCCTATCAGACTGGACTGCTGGGGTGGCCACCAACTATGGGGGGCCTAACGATGGGGACAACCCTAACACCCCTACTTTTGGTCTGCTTGATGTAAGTATTTTCCTCCTGCTTGCTTTCTCTCCATGCGGATCCTCTGCTTTTCCACAGCTCTTGGGTCTGTGTCATGGAAATGCCTGCCTGTCACTTGCATTACCTGTTCACGAGAAGATCCTGAACATTACACAGATTGGTCTGCTTCGTTCAAGCACCAGTCTGTCAAGCACCAGCCTGTCACATCTAGTCTACCCCAATCATGTGTCGGCACTTTGTGGCCTTTGCTGCATCAGCATACTTGCAGGTGGTTGCTGACTGCCACTGACATGCTTCCACAGCAAAACAAAGAACATGCCACAATGTGTGTTACATACCAAGATGTCTACAATATGTACGCATAACACATGCTGACGCTTCATTGCTGTACATGCAGGGAGCCTGTGGCTATGGAGACCTGAGCGATGCCTCTGCGTATCCTTTCTTCAGTGCCGTTGGCATTCCCACAAACAGTGACATCATGTCATTCCCCACCATGGGCTGCGGCACATGCATCGAGTTTGAGTGTGTCAACGACAGGACGCCTGACTTTGCGGTAGGCGTTGCTACCCTTCATGCTTGTGACATTATGTGGCACTGCTTTGTGCAGAATTGAGAGTGTGCTGGGATGTGATGCCGCCAGTGTGTCCTTTTGCATGACATTCCGAGGGCATCTGTTTGAAATCAGGGTGTGTGGGAATCATTCTAATGCATGGTCTCATCTGCCGCTGCTGATGTTGATCCCTCAGTCTTTTAGTATGCACCCATTGTTTGCATACAGACCCTCTGTTCGTCTGTGTGTCTGTCTGTGCTTCCCTTTAAATGCACGCAACAGTCCACTGTGTCTCTCATGACCACAGACTTGCCTATACCTGCCTTTTCATGCACAACGACAGCCCACTGTGTCCCTCATGATCACAGACTCACCTACACTTGTCGCTACAGGGTCGCTGTGGCGCTGGTGGGGCAACAGTCACAGCGCTGGTCACAGACGTCTGTCCAGAGTGCTCAGCTGCATCGGGTGGCCAGGGTGACCACTTTGACCTGAACGCCTTGTCTTTCGGCCAGCTGGCACCTGATGTTGCTGGCAGGATTGACGTCAACTACAGACTGGTTGCCTGCACGCCTCCCTCTGACATCCAGGTTTTGGTGGACGGTAATGGTGGTTCCGGCTTGTGGCTGAGGCTAGTCATCACTGTGAGTTACTCCTGATGATCTCCTTGACTCTGTCTGTCACAGTGGTGTGTTACGTCACCTGCTTCTGTGAGTCATCGCTGTGAGTCACTCCTGATGATGTCCTGTGACTCTGCCTGTCACAGGGGTCTGTTTTTCAACCTGCTTTGGTACTACACTGTCTGCCTTTCCAGACGTGCCAAACTGCCCTTTGGCCCTTGCCACTGCCCACTGTCTGCAAGCCCTCTGCCCTTCTGACTCTGTCCTTGCCTTGAGAGTCGTCCCGTCTACGTCTGTGTACCTTACCACATGCCTGCCAGTTATAAGTTTCTTATGCACTTTCTTGTTGCACATGCACAGAGCGCTGAGCAGGCTTGTTCTGAACCCTAAACCTAAAGCCATGATCCATGCAGACTGTGGCCAATTTGGGAACCATCTCTGCTGTGAACCTCAAGGGCCCAGGGGCTAGTGACTCATGGGCGGCCATGAGTAACACTTATGGCGCTGCATGGGAGGTTGACAACCAGCCATCCTACCCAATTTCACTGGAGGTTACAAGCGGTTCTCAGACGGTGAGCAGCTTGTCTTGATGCACTAACCATGTGGTTGGAACAGCTCATCTCTGCTGCTGCTGTACATGCTGATCTGTGTTGCCGGCCATCATCTCTCTATCTACTCCCATGCTACACATGTTCATCCTGCAGACATCGCCTGTTTTGTCTTTTTTGTTTTTTGGACTGCTTTCACCTGCGATACAACAAACCGGTTGCGCTTGTGTGCAAGTCGCTGAATGAAACACCCCTGACTGACTCATTTAGACACAGCTGCACCTGCATTAAGCGTTCGTCATGCAGTCATCACACAAGCCCACAACTCCCTAAGCACTTCCTTTTGACTGACTGACTCACGATCCTGCAGGTCTCCTTGATGAATGTGCTGCCGACGGCTACTCAAGGTACTTTCTCAAGCAACCAGCAGTTCTCTATATCCAGCAGTACTACAACCACAACCACCCCCACAAGCAGCACGACCACCTCAAGCACAACAGTGACATCCTCCACCAGCACAAGTGCCACACCAAGTACCACACCAAGTGCCACACCAACCACCACAGCAACTGCCTCACCAAGTACCACAGCAACTGCTACGCCTGTTGCTAGTGCAGCAGCGTGTAGTGACATTGTGCCCCAGGGATCTGCCTTCACATGTCCGCAACAGGTGACTCATTCATGCTGCTCCATGTCTGTCATGCTTGGATGTGCTTCACTGCTGAGCATCTGCTTGCTGTCTGTAATTTCCGTGCCTTATGCAGTGATGCTACACACCTTCATGCCTGCAGGCAAGCTATCATTGCTCATGTTACACACACACACACACACACTCCTCACATGCATTGCAGCACTTGCTGCTTGTGTTTCTAGCACAGCTGCTGCTGCTTGCCACTGCTTCAGTTTGCAATCATGTCATGGTGGCATGTGCATGAATGTCCTTGTAGGGGCGCACCATGCTAGCCGTTGTGCAAGGATGTAATAGGGTACGGTCATTGTCATCATGCGAATTATGACATGACAGCTATCCCTCCTCCCACCGCCTCTTGGATATATAGTACAAGATGTTGATGGGGACTCCCTATTTGTGTGCAGGCTGCTTACGGTCAGTGTGGGGCTGACTGGATGGTCGGCTTCTGCCATCAGAGTTGCAACTCCTGCTAACCGGCCTCACCTCCAGACCTGGACCCTGCTCATCTCACAGCAAGAAGCAGAGAGCAGGGTCGGGACTTTCGATCATGTAGATCGATTCACTCCGATGCCTCAACTGAGCAGCGTGGGCTTTAGAGAAGCCCTGAGAAAGTGCTACAAGTACTTGGGAAATGTTGTGATGGTTGACAGGTAGTTCTTTTTGTCAGGGTGGCTCATAAAAACCATCCATGGTTGCAGTGCTTGCGCTGACACACCTCTGTTGGCATGTGCTTCTGGATCTTTGTATGTTTTAGCTGCTTTCCTCTTCCCATTGTGCACCAGCTTAGGCTGGGTTTTGGCACATATAAAAACAGACATTATTTGGTATGGCTATTCACCATGCAGTAGTGTATCACACCCCAAACATCACATCTCCCCCCCCCCCTTCGATGTGGTTACTATTTACATATTTCTCAATGTTACTGGAATGCCGCGCTGCCCCGACTAGCTAAGTTCAGATTGATTGAACGTTTCAAGGCAAGTTGTCTGATACACACTTGTTCTTGCCTAAACTCACTGACTGTCATTGCTTTTTATCAGTAGAGATAGTTTTCTGAGATACAACTACCCAGACTGCCCAGATATCAAGTAGGTAGCTTTTAGCAGGATGCCCTTCCTAGCAATACCTTGCCATATATTCTTTCTATCAACAAGCCTTCAGTCTATCTTTCGGTGTGTATCAAGTTGTATTGACAGTTGTACCTCAAGACCCTGGTCACAACTCTACAACAGAGTACATTGTAATAAAACTACCCACAAGGCCATCTCTAATTGCAGTATGCACGCACAGCCATTCGCAGTATACGTGCACAGCTATCAGCCTTGCACAATGCACAAACCACTTGGTAGGTTGAATCTCAAATTCCCAAGGATACAATAATTTGCAGAGCTCGGTAAAATGCCTGGATCATAGAGAAAACAACTCTTCTTCTGAGCCTACTACTTTGCTTGAGGCACATGATGTTCCTAAGCAGGTACCAGCCTTATGTGCTTGATCTTCTCTTGGCCATGCTCCAAGGTGGTTGCCAGTATAGTTATTTGGCATATGGTGGCAGTTCCAATGCATGTGTGGGTATGTCCTAGTACTTGCTGAACATATCTCAGGTGCAGTACACAGTCGTCATCAGCATGTCCAAATTCAAACTCGCCTGTTTGTGATTGTTTTGCCTCTTCAAACACGTATACAACAGTCGTTCAGCAGGGGCGATGTGTGTGCCTTGTTCCTAGTTTGGATTTGAGACAGGGATGCACTACAGGCATGATGTATAGATCTACCGATGTTGGAAGCTGCTGAGATGCTGCTCAGCAGGGGCAGTGTGTTTTGTCAGACATTCATCGCTACAGCTGTGACATCTGCCTGACACAGGTTTGCAGATGACACACCTTAATTCTGCACCTGCCATGAAACGCATTGTGCCATAGCTTTGCATGTGCTGGATGCAAATTCTGCCAAAAAAATTGAACAGAGAAGATTAGCATGGCCCTCGCGCAGAGCTAAGCACATTTGCCAATGAATAAGACACATGGCAGTTGTGTAAGTGCATACTCGACTGGAGCTATGTCAGCAAGACATACAACCAGACTGTTGGCATGGCGTCTGTGTTAACTTGCGCAGGGCATGATACCCTGGCATACACAAACATAGCAGCAATGCACTGCAGTGCAACAAATGTGCACAGTATACAGCTGTCTGAAAGACTGCTTGCTGAGCAACCAACACACAGACGATCTAGTGCAGAGTTCAACTGTCTTCAGTATTTACAAGGTCACTCTGAAAGTGCAGCGTCTGAGAAGTTATGTTCTGAACATACAGCATCGTTGTTTTGTACACAAAAGAATGCTGGTGCTGTCTGTGTAATAAAGCTTAGTTGTGCTTGGCATCCCTGTAAGCACCCTTGGCCTCACCCTTGGCGTCCTTGTACTTGCCCTTAATGTCACCCTTCAAATCCTTGGCAGCACCCTCGATGCAGTCGTCGTTGTTGATGGCCTTGTAGATGACAACTGCGCCTACAGCGGCAGCGACTCCAAGCAATACCTACGAAAGCACGAGCCTGATGAGCATAAGAAAGCATAGGACCGAGGACAACGAGAACTGGGCGCAACAGCAGTATTATCTTCTATGGTTAATATGCAGGTAAAAGCCTGCTGCAAGCCCGCCAAGCGATGCGGGGGGAAAAGTGTAAGTCGAAAGCATGAGGGATCTACAGGTTGAAACGTAAGCAGGCAGGCAGCTTTATGGACGGCAGTGAGCAGCATAACACCGCTGAGTGACTGTAACAAATATGATCTTTGCTACAAGTTGCGCAGCAAGCTGGTGTTGCTAAGCAGATCTCAGCACACCATTGCACACGATAAGCCGATGCCTGTTCACGAACAGAGGTGGTTCTTACCTTGACCAAATCGTCAGCCATCTTTGCTTGCTTGAGAAAGGAACAGGAGTAAGTTGAATGCGCTAAGAAGTTTGGCAGACGGAGAATCTGGCGGGTGTTCTTGAAGCTTGTGGCCACCTATCCAAATTGATAGCTCCTCACCACCTTGCTGACGCCGCAGAGTCTGAGTCAGCCATTTTGAGTCCCATTGTGAGTGAATTCTTTGCCAAGTTTGACGGCGCGCCGCAGAGTCTGTGCTTCCCCAGCATGCTGATATCTTGTGCACCTTGCATGATTCTGGCTGCATGAATGAATATGTCACTCGTAGGCGACGTCGACACACCGTGTACCATTGGCTGATGTGATGTTTGCCTCCGTTTGACTTGTGCACGTCCGCGTCAAAAGCTGCGCCTCAGCAGGGTCTGTTGTCATTCCACCCTGATCATACAGTCTCCATCGTCTCTTGCCCCTTGAAAGCCTTCTGATACGGTAACAGAAGTGCTGCAGCTTCTTGTAGCTCTTGATGCATTCAGCTTTGATAGTCTACTTTTGCTCGCATCCGCTTTCGTAGCTGTGCTCTGCTTCACATGCTGTTAAAATCCTGGCTGCAACCCCACTATTCCAAGTCCCACCTGCAACGTATGTTGGATGAGTCTGAAAGGACTTTACTACTAGTAGTAGGCACAGCGATCACAGCACTGGGTGCAACCAGCACAGAGGGTTGTCCATCAAAACTGTGTCCAGTACTGAACGTTCTGAGACACTGCTGCTGGGACAAAATCTAGATTTGCAAATGAAACAGTTCAACAGGTAAAAGCAGACATCTTGCCTTGTCATCATGCAAGTCCCTTTAAGTATAATGATGCAACTCACTTTGGCTTCAACCAAGCTTGCTGAACAAGGACTATCTATTGCACCAGGGGCACAGTGTTTGCTTTTGATATGCAAGGCAAGCAGAAGGTCTGTGAGAGCGTTGTTATTGTCACAGTACTCAGTGTTGTGAAGCCTTATTGACTCTTTTCAAATGCCCCCAAGCCCTCAACAAGGCGTTGTATTCTGGCAGCCTGTTCTTTTGCTTCCTCTTTGCTGTACGTTTTTGTCTTGGCCACTGGCTGCAGGTATTTCTGCTGCAGTTGTGCCTGCAGGAAAGCAGGACATGGACTACACAAACATGATGCACTTTAGGCGGCTTGCTGTACTTGACGCGCACAAAGTCACGTTTTTGTGTTTTCAAAACTTCACACTGCAGCAAAGCTCAGCAAAGTACTTTGCATGCACAAGTCATAATGCAGCAGTGAAACACAGCAGTCTGCATCCACAAGCTGCACAAATGCAGCTGGGTGTAGGACATTGGAGATCAGATATAGCTACAGCTTCATCAGCGATTTGCGTTTGCTTTCATCATCCCAAAGATTGTGCATATGGTTGATGTGATCACAGGAGTGTCACCTTTGTGGCCTTGCGCATGTCCTGACATTTGTCTGCCAGCGCACACAGACTCTGCTTATGCTCATCTTTCTTGACCTATTGCAAAGAAATCAAAGTTGCAGTTTATCACTTGCCTTTGGCAGGGACCCCATACAAGGAGCCACTCAGGACTGTAAGTACATAATTGTGCAGGGAGCATGTATTTGGTAAAAGGTTGATTTGATGAACCATATGACCACAGGAATTACTGTGCACTGCATCTCATTACATGTCAAAACAGGATTTCCAATGAGCTATCTGCACACATCCTACAGATGCACAACAGCAGTCATGGCTTCCAATGTCTGAAGGCAGCAGGCTCCCACCCTTTTGACAGGCACATAGGCTTCCTTGTAGCCCTTGGCTGCATCTCTGTGATACACAAGTTTCATGGCCCGCGCCTGTGGCGGCTCATGCCCCTTTTTTATTTCTCTTTTGGGCTGTGTGTTCAGGCGAGCCACAATTGCTTCTAGCTCATCAGATGTAAAGCGCAATTGCTGCAAATCAGACACACATACAAATATGGTGCATTGACATGGTCAGACTGGTTGCACTACATGATTGACGCATTGCATTTTGACATTCTGAATCTCGTGTGCATGGTTGAAAGAACTTCTGAGCTGCTGTGATACAGGTTGCGTTGTAGTGCAGGCATGTTTGCCTCTATGCTTTTCTGTGCTTTGCATGACTCTGTCCTGTTTGCAAATTTAGTCGTGTTGGGAATCTGAGAGAGCTTGCATTGCCATGCGGCTGCTGTACACACTTCACATGAAGTAAGCAGCGCCGTCAAATCAGCTAAATTGAGCGAGGGAATGCCAACCTTCACCCACTGAGTTCCTACTCTCAAGTAGAAAGTTCCGTCTGGCCCTACTTCCCTCATACCACTGGTTGCTTGGCTCATTTTGCTTCCAGGCGTTGATGCTCTGGACCCGTCCTGCAAGGGTGTACCAACCCTGCACACAGAAGCATACAACTGTGCATCTTTGTTTGTTTTGAGCAAGCATAGCATGGCAGGCAGAAAAAAGCAGAGCAGGCCGGACTCTAACACGCAAGCTTAGCAAAGCTGTCAAGGATCTAACATGCTGGTGAATGATGGAGAAAAGCTGGCTTCAGGCACGTATTCATGCTCGAGGCGTGCAGAATGCATGCTCACCCATGCACACCATATCTTTCTGACGTGGTAAGTCTA
>JAABUO010009297.1_pt1 | contig 11011 bp, 14 predicted proteins | sample 5559291 | NCBI WGS metagenome assembly JAABUO01 (sample SAMN10711878, study PRJNA513372) | rock metagenome | isolation source: Antarctica rocks | place: Antarctica: Victoria Land, Finger Mt sud | reverse complement strand
GCATGGTGCGGCTTCACATACTGACCTGTGTGGACTAAAGCTCCCTCAGAGCCGGGGTATGGGATGTCATAGTCTGTTTTCCAATACCGCATGTTCTCAACCCAATTATACAAGCTGTGACTGTCTGTTCCTCTGAAAGCTACAACAATGGCCCCTCCACCCAGCTGTGATGCTGTTGAGTACCCGGCAAAGGCGAACAAATCCCATCGTATGTCGTATACTGTGGTGGTGATATTGAACCTCCTGAGGCTGTCTGATTGGGTACATCTACACATGCATGAGCTCTTGATCATGGCAGCAACAGCAAAGGAGCCAACATGCAAGCTGGTGCATCACACAATGAGACTATCAGTGATAGCCAACCAAGAGATACATGATCTGCCGATATACGGCAATACACGGCTAACGGTAGTGTATTGTACACATGATGAAAGGCACAGAGCAGCAACGCACAATGACTGTAAGGCAAGGGCGGTGAGCAGAAGACAGCCATGCAGAGGCAAACCAGCACCCCACACTTTTGCAGACGCAAACAGACAAACTGCTGCATGCAGAGGAGGACACACCTACTGCAGTTCCATGCCTTGATGTTGTTGCGTTCGCAGTAGGACACAGAGGTGAGTTTTGCGAGCAACTGAGCCTTTGAAAGCTTGATGCCGGACTCACTTATCCGATCCTCAGCATCATGCATCATCCAGGCAATAGCAGCAGGCAGTACAGGCACCCATGTTGCATTGTTCACCGCCACCGGTTCTGAATCATCAGAGTCAACAGGCTGGAGTTGTGACAGAGCTGGTGGCATGGGCTTGGTGGAATGAAGCCATGATGGGAGTAGCTTTGTGAGAAAGGCTTTGAGCCCTGACTCAGCAGGTGGGGTGTCAGGTATAAGCAGAAACTGATCCCACTTGTAGCCTGGCCTGATCTGAGCGCTGCTGTCAAAAGCTGCTGCTTCTTGAGGATCGAGGCTGTAATTGCTGTATTGCTGGAGATGAAGTTGTCGTTGAGGTGCCCCTTGGTATTTGCAATGCACTGGTTGACCTGCACAACAGACAAGGCAACCCTTGCAAGCATTTGTAGCAAGCTGCACCTGACTACTCTCATGAGCCGGTTGATACCAACGCCGTGTCACAGAATTGAACGAGAAATACCTAATTGGCAGATCAGCTGCAAGCTCGCAAGACTGAAAAAGTTGAGCGCAGTTGCGACACCAATACGCATTTCCAGCCTGATCACCGAGTCACACTTCGCACTGTCACGTGCCCGATCCCAAAGCTCCACACAATGTCAAGCAAACAAAGTGATTGACGATGCGCTCAACACGCAGCTGATGTGCCCGAAGGCGAAGGACTGAAACCACACAGACAGCCCGTGCACTTCAAGGCACGTCAGTAGTAGCTGAGAAGATCCACAATCACAAAAGTCCTCAGTTTCTAAGGACGACTGCTTTTTATAGTAACAATCCGATCGCAGCAGCAGGCCTGCGTGGCTATAACAACGATGCTTTCTGCACACTAGCTGAGGTGGAATCTATGTTTCTTACGGTCGTATTTCGAGGTACCATACACGCAGCAATGCCGTACAGAGACTGCTTAGTCACAAAAGAAACTGTTAGTCACGCATGCTATTGTCATCAAGCAAGTTTCTTCGCCAAGCATGGCATCACGTTACGTAGGCCAGATGGGAGGTGGTTCTGCTGCTCCATCGAACAGTTTGCGCTTTGTTTGTCAAGTCAAAGCTGGGAATCATACGGTACGCAGAAAACTTTTCGTTCCAACGTAGCGTTTGCGCCAGTGTGTGTGCCCGGCACGGCCGTGAAGTTATCTATCGAGCTTGAATAACACCGCCGTAGACCTTGCGGCTTCTGCCTGGGTATGCAAGCAGCTGCAGACAAATACAGTGTCCAGGACGCGTTTCAAGGCAGCTCGGTGTTGATCACCGGGGCGACAGGTTGTGGTTGCTGCCGGATCTATTTGGGCGCCTGCACTTGAGACAACTCACCTCATGTCGTACTGCAGGGTATGTTGGGAGCCTGGTCTTGGAGCAACTGCTACGTGTGGGTCACATCAGCAAGGTGAGTCCAGCCCTGATCATGTGTCTCGCCACAGGTGCAAAGATCACTTCTGAGCAGACAATCCTAGCTTTGCACTTGTTTTGTCACAAGGCCTTCTGCAATTAGTCTATTCTCCGGCAAAGCTACTGCAGGCATACCTACTTGTAAGGACCAAGCAGGGCGAGGATCCACAACAGCGCCTCAGGAGTTTGCTCGCTAGCCCAATCTTCAGACTGCATGATTGCACACAGGTGACTATGCCATGTATGCTAGTTCCTGCACCTTACAGATCCTGCAGGAACCTGATCATTGCAACTGCCTATCAGTGCCCGTGACATTTCTGCAGTTGTCATCACACAAAGAATGTGCAACCAATGCTGTCATGATCCCACCTGCCCCATGCATTCACAAAGTTCAAGCCTATGTTCCTGCAGATCATCACAAAGCTTCAGATCATTCACGGAGACTTGTCTAAGCCAGGTTGCGGCATCAGCACAGCAGATGAAACTCAGCTCAAGTCGCATGTTCAGTATGTTGTGCACTCTGCAGCCAGCATACGCTTTGACAATCCTGTTCATACCGACCTCAAGCTCAGCTATGTGGCCACCAAGGCCCTGGCTGATCTGGCAACTAGGGTGAGTGGTCTTGTCTATGTTGTCAAGAGACACTGTTTTGTTTGTACTGCACACAAACCCTCCAATGAACTCGTCAAGTTGGCTGTAGTGCCATTGTGTCTGCTTACCAATGCATGAAAGCTTTCATCCACAATGCTTTGTGGTACTTCAGATGCAGAGGCTGCGCTGCTTCATGTATGTTTCCACAGCGTATGCCAATGCCCATTCTGACCTAAAAGTGGCCATGGAGCGGCTTTATCCTTTGCAAGATGCCAATGGTGTGTTGCTGGACCATGCTGCTATAACTCAACACCTCCTGTCCTTATCTCCTGAGCAGGCCCAGTTAAGGGTGATCCTATTTTGATGCCAACTTACATTTGTACACTGGACATGCTGCAGCAACTTATAGTCAACATATCACTAGACCCTCTTGGTGCATGCCTGCTTGTTGATAAACATGTTCTTGACCATGGGGCCTTTGACATTGATGATTTTAGGCACCTTTTGCACAAGTTTTGGAGTGTTGTGCACCCATCCAGCTCTGCTGACTGCCTTTAGGCCTGCCTCTGACTTGTTCTTTCTGCTTGCACCACCACAACAGGCGAATTGTGTGTAATACATTTTTGCAGTCAGCACCCTGTGTGTTATGCCCTGTCGATTGCACCCACGCTTGTCTATTACTCATGCTTGCTTATGCTTGACATGACCTCTGGAGGCTGACATCTAGTTGCACACACTGCATGTCTTTGTGATGCTCACTACCACGCTAGTGATGTAATAGCAGCTTCTTGCGTGTAAACTGTGTCACAGCGTCATGAATATCAAGGCTGGCTGCCTCTTTCTGGATATACCTTGAAGCGTGTGTGAATGTATTTAAAATGTGTTTGCAGATGCTACATATATGGGCAAAAACCTTTTTCCCACCAATGCAGAGACTCCTGTGTGTCATGTATAGGTTGAGAAGATCAAGCAGCAGCATAACGCTCATCAGAACACATACGGCTTCTGCAAGAACCTAACAGAGCAGCTGATGGGCAGCTACCACATGCGTCCCTATCCAGTCTGCATTACTCGTCCCACTGCTGTAGGGGCAGTAGCCAAAATGCCCTGCCTGGCTACATTGGCAACTCTGCCGCAGCCACTGCCATGATTCTGTCCATTGCCTGTGGTGGGGAAGCATATGTGTCAGCAGAGCATATTTTGTGTATATCCAAATGACTGTTGCATTGAGCATTCCTCATCCAAGAATGCTCTGTGTCACCACAGCACCATGCCTACATGTACATCCTGGGTGCTGGTCCCAAGGAACGTACTGGTTTACAACAGACAACGTCAAGTAGTTTGTTTGGGCTGCACCATGTCTCACAAGTGTGAGACAAGACAGGACGCAAGTGCTGTCTTCAAGTGCTGTCTCCAAGTGCTGGAAGGCCTGTCTGATGCATATTGACTGGGCCAGCAATTGTTTGCTCATCTACCCGACTTTGCATGGAAGCATGTCTTGTCACACCTTTTCAAGATGCATGCAAAGCACCAGTGTAGCTCCCTGAGTCCTGCAACTGAACCTGGACTGCTATATCAGCGGCAGCAAGATTCGGTGCCATTTAGACACCGCAGCCACAGAAGTTTTGCTGACGCCTTCAGGCTTGGGCAGCTCCAGGCTGTTGCCTTAGGAGGCTCCCATTATGATCGCTGAAAAGCATAAACTTGTCTTTTCCTTCAGGCTTGGGCACAATTTCAAGTATGCCAAAAGACAGGGCGCAGCACATAGTGCCAGGAGACATGGCATCATCAGTCATCCTTGCTTCCATGGCAGCCACAGCTGCAGGGCAGGGCTGTCAGACCAGCCCCAACATCACCCTTGCAGATGGCTTCTGCAGCACACCCTTAACTATGGGAGAGCTGGTCAGCTTCACTTGTAATTACTTCAGGTGAATCAAGCCCTGAGTAGCACCAGACGCTGCAAGTGTGTGTATTCAGCCTTGCAGCTCACTGCACACGACCCGCCACCAGTCATTACTTGCATGATCATCTATGGTGACCATGCTGAGGTTTCATTAAAGAGGGCGCTCCAGCTGCAGCTTGTGGCATGATGCTGTAGTGCACCTGTGAGTGTCATTAGCTTATCATGGAAGCTGCCCCTGCATACTCTTGTGTCAACTACTGTGCTGATGCGGATGGACTTGATCCTCAGTGCAGCCCCCAGAAAAGTGGTTCGGCTTTGTGTACAACAGTCAGCATCAAATTGGCATGCACAGACCACAAAGACGGCAATATGTACGAGTCAAAAACATGATCTATGGTCACAATTAGACTTGGCACTGCGTCTGTTTGGCTCCAGCAGAATGACAAACGCTGTGCAGGAATGACCCATCATCCCAGTATCAGTTTGGGGATGGACAGTACATGGTGCGATGGACTAGAGACATCAAGCAGTACGATGAGTGGTGCAGAACAGAGGACCTGCACGTGCAGCAGCTGTGTCAGAAGCTGCTTGAGCAGGGCCTACCTAAAGCTGCAGCCAGGGTAAGCTTTCATTGCTCAAGCTAGCTGTTAGTATTGTTTGGGTTTCATTCAGCAATGTGTTGAGTTGTGATTGACGTGGACAAAGCAAAGCTGCAGCATCTGCGTTTGGCCTGCGTCTTTGCATGGTCAGAACCGCTGTTGCAGTTAGATCGTGTTGTGAAGATGCCGACCGGCGCATGATGTTGGGATGATGTGTAAATCCAGACAGCGTCTGGCGTCGTGGTGCAAACACAGGCATTGTTGTGTTAGCCAGCTGTCATGTTGAGGTAATGTTGTCTAACACGCAACCCTGAAAGACACTGGCCGTCCTGTTTGTTGATACACACTGAGGTAATGATGGGTGGTGGCTGCAGGCTGCCACTGCTTGGAAAGTATGGCAGATTTGGGCTGATTCTCGCATCTTTGGAGATTCGGAAAGCAAGCTTGATGACTCAAATGTTCAAAAATTGGCTTGTAATCTGGTGGAACATGAAAGGGTAAGTGCATGGTATGCTGCATGCTCAGAAGTTCCTACTGAAACAAGACATCCCCATGAAATGCAACCAGGAGAATGCTATCGCAGCTTGTGCAACAAGCCATTGACAATCTCAAGATGTGGACATGATGTAGACACACTTCTGACCACAACTTTGAAGCCTGATTGCATTCTTGGTTGGCCTAGGCTCTGTCTTTCTGCATGCAAGATGTGCTGTATCATTTATGCATTATGATTCATGCTGAGCTATTTTGTCATGGTGTAGGATGCACTGTTGCTGAGATTCACACCACAGACCACTGGTATGACCTGGAGGGAGTACATCAACCTGTACTGTGCCGGTTCCAAGCAGATCTTCATGCACGAGACCCCCAAGTACCCCTTACAATTTGGACCTGCATCACAACCCAGCAGTCAGAGTAAGTTTGTTGCTCAAGAGTGCACAGATTCAGAACACGCGCATTGTCTTGCACATGTATCATGTAGCTGACATGCGTTTCACAAAGGACCTCGTCAGCAGAATGCCAGCCTGAAAGATTTTTAGGATCAAACAGTCCATATGACATCCCTATGTGGTCATGCTGCTGATAGACCTACTGAGACTTTGCTGCGCGTGACCCCAGCAGATGGTTCAGTAAGCATAGTTCTACATCATCATCAGACTCACATGCCTCAAGTTTCTGAGCAAAAGGCTGTCCCAGTGATGTTTGTTCAATCATGCTCACCTGCCTGTACCAGCTTTTGCTGCACAGCAACTTGTAAGGTCACGAGGTGACGTGGAATATGCATGCTGTCAAAATGGCATCAGTGTCAAGAAATGCCAGTGCCTTCAATGCAGGCCGTCTGTGATGAATGTCAGTGAGCCAATGGCAATGGTGCTGTCAGGCGCTAATGACGTAAGGCAACATGCAACAGCAATCCTGATGACCACGCTTTCCTCAGTGGCTGACAAGAGCTGTTGAGGACAAGAGTCGTGCACAATTTTGACGCATGTGCAAGATGTTGCAAATGCATTGTGCAAGGATGTACAATAATTGTCAACACGCCTAGGCAGGATTTTACTTATGTATTGTACACATACATGCTCTGCACTGCACCAGACATCACAGAGTTAGGTTTTGACCACAAAATTTGGATCTTTTAAGGCCCAGATCTGTCTCTTCTAGAACATTATTGAATTGTGTCATTCAACCTTGACATTCTCCCAGTTATTGTCTGTCGACTCCCCTGATGAGTCCTAGAGAAGACGAAAGGAGATGTAAACTGACTGATTGATTGATTGTGATTCAGCCACCCAGCAACATGAGCACACTGTCGCTTTACAAGTCTGTCCAGCAAAGCTGTTGCGGCTTGCTCTCATGTCTGCCGAAAATCTCATAGAGTCATACCTGATTGTATTTTGTAAGTCTGATCCTTTTGGTTCAATTGTTGCTGCAATGACAAATCGTAACGCCTTCAGGCATACACTGACTTGCAAGCGGAGTGTAGCTGCCATCGCACAACTGAACAGACCCCTTAAAGTATGCAAAGTTGCAGGCAGCCTAGTCATACAAGCAGTTGGCCGCGCCGCTGCAGATCAGTTCGCCACAGCTTTGCACCACAAAAGCCACCTCCGAAAGCAAGATCCGCTTTGCTGCAGCTGGCGACAAGACGTCCGGAAAACACACATACAAGTCCGAGCACCAAAACATCTGAGGTATTTGTTGGGAACTGAATGTTGCTGTTTGCTGCTGTGGCTTACCGAGTAACCGAACACCATCTTCGCCTGTCTCCCAGGACCCCTTTGCAGAGCTCGAAACATACAATGACAATTTTCTGGACCGCTTTTTTATTGGATACTTCGCCAAAAAGATGTCTCAGCAGCTTGGAGGTATGGTGTCCTGCTACAGGAGTTTCCAGCTGAGGTCTTTTGCATGGTTTGCGTGCAGAACCCAGCAACAAGTTGCAGAATCAATTGAAGCTGTTGGCTCCTGCAGGCGTTCCATATGAACCAGGTTATGATGGCTTTGTAGAGCTGTCTAAGCAGATCATGGAGGGCCGCAACAGCAAGCAGCAGCAACAGGCTGTTCTGGGTGTGCTGGACGCCTTGTTGCCACCTGATGCACCCAGCACATTCAGAAAGATCTTTCCTCTCAAGCAGGTACGGCATCTGTCAAAATTCACATTCTCGTTGCCAGTCATCACCACATGCTACAAGCATGCTGTCAGGCGCACCAGCAGGTATGAGCGCTCATCGGATGTGTCTGTTGCTGGGTGATTATAGAATGTGTTTTATGTGCATACTGCATGCAACCATTTGCTACAGCATGTCTGGTGGCTGCAGACTGATGAACACAAGCTGACTGAGTACAGGACTGTTGAGCACAAACCTGCACTGCCCAACTTGCCTTTCACACAGTGCTGTTCACACACAGTGAGCTGACCTTGAGCTCTTCTCTTTCACTGGCATGCAGTCACAGGCAGCTTCAATGTTTTCAGCACTTGCCCAAAATCCTGATGCATGACACTCCTTCACATGTCAGCCACCATTTATGACTCAACTAAGGTGCCCACAGTCCAGTTGTATGATTGATGTGCAGCAAGTGAGATCTTGCAGACCCATTTTGCTTTATATCATCTGCATTGTCTGTGCCTGTTGCAGTGGACAGCAGAGCTGAATGCTGCAATCACCCAGAAGTTTTTTGCCTGGCTTGTTGGTCCACTAGAAGTGCAAGAGGCTGAGATAGAGTACAAGGGCGAGAAGAAGACCTGGAGGAGCGGCGTGCAGATCAAGAGGTGCAGGTATCTGGAGCAGAGCGGCTGCAAGGGAATGTGCATCAACATGTGCAAGGTCAGTCTTGCACACTTCCCACATTCACACAGGAGCACAATCCCTTCAACACACTCAGCATAGGAGTGTACGCGCCCACAAAGATTGTGCGACATGTCGTCAGGCAGCACTTGCCGCCGGCAACGAAAGCATGTGGATGTTTCATGGTTTTATAAACTGTTGGCATCCTGCTTGCCCTAGCTTTGTCAAATGGTGCCATGTCACATTTGCCAATGGTGCATGTTCGCTGGCTGTCACTGTGTTATAGTTCAGGTCAGCTCCGGCAAGTTTAGCCTCAGATTGAGGGTTGTCTCTCTGGGGTCACATGCAAACATTGTACAGAGACCTTGACAGACGCTCACTGCATAGCAGGCTATGCCTGCAGCACCTGCTTTGCAAGTTTGGGAGATCTTGAGTTGGCGCTTGCAGATTCCCACTCAAACATTCTTCACAGAGACGTTTGGACTGCCTCTCACAATGAAGCCTGACTTTGAAGACCTCTCCTGTGAGATGGTGTTCGGGGAAGCTCCACCACCAATACATTTGGATGAGGTGTACAATGAGCCATGCTTCACCAAGAACTGTGTGCTTGCTGACAGAGATCCCAATCTGCCTTGCCCCAAAGTGGACACACAACGGCGAAAGACACTCAGAGAAGCTGGCATCCTGTAGTTGTATTTCTGTCAGGGCCTGCGTTTTGTACAGCGTGTGACCAGCTGTAGCTCAGCTCGTTTTTAGAAAAATCCGGCAGATTTTCAGTCTGACATTCTGCTCATTTCATTTATTTTGTTCTGTGCAATTCTGCTTGCTGTGGGTAGGTGCTGGATTGAGTGAGGTAGTGTAACTTTGTATTGCAATGCTGCATTTTCATCTCTTTCTGCGCAGGCAAAGTTTGCCTTGTTCTTGAGCTGGCCATGGCCAAGCTGATTTCAGACGTCTTCAAACGGTCGCAACCCAGCTCAAGGGATTTGTTAAAACTGAAACACACATGAAGGAAGCATCGCGCCCAAGTGTCACTGAGTTACAGAGGCTTCAAAACCAAGCTCCTGATGCTTGTACAGGTAATTGGCTTGGTGCTGGTAGGCATACACCAAAGCTTGCATGTAGCATGATTGTGTTAACAATGGGCTTGGTTGCAGAGGCATGTCCTGACAAGACATCTTAGAGCTGTGAGCAGGCCATGTCATGCTGTACTACACTGCAACACACAGTTACTGTTCCAGTAAAATACTGTACAGCGCAGTACTGCCTTTGCATCTCTTTTTGCGTAGCCAAAGTTTGCCTTACTACACGCTTGTTTTCCCATGTCTTGAGCTCATGCCTTCCCCTGCATGCACAATGACTGAATCTCTCTCTAGAGATCTGTATGTTTGGACATGTGCCAAGCTGCTGATTCGGTGTTAGCTGCAGGGCTTGGTTGGTTTCAGAGCCCTCAAAAACGGTCGAGAAGTCCTGCGCTCGGACGTCGACGTCGTGCAATAGCCTCCAGGTCTTGCTGTTCGCAAAGTTCGCTACTGAGGGACGAAATGACAATGTTCATCGTCACAACGCTGTGATGTCAGCCTGGTTCGGACACTCTACATAACATGTCAGCCGATGTGTTTGAATCCGCTGTGGATTTGGAGGAGACACATTTTGCCGAGGGACATCAGCAGGGGTTGGAGTGAGTGGCTTCACTCCAAATCGTGCGCTGCGCAGCTTCTACGCAAGCGTGAAACGCATGCTGAAGTTGGAGTTTTGCTGTAGAGATGGAAAGAAAGCTGGGGTGATTGAAGGCAGAGAGCTGGGCTTGCAAAAAGGCTGGGAGATTGGTCAGGAGGTCGGCTTCTATGCTGGGTGTGTGCAGGTACGCAATATGCATGCCACTTTGAGAGTGTGAATCCAGCTGTCTTGCAGAGCCATGCTGCGTGCAGGCCGGTTGTAGGCTGCTCCAAGTCGTGCAGACCATGACTGTTGACAGTGAATGCATGCACTGAGGCCTGCGCTGCACATTGCTTGCATGGGCAGATGTGGCGCCAGCTGCAGCAAAGAGATCCAGCAGCTTTCCCACACAGAGCAGACAAGGGCATGACCACGTTAGAGACCCTAACACAGACGTTTCCACTCACTAATCCAAAGGTGAGATTCCTTGCAAACGTCTTACTTTGCCAGAAAGCTGAAGTCCTCTTTGTTGTGTAATATAAAAATCCACCGTGTTGACATGATGGGGCATTCATAGAGAACCTTGCAAAGCTGCTTGAGACGTGTTGAGTGTTTGCAACTGGTTTCTGCACTGAAGCAGATCTCAAAAGCCACATGCATCAAATCCTTAGTATAACATGCCAAAGGAGTTCTAAACTGAGCTTGCTGCAATGCAGGACGAGCGCATGCAAAGTATGATGGAGGATATGCGGGGCAAGTTCAAAGCAGTCGCAGCAATGTTGGGTGTGCTTGAGGACTACTTTCCTTCTCAGAAGAGTTCAGCTGCAGAGTCTTTGGCATTCTAGCAAATGCACCTCAGCTTTCCATTGCTTGACACGGAGGTCTGCAGAATTTTGAAA
>JAABUO010009295.1_pt1 | contig 11013 bp, 12 predicted proteins | sample 5559291 | NCBI WGS metagenome assembly JAABUO01 (sample SAMN10711878, study PRJNA513372) | rock metagenome | isolation source: Antarctica rocks | place: Antarctica: Victoria Land, Finger Mt sud | reverse complement strand
GCTAATTCTGGCCCACTATTCTTGCAGAGCGTATGGATACAACAACTAACCTGGGCAATATCTCTTGCTCTCGTCGCTTTCACCATACTTCTTCTTTACATTAGACTGTTCCCAAACAGATGGCTGCGCAGAACAGTACACATTTTGGGCCCCTTCGTAATGGTCTGGTTCGTCTCAACGTTGTTGGTGTTGATCCTTCAGTGCACGCCAGTCCACTATTTCTGCGATAGAGAGCCCCCTAGTCATTGCATTAACGCGAACGATTTCTGTGTCATTGTCGGGGCTGTCAGTATGGTCGCCATTATTGTGATTTTCTGTCTGCCGCTGCCCATCATTCGAACGTTACATGTCTCCACCGCAAAAAAATGGGGCCTTGCATTCTCATTTACTATGGGAGTACTATGGGTGAATTTCGAATACTTCCTTTTCTATGAAACCATCGCTGATGCTGATAATTAATAGCTAGTGTGTGCATCGCAAGCGTTATTCGCCTGATTATTCTGCTCCAAATAGATTACTCAGACCTTATGTGTAGATATATTCCGTTCTTCGTGGATAATCCGCTATGGCTTCTTCACTAACGGTCTTGAGACAGGGAGAAGCGCAATTCCTCAGCTCTGGTCCTGTATCGAAGTCAGTGCTGCCGTGGTCAGCGCATGCGTACCCTCTTTGATGTCTCTATGGCAAATAATATGGCACAAACGTCCTTACGGCTTGAAAAGTGTGAGCAGATCATATACCAGGCATCGCGAAACGACCCGAGACTTTGATCGCATGGTCGACTTTATTGACCTCCATCCTCGCTCTCAAAGCCTGGAGTTGATGACACGAAGTCGCCAGGATACAGATGACATAATCGTGGTCGATAATGCAGAAGAGCCCGCCATACCCGGAATAGTGTTTACAAATAAAGTGGAACAGATCAGCGAGCCGAATCCTGAGGCTTCAACACATCAGCCCACAACAGTACCTGCGGTGGCCACTTCTGCTTGGGGGAGGGATCACGAACACAGGACCATGTACAGTTTTGACGATTAGACTGCAAGGAGTCATTCCATATTATTGACATATTGATTTACCTCTTTATAATTTCGATGCACACACCATTCAAGCGACGGTTGCTTACTCGGCGGTTAGCAAGGCTTCCTCGAGTACTGTTCCATATCGTTAGTATTTTAGTACATGGGATGAGGATCCTAGAACTCAGAAGACGTGTTGAGAATGCTAAATGTCCGAACTGCTGTTATTAAGATGTACCGACGCCTGATTCCACACCTAGATACCGAAGAGGCTGAAGTAGACTATTCTAAGTTTTCCAGACTGATCATGATGTGGTTCACGCTGTTGCGAGAACCTCAGAACGCCTCGGATACTATTTCCTTGAATCGCCGGTGAGTGGCTACCAGTGATATGGCCAATGCAGGGCACTCTCGCGAATGGGAACCCTCGTTCATCTACACAGCACAAATCCGATTTGGTCCCTCTTTATTTACTTAGCTCGGTTTTACGCCTTGTTTTTCATTTTTCCCCATCCCCGAAACGAGGCAGTATCTAGCTATCACAAAGGCTTTGAAGAATGCATTTGGGAGTTTCACTCGCTATTCAGAACTTCATGGTTTGGCACTGTTCTTGATCGAGATATGAAGGTTTCCTTCATGACTGGCTTTTAATGTGTTATGGGTGAAATTTTCTGTCTCAAACGGGGACTGGTCCTGGACTCACGATGATCAATTGGGTCTTCCAATGACGTGCATCGCCAAAAACAGACCAATCCAAGGTCGCGTTTCTCCCATTTCCACGTCCCATTTCCACGAGCGTACATAGCCCCCAAACTCGTCATCATTATAGAGACGCCATCTGATGTGACGATCTTGTACTGCAGGCAGCGGGTTCAGAACAAACCCCAGACAGGCTGGCCAGTTGTCTGCATGTAATCCAAACAGGCTCTTGTCCGTCATTAGAAGAAAGCTGGTAGGGAGACATTTCCAGCTATGATCGTCGCCTCCTGCACGGAAGATACAGTCGTGCATGAGTATTCTCCGATACAGATAGGCCTGACTACTGTGATGATTCGAGAATGTCAATCAGCATTCGGAAGCTCCCCAATAGTGTGGTGTTCTGTCTGTCGGACCAGGCTCAAGGCGATGAAACTGCGCTCAGCTTACCACAGCCTACACGAGCCCGGCGAAAGCTTATCTTACCGCATTTCCACACGAGCATGGAGTAAGATGATCCCCAACCATGTACCTGTTTGTCACGCCTTGATGGAGTATTGAAATTTCCTATCGTTTTCTGTCACCATTTTCCATCACAGCTCCTCAGTCATATTTCTTCCGCCCCTCAAGGCAAGAAATCATATCGAAACCAACATTCGTCCTCATTCACGGGGTCTTTCACACCCCTGCTGCTTACTACAATTCACGAACTAATCTCGCCACCCAGGACTACCCATCTGTGGCAGTTTCCCTTCCATCCGTCGGTGCCAATCCACCCACAGGGGATTTTTCCGAGGATGTGGCTGCCATCAGAAACATTGTCACTCAACTTGTTGAGCAAGAGAGAGATGTTGTCGTAGTAATGCATTCGTGTAGTGGTCTTCCAGGCGGCGAGGCACTGAAAGGACTCGGCAAGAAGGAGCGCTTAGGGCTCAAGGATGGAGTTTGCAGGCTTGTCTTCATCATGGCGTGGATTGTGCCTGCACAATTCAATTGTTACCGAGGGGCACGCCGTTGACCAAGTTTCCGTTTCTGAACTGCGATGTTGAGGTAAGTCAACATCCTAATACCGAGGGTTCTTATCCTCCAAAGTTCTGAATACTCAATCCTTGACTAACACCTGCTCTCCACCTTGGAGAACGGCACCGTAACTGTCTCACCATCCGACTCCAAACAGGCTTTCTACAACGACTTATCCCGTCTGCTCAAGACCTCTGGGCCTCGCGCCTTCGGAGCCAGAGCATCGGCGTGTACTGGAGTAAGACGACGTATGCGGCATGGCAGTACATCCCAACCACATATGTACTGTGCGAGAACGATCAGGGATTCACACTTTCGTATGCTGAGGAGCTGCTTGAAACAGCGAAAAATGTGCAACCCAATGGAATTGATTGCGTAGAGTGGTGCGGGGCGGGTCATTTTCCGTTCTTCAGCAAGGAGAGGTAGATGCTTGGGTTTTTGAGGAAGGCCGCTGGGGAGGGTGATATAATAAAGGCGAGGCTGTAGAGTTTGTTGCGAAATGATATGTACTAAAGCAACGGGAGAACTGTATCCTCCAAGTTGCGAAACGAAGCGGTTGAAGAATCGATATGGGTAACTTTTTCCAAGTGACCGAAATCTAGGTAGATCCGCAACTCTGATATCAAAATTCCATGACTTAAGATTGTCGTCACTTAGAATTTCTGGCCGGATGTGCACGAACTTCAGTGGCATTGTTGACGCTTCATCACTCAATCCCAAAATAAGTTGTGAGGGCCTAAGAGCATTCTTGGTGCAGTGAGGCTGAATTTCCAACCCAGATGCGTCCAAGTTCGATGGCACGTTGCTGCATCCAACAACTGTCGGCTCACCAAGCAACTCGCATGTTGCATTTGCAGCATAATGACTTCAATGCTCGAAAAGCCAAGTGGGCAGAAGGATTGGTTCGTCTATTCTGTGGGGTCTTACCATAGTAGAAATTCCATGCAGGTGGTTGTTTCCAGACCGCCGTAAATAATACAGCGACTCTGCTTCGGGCAGATTAGTAATCCCACAATACATGCCGGATAGGGAGAGAGAAAGGCTGTTACCAATCATCAAAACGCCTGAGACATCATGCACAATGGGCTCCATAATAACGCCCCTTAGTACCTTCAGACTCGTAGATATATGGGATCCTAGAATTCGTTTCGAGCGTTCGTTGGGCTTCTTTGCTCTACACCCTCGTCTTTAATCTTCCACTAGATCAGGTGTTATTCGAACAATATGACTATAGATACATAACTCCTAACCTAGAGGTTCTCTGCAGAAAAAGTAGGACGACGCTTGTTACATGTGTTGAACGACTGTCTTATGTGTGCATTATTTATTGCTGTACAGGAGGGGGATATTGTCACGGACGATGTGCTGAGGGTGCTTCTGAGTCAGTTAAAGAGTGTCCCTCTCTAGCACTGTAACACAATCTGGGAATGAGGTTGTTACTTGTACCTAATAGTATCATCCATCTCCTATAGAGATTCATTCATTGACTGTGATAAGCCTAACAGTCGAGGTTCATCTCTTTGATGCACTATACTGATACAGAAAGTCTAATCCAGTGAGAAGTTCTCTAGCTGAACATCTGGATGCGTGTAAAGTTAATGAGGGTCAGGATGCTTCGTTTGCAACGGGGATTTTCTCTTGTGGTCCAATAAATGCGGAGATAAGGTTGGGTGTTTTGAAGTTAAGGTTCTCGACTCCTTCTCGACTCCTTTCCACATCTCATTCTTATCTGATCGATTGTCAGCTTCCCGTCCATTATCCTAATCGCATATTCTGATTCCTTCTGTTGTGAAGAGAAGCGTATCGGAGTATCATCTAGTCAGCAAACACGGTCATGGCTGGAGCGTGAGAAAATCGATCATTTCATCAATCACTATAGCTTCAGACTTTTCCAGGCATTGGCTGTCGAAATATTATCTTCTCCTTCGTTCAAGAAGTGAAACTAGGCTATCTAGCTTTTGGTCAATTAGCTCTTTGAACTTATTAGTATCCTCTTTATCCTGCTTTATGTCCTCCCTAATCGAATCTAACTTTAGATCCAATAGTCCCAGCTTGTTCTTCGTACCGTCTCGAAAGTCGTTCGTTTCTTCTCGAACCTGCTTCATTTCTTCCTGGATCCTTCTCAAGTTTGCTTCCATTAACCCCAATTGAGTCACCATGTCCTCCCGATACTCCTTTGTTTCCTCTCGATATTGCTTCGCGAGCTCAAGGTCTTGACGAGCAATCTGCGCGTCCATATCTAGTCGCTGAATACGCGCATCTCTATCTCCGGCCTTTTGACCAGTCCGATTTACCCATGCTTGAGTGAGCTTTATAGCGGCTCCGGTCAAGGTATCGATAGAAGTTGTTGATATGGAGTCTTCCACTCTTGCCCGCTTTGTCTGGGGCCTTTGACTGCTAGAGTCCGACGATGAGAATGAAAGATCCGAGCTTCCTGAGATGGAAGGGCTACGTCGGCGCTTCACACCCCACTGACCAAGCGATTCACTCCTTCGAGGCCTTGAAGTTGAAGACATAGCGGGAGATGTATTCGAATTAGTTTCAAATCTGTGACTCCCATGGGTTTGGCCCGTTTGACCGACTTCACCTACAGTCTCACACTCTTCATCACTGCCACTAATCACCACTTCTTCCCTGCCCTGCTGCTTTGACCTGTTCCTCTGCAATAAGATCTTTGTCCATTCATCATGTTCCCCAATTTTTCTGAAAGCCTTGAGCCGTTTCTTTTCGACCTTTCTTACGACGGTGATCCATTTATCAATTGCCTCAATATAAGGTCCTTTCTCGTCCTTCTCGTCGCTCCCTAGCATGTCTAGTTGCAGCTCTCTGTCGCTGACTAACTGCTTTACATGACGTGCCAAACTTGCAGCCTGCCCCCGGGTGCACCATTTGTTGAAATCCGCAGTTATTTGATTCCACCACGCAGTCTCATGTTTCGGTAGATCATATGATATCTTTCGCTTTAAGCAGAGACGCAAAAGATAGGTATCTTCACGTCTATTGAGCTTCAATCGTGTCCTCTTCCTTTGGCTTTGAGGTAGTGTGGCTTGAGGGAGAGGATCTAGAGCTTCGGTCTCTCGAGAGGGCAGTGGTAAACTTGCTTTCTGGTTTTGCGCCTTCAACGATGGGGTATTGTGAGTGGTCGATGCTGTTGAAATCTCTGGATGATGTGAAGTAGTAGGATGAGGAGACTGATGTCGTACGATGCTGCTACCTCTCCTAGGCTCCGGCTGAGGTTCAGCTTGATGTCCAGATTGAGGGCCCAACTGAATCCCTGGTTGAGGCCCCGGTACAGACCCTGGCGGGGGGCTTGATTGGTAGCCCAGTGGAGGCATGTGTGGAGGCAGTGATTGCAAAGGGCGGCTGTTCGCAGGCCTTGGATCAGGTGGATATGGCGGACATGTCGATTTGGACTTTTCAAAACGGAGTGTCATAAACATCTTCGCTGCTTTTTGTAATTGATTGAAATCATGAGGAAAAATTAAAGTAATCTAAGCCAAACACAAGTTGGAAAATAAGTTGAGAGTGTCGTGCAAAACATGTGTAACAATGAATGTTTAATAATACCAATAATACAGCTACTAGTATCGATTCAACCTCGGCACTAAGTTAGTACTCATTTACGTAAACGCTGTGTAGTAGAATCTTGATTCGTGGATATCTACAGTATCGATCAATCTAAACTTTGATTAATACCCGAATAATCTTGTACTGAAATACCCGTGATACTGAAGTGGTTCCCGTTACTGCAGCTTATAACTGCAGTAAACCTAGATCCTCGTACGGATCCGTAGTGATTAGAACTATGATGATTGATACAATCTGCTGCAATAGAATTGATCTCGTAAGAACATCAAGGAAGCGGATGACAAACATCTAGAGGAACTCTACGGCTTTCTTCTGCGGGATCGAAACGAACAGATCTTTGAACCTAGAACATAGCTACAAACCAAGTCTGATCCAGTGACGTACTATAGAGTGTTGAAATATGGCCTAAATACTAATCCAGCTGACTAAGCTACCACTAAGCAAGAAGCTCCTTCTTACACCAGAAAATAAATAACCTCTTATATTGTTCGTTAAGAGCTCTCTATGTCAAAATACATCTAGGCTAAAAAGCTTGAGCTACTAGAATGTAGCAGATTCAGGTATCTATCGCATATTTCAACACTCCCCCATGCTATGCATACCGATAATACGGCGTTATGAAGGTACCGTGATATCTGCTTTTTTACATCCCCTCCCACTCACTACGGACGTATAGTAGGTCCTTGTTTCTGGTGTTGCTGTCACCATAAGCGGCGCTCCCAACTACATGCGTATTTCATACCACTGCCGTATCGCACCATGGCTCAAGCAGACCCAGTACAGATTTGATTCCCATTTGCATGCGGCTGCAGATCAGATAGGACTGTTCGTCAATTTGCCCGCAGTTTCCGAGGCGCCGACGCTGCAGAGAATACTTGACGGGATTGAGGGCCTACGTAATGATATAGCACGTCTTGATACAAAGATGGCTCATCTTGATACAAAGATCGCAGTGGAGCAAGCTCATTCCTGAACTTGAAAATCTTGAATGCAATGTACAAAACTTCCATGAATAAGAATAACAGATCATGCTAACGAGCCTTTAGCTGATCAGATCCTCACTTTAATTCGTGCCTACAACCTACCAGAAACCGGCACTGCGAACGAGAGCAAGTGCAGATTAAGGCGTTTCATTGGGATAGTACGAGATGTTTAGCAGAACACATGAAGTACAGAGAAGGGGTTTACAGGGAGAGATTTCTATCTGCAGTATTACACAACATCATGGGCTCCAAAAACGGATCCCAGAACACCGGAAAGTAGATTCTGTATGTAATACATAGAGGAATCCTATCAGGTCAGCATTTGAGCAGGGGTAGGGGCCCTTGCGAGCTTTCGTGATTCGGTCTATGATTCGCTATCAAAACAACAAGACCATCTAACATTTTCGTACATACAATCTTGAACATCATGTCCTTGGTTTCAACAGTGCTTGCTTTTGAGATGGTAGCTTAACGGGAGGTTAAGCCATCAGACTTGTCTTCAGACTTAAAGCAACTTATCAATGTTCGGGTGAGAACCGTTCATGACCTCAACTCCATTTGTACCGTTCGTCTTCGCCTTTCTCGCAAAGTCCTTGGCTTCAGAAACATAGTCCAGCCAATCGAATGAATCCTTGGTCTTCCCCTGTTGGATTCCTTTCAATGTTGACAACAGTTTGGTAATTGCTGGACCTGGCTCATCGCTCCCATTTAAATACACGAACTTATCTTTCTTGGACCTCATGGTGATGGACTTGATGGGAACAAGGGCTGCGGCAGTGCCGGCAGCGATAATCTCGTCAAATTCAGGCAATTCCTTATATTTGACAGGGCGGGACTCGACCTTCCAGCCAAAGGATTCGGCAATCTTGCACACACTGTCTGAGGTAATACTCTTTAGGACAGTCTTACTATTAGGTACGGCAACCGTGTACCCATTCCCAGTCTTCTTAAGGCCAATAAATCCAGAGGTTGTGAATTCATCAATTTCGGTTCTTGTTTGGCTGTCCAAGTGCAACGTAATACCAAACCCTTCATTTCGGGCTTTTTCACTCCACCTCAGGACCGGTGCGTAGTTACCTCCAATCTTTGTTGAGCCAGTACCTTCCGGAGCCGAGCGGTCAAACTCTTCTAAGATGAGGGCATCGACAGGGTGAACTCCATGGTAAACGCCAACGGGTAGTACATAAACACAAAACGTGTACTCCTCAGGGGGGTTCAACCCGAGCTGAGCAGAACTACCAAAAACGAGTGGTCTGATATACATAGCAGCGCCTGTGCGATGGGGAGGTACATGTTCCGCATTCAGTGATACGGCTAAGTGGCAGCAGTTAAGGAAGTGCTCGCTAGGGATGGGAGGGATGGATATGAATGAGCAAGAATGTTCCATGCGAGAGCCGTTCATTGCGGGTCTGAATATGGCAATTTGGTCATCAGGTGTTCGAAAAGCTTTGATACCCTCGAAAGCCTGTTGCCCATAGTTTAAACCAGGTGCCATCCCGTGTATACGTAGGTAAGGGTCATCGACGAAATTTGGCTCGCTCCATTTTCCTGTCTTAGGGGTGTAATGGGATTCGATATGGCCGTTAACTATTGTAGGAATCAGCTATGGTTATCCAAGCTAGGATGTTTAATGAACACACCTTCTCGGACTTTGAACCCAATGTTGTCCCAATCTTCACGCCGTCAGCTGAACCCTAAGCAAAGAAAATGCATGGTCTACAGTACCAACGATATCTACGGGTGGAGGAGGGAAAGGCATTATTGCGGTGGAGAATATGAGTATGAGGATAGGAAGAGAATTAGCAAAGACCTATCTACGCAACGTCAACTTGTTGTACTCTGCCTGCGGTTGTTAGATGTTGTGAAAGGCGCCGTTATCTTACCGACCTTATAAAGCGGATATGACCGGTAAGTGTGTTATCAAGACCGAGATCGGGCCGAGGTGCATTCAAATTATACATGCTTTGGTAAGCTGCACAATTCTGGCACAATTGTATCTGGACATCAAGCTGGTTAACCGGTACTAACGGCACACCTGATCACTACTGAGTCGTGCTGGACAAAATCTACACTTCAAGATCATGCCTCCCTCTGGCCCTCTGGCGAACCGACGGTTCCTCGTCTTCTTAGTTGCAGTAGTCGGCTTTATCTTCTTGATAAGCTTGGTCTTCCGCCCGCCCGGATCAAACTCAGCGTTCAACAAAGTTCCTATTCATCGCGTTAGCGTCGACGACGGTGTCCTCAAAGGAGAAGCGATTTCGGGAAAGATAGGCAATGAAACACTGAAGTAAGAATTATTGTATTGTTTAGTGATGACTGTTCTGAAGTATGATGGCAGGGCAGAGCTCGGACGAGCAGGGTGGAAGCTGTTTCATACCACCATGGCCAAATTTCCTGACAAGCCTACGGAAGATGAGAGGATAGCGCTTTTCTCGTACATCCACCTTTTTGCCCGCCTATATCCATGGTACGTGCTATCTAGGGTTTATCGCCCCTATTCCGTAGCTGATATATCTCAGTAGAGAATGCGCCGGCCATTTCCGCCAAATCCTCATGGATTTCCCACCGCAAGTAGCTACACGCTCATCAGCTGCTGCCTGGGCTTGCCACGTTCATAATGAAGTCAATAAGTCATTGAAGAAAGACTTATTCGACTGTTCGAAGATCGGTGACTTCTACGATTGTGGGTGCGTCGAAGACGATGAGAAGCTCAGGGAAGATAAGATAGATGTGCTGAAGGAAATAATGGGGTATGAGAGTCACTCTAGCGGAATGTTTAAGGTGTTCGAAAGCTGATTTAGCTTGAATCCTAGGCCGACCAAAGGAGGATGACATAGCTCTTCATAATATTAATAGCATACGAGAACCATACGGATTCAGCGACATAGATACAGCTTCAACCCCAATTGTGACCTAGTGTCACTCGATCTTCGCCGCACCGCTCCGAACATTCAGATGGTTTGCTTCGTCAAATCCCACGCACAGCCAAATTTCCGTTCCAATAGGCTCTGCTGTCAAACCCTGTCCAGCAGAATATTATGGTTCTGTGACACCTGATCAATATGCACCGAACTTCGACACAGTTTGAGCGCCGAGAATGACCGACATGTCCATGTTTGGGGGAAGAGATCGAGACCGCGGACTGCATGTTCCACAACGACCTTTAACAGCAAACCCCCTGATCGCCTCTCCACTTATGCATTCCTTCGACTTTAGATACTCGATAATTTCATTTGGCCCCCTGGAAAGTCGACTTCAGCACGGATACCTCCTGGAGAGCTGACCTCACTACGAAACAGCGGAGGACAATGTGAATTAGAGCCGGACTTACTCATCCAAATGCCCAGAAATAAATCCACTGTAATCAACATGCAACGGTGGCTAGGGAAACAGACATCATCGCTTTCATCCCGACTACGGTAATAAGCCTTCTTGTTCGTTCAGGTCGCCCAGTGCAGATGCCCTTGACGCTGAGTCGGTCTGATAGGTGAGGTCGCGGATCTATGTGGTTTCCGAGCAGGGTGCGGGAGCCTCCAAGCAATAAAAAATGTAAATGGTGGCTGAGGTTCGCAAGTTGCAGCTGAAAGCCGGAGACACATGTTTAGGTCACCACAATACTTCGGGAAACTTCAGTTTGCCGCTAGAGTGACATGGACGCGAATATTCTGTCTCAGCAGCGCTTTCAACACCACTATCTCTTAAAACCC
>JAABUO010009294.1_pt1 | contig 11013 bp, 10 predicted proteins | sample 5559291 | NCBI WGS metagenome assembly JAABUO01 (sample SAMN10711878, study PRJNA513372) | rock metagenome | isolation source: Antarctica rocks | place: Antarctica: Victoria Land, Finger Mt sud | reverse complement strand
GCATCGCGCCAACGTCCAGTGCCGTCGCCTCATGATCCGCTCCGAAAGGGCAAGACCCTTCCGAAACGGCGCCACCGGTCCTGGTTGTCAGCCGCTCAGCCCGAGGCGGCCCACGGCGCCACGACAGCAACAGCTGTCTCCACCGTGTCAGGCAGAACTTGTCGTTTGCATACAGACCATCTCGACGAGATTGCGCCTGCCGTAGCCGGTGTCCTGCTGCCATCCCATGCGGCCCCGCTCGGCGATCAGCAGGATGTGGCGGTCACGCGGGATCGGGGCAGCTGGGTCGTCGGTGCTCGGCACCGCGCAGCAGGGTGGCGGGATGACCACGTCCGGTGGTGGGCCATGCTGCCGGGTGGCCGCCTGGTAGACGGCATGGCTGTCATAGGCGCTGTCCGCGGTCACGGTGTCGACGCTGCCCTTTGCCTGCCCCAGCAGGCCCAGCGCCTAGGCTGCGTCATTCGCATTGCCCTGGGTCGATACGTGGGCGGCGATCTCGCCGGTGTCGGCGTCCACGGCAAGGTGGAGTTTGCGTCATTGCCGACGGGTCCGCCCATGTTTCTGCGCGTCCCACTCGCCCATGCCGGCGGCTCCCCCGCTCACGCCTTTGGGCTTAGCCGTCGCGGAGCCGAATGATCTGCTCGGCGACCACGGTCATGTCCGGCCCGATGACGTCCGGCATGGGAACCGCGGGCAGAGGCAGCGGCGCATTGCCGCTCCGGGCCACCAGCGCGGCCAGGCAGCCGGCCTGCTGGGCGCCCAGCGTATCCCACGTGTGCGCCGCGACAAGGAGCAGTGCCGGCGTCTCCACCCCGAGTTCTCGCGCGACCATCCGGTATGTTTCCTGGGCCGGCTTGTAGCGCCGGACGGCATCAACGCTGAACTGCCGCTCGAAGAACGAAGCGATCCCGGCGCGCTCCAGCGGGCTGAACCCCGGCTGCGGGGCGGAGTTGGTCAGAGTGACGAGCCGGAAGCCGGCCTCGTGTAGGCGCCGGAGCGCGTCCGGCACGTCGGGATGCGCCGGCATGGCCTGCAACAGCGAGCGCAACTCGTCCAGGTCGGCATCGGTCACATCGACCCGCTTGGCTTGGCCCAGCATGCGCAAGACCCCGCTGCCTAGTTCGCCGAATGGTATGTAGGCCCCGGCAAGGGTGAGTGCCTCGGAGTAGAGGATCAGCTGCGCGAACCACTCGCGCATGGCGTGCTCAGCGTTGAACACCCTGCGGAACAGCGGCTCGAGGACGTCGATGTCGAGCAGGGTCTCGTTGACGTCGAACACGATGATCGGCTTGTCCATGGAATTGCTCGTCATAATCCAGTCCTCTCGCTTATCCACGCAGCGCCTCCACCTCGCGCAACCCCTGACCCGGAGCAGGAAGCGCCACCGAGCACGCAGAACTCCCCGCAGAAGCGGTGGTTCAGGCGCACCGGTAGGGCGGCCTCAGCGAGCGTGGCACCGAGCTCGAACTCGGGCCCGTAGGGCAGCAGCGTGCAGGCGACGACCGTTGCCCGGTCCGCCTCCTTGCCGGACCGCCATGCGCGAACCCGGGCACATTACGCTGTCCGGGCACTTGCCCAGGAGGCCCCAGCAGCTCTCAGTGGTCTCCGGCACCTCAGCCCCGGCGTGCATCTCCGGAAATGGCAGGAGCGCGTCAAGGTCGTCGCGCGCCCCTGATCCCTGGTGGCGGCGTCGACCTAGCCACCGCCGGTGCGAAGCTGGCGGCCAGCGGTCGAGCGGGACGCCTCACTCCGCAGCCGGCGGGTAGTTCGACGGGAAGAGGGCGCGCCTTGTCTCCTCGTCGTTCACCTTCTTGAATTCGTGGCCCACCCCGACGACGCGGGCGCGGGCCACGGCCGGACGGTCGTCAATCGCCTGGAACCAGCGCCTGAGGTTCGGAAATGCCGCCAGTGGCTCGGCCTCGCCTTTCAGCACGCGGGATGCTCGATCCAGCCATCCCCATGCCGAGATGTCGGCGATCGAATAGGCGCCGCCGACGATGTAGTCGTGTCCAGCCAGGTGATCGTCCAGGACGCGGTAGTGTCGCTCGGCCTCGCGCCGGTAGCGGTTGACCGCGTAGGCATTCCCGTCCGGCGCTGCGAATTGGAAATGCACCGCCTGACCCGAGAAGGGACCGAGTCCCGTCGCAATGAAGAAGAGCCAGGACAGCAGCTCCGGGCGGTCCGCCGGCGAGCCGACGAGCCGCCCGGTCTTGTCGCCGAGGTAGAGCAGGATGGCGCTGGAATCGAACACCCTGGCTTCCATGCCGCCCGGTTCCTCGGTGTCGATGATCGCCGGCACCTTGCCGTTCGGATTGATGGCGCGGAACGCAGGCGCATGCTGCTCGCCCTTGCTGGTGTCGACGGGCACGGCCTCGTAGGGAAGGCCGGCCTCTTCGAGGAACAGCGCGACCTTGGCTGGGTTTGGTGTCGGATGGAAATAGAAGCGGATCATGGTGGCCTCCTTCGCGGCGCTGGTGCATGGAGCCAGTCATTAGCCGAGTGCGCCTGAGGTTAGCCGTCAATCAGGTCCGACGCACCAAGACGGGCTTGGCGGTCCTGATCATGCGGTTGAGCACGGCGATAGCGAGGGCCGCCTCACCTTGCTGAGCGGTCAGGGTGCGGGCGCGGAGCTTCGGGCCGATCAGGTGCTTGTAGCAACGGCCGCAAGGGTACGCCTGCTGCGCCATCCCCGGCCTGTGCTACCACCGCGCTATGAACGCAGTCGACCCGGCGCCCTCCCCGTCCATTGCCTCGTCGGATGTCGGGTTCCGTGACGCGCAGGCGCTGGAGCGCATTGCGCGACTCCTCGCGTGGAGCGTGGGCGCGGTGGTTGTCGTCCTGCTGCTGCGCGAGCTTGCCGACGTGCTGCTGCTGGTGTTCGCGGCCATCCTGATCGCGGTGGTGCTGCGGGGGGCGGCCGAGCATCTGGGACGGCTGGTGCGGATCTCGACCGGATGGGCGCTGCTGGCCATCGTCCTTGGGCTGGCCGTGCTGGTCGGCGTCACGACCTGGTGGCGCGGGCCCGTGCTGGCCGAGGAGCTGGGCGAGTTAGGCGGCCGGCTCGACATCCATATCCGCACGCTGTGGCAGGCTATGCATGCCACGGCCTGGGGCAGCACGGTCGCCGATCACGCGCGCGACTACCTCGACAACATGCGCCAGCACTTCGCCGGCATAGCGGCCGGGGTCGCCACCTCCACCCTGGGCAGCCTCGGCAGCATTGTCGTACTGGCGGCGACGGCGCTCTATCTCGCGGCCTCGCCTGGGACCTATGTGCGCGGAACGATCCTGCTGCTGCCAAGGCCGTGGCGAGCGCGGGGTAACGTAGTCATGCACGAGCTTGGCTCCACGCTGTGCTGGTGGTTCGTGGGCCAGGGCGTGGACATGATCATGGTTGGCGTGCTGTCCGCCATCGGCCTGCTGGTGCTGGGAGTGCCGCTGGTGCTGACGCTAGGTGTGATCGCGGCGCTGTTCAACTTCGTGCCCTACATCGGCGCGCTCGCGGGAGCGGTGCCGGCGATCGTGGTGGCGCTCGGACAGGGGCCGAGACAGGCAATCTACGTCGCAGTTCTCTACCTTGCCGTGCAATCGCTGGAGGGCAACGTTATCGCCCCGCTGATCCAGCGGCGCACTGTGCACCTGGCGCCGGTGCTGACCATTCTGTCACAGACCGTGTTGGGCACCTTGTTCGGCTTCATGGGCCTGATCCTGGCGACCCCGCTGACCGCCGCCGGCGTCGTGCTGGTCCGGATGGTGTACGTTGAGGACGTGTTGGGCAACCGGCAGGGCGGGGAAGAAGCCCCCCCGGGCTGATCGACCGCTACCTCGCGAGCGCCGGCTATTCCGGGCAGCTTTCGAGGGAGGAGAGCGGGCCGGACGCCCTGGCCAACCTGTTCGAGCCGGTTCCTGGCCCGTATGGCGCGCATGGGCGGTTCGATGCCAAGGCCCGGTCCGGAAGCTGGGAGATGTTCACTGACCGACACCGCAACGCGTTCTGGGCGGCGGCCGCGGTTGGCTTCGTCGCCGTCGTGCACCAGATCGCCAAGTGGCTGGATATCTGACGAAATCCTGCGTGGGCTGATGCCTACTCGGGGACGGCCAGTGCTCTCGCACAGTGCGCCCATAAGGATCGGTGTTGACCGCGACGGCCCTCATGTCGTCGCGGCTGCAGTTCGCCTTTACCGCCTCCTTCCACATCGTCTTTCGGACCTTCACACTCGGCCTACCGCGGTGGCTCGCCTTTCTGGGAGCCTTTCAGCGTCGCCGCCGGCAAACAGGTCTATCGCAAGTTGTTCAACCTTTGGTTGCGCATCTTCACCATCGCGTGCCGTGCCAGAGATCTTGTCTTTGGCGGTTAGGTGCAACCTTCGTCGTGACTGCAGCTTTGCCACACCAAGCCAAGGAGACGTCCCAGTGCTCGCAGTCGTCATTCCACGATCCACAAACAATCCTCGGGCGCTGGTATGATGCCATGAGCAGCCCGATCGAGGATTATGCGCTGATCGGCGACGGCGAGACGGCTGCGCTGGTGAGCCGCAGCGGATCCGTCGACTGGCTATGCTGGCCGCGCTTTGACGACGACGCCTGTTTCGCGGCCCTGCTCGGCACGCCCGAGCATGGCTGCTGGATCATCGCGCCGCACGCCCCCGTCACGGCCACGAGCCGCCGCTACCAGAACGACACCCTGGTCGTGGAGACTGATTTCGAGACGAGGGACGGCGCGGTCCGCCTGATCGACTTCATGCCGGCGCGTGAGACCTTCTCCTCGCTTGTGCGTATCGTCGTGGGGCTGCGCGGCCGCGTGGCGATGCGCTCCGAACTGCGCTTGCGTTTCGACTATGGCTCGCTACCGCCCTGGTGCGAAGCAACGGATGACGGCAGCGTAGCCCGCGTCGGGCCGGACATGGTGGTGCTGCGCGCACCCGTGCCGGTCAAAGTGCACCAGCATTGCCAAGAGGCGAGCTTTACCGTGGCCGAGGGCGAGCGCCTCGCTTTCGTGCTGAGCTACGGACCGGCCTCCCAGGCAGTGCCCGGCCCAATTGACGCGGAGCAGGCCCTGAGCGCGACCCAGGCGTACTGGCGCGAGTGGATTGGCCGGTTCGACAACAGCAAGACGAACTGGCCAGCGGAGGTGAGGCGATCGCTGATCACGCTCAAGGCTATGATCCACCGCCCCAGCGGCGGACTGGTTGCCGCCCCCACGACCTCGCTGCCCGAAGCCCCCGGCGGGGACATGAACTGGGACTATCGCTACTGCTGGCTACGGGACGCGACCTTCACCCTGGGTGCGCTGCTCAATGCCGGCTATCGCGAGGAGGCCAGGGACTGGCGCGACTGGCTGCTGCGCGCCATTGCGGGCTCGCCCGGGCGGATGCGCATCATGTACCGCGTGGACGGGGCACGGCACCTCGCCGAATGGACCGTAGACACGTTGCCGGGGTATCGGTACGCGAGCCCGGTTCGGGTGGGCAATGCCGCGTCGACCCAGCACCAGATCGACGTGTATGGCGAGGTGCTGGACTGCCTCAGCCTGGCACGTGCCGGCGGTCTCGAGGTTTCGGACCAGGAGAAGTTCGCGCAGACAAGGATCGTCGAGCATCTGGAGAAGGTCTGGAACACCGAGGGGTCGGGCGTGTGGGAATCCCGCACCGAGCCGCGGCAATACACCTACTCCAAGGCGATGGCCTGGGTCGGCGTGGACCGGGTGCTGCGCTTCATGCAGTCCGACGAGGGCCGCGCGGATGCGGACCCGGCCATGGTTGAGCGCCTGACCGCGCTGCGCCGGACCATCCATGACGAGGTGTGCCGCGAGGGCTGGAACGAGGGGCTCGGCACCTTCACCCAGCATTACGGCGGCCAGGAGATCGACGCCAGCCTGCTGTTGCTGCCGCTGGTCGGCTTCCTGCCGGCCGACGATCCGCGCATGGCCGCCACCATCGAGACCATCCGCCGCGAGTTGACCGAAGACGGCCTGGTGCGGCGCATGAAAGCCAAGCCGGGCAAGGTCGAGGAGGGCGCATTCCTTGCCTGCTCCTGCTGGATGGCCGACTGCCTGTCGCTGCAGGGCCGCCACGAGGAGGCACGCATGCAGTTCGAGCGCGTGCTGGCGGTTGCCAACGACCTCGGCCTGCTGTCCGAGGAGTACAACGTTCCGGCGAAGCATCTGGCCGGCAACTTCCCGCAGGCGCTGACCCACCTTGCCGTGGTCAACACGGCGCTCGGCTTGTCTGGGCCGGTGCTGCATCGCGGCGGCGGCTAGATCCGCAGGCCCATGGCGCGGCAGGACCAAGCTCCTCGGATCCTCTGCCGGAGCTGGCATCGGAAAGACGCCAGGCTGGATGTCCTGACCGAACCTCGATCGGCTCCTCTTGCCGGTGAGGTAGCAATCAAACTTTGAGGGAGACCAGTGTGTCCAAGATCGTCGTGATTACCGGAGCCGGCGCCGGGGTCGGCCGCGCCACCGTCGAGGAGTTCGCGAGGAAGGGCTACGACGTGGCCCTGCTGGCGCGTGACCCGGACCGCCTGGAGGCGGCAGCGGCGGAGATCCGTCGCTACGGCGTGCGCGCCCTGCCGATCCCCACCGACGTGGCCGACGACGAGGCAGTCGAGGCCGCCGCCGACAGGGTCGAGCAGGAGCTGGGGCCGATCGACGTCTGGGTGAACGTCGCGATGGCGACCGTGTTCGCCCCGGTCAGCAAGCTCACCGCCAAGGAGTTCCAGCGCGGAACCGCCGTCACCTATCTCGGCCAGGTGCACGGCACCATGGCGGCGCTGAGCCGCATGACGCCGCGCAACCGCGGCACCATCGTCAACGTCGGCTCCGCGCTGGGCTACCGCTCGGTGCCGCTGCAGTCGATCTACTGCGGGTCGAAGTTCGCGATCCGCGGCTTCACCGACGCGCTGCGCTCCGAGATCATCCACGACAAGCTCGACATCCACCTCACCATGGTGGACCTGCCGGCGGTCAACACGCCGCAGTTCGACTGGGCGATGAATAAGATGGGCCGGCGCGCCAAACCGGTCGCGCCGATCTACCAGCCCGAGGTCCCGGCACGCGCCATCTTCTTCGCCGCCACGCACAGGCGCAGAGAGGTGTGGGTTGGCTATCCAACGGTGCAGGCGATTCTGGCCAACCGCATAGCGCCCGGCCTGATCGACCAGTATCTCGCAAAGGCCGGCTATAGCGGCCAGCTCACCGACGAGCCCCTCGGCCCGAATGCCCCGGCCAACCTGTACGAGCCTGTGCCCGGCGCCTACAGCGCTCACGGCAGGTTCGACGCGCGTTCCAAAAGTGGAAGCTGGGAGATGTTCACCGATCGGCACCGGAACGCGTTCTGGGCGGCTGCCGGTCTCGGCCTGCTCACCTGCGTGCATCTGCTTGCCAAGAAATACGACGTCTGACCGGTCCAACGGAGCCTGTCGCTCCGTGCCCCGGCCGGCTTCCCCGGAACGGATCCGCGTTCAGGCCCGCGCCACGGCCGGTGTCTGACGCGGCCGAGGCAGGACCGCTTCGTGCTCCACCCCTCCATTGCCATCGAAAGGTGCTTCATCGCCATGCGGCCTATCGGACCCCTCGCCCTGCTCTCCAGACTCTGCCTCGTCGCACTGTTCCCGTTCAGTGCGCTCGACAAAGTGATGAACTGGAACCAGGCGCTTAAGCAGGCGGACTCCGGGCCGCTTCCCGGCGGCCCGGCGTTGCTGGCCGCAGCGATCGTTGTTGAGTCGGTCACGCCGGTCTGCATCGTGACCGGACGCAGGGACCGTGCCGCAGCGTCCGTGCTGGCCGCGTTCTGCGTCGCGACCGCAGTGCTCTACCACCCGTTCTGGAACCACGACGACCTTCTGGCTAAGGGAAAGAGCAAGGGTCGCGAGGAACTGTGGGAGTTCCTGAAGAACTTCGGCCTGGTGGGCGGCCTGCTGATGGTCGTCTTCGCCGATAAGGAGAAGCCGGCCCTCGCCGCGAGCCGGCTGCCAATGCCGCTGCGCCCGACGCTGCGCTGAATTGCTGGTGCTGAGCGTACTGGTGATCGCGCCGGCTTCCTCGACCGCCTGGGCGTGATCGGCAGGTCCGGAACCGCCGGCGTGCCGCGGCGTAGGCAACACCGCTCCTGCCAACGCTTCGCCTCCGACATGCCGGCATTCTCCGGCGCCCCAAAGTCGGCTTCTTTGTGCCGCGCCCACTGAAGAGATCAGCAATGTCCGACACTCACTACGACCTGATCGTGATTGGCAGCGGTCCAGGCGGCGGCGCGGTGGCTCAGCAACTGGCTACAACTGGCAAACGCATCCTGATGCTGGAGCGCGGCGACTACCTGCCGCGTTCCCGCAAGAACTGGGATGCCAAGACCGTGTTCGTCGACGGCACCTACCAGGCGCCGGAAACTTGGTACGGTGCCAAGGGCGAGAAGTTCCACCCGGGCCTGCACTACTTCGTAGGGGGCAACTCGAAGGTCTACGGCTCGGCGCTGTTCCGCCTGCGCGAGCGCGACTTCGGCGAACTGCGGCACAAGGGCGGCATCTCTCCTGCCTGGCCGGTCGGCTACGACGAGTTCGAGCCTTACTACACCAAGGCCGAAGCACTGTACCATGTGCACGGGCAGCGGGGCGAAGACCCGACCGAGCCATGGTCCAGTGCGCCCTACGCCTACCCGCCGGTAATCCACGAGCCGCGCATCGAGCAGCTCAGCGACATCCTCAAAGGCGAGGGCCTGCACCCGTTTCACCTGCCCCTCGGCATCAAGCTCGACCAGAACCCCGACGGAAGCGCCACCACCTACAGCCCCTGTATCCGCTGCGACGCGTTCGACGGGTTTCCCTGCGCCGTCAACGCCAAAGCCGACGCACAGGTGATCAGCGTCGACCCCACACGGGCGGCACACCCCAACTTCACCCTGCTGACCGGCGCCTACGTCACGCGGCTGGAAACCGGGGCATCCGGCCGCAGTGTCAGCCGCGTCCATGTGACCCGCAACAATCAGTTCGAACATTACTCCGCCGACATTGTGGCGGTCGCGTGCGGCGCGCTGTCGTCTGCGCTGCTGCTGCTGCGCTCATTGAGCGACGCCCATCCCAAGGGCCTCGCCAACGGCTCGGACCAGGTCGGACGCAACTACATGCGCCACAACATGTCGGTGGTGATGGCCTTGCTGAAGGAGCCGAACCACACCGTATTCCAGAAGACGCTGGCGCTCAGCGACTACTACTTTGACGCCCCGGACTGGGAATTCCCGCTGGGCCTGATCCAGATGTGCGCGATCTCGCACGGCGAGCAGATCCGTGGCGAGGCGCCCATGCCCAAGCTGATGTCGCTGGTGCCGGAGATGCCGTTCGACAAGATGGCGGAGCACTCGATCGACTTCTGGCTACAGAGCGAGGATTTGCCCCGCGCGGAGAACCGCATTTCCTACGACGGAGACCGCGTGGTGCTGTCGATCCAGGAGGGCAGCGAGGAGGCGGCAGCGCGGCTGAAGCAGAAGCTGCGCGAGATGCTAGTGCCGATGAACGCCTGGCCGGCGCTGATCGACCGCGACCTCTATCTCGGCAAGAACATCCCGCTCAACGGCACCGCGCACCAGGCGGGCACCCTGCGTTTCGGCACGGATCCGGCGACCTCGGTGCTTGATCTCGACTGCAAGGCGCACGAGCTCGACAACCTCTACGTCACCGACGCCAGCTTCTTCCCCTCCATCGGTGCAGTGAACCCGACGCTGACCATCATCGCCAATGCCTTGCGCGTCGCGGACCGCATCGAGCAGCGGCTGCGCGTTTGAGGTTCGTGACACCGATCAAAGATGCATGGAGCCGGATCCTGCCTGCTTCTGCTGGACCCGACGCAACCTCCTTCCGAACCCCGCAGCCACGCTTGCACCCCAGTTTCCGGAGATGAATCATGCTCAACCCGATCGCGACGATCGCCGCCATGGCCGGCAAGCCGCAGCCCGACGAGAAGAGCGGCCCCAAGCCGAGTGTGCCCTACTGGCACTTGTGGACCGACGAGTCCGGCGTCAGCCACCAGAAGCAGTGCTCACTTGAGGCGTTCGAGCTGAAAGGTGTGGGCGGTGCGGACCCACAGTGGAACAACAAGCAGGAGAAGGTGACTTCCACCGTGGTGTTCACGGTGCAGCCGGTTGGCTGGGTCGGCGATTGGCATGAGAACCCTGCGCCGCAATGGATTGTGGTGCTGTCGGGCCGTTGGTGGATCGAGAGCATGGACGGCACACGCATCGAGCAGGGCCCGGGCGAGTTCTCCTTTGGCCAGGACCAGGGCTGCACCAAGGGCCCGGACGGTCAAAAAGGCCACAGGTCCGGCACCATCGGTAACGAGCCTGCGGTGCTGATGACAGTGCAGCTGCACGTCGACCCGCAGCACGAGCCCTGCCACATCCGCTGATGCCGCATCCTCCGTGATCGCGGTCTTGTGCCCGTCGGCCTTCCACGCACTGGTCCGTGACGCGTTGAGCGGCGGGAATGCCCAAGGATGACACCATGAACTCCCAGCGCCTCGCAGGCATCGTCGGCTTCCACCTCGTCACGGCGGACCTGGATCGCCTGACGCGTTTCTACCGCGACGTGCTCGGGTTCGCCGCCGCAGGGTCGGTGGAGCCGATCGGTGGCGAAGAGATGGTCCTTCTCGGGGTGCCCGGTGCCGGGCGGCGCCAACGACTGAAAATTGGCGAGCAGAGGCGTTGTCAGGTTGGCAGATCCGGCCGGGCCATGGCAGCGTGCCGGGCATGACGACCTCCCCCAATCCCTATCGCGGCTTCCGCTTTCCGGCCGAGGTGATCGAGCACGCGGTCTGGCTGTATCACTGCTTCAGCCTGAGCCTGCGCGACGTCGAGCTGATCCTGGCCGCGCGCGAGATCGTGGTCAGTCAGCTACGAGAGCATCCGCGAGTGGGGCCTGCGCTTCGGCCGGCTGTTTGCCAACACCCTGAAACGGCGCCGGCCCAAGCCGGGCGACAAGTGGCACCTGGACGAAGTGTTCATCCGCATCCGCGGCAAGCTGCATTACCTC
>JAABUO010009291.1_pt1 | contig 11017 bp, 15 predicted proteins | sample 5559291 | NCBI WGS metagenome assembly JAABUO01 (sample SAMN10711878, study PRJNA513372) | rock metagenome | isolation source: Antarctica rocks | place: Antarctica: Victoria Land, Finger Mt sud | reverse complement strand
TCCAATTTTACCTGCTGCTAGGTGTTATGGCATGCTCATGACAGTGCTTGATGCCACAGTTTTCTGCAGGCTGTGGAGCACTGTGAAGGCTTCAATGATACACAGCATTCACACAGGCAGCCAAGTCTCTGGTCTTGCATGGTCCCACACAGTCAATGAGCTACTGAGCATTCACGGCTATGCAAGCTCTGCCCTCCACATTTGGAAGGCACCCTCCTTGGTGAATGCTGCTGCATTGACTGGACACAACAGCAGAGTACTATTCCTTGCAATGTCACCAGATGGCCAAACAGCTGCAACTGGTGCAGGCAAGTCTGAAAGTTATGTTTTGTGCTGCATGTGCCAAACTCCTGGGTGGCTCAGCAATATTCTGCTCTACTGATTTGCAGGAGACGAGACTGTCAGATTCTGGCGTGTATTTCCAAAGGACACAGCAAAATCAGCCACAGCAAAACTTGTCAGGTCTGAAGGTCGGTGCAGCATAAGGTGATGATGCAATCAGAACTGCGAAAGACAGCCTTGCTTTTGTGTCGTGTATGGTCTACATGCCAATTTGCATCATCTTAGCAGAAGGACTGCTCAAGCCAGAGCTACTTGTCAACACAAGACTTGCTGGCAACATCTGCTACGATAGGTGCTGACCTTGGAGAACGTTCAAACCTCCCGTGTTCTTGAATGCACATAAGGATCGTTTTGGCCGCAAGTATACATGAAAATTTGTACAGCATGACCTTTGCGCTGCAAGTAGAAGTTGAGTATCAGGAACAGAGATTGAAAAGAGCTCCTGCTTTTGCCTTGACAGATGACAAGTCGTTGAGCATGTCAACAAGCTTGAACATGAGCATCCTTTTCTTTGAATCAGCCAGTCTGCCAAAAATAGGTGCGTGAAGAGGCTCAAGAACATGTCAGCTTTGCAGGTATGTACATTCTGCATCCTGTTGTACATATACCTTGGGACCACGAGAAAAAGATCACTTGCAGCATCACAAAAAAACATGGACGTGACAATGTAAAGTAACAACATAGACTGCTCAGCTGCCGACGGGAACCCACTCAACAACTGACAATGATGGAACTGCCATGCTGCTTGCACAGTTGGCTAAAATTGCCTGACAGGGAAACTGTTTGCCCCTGAACGACCAAACCCCCTGCCACCACCGCCTGCTCCTCGGCCCCTGCTCCTGAAACCTGCAAGTGAACAGCAAAGTCAACAGGCCACGCCCAAAAGCACAGCACATATGGAAAAAGAGGCTCAAGCTGGCAAAAATTGGGCTGCTGCGCGCAAGGATGACAAAGGTGGCACATGTTGGGTTCAATGTGCAGCATGCGGACCAAAGGCCACAGCTGAATAGTGCTCATGTGGTCTGGATGATACAATCAGCCTTGATGTCAAGCCCTTTTGTCACAATCCAGCGATACAACAGACAAGCTGCATCGTGACAGAACGCAGACTCATGCACATACAAGCAGCAGATAAACTGCCTGCAAGGCGCTATAGCCAGTTCTTACCACTGCCGCCGCCCCCACCACTGACTTGCGCATACATGCGAAGCTCACTGGGTACATTCTGTTGTGCCTCTTCAAGGATGCCCACAAGCTGCTTGCCTAATCTGGCATTGGCAGTTGTGAACATGGCATATGCAACACCAGTGGCACCAGCACGGCCACATCTACCTATTCGGTGGACATAGTCTTCTGCCGTTCCCGGCATGTCATAGTTGATGACAGCCTTGATGTCCTTGACATCTGATCACATGCATGAATGTCAGCACCTGATTGCTGAGGAGAAACATGACAGCACTGTTTTGACTTGTGATCTACTACACAAACAACTCAAGGTGACGCTCACAAACCTTGTTTGCTTTAGCTCAAACGTAACAAGTGCAAACAGATGCGTCCCCAGGGCAGTTCTGGCACATTTGCACTGCATATGCAACATATGCCAAAGCAGAGTATGTATGCAACATGGAGGCAGGACGCAACTGCCTGCATTGACACCACAGTCTAGTGCACCACATGTTACGCTTTCAAAGACTGTCACATCACCAGACTAGCAAAGCGTGACAGCTGTGATGTGTAGGTGTGCTGGTGTTGGCAATGTGGACAAAAGCACACACACATGTCACCTCACAGCTGCTAGTTTGCAAGCCCAGCTTACTGACAGGCTTTGAAACAAGCAGCAACTAAGGACACAGCCAGGCTGGAATTGTCATTGCTGCTGTGTGAGTGATTGTGCACAGCAGCAGCAGCAGCAGCCCAGCCTGATTGCAAGATGAGTTGCTGCCTGTTGGTTCATAGCGCAACAAAGAACTCTGCATGCTGACTGCTGTGTGCACCATTGATGTAGGTGCAAAGCAGCAAGCAGCAGGAGGAAGAATTCTGAGGGGTGACATTGACAGCAGGTCGCTACAGGTCAGGTGCGCCACATGCCCCTGCAAACTCCAGCAAGAATGAAAACAAGAACTGTTCTGACATTGATAGAGTGCAGTCCAGCAGGAGCCTGTAATGGAATGCAGGCAGGCACACAATGTGATGCATAAATTATACAATCAGAGTCACGATGCAAAAGAGGCACACATCTGTACTAGCATATGCTTTTCTGATTGCAAGCTGCAGGTGCAAGCATGCAATCAAGCTTTGTCCTACCGAGACCACGTGCGGCGACATCAGTAGCCAGCATGATGGGGCTCTTGTTCTGCTTGAACTCAGCCAGCACCCAGTCCCTCTCTTGCTGACTCTTGTCCCCATGAATGGACAGAGCTGGCCACCCATCCATCCGCAGTTGCCGAGTGACCTGCAATGCAACATTGAAACAATTGTGAAAACAAACAACTGCAGGCCTCATAGGTCACCTTGTCATATGCTCCTCCTGATCTCACAATGCATTGAGAGTCAAAATGGCATACAGTAGCTGTGTCTGCATGCTGAAATTAAGCGATCATCACAAACAGTCAAGAGAGTGCACAGCACAGTGCATGATAGACCATCAGACGAGACAAGTTGTACACATAGTCTGTTGTCTGAGTCAGGCATGTGAGCCTGCTACAGCAAGGATGGCTTCTGAAGTCTCACAAAGCTCCCAAAAACGGCTTTCTGGGTATAGTGGTAGTTGAGCATGATTACCCCGTCACATCCACGTTTGGTTTCACAGAAGACCAGTATTTTGCTGCCATCCATTTCCTTCTCAAGCAGCTTGGTCAGCTTGGAGTACTTCTCATTCTCCTGGAGGAAGATGAATTGCTGAGCAATCCTATGGTTGGCCTTCAGCTCTGTGGAACCAATCACGACTCTGTAGGGGTCCTTTAGGAAGTCAGCAGCTATTGCTTCTACCTCTTTGGGCCATGTGGCGCTCCAAAGCAGCGTTTGCCTGTCTGGTCTGATCTGTTGCAAGCACAACTTGATGTAAGTGACTGAGCATGAGCGAAGCGCAGCCTGTGGGTTTCATTGTGCGCATCTGATAAGCTGTTGTTTGCCTGGCGAGAGGCGCTCCATTGCTGAAGTGTAAGACATTTGCAGGTATTGCAGAAGGCTGGTGCATGTGGCTTTGCATGGAGCGTGCTGCAATGACACAGATTAGGTTGCAAGACAAACATACACGGCAACACAAGATTTCCAATCAAGCAAGGTCCTGACAGCAGACACGCATTAGCTCATGTAGAAGCCATGTTTACCTGATTGACAATCTTTCTAATCTGGGGCTCAAAGCCCATGTCCAGCATTCTATCAGCCTCGTCCAGAACCAAGTATGTGACACGCTTCAAGTTGGTGACACGTGAGTCCAGAAAGTCTATCAGTCTGCCTGGTGTGGCAATGACAATCTCAATGCCACTGCGTAGAGCACTGGCTTGAGTGTGCTTAGGTTGACCACCATACACACATGTGTTCTTGATGCGTGAGGATGAACCAAACTTCTGACACTCCTGCTGGATTTGTACTGCAAGCTCACGTGTAGGCGCAAGGACCAACACAATTGGGCCATCACCAGGCTCTGCGTCAAAGGGAAATCACTCACTGTTGACCAAAGCGGCTTCAAATACCTCAGCACTTTTGAGTAATTCCAGCCAGAACACTCAATGTGCTGATCATGCAGTATAGGCTCATATTCATCAGCATGCATGTATAGTGTCAGCATGCAATGCTGCTAAGGTAACATACCTAGATAAGGCTGAGCGTTGATGTGGACAACTGCCGGCAGGAGGTATGCCAAGGTCTTGCCAGAACCAGTCTCAGCCAGACCAATTAAGTCTCGCCCCATCAACGCCATTGGCCAGCCTTGACATTGAATTGGTGTGGGCTCCGTGAAGCCAGCCTTGTTGACCTCTGCCAAAACATACTCTGCACAAAGACCAAGCTGTGTGGAGGATCTGATGTTGGAAGCAGGTATAATGTCCTGCTTTATCGATCCTACCTGGAAAGGAAGCTTCCTCAAACGTGGTAACAGGCTTCGGCACATCATGACCTTCGATGTGAATTTCCCGTTTGTCTCTGTAAGCTGCAATTTCGACATCGCTACGTGCCGTTACTGCCGGGTGCTCGTGGTAAAAGTTCTTTTCGAAGGCTGGGAGACCTCGAAAGTCCTCCTTTCTGAGCTGAATGCTGTCTAGATCGCGACCCTGTCCACCTCCAAACTGTCCTCCGCCCCCTCCGAACCCACCACCTCCTCCACCATATGAGCCCCCACCATAACCGCCACCGTATCCGCCATACGCCCCGAAGCTCATGGTGCTTTCCACAAGCGTTGCTGAGCAACAGCAACGCAGACTGGCACATGAAATTAGCTAATTCGTCCAAGTTTGAACCCTAGCAACCTTGAAAAACAGTCATACTGGCTGTCGCATAGGCTATCGTGCGATGAGGCAGTGCTGTATCCATCTTGTTTGTAGTTTCAGCCCATCGATCACACACCGTCTCAACCATATTACCCTGCTTGATTGGGCTTTGCTTGCTGCGTCTAGTCTGTTGCCCTATGTCCGCTTTCAGTGCAAATTTACGGTGCCCCATCCCTGCTTCTTGCAGTTCGAGCTCGGCTCACTGCAGACGTCACGTGGTGTCATGCAGCAATGGTAGACGTTCGGATATTGATCCATCCTGGTGTCGAAACCAGCTAAATGTCAGACCTAAAACTGCTTGTCGTGCCGAGGAAAGATCACGGGATAGCCTGCAAACTAGCCAGACGGAAAAGCTCAAAGTTCCTGACACGCCACCCAGCAAAGAGAGCACAAGACGAAATGCAGATGTAAGCATGCATCTAATGCACTCATGATCTCTGGCCTCGAGACACCTCCTGTATACAGTCCTGATTTTGCTTGCAGGAAGCAAGCACATCCCAGCAGAGTGGAGAAATAACAGACGAATTGAAGATGCTACAACAGCGAAAACGAGAGCAAAGTCTAGCCTCTGCACCAACTGGATATTTTCAGGTGGTTGCCAAAAGACAGGTCCACTTCAGATTACAGTGTTCAATACTGCACTGTGGTCTGACCTGTGCTTGTGCTATGCAGAGCATACTGCAAGAAGTCAGGTTGATAGAGTGGCCAAGGCCAAAGCAGGTCCGTCAATAGCATTACAGCGCCATCTTTGTGTGTGTGCCACCTGTGCAGAATGTATAATGTTCATGACTTGCCTCTGCATTTGCTTCTCATTCATGTCATGCTACCTAAATATCAATCAAGACCCACCATGTTGTGACGTACTGCATTGCAGGCTCTGACCAATACAGTGTTGGTGATAGGAATAGTTGGTGCCTCATCAGTTGTTCTGTTTGCCATCAACTCAACGCTTGCAGAGCTCAGCAAGATCAGTTATAGATGATTTTGGGCCAGTAAGTTCATCAGGCACAGACTTTTGTCGCGACAAGCATAGTCTGCTGACACATGGTACATCTTTTATAACCTTTGAGCCAACACACAAGTGCCAGATGTGGCCTGTTGAGTTGCGCTTCCACTGAGTTTGCTCACGTCTGTACATTAACGAGTATTTTGCACTGATCCTGGATTGGCATTGGTAATTTGCCAATTCAGATCACGAGTTGTCCAGAAGGTTTACAACATGTATGTTCAATGACGACCTATGGATCTGTGCCACAATTGTTGCCTGATGGAACCTGTGTCGTGGCTCATGATGGGACTCACTGCAAATGTCCTGACACAGAAGTCTTGCTGCACACAGTATGCTGCTGTACATTGGTTACATCACCGGCCAATGCACATTCCAAATGCTGCACCTATTTGAGAGTCCTTGGCATGTTTTGAAAAGAGTTAATGCAATCATCGAAGAGCACTCACATACAGCTGCTGGATTCCCAACAGGGGTATGCAAAACCTCCTTCCTGGTCGTTTCGACAGAATTCTGTTTGACACAGGTATTGTATGCAGACAGGGGCTTTGCCAAACAAGCTTGCTAATTCAATAGTTACTGATGGCATAGGGAAAAAGACAGACCTGCAAATTTGACCAGTACAACTGACACAAGTGAGTTATAATCCTACAGACATGTGCATGCCAACAATCTACTCCTCAGCACCAAAAAGCTGTGCCTTCTGTGACTCTAATGGCTGCCTGAGAACCAGGATCTCACTGATCTCGCACTGCTCGTTGAAAACCAGCATTTCCAAGCCGTACATGTGGTTCTTCAGGCCCCCCATCTTCTCGACGCCAACAGAGGTCCAGTGCAAGAAAGCCTTGTTACCTGCTGAAACTGCAATTGTTTCCCTGTTCTCCTGTTCAGACTTCCAAGCCTGCAACGCAGCCACTATCATATGATGTGCCTGTTCCTTGCAAAAACAACCAATGCCGTGACCATTGTCTGTGCATAGCTTGCTTGTGTATTGAGGTGCAACCCTGCATCGGCTCAGAAAAACCTTGTTTTTGCACCAGCAAGTTTTTAGTGCTAACCATGCAGAATAGGGCAAAATTGCTCAAATTCCCAACTCCCAACCTGGTTGATCTGCAAGGTTTCTGTATCTTGGTCAGACAGGCATTTAAGTTGGTCACAGTTTTCAGCTGATACGGTAAGAAAGTCTTTAATATCAAAAAAATTGCAAGCTTGGCTTCTTGACAGAAAGTTCATGCACAAATCGTGACCCGACCATGGTGAGGATGCATGGGAACACAGCATTGCAACCAACCTGGAACACGCTGTGAATCATGCTCTTGAACTCAGCTCTGCCCCTGGTCTCATGTGCAAACAACAGGTCCACATTGCGTATGTCCTCAGCCATGATTGCATCAGCAGTTGATGGTTCACCAGTTGCCCAAATCTACGTACACGTAATCTGTCTTACAACAGCATCCTTCCTGTCTGACATTAGGGAAGGCAACCAGGCATGTGACGCAGACCACTGTGCTCACGCAGTTTACCAGGAACACTGCCACTCCATATAGCAAAACTGCGTCTGTGTAGCAAGACCGAAGGACACACTAGGTAGCTGTCCCACAAGATTGACATTGACATTCGCATGTGTTGCACTCACATATGGTTGCCATGCGCCTCACGAGTGTATGCTCACTGCTACAGGCAATTTGCATAAGTCACATGTGGCTCTTGAGCATTCTGACCAATTTTCTGGCAGAACATATGTCGTAGAATGCATGATTATCATCATTGCAAATGCTCTCAGTAGAGCTACAGCGCCTGCCTAGGTACATACAGACAAGACCAACTGGTCAGAACGTTCACTTTGGCATAAGCTTGTGCTGCCTGGTCCTGCTTCTGTGAGCGCTCCTCACTGGGCTCAATGCCTCCACTGCCTTTGTAGGTGGGTGCATGCACCTTCACCTTGGTGAAGTTGGGAGCATTCTTCAGCTGCAACATCACAACATTGTCTGCATGTACTGCTCCTGGGCAATGCTGCCTGTTCGGCACACATTGTATAGATGCACACATTGGCTATGGATATGTGAATAGGCAACTTCAGCATATCATGATTTTGTGCTGCTGCTGCATGTGCATGTCTTTTTCATAAGCAAGTTATGGGTGCGCATACCTGTAGCTGGATAACCTATGCTGGAGCCTCAATGACACACTAACATGTTATTGTTGTGCAGCTTATGTGAATGCCTAGACAACATGTAGTGTGTGTGAGTGCGTATACGGTTGGTTTTTATGCAATTGCCTGTTGCAGCCTGGTCAGCATGTTGCTCACTTGACAGCATGTTGCAGCGTGAATAGCATGACACTGCCTTGACAACATGCGGCAGCCTGGACATGAAACCATGTCGCTGTGAAGAGACTGTTACCTTACGTGCAGCTTCATCTTTGGAGAACTGGCGCAGGAACCAAGTGCTTTTGATCTTGCCATCAGATCCAAATTCATGCTTGAAGATGCCAAGAGTGTGTGAGGGCAGAGTTTCCTTGGTTGTCAGCTTTTCATCGAACACTGACTCGTCTTTGGGAGTCACATTCTGCACAGCAGACAGGATGTGAAATCTTGCAGAGTTTGTCTGTGTGAAACATGTGGCAGAACAACACAAGCCAGCAAGAGGACAGGACTTGAGAAGCTAGGCGGGAGACAGCCTGCAGCCATAGTGTGCTACAAGCCACTATGAAAGTATATCATTGATTGCATGCTCATCAGACACAGATTTCTGTCGATACCACATTAGACCACAATCACATCCATCGTATGTCCTACAAGGTGCTGATGTGAAAGTGGATGGCAATGGCATCTGGAGATTGTAGGGAGCATCTTTGAAGGCATCATGCAGAACATGAAGGACTTGTCTCACCCGGTCCAGCCAGAAGCAGAAGGCAGCAGAAGCTTCCTTATCGACAGCTCCAGCCAGAACTTCATGCTCAAAGGTGTATTTGTCAAAATATGCTTGCCAGTAGTTCTTGGCTTCGTTGATGCCCTTCAGGTCAGTCTGCAAATAATCCAAGCTTCATAAGAACTACATCTCCAAAGAAGGACTCAGATGGCTGCCACATGCATAGCACAGGGACACAGAACAAAGGTTGACTAGCTAAGCAGAGCCTGTGAGATCATACGTGAAGAGTAATGCCGTCAGCATGAATGATGTAGTTGGTATCCACCAAGCTGTTCAGCTTGTCAAGGTCTTGTTCTTTCAGCGCAGCATCATACTGCTTGGATGCTTGCAGCAACTTGGCTTCTGACTCAAGCTTCAAAACCATGCTAGACAAGTCAGCTAGGCCTGATCAGTGCCTGCTCTACGTGCATGCACACATGCAGATTTCATTACCAGTGCAGATGACTTGCACAACGAATGCATTGTAAGCCTCGGCCGCGTGCTCGAACACGGCATGCATGCAAATAGTGCAGCGTGCGAGCGTAGCGTATGGCCATAGTTCGCACAACAGGTACAAAGTCAAAGAACAAAGTTCATCGGAGTGACGTCTAAAGAAGTTCATTGCTCACTCCTGTGCGTACGGAGTGATTCCGAAGGGTTGACCAGCCATGCCGCAAGCTTACCTTGAGTTGTACCAGGCGCGTTGAGACAACACTAATCGACTCAGCAATTTTCGCAGTTCAGAATGACTGGTTGAGGATTGACGTGCTGCAAACAGTTCAATTCGTGCAAGATGCTCACGTTTCAAGGTGTTCACCTTCTCATGCAGTTTCGACGTGGTGCAGCTGATCACCTCGAGGGCTCAGTCATATTCCCCTGAGCTGAGCCCCAATGCTCAGCACCCAATAGACACCTATTGAACATTACCTGCACTTTGCTCACTTGATGAAAATGCTGCATTTGCTTGGCTCCACTTGTTTGTGTCGGTTTGGAGCCTTGGTGTTGCTGAAAGCATTAGGAAACTGGAAGGTTTTAATACCTCTCAGCATGACAATGACAGATTGTAACTGCTTGTATTTTAAATTTTGTTGGTCAATGTTTTGCATGTGCAAATGCATAGCATTGCAAGCTGCCAAATGCAGGCATGCAGTCTGCTCAATTTTTGGGCCTTTTCTGGGCAATTTGCAACTATATTGTGCATTTTATTCTTCCATACCATTTTGGGCCCTTAATGGTTTGGGCTTGGCAAAATTTACTTGGGCTAATCTTGCCTATTAGCTGAGCGTGATTGTAAGATCCTTTAGCTGCATGGTACATACCTTGTTACATTACTGGACTCATACAAAGCAGCATAGCTATCCTAACTTTGAGGATGTTGGAACAGAGGAGGCTGCTGCACAGGGTGGTCTGTGCTGGGCTGCAGCAGCGACTGCAGCGACTCTATTGCTGGCAGTCCCTGCTGAGCTTGACCCTGGTTGATCTGGTTCAAGGCAGCAATAAGGACAGGTGGCAACTGTGCAGTGTCATGTGGCAGTGGGGCTTGCGCCGGTAAGATAGGAGCCATGGCCGGAGCTGCAGCCATGCCGAGTGTATTGCTGTTGTGGGTCTCCCTTACTGCAGCACTGCTTGGGGCAGCAGATCCACTAACCTGGGCCTCTAGTGGCGCTGTTGTGGTTGGCACAAACTCATGCTTTGTTTCTATGTCCTCAGGCGCTGCAGACTTGTCACCTGACCGTTTCCCTACACATGAAGGCTGCATATCAGCTGTGAGCAATGAAGCACATAGCATTGTTGAAAACATTTGCACCACAAAGGTATGGCTCTTTTGGGCAGAAACAATGCACCTGGCAGCAAATTTAGGCAACACATGTGGGCCTAGGTGCCACATGCACCGCATGCTGCCTATCAAAAGCAAGATAATGGCTTAAGTTAATCACATTGTTCTACCACAATGCCATTTGAGATTGTCTAGCATGTTAAAACGACAGAGATCCATGTGAGCAGATCCGCATTTCTCTTTGCAAAGGCCCAGATCAGCTTGCCAAGACAACGTCAGCAAATTCTAAGGGAATCACAACTACTGCAAACAACAAGAATGGGCCATGGAGCAACAGACTGTGTGCTGGAATAGTGCACATGTGCAAAAGCTGATCCTGTTACCGTGGCAAGTCATCAAGCTGCAACAATGGCAAAACTCAGAAAAAGCTGTGAAGGAGGGACTGGGGGGGGTACCTTGCTGGGGCTTCAAAGGGACATGTTGCACCCCAGGAAAG